>Ga0209220_1000709_pt1 | contig 10205 bp, 8 predicted proteins | sample BlaSpr_A8_OM3_M3_FD_187984 | JGI IMG/M metagenome (GOLD analysis project Ga0209220, IMG submission 187984) | Forest soil microbial communities from Thunder Bay, Ontario, Canada - Black Spruce, Ontario site 2_A8_OM3_M3 (SPAdes) (version 2) | ecosystem: Environmental > Terrestrial > Soil > Boreal... | reverse complement strand
CACCGACTGCTGGCCCTTGAAGCGCTCGTCCATCGAGGCGTCGGTGGACATCACAGCCTGGCCCGACGTGACCACCTGCTCGATGACCGTCCGCGAGCCCAGGAAGTGCTTGGACCTCTCCGGGTCGGCGTCACCGCCCGACATCTGCACCGACATGGTTCCTGTGGCGTCGACCAGGACGATGAAGCCGCGCGAGGCCTTCATCAGCGAGATCACCTTATCCATGACCTTGCGCAGCACGACATCCAGCTCCAGGGAGGAGCTGAGGTCTCGGGCGAGCTCGTAGAAGATGCGATCGCGCATGCCGAGGTCTGCCTCTTGAAGCATGGCCACGGTGAGTGTAACGATGGGTTCCGGCCCTTCCTGCGGGGTTTGGACGCCCATTCTGGCCTCGCCTCCAGGCCACCGGTAAACCAGGTCCGGCAATGCCGGACCGTACTCCTCCCCGCTTCCACTGGGGCCCCCGCCTCTGGCGCAGGAGGTGGTCGAATGCGCCAGAGGGGGCGCCCGGACCACCGGTAAACTCGATGGTTCAATGTCCTCCGGCGATTCCCCCACGCCCAACGTCGACGCCCTGCTGGACGGCCTCAATCCGCCCCAGCGGGAGGCAGTCATGCACGACGAGGGTCCCCTTCTGATCTTCGCCGGCGCGGGCAGCGGCAAGACCCGCGTGCTGACTGCGCGGATCGCCTACCTCATCGCCACCCGCAGGGTCTGGCCCGACAGGCTGCTCGCGGTCACCTTCACCAACAAGGCCGCCCGTGAGATGCGCGGCCGCGTCGAGACGTTGGTCGGGGAGGGCGCCGAAAAGATGTGGGTCGGCACTTTCCACTCCACCGCGGTCAAGATCCTGCGGCGCGACGCATCGCGCATTGGCATCGTCCCGAGCTTCGTGATCTTCGACGAGGACGACACACGCGCGGCGTTGAAGCGCGTCCTCGACGAGCTGAAACTCGACCACAAGCGCTACCCGCCGGCGGCGCTGAGCAACGCCATCTCGGCCGCCAAGAATGAGCTGAAGGGGCCATCTGACTATCCCAACCGCAGCTATCACGACGAGATCGTCCGCCGCGTCTACGAGTCGTACCAGGAGCTCCTGCGCCGCTCGGGCGGCCTCGACTTCGACGACCTGATCATGAAGCTGGTCGAGCTGCTCGAGATGGACGCGGAAGCGCTCGAAAAGTGGCGCGACCGATTCCGACACGTGCTGGTGGACGAGTATCAGGACACCAACCGCGCGCAGTACGTCCTTGTCAACCTCCTGGCGGAGGAGCACCGAAACGTGGTCGTCGTGGGGGACGACGACCAGTCCATCTACCGATTCCGCGGCGCCGACGTCCGCAACATCCTTGACTTCCGCAAGGACTATCCCGACGCGCATGTGGTTCGCCTGGAGCAGAACTATCGGTCGAGTCAGGCCATCCTGGACGCCGCCTACAGCGTCATTAGGAGCAACCCGGAGCGGGCCGAGAAGCGACTGTGGACAGACCGCGCAGGCGGAGAGAAGGTGTGCGCCACGCAGGCGTACAACGAGGTGGAGGAGGCGGAGTTCGTCGCCGACGAGATCGAACGCCTCCGCCGCACCGAGAATCGTGGCTACTCCGATTTTGCGGTCCTCTATCGCACCAACGCGCAGTCCCGCTCCTTCGAGGACGTGCTCGCGCGCCGCCGAATCCCCTACCGGCTGGTCGGCGGGGTGCGCTTCTGGGAGCGCCGCGAGGTCAAGGATGTCGTCGCCTACCTCCGCTTCTGCTTCAACCCACGGGACGCGCTCAGCTTTTCGCGAATCGTGTCGGTCCCGCCGCGCAAGATCGGCAACGTCACGGTCGACGCGCTGAACGCGCATGCACGTGAGAGCGAGGCTGACCTCCTCGCGGCGCTGGCTGATCCGTCGCGCGTACCCGGCCTGCCGCGGCCGGCCGTCGAACCGCTGAAGAAATTCCGCATGCAGCTGGAATCCTTGCGTTCGGTGATGGGCGTGCTGCGCCCGAGCGAGCTTCTCGACCACGTCATCGAGGTTATGGGCTTGAAAGAGCACTACCTCGACGGAACCCCGCAAGGAGAGGCGCGCATCGAAAACCTCAACGAGCTGCGCGGCCTGGCCGAGAGCTTCGACGACCGCGAGCCCGACCAGGGCCTGGAGGATTTCCTGGCCGAGGTGGCGCTCGTCTCAGACGTGGATGCGTATGACGAGAACGGCGAGGGCGCAACCCTTATCACGCTGCACATGGTCAAAGGCCTTGAGTTCCCGGTCGTGTTTATGGTCGGGATGGAAGAGGGCCTACTCCCGCATCAGCGGGCGCTGGACGAGCGCGCCGAGAACCCGTCTGCGGTTGGCGCCGCCACTGAGATGGCGGAAGAGCGCCGGCTCTGCTACGTGGGGATGACCCGCGCCAAGGACCGGCTGTACCTGAGCTGCGCCTTCCGCCGCCACCTTTACGGGCGATCGCAGCCGGCGTTCCCCAGCCGCTTTCTCACCGAGATCCCGCAGTCGATGCTGTCGGCCCCGCGCGGGAGTGCGCCTGTGGCGCCGCCGCGCCACGGCTACAAGGAGCGCTACCAGGAGCTCCAGGTGCAGGCGGCGCCCGCCGCGCCGCCGGTCCAGCGATTCTCGAGCGGTGATCGCGTCTCGCACCCTGCGTTCGGCAGCGGCACCGTGGTTAAGAGCACGTTAACGCGCACCGACGAGGAGCTTGTCATCAAGTTCGACAAGGTTGGTCTCAAAATTCTGTCCGGGATGATCGCGCCCTTGACGAAATGACCAAGCGCAAAAAGACCGTCGACCCGGCGGCTAGATCGACCGAGCTGCGCGAGGAGATCCGCAAGCACGAGCATGCCTACTTCGTGCTCGACATGCCTCAGGTTTCGGATGCCGAGTTCGACGCCCTCGTCCTGGAACTTCGACGGATCGAGGACGAGCACCCTGAGCTCGTCACGCCCGACTCCCCGACACAGCGCGTCGGCGGTGAGGCCTCGGAGCAGTTCGCTAAGGTCCGGCACCGCTCGCCCATGCTGAGCCTTCAGAACGCCTTCGACGAGGCCGAGATCCGCGCCTTCGACCGTCGCGCGCGCGAAGGTGTCGGCGCCGACGTCAAGTACTGCGCCGAGCTCAAGATCGATGGGCTCGCCATCAGCCTCACATATGACAAGGGGCGGCTCAAACGCGCTGCCACGCGCGGCGACGGAACCGTCGGTGAGGACGTCACGGCCAACATTCGGACGATCAAGAGCGTGCCTCTGTCCATTACCCCGGTGGCCGGCCTCCCCGACGTTTTCGAGGTCAGGGGAGAGGTCTACTTTCCAATCGCCTCTTTCGAGAAGCTCAACCGCGAGATGGAGGCGCAGGGCAAGCCGCGCTTTGTCAACCCGCGGAACACCGCGGCGGGCAGCGTGCGCCAGATCGATCCGAACGTCACCAAGAGCCGCGACCTGCAGACGTTCATGTACATGCTCGACCCGGCGGGTCCGTGCCGCTCCCAATGGGAGGTGCTCCGCACGCTGGAGAAGATGGGCTTCCGGGTCAACAAGCACAGGCGCAGGCTGGGGTCGATCGAGGAGGTGATCGAGTACCACGCCGAGTGGCAGCGCAAGCGCCATGAGCTCGAGCACGAGATCGACGGCGTGGCCATCAAGGTCGACAGGTTCGACCAGCAGCTCGAGCTCGGCTTCGTCTCGCGGTCGCCGCGCTGGGCGATCGCGTTCAAGTACGCGCCCGAGCAGGCCGAGACCGAGGTCGAGGCTATCGACTGCTACGTCGGCCGCACCGGGGTCCTCACGCCGGTCGCGCATGTGAAACCGGTGATCGTGGGCGGCGTCACCATCCGCAACATCACCATGCACAACGAGGCGCAGGTCAACGAGAAGGGCGTGTATGTCGGGGCGCGGATCGTCATCCACCGCGCCGGCGACGTGATCCCCGAGATCGTCAGCGTCAAGGATCCTAAGCAGGGATGGCGCATGCCGGCCAAGTGCCCTGTGTGTGGGGGCGAGGTGGTGCGCGAGGAGCCGTACATCGCGCACCGGTGCATCAATCCTTTCTGCGCCGCTCAGCGGCTGGAGCGGCTGCGGCATTTCGCCAGCCGGGGCGCGTTGAACATCGAAGGCCTCGGTTACGCCACGCTGACTCAGATCATCGAGCGCGGGTGGGCGGAGGACCCGAGCGACCTGTACCGCCTGACCAAGGAGCAGGTCATGGAGCTCGAGGGATTTGCCGACAAGTCGGCACAGAACCTCATCGACCGCCTCGCCGACAGCCGCAAACCGCAGCTCGGCTCATTCCTGTACGCGCTGGGCATACCGCAGGTGGGTGGGGCGACGGCGGACCTGCTCGCCGCGGAGTTCGGCTCCATCGCAAAGCTGCGGTCGGCTGACGAAGAGCAGCTGCTGCGGGTGGAAGGCGTCGGGCCGAACATGGCCCGCGAGGTCCGGCTCTATTTCGAGGGGAAGGGGGGAGAGCTGGTCGGGCGGCTGCTCAAAGCCGGTGTCGAGCCGCAGGCTGTCGAGGCGCCGGGCGAAGGTCCGTTCACCGGGAAGACGTTCGTCTTCACAGGCACGATGGAAACGATGAGCCGGCCGGACGCGGAAGCCCTTGTGCGGCGCATGGGCGGAAAGGCCGCCTCGAGCGTAAGCGCGAAGACCGACTATGTGGTGGCAGGCCCCGGCGCGGGGTCGAAACTGGAGCGGGCGCAAAAACTGAAATTGGCCATCTTAGACGAGGAACAGTTCTTGGCCCTGCTCCAGGCTAAGAAGTAAGCATCAAATAAGGCGTCCTCCCCGCTTGCAGGGGAGGTGGCGCGCAGCGCCGGAGGGGGCGCCCGGGTTCAGAAGGGCCGGTCCAGCGATCTTCTAGACTCCCTGGGTGCAAGTCGCGCCCGACCTCGAGCCGCGCGCGATGGGGGGCAAGCCCACCCAACGCTGGGTGGGCGCGGCGCTGCTGATTGGGGGCGCCATCGCCGTGGCGTGGGCAGCCTTCCTGTCCCAGTTCATGAACGAGCCTTCCGCCGTCGGCCGCTCGAAGGCAGTGCTCGTGATATGGGCCGTGGCCTCCTTGACGGCAGCCGTCTTGGCGGCGCCTGCCGCGATCATGCTGCGTCGTCGCGACCGCCCTGGGCGTCCGCTCGCCTGGATCGTGTCGATCCTCATCACCGCCACGATTGTGGGAGCGATCGCAGGCATCCCCGCGCTCATCGGCCTCGGGTCGAGTCGGAGGACCTCCAGACCCTAAGCTACTTCGGTGTCACTCACCCCTGAACAGGTACGCCACGTTGCGCTGCTCGCGCGCATCGGGCTCGAGCCCGGCGATGAGGACTTCTACGCGGAGCAGCTGAGCGGAATCCTCGCGCACATCGACCGGCTGCAGCAGGTGAACACGGACGATATTCCTCCCACCGCCCAGGTGGTCGAGATCGTCAACCAGCTCCGCGAGGACGAGCCCCGCCCCTGCCTCACCCAGGCCGAGGCGCTGTCGAACGCGCCTGTCGCTGTTAACGGCTTTTTCCGCGTGCCCTCCATCCAGGAAGAGACCTGATGGACACGACCAGGCTCACCATTACTGAGCTGCAGGCGCTGCTGCGCGCCAGAGAGCTCTCCACGAAGGACCTGCTGGAGGAGCACCAGGAGCGGATCGAGAACGTGGACGACCACGTCAAGGCCTTCCTGCGCCTTACGCCTGAGCTGGCTGCCGAGCAGTCGGCGGCCGCCGATCGCGCGCTGAAGGCAGGCGAGGCCGGCGCGCTGGCGGGCATTCCTGTCGCGGTGAAGGACGTGCTGTGCGTGCGTGGAGTGGAAACGACCGCGGGCTCGCAGATCCTCCGTGGCTTCAGGCCCCCGTACACGGGCACGGCTGTGGGGCGGCTGTTCGCAGCCGGAGCTGTGATGGTGGGGGTGACGAACTGCGACGAATTTGCGATGGGCAGCTCGACCGAGAACTCGGGCTACTTCCCGACTCACAACCCATGGGCGCTCGACCGGGTGCCGGGCGGCAGCTCGGGCGGGAGCGCTGCGGCTGTCGCTGCAGGCGAGTCGGTGTTCGCGGTGGGCACCGACACCGGCGGCTCGATCCGCCAGCCCGCGGCGCTCTGCGGAGTGGTGGGGATGAAGCCCACGTATGGGCGCGTCAGCCGCTACGGCCTGATCGCATTTGCGTCAAGCCTCGACCAGGTTGGTCCCTTCGCGCGGACTGTCGAGGACTGCGCCATCGTGCTCGAGGCCATGGCAGGACACGATCCGCTGGACGCCACGTCCTCGGACCGCGCTAACGATGTGCGGCGTGATTTCGAAGCTGGCGTCAAAGGCATGAAGCTCGGCGTGCCCCGCGAGTACTATGAGGTCGAGGGCATCGAGCCCGGTGTGAAGGCTGCCATCGCCAAGGCGCTCGAGGCGCTGCAAGGGGCGGGAGCTGAGGTCGTCAACGTCAGCCTGCCGCACACGGATTACGGCCTGGCCGCGTACTACATCATCGCCCCGGCCGAGTGCTCTTCCAATCTGGCGCGGTTCGATGGGGTCAAGTACGGGATGTCCGACCAGGACGCCGCGAACGTCACTGACGCGTACATGCAGACCCGGCGGTTGGGATTCGGAACGGAGGTCCGGCGCCGGGTGATGCTCGGCACGTACGCGCTGTCCAGCGGCTACTACGACGCGTACTACGTCAAGGCGCAGAAGATCCGGACCCTGATCAAACGCGACTTCGACTCCGCTTTTGAGAAGTGCGACGCAATAGTCAGCGCGACCTCACCGACGGTCGCGTTTCCGCTCGGTGCGCGCACCCAGGACCCCCTGTCGATGTACCTGTGTGACGTGCTCACGCTGGGGGGCAACCTCGCCGGGCTGCCGGGGATCAGCGTGCCGTGCGGATTGTCGGAGGACCTGCCGGTCGGCCTGCAGGTGCTCGCTCCGCAGTGGCGCGAGGACGTCGTGCTGCGCGTCGCCCGCGCGTACGAGGTGGTGAGCGGTGTGAAGGCGGAGGTCGCACCCCTTTGAACGCTGATGCCAACATGGGCGCCCCCACCCCGTGGGCGCCCGCTTCGCGAGTGCGCCCGGACCTCCCCGGCGAGCGGGGAGGATGGGAGGTTGTCATCGGGATGGAGGTGCATGTGCAGCCTCGCACCCGCACCAAGATATTCTGCGGCTGTGCAGTCGGCCAGCTGGGGGATGCGCCGAACTCCAATGTTTGCGAGATCTGCACCGGCATGCCCGGCGTGCTGCCCGTTATCAACAAAGCCGCGGTCGAGGCGTGCCTCAAGGCCGCGCTCGCCCTCAACTGCGAGATCCCGCGCCACACCAAGTTCGACCGGAAGAACTACATGTATCCGGACCTGCCCAAGGGCTACCAGATCAGCCAGTACGACCTGCCCATGAGCCACGACGGCTTTCTCGAGCTCGATGGCCGCCGCGTGCGCATCCGCCGCGTGCACCTGGAGGAGGACACGGGCAAGCTGATCCACGCGGGCGACAAGCTGCAGAAGGCAAAAGAGTCCTTCGTCGACCTCAACCGCGCGGGCGTGCCGCTGATGGAGATCGTCAGCGAGCCCGATCTTCGCTCCGCGGATGAGGCGCGCGATTACGCCGTTGCAATGCGTACGCTGCTACGGACGATCGGGGCTTCGGAAGCCGAGATGGAAAAGGGCCAGCTGCGCGCGGAACCAAACATCTCCATCCGCCGTTATGGCACTGATGACCTGGGGGTAAAAACCGAGCTCAAGAACATCAACTCGTTCCGCGCGCTGCACCGAGCCATCGTTTTCGAGGTCGCGCGGCAGGTGGAGGTCCTTGAGTCGGGCGGCATCGTCGTGCAGGAGACGCGTGGCTGGTCGGATGACGAGCAGCGCACGTTCTCGCAGCGCAGCAAGGAGTTCGCCGAGGACTACCGCTACTTCCCCGAGCCCGACCTGCCGCCGCTAGAGCTCGACCCGGCGTGGATAGAGGAGTTGCGCCGGTCTCTGCCAGAGATGCCTGGCGCGCGGCGCTCGCGATTGGTCTCCCAGTACGGCCTGCCGGCCGCCGATGCCGCATTAATTGCGGCAGAGCTCGAGCTGGCCGACCTGTTCGAGGCGACCGTCGAATTGGGCGCCGGGGCGAAGCCGGCCGCGAACTGGATCATCGGCGAGGTGGCGCCCTCGGGCAAGGTCCCGCCGGCCTCTCACCTCGCTGAGATCGTCAAGCTCGTTGCGGGCGGCCAGATCACGCGCGACCAGGGACGTGAGGTACTGAGCCAGTCGTTGAGCGATGGCAGGTCGCCGACCGACATCGTCGTCGAGCGTGGTTTCGCCCAGGATAGCGACGAGTCGTCGGTGCGTGCGATCGTCGAGGCCGTGATCGCCGAGAACGCGAGAGCGGTCGAGGACTACCGGGCCGGAAAGAAGCAGGCGCTCGGCGCGCTGATGGCCGGCGTCAAAAAACGCGCTCCTCAGACCAACCCGAAGGTGGCAAGCGAAATCCTGGTCAAGCTGCTCGGTTAGCGTCCCGGCGGGTGGCTGGGGGTTACCCAACCGCCCGCCAGGAATCGTCTCGAATGCCTAGGCCGCAAACCTCTTGCCGACGAACGTCCCCTTGCCGCTTAGCAGCAAATGCCCTGAAAGGTCGTAGACGTTCAAGGTGAAGGTGCCACGTATGGTGTCTTCGGACTGCCGGCCTTTGACGCTGACCACGGCCTTGGACGAACCTTGAGGGCTGAAGCCAAACTCCATGAACCTGGCGCGGAACCTGCCCTCGCCGGTGCTGGCCCAACTTCCAATGCCGGTGGAAGGCGAGTTGGAGTTCATTGTTACAACCCCGCCGCCGGGAGCGAACGTGGTGACGCCTTCGAAGGTCACCGGTGCCGGCCCACTCATGTCGGTGATCATCACGTCCCATGTGCCCACGATGCCCGAGCTTCCCGCGGCCAAGGCGGTTATCGGGCTGAGCGCGACAGCCCCAATGCCGACGGCGCCTGCCGAGGCACCAATCAAGAGTTGCCGGCGGTTGAGCAGCTGGTTGGACATTGCTCCCCCTTATTGATGCCGTCTGGACCCCTGGGCGCGACGCCGCGCGCCGCCTGTAGTCCTCAGGGCAACGGCAGCACCCCATGCGTACTCCGCGCCTGAGGACTTGTCAATCGGGTCAATTGACCCAGTACCGTCGATCGCACAGCAGAGGTAGTGCTTCTCTTAGCCTTGTCCGGTGCCACTGCCCCCCGACTCGCACGTACACACGGAATGGTCGTGGGATGGCCGGGGGACCATGGAGCGCAGCTGCGAGCGCGCGCTGGAGATCGGACTCCCGGCCCTCGCCTTTACCGAGCACGCCGACTTTGTGACCCTACACAAGGGCCAGCACTCGGTCGACATCGCGGGCTACCACGACGAGATCGAGAGGTGCCGGGCGAAGTTCAAAGGGCTGCACATCCTGAGCGGCGTCGAGCTCGGCGAGCCGCATTGGTTTCCGGGCGAGACGGCCGCGGTGATGGCTGCGGGCGCGCTCGATCGGGTCCTCGGCTCGATCCACTGCGTCCGATTGGATGGCAAGGTGGTCGACGCCAGCCAGTTCAAGACGCGTGCCCCCGCAGAGCAGGCTGAGGCGGTCGCCGAATACTTTCGCGAGACGCTGAGGATGGTCGAGAGCTCGCAGCCGTTCGAAGTTCTCGCTCATCTCGACTACCCCAAGCGCTACTGGATGGACGGCCAGGCGCCGTATCGCGAGGAGGATTACGAGGAGGAGCTGCGCGCGGTGCTGGTCGCCGCGGCAAAGCGAGACCTGCTGCTCGAGGTGAACACAACGCGCGGCCACACGCTGTGCCCGGACATCACTGTTGTCCGCTGGTGGCACGAGGTGGGGGGGAAGGCCGTGCAGTACGGGAGCGACGCCCACCAGCCGGACAAGGTGGCCGAGGGCTTTCTGACGGCGACACAGATGGTCGAGTCGGTTGGGTTCAAGCCGGCGCGCGACCCCCTGGGGTTATGGCACCGCTGATCCTGCGGCCCGATGCGCCGGCGCATGGCGGCGCCGCTGTTGCGCGCGAGGACGGCAAGGTGTGGCTCGTGAACTACGCGCTGCCGGGCGAGGTCGTTGAGGCCGAGCCGCGCGGCAGGCAAGGGGGCGTGGCGGTGGCCGCGGCAACGCGAGTCATCGAGCCTTCACCGCACCGTGTGGCCGCGCCGTGTCTGTACTTTGGTCAATGTGGCGGATGCCAGCTTCAGCACGCCGCGTACGCGCACCAGCTCGACCTC
>Ga0209220_1000708_pt1 | contig 10205 bp, 10 predicted proteins | sample BlaSpr_A8_OM3_M3_FD_187984 | JGI IMG/M metagenome (GOLD analysis project Ga0209220, IMG submission 187984) | Forest soil microbial communities from Thunder Bay, Ontario, Canada - Black Spruce, Ontario site 2_A8_OM3_M3 (SPAdes) (version 2) | ecosystem: Environmental > Terrestrial > Soil > Boreal... | reverse complement strand
CAGAGCGCCGCGCTGGACGAGTATATCTATCATGAGGCGCTCGTGCATCCGGCATGCGTCGTCTGCGGCGGCGCTCCCAAGCGAGCGCTCATTCTTGGTGGTGGCGAAGGTGCGAGCATGCGCGAGCTGCTTGCTGTGCCGGGCATGAAGCGCGTGACCATGGTCGACATCGACGGCGAAGTGGTCGAGATGTGCAAGCGCCATTTGCCTGAGTGGAGTGCAGGCGCCTTCGAAGACGGGCGCGCTGAGGTGATCATCGGCGATGCAAAAAAATATATTTTCGAATCGCGCGAGCACTTTGACGTCATCATCGGCGACCTGACCGAACCATTGCGCGATTCACCGTCGGCCGATCTTCACAGCCCCGAGATGTACCGCGCCATCCAAGCGAGACTCGCTCCCGGCGGCGTGTACGGCTTACAAGCGTCGATGTGCGGTCCGCACAACCTCAGCGTGCATGCCCTGATGGTCGATAGGCTTCGTGACGTTTTTGCACGCGTGACCCCCTACTCGGTCTACGTACCCGCCTTTGACACCGAGTGGGGTTTTGCGCTATGCCGCGGCCAGGGGGGAGTCGACCCTGCCGCTGAGAGCGGAGCTCTGGCAGCGGGCTCGTACGCAAACACGATTGCAACCTTGCAATACTACGATGCCGAGTCTCACCGGCGGATGTTCAACTTGCCGCGCTATATGCGGGATTCATACAGACCATAGAGTCCCACAAAAAATAGCGGCGCGGGTAAATCCGCGCCGTTACATTAGAAGACGGCGTGTTAGGCGAGGCCGCTTTTAATCGCGTAGATCGCTGCTTGCGTCCGCGCGGTGACGTTGAGCTTGCTGAAAATGCGGCTGATGTGGTTCTTTACCGTCTTTTCGCTCAGAAACAGCTTCTCGGAGATCTGTTTGTTCGAGAGACCGATCGCGATGAGCTGGATGACATCCGTTTCACGCTCGGACAGTTCCGTCGGATCACCCTTGTAGCGCCGCTCGCTCATGCGTCGCAGCATGCTGCCGGCTAGACGCGGATCCACATAAAAGTCACCGGCATTGATCGCCAGCAGCGCGCGCGACAAATCCATCAGACCGATATCTTTGATGACGTAGCCTTCGAGTCCGAAAACCAGACTGCGTTCTAGCAGCGCTTGCTGCGCATGCATCGATAACAGGCAAATCTTTCCAGTCGGGTGCGCTTCGCGCAACATCTTGACGGCGTCCACAGGGTCGCCTTTTTGAAAATCAACATCGAGTAAGGTGATGTCCGGCTTGCTGGCGGCAATGCGCTGCAAGTCGCAGTGATCGACGCACTCAGGAACTACGCGAAATCGCTCATCTTTTGCCAGAACCTGGCAGAGCGCTTTGCGAAACAGTGCCTGCTCCTCGACAACTGCAACGCGAACCTGGTCGGTAGCCATTAAACCCTCCTAGTATTAGTGCCGCACCCGGAAGTTTTAGACTTTATGCCTTGACTCTTCAGTACAGTAAAGTACTTATAGCATAGGGCCGACCCGAACGTAATCCCGGGAAGCAGGGAAAGGCCCATATGAATTGGGGTAAAACGGATTATGTCGCTATGAAATATTATCCCCACAAGCCCAAGACTAAACCGTTTGGTTTAAACGCCGATTAAGGACTTATCAACAACTCTTAAGGCGCAGGGCCCTAGTGCTGTATCCTCTAGCTCACTGGCGGGCACATTCGGCGGGAAAAGGCTTATCCACAGTATAAGCGGTTATACACAGCCCGGACCGAACATACGCACGTTAAGTTAAGCGGTGGGTCTTTGGTCCTTCGTCGAGTATGATTCGAGGACGCCCGAACTCGCATGAAGGCGAAAGTTAGCATAGCAACCCCCTTAGTAGTAGCTCCCCACAAAGGCGCACATAGCCGCCGCATGCCCGGACTGCTGCTCATCAACTCGCAACGCAAGATCATGATGGCAAACACCGCTAGCATCGACATGCTGCGGCCCATTTTGGGCTCGGAGTTCGTCTTCATACCGGGCTGCGGCTTGCCGACCGCAATTGAAAACCTCGTCGAAGATATTGAAGAGCGCCTGCACACGCGGCAGGAGTCGGTCTCCGTCATGCTGCCCTCGTGCGACATCTGCGTGCGCGCGTGTTGGATCGAGGGGCCGGAGAAAGAGCAGCTCATGCTCGTCGTCGAACGCGCGAGCCGGCAAGACATCGTTCGAACGGCACTCGCCAGCTTTGCACTGACTCCGCGAGAAACTGAAGTTGCGACTCTAGTCTTACGCGGTTACTCGAACCGGCGTGTGGCAGATAATTTGGTGCTCACCGAATACACGGTCGAAGACCATTTGAAGCGTATTTTTGTAAAGGTAGGCGTGCGCACGCGTACGTCGCTTGCTTCCAAGATTCTCGGCGTCCGAGAGGAAGCGACCGGCTAGGAGCCTTCGTCAGCGCGCCGAAATCCGGAAGGTGCTCACCGAACCCTCAAGGACGGCGTTATATGAGACGCACGTCCAACTCGCGGCGAAAATGTCCCCCTTTGGGGGATTTCTTATGCCCATTCAGTACTCGAGCATTTTGGACGAGCATAACGCCGTGCGCACGGCCGTTGGGATGTTCGACCTTTCCCACATGGGGCAATTCGTGGCCGTGGGCGAGCGCGTAGCGCCTATGTTAGATGCGCTGACTGCTAATGAAGTGGCAAGCATGCGTCCCAACCAGGCGCGTTACAACATTTTTACCAACTCGCAAGGCGGAGCGCATGACGACGTGATCATCTACCGGCTGCCCGAGCGCTGGTTGATCATTGTCAACGCTTCTAATACCGCAAAGATATGGGACCTGCTCACGGGCTCGTTGCCGTCCGGAGTGACGCTCCGTGATCGCACACCGGAGAGCGCGTTGATCGCACTCCAAGGCCCGCGCTCCCAGGCCCTTTTGCAACCCCTTACTGACGTTGATCTCAATAGTCTGCGTTACTACTATGCGACGGAAGGGGACGTCGCCGGTATCCGAGCGGAGATCGCGCGCACTGGCTATACAGGCGAGGACGGTTTTGAGCTATTCATCCCGGCCGGCGAAGCGCCGCGCATGTGGCAACAACTCAGCGCAGCGGGGACGGCCTTCGGCTTGAGGCCGGCGGGATTGGGAGCTCGCGACGTCTTACGACTCGAGGCCGGCATGCCGCTCTACGGACACGAACTGGCTGAGGACATCACCCCGCTTGCGGCAGGTCTCGATTGGGCGGTGAAGCTCGACAAGCCCGATTTTACCGGCAAATCAGCATTGCTATCGCAGCGCCAACGCGGCGACTACGATCGTATCGTCGGCCTGACCATGGGGGGCAAAGCGCCTGCGCGCACCGGCTACCCGGTGTGGCGCAAGGAAGAACGCGTCGGTGAGATCCGCAGCGGATCACCCGCTCCGGCGCTCGGCGGCAAGAACATCGCGACTGCGCTCGTGCGACACGATGCAGTCGCGCCCGGATCCGAGCTCGAGGTAGAGATTCGCGGTTCGCGCCATCCCGCCACTGTCGCGAAGCTGCCGTTCTACAAACGAGCTCGTTAGCAAGGAGAATCACGTGCCGCAACCGGCTGATCGCAAATATACCAAAGAGCATGAGTGGGTCAAGTTCGACGGCAACAACGCAGTCGTCGGCATAACCGAATACGCCCAATCGTCGCTTGGAGATATCGTGTACGTGGAGCTGCCCAAGCCCGGGTCAAAGGTAGAGCGATCCAAACCGATTGGCGTCGTCGAATCAGTCAAGGCGGTTTCCGACATTTACGCACCGGTATCGGGAACGGTCACAGAGGTAAATTCTGCCGTCGAAGACGATCCCGCCAAGGTCAACGTCGATCCGTTCGGTGACGGCTGGCTCGTCAAGCTTACTCTCGCAGGCGCACCGGACGGCGACGGACTCTTAGAGGCAACCGCATACGACGAGTTGGTGAACTCGCTTTCGCACTGATGTATACACCGCACACGCCCGACGAAATCCAGGCCATGCTTGCTGCGATCGGCGTGCCCTCATTGGAAGCACTTTCGTCGGTGCCGCCAGGTCTCGAGATCAAAGATAAGCTTGGGCTGCCGCCGGCATTGGCTGAGTCAGATGCGTACGCGCATATCAAAGCGCTGGCAGAGCGGAATGGTGCGGCACGTATGATCTCGTTTTTGGGCGCGGGTGCCTATCGCCACTACCAACCGCCCGCGGTTCCGTGGTTTGCGATGCGCTCCGAGTTTCTTACCGCGTACACGCCGTATCAGGCCGAAGCCAGCCAAGGAAGCCTGCAGGCCATTTTCGAGTGGCAGACTTACATCTGTTTGCTCACGGGCATGGACGTGAGCAACGCATCGTTGTACGACGGCGCTACCGCACTCGTCGAAGGCGTCATCATGGCTCTGCACGCCAAGGCGCGCCATCGTGTCATCATCAGCCGCGGCGTCCATCCTTTGTATCGCGCCGTGCTCGATACGTACGCAGCCGGCATGGGAATCGAAATCATCGAGCTGCCGGTGGGCAGCGACGGCCTCACAGATTTTAGCGTTTTGGGATCGACGCCGCCGCAAGCAGATTGTGTCGTGGTACAGACGCCGAACTTTTTCGGGAACATCGAAAACACGGCTGCGGCTGCCGAACTTGCTCGCGCCGCCGACGCTCTCACAATTTCGGTCACCGCGGAAGCGCTCTCATTGGCGCTGCTGAAAACGCCGCGCGAATTGGGAGCGGACATCGCGGTCGGCGAAGCTCAATCATTTGGTTTGCCGGTCGGATACGGTGGACCGTACGTCGGCTTCATCGCCTCTACCAAAGAGCACGTCCGGCGCTTACCAGGCCGCCTGGTAGGCGAGACAACCGATGTAGACGGCAGACGTGCATTTGTTTTGACGCTGCAAGGCCGTGAGCAGCACATCCGGCGCGAACTGGCAACGTCAAACATCTGCACCAACCAGGCACTGTGCGCGCTCATCGCAACCGTTTACCTCGCGACCGTCGGCAGCAAGGGTTTGCGCGCGATCGCTTCGGCGAACGTGGAGCGTGCGCGGCAACTCGCCCAAGCGGTGAGCGCCATTCCCGGTTTTTCGATTGCGCACAGCTCGCCGTTTTTCAACGAGTTTTGTCTGCGGACTCCGAGCCCGGCAGAAGATATTGCGGCTCGTTTACGCGAGCGCGGGATCCTCGCGGGGCTGCCACTGTCTCGTTTTTATCCCGAACTCACTAATATGCTGCTCTTGTGCGCAACCGAACTCACCACCACAGAAGACATTCGTTTGCTCACTGCAGAGCTCGCGAAGGAACACTCTCGTGCCGTTGCTGCTGTTTGAACGCGGCGCCGCCGGGCGCGGCAATGATTTCGTTGCCGCAGCGCCACCGGTCGAACGGCACCTGGATCGAGCTCTATTGCGTGACGAACTTCCGTTGCCTGATCTCGCGGAAATCGAGGTGGCGAGGCACTACACAGAATTGTCGAGCCGCAACTTCTCAGTGGATCGCAACTTCTATCCGCTCGGCTCGTGCACGATGAAATACAATCCCAAGCTGAACGAAGCGGTCGCGGCGTTCAGCGGCTTTAGCGATCTGCATCCGTTCGCGCCCGATGAAGGGGCGCAAGGCGCTTTGCGCGTGCTCTGGGATATGCAGTCGATGTTGACGTCGCTTTTCGGGATGACTGCGTTCTCATTGATGCCTGCGGCCGGCGCGCACGGTGAGATCACGGCGATGCTCATGGCTAAGAAGCACTTCAAGCAAATCGGTGAAAGCGAGCGTGCCACGTGCTTAGTGCCTGACACCGCACACGGCACGAATCCCGCCAGCGCCTCCATGGTGGGCTATCGGGTTATCTCGATCCCGTCGAACGCTCGGGGTCGCATCGATGTTGCGGCGCTCAAATCGAAGCTTGACGGATCGACGGCAGTTTGCATGATGACCAATCCCAACACGCTGGGCTTGTTCGAAGACGATATCATCGAAATCACCCGGGCCGTACACGCCGCGGGCGGCCTCATGTACTATGACGGCGCGAACGCGAACGCCATCGTCGGGTTGACGCGGCCCGGGGACATGGGATTCGATCTGCTGCATTTGAACTTGCACAAGACTTTTTCAGTGCCGCATGGCGGCGGGGGACCCGGGTCCGGACCAGTCGGCGCAAATGCCAAGATGGCGAAATATCTGCCGCAGCCGCTCGTGCAACGCAAAGCCGACGGTTCGTTCGCGCTCGATTTCGACCAGCCGGACAGCATTGGGCCGGTCCGTATGTTCTGGTCGCACTTCTTAGCAATCGTGCGAGCGTATGCGTACATCATCGTGCATGGTGAGGACGGGTTGCGCCGCAACAGTCAGCTGGCGGTTTTGAACGCGAACTATGTGCGCGAGCGCGTGAAGGACGTGCTTGCCGTTCCGTACGCGGATTTCTGCCGCCACGAATTTGTGTGCTCCGCCGAAACGCTAAAAAAAGAAACCGGCGTACGCGCCTTGGACATCGCCAAAGGATTGCTGGATGCGGGCATCCATGCACCCACCATGTACTGGCCGCATGTCGTTCCTGAATGCCTGATGATCGAGCCGACGGAGACCGAGACAAAAGAGACCTTGGATCATTTTGCCGCTACGATCCACGCACTCGTCAGGCAAGCCTACGAAGATCCAGCCTCGATGCAACAACTGCCATTGAAGACCCCCGTCCGCCGTGTCGATGAGGCACAAGTAGGCCGGCTCGCCAATAAGGCGGTTGGCTTGCGCTGGCGGCCGCCGGCTGCCGAAACGAAATAGGGACAGGGCGGACGAAGAGTCCGCCCGTTAAATTCAGTCACGCGCAAGAAACTCGCAGCGCGCACAATAGAAAGGAAGAGATACTGCAGCGACCACGACGGCCCGGGCGAGTCAAACACGAGCGCTCAGCGGGCGGGCTTGTCCTGAAGCGCGCCGATGGCGTTTATTCGGGTTTGCTCATCGGCCGGAGCACTCCCCGCATTTGGTCGCTGCCTAAGGGACATGTGGAACCGAATGAGACAGTCGAAACCGCTGCCACGCGCGAAGTTTTGGAAGAAACGGGCATCGAAGCGTCAATCGTCAGCAAGCTCTCCGACATCCGCTACTGGTTCTACGCCAACAAGATCAAGCACAGCAAGGTGGTCCATTTTTATCTGATGCGCTACATCGCAGGCCTTCCTACCCCCCAGGTCGGCGAAGTGGATGAAGCGGTATGGGCAACGCTGGATGATTTGCCCGGCATGTTGACCCACGTCAACGAACGCAGGCTCATCGAAGTGGCCAACAAGATCATCGCGGAAAAGACGCCGGCCGAATTCGGTTTCTAATCGAAGACTTGGCCGATATTACGAATATGCGCCGTTTTTGTTCGGCCACGATCTTAAGTTTATGCATCCTGTTTTCGGGCTGCGCCAAACACGTGACCCCAGCCCAGACACCGCAACCCACACCCTTCCCGAGCCCGGCTGCACCATTATTTTATAGCTTGTTGAATGGGGCCGTAGTGCCCGAGCACTCCGGCGAGCATCGCATCATCGCGGTAATGGTCGACAACTATCCGCTCGGCGCGCGCCCGCAGAGCGGCTTACGCGCTGCCGACATCATCTACGAAGTAGAAGCAGAAGGCGGCATCACTCGTTATATGGCTCTATTCTTGGAGCACACGCCCGGCCAAATCGGGCCGGTGCGTAGCGCCCGCACGTATTTTGTGGATCTTGCTCGTCCCTACGATCCCTTCTACGCGCACGCCGGCGGAAACGACGACGTATGGGGGCCGCTCAAAGACTTGCGGGCGGCGGGTTTCGCCGACATGGACGAAATCGTGGGAACCCCCGAGGCGTTTTGGCGCGATTCAAGCCGTTATATGCCTCACAATTTGTACACGTCGGTGGCGAGGGTGCGCTCAACTGCACCCAAGTACGGATATCCCGATCGCGAGTACACGCAACCGGCTTTTGCATTTTACGAATATGCGCCCACGCCCGGACCGTCGCCCGATACGATCGTGACGTTTTGGAACCACTACACCGTCCGCTTCCACGCGGTGGGCCAAGTTTACGAGCGCCTCATCAACGGCGTCGTTCAGCACGACCGCAACGACAAAAATCCATACGCGATCGCCGACATCATCGCCGTGTGGATTCCGGCGAAGGTGCTTGACGCGATCGGCGATTTGGAGATGAACGTGTACGGAAAGTTTCCAGCCGTGCTCGTGCACGACGGCAAGGCGTTGCCAGGGCGCTGGATTGCGCCGGGACCAAACGCGCTCCCTCAGTTAGTCGACTTGCGCGGAGCGCCCCTCGCGCTCAGTCCCGGGCAAGTCTACGTGGAGGTCTTGCCGCAGGGCGGTACGCTGCAAAGCGGGAAGAACATATGGTCGTATTGACCCAGAGGGGGAATCAACTATAGCGATCGAGGCGTCCAACGCCGCCCAGAGTGTGGCAGCTGCGACCCCGTCGGCCTCGACCGGTCCTGGAAACCTACTGGTCAAATTGGACGTCTTCGACGGTCCGCTCGATTTGCTATTGCAGCTGGTGCTCGCCCAGGACCTGGACATAACCAAGGTCAGTTTGGCGTCTGTGTGCAGCCAATACCTCGCGTATATTGGGCTCATGGAGTCGCTCGACATCGAGTTGGCCAGCGAATACCTGGTGATCGCGGCGACCCTCACGTTCATAAAGTCCAAGCGGCTTCTGCCGCCTCCTCCGCCGCCATTCGTCGACGACCTCGCTATCGAGGCAGCCGCGGCCGAGGATGCACTGCGGCATCGCCTTCTCGCGTATCAACATTTCAAGCTGGCGGGCGCAGATTTGCGCAGCCGCTTTGAGGAGAATCGCGCATTTTACACACGTAGCGCGGCACAAGACGAAGATCTGGTGCAGCGTTACAAGCTCCGGCCGGCGATGTTGGCGGCTGCGTTCATGCAGGCGCTCGACGCAGCGTCCGACCGCCCGATGGTCGTGAAGCGCGAAACATTTTCGGTCGTCGTCAAAATGAGCTACCTCATGCGCGTGCTCAAGCAGTCCGGCAACGTGCAATTCTTCACACTGATTGCCGGCTGCGAACCGTTAGAGATTGTGGTGACTTTTTTGGCGCTGCTCGAACTCGTGCGTGCGCACAAGGTGGTGTTCAAGCAGCCGGCAGCCTTTGGCGACGTCACGCTGCAACTCGCTCCCAAAGAAAATGCGCTGCAACTTGCCCAGTCTGCGTAAACGTCTGGAAGCCGTGCTGTTCGTGGCAACAGAACCGGCCACGCTGGAGCAGCTCGTGAACGCGACGGGTGAAGCTGTCACGAGCGTCAAGACGGCGCTCAAGGAATTGAGTGCCGTTCTGCATGACCGCGGCATCACCGTGCGAGAGGTCGGTGGCGGCTACCGGCTGACGTCGAACCCGGACTGCCGCGATGATGTCGAGCGCTTCCTTCTGCCGCCCAAGACGTACATGTCGCCTGCGTCGCTCGAAACACTGGCGATCGTCGCCTACCTGCAGCCGGTGACGCGCGCTGAAATCGAAAGCATTCGAGGAGTCAACGCCGACGGTGTGATGGGAACGCTCGAACAGCGCCGTCTGGTCGAAGAGCTGGGCCGCAAGGACGTGGTGGGCCGGCCAATCCTTTATGGTACGACGACCGAATTTCTCGAAGCCTTCGGACTCCGTTCGCTGGACGAGTTGCCGCCGCTGCCGCAAGACGCACCGCGGCGGGTGAACGGTCAAGTGATCCAGTTTCCGCGCGCGGAGAATCGCGAATCATCTGCCAACCAGATTCACGAATCTGTCGAAGGGCACGAAGATCTTGTCGCGGCTCACGCTGATGCAAAACTCGAATCGAATGTAGCGGATGAACTTGCAAAGGCGATGAATGGCTTGGCGTGAGGTTTGGGGTTCACGTCGGCATCGGCGGAGGCTTTCGCAAGACCGTCGCTGAGGCGCTCGCTGCCGAGTGCGAATGTATTCAGATTTTTGCCGGCAACCCGCGTGGCTGGCGCATCACCCCATACAATCCCCAGGCATGGAAAGAGTTCGCGCAGCTGCGAAGGGCAGCCGGCCTGCGCCCGACCGTCATCCACACATCGTATCTCATCAATCTCGCAGCGGCTGACGCGGCGTTGCGCAATAAGAGCGCAAAACTCGTCGCCAACGATCTGATGGTGGCGGCGAAGGGCAACATCGAATACGTCAATACGCATCTGGGAAGCTACGGTACGCAGCCTCGCGAGCACGGGTTCGCCCGTGTCTGCACGCTG
>Ga0209220_1000707_pt1 | contig 10225 bp, 10 predicted proteins | sample BlaSpr_A8_OM3_M3_FD_187984 | JGI IMG/M metagenome (GOLD analysis project Ga0209220, IMG submission 187984) | Forest soil microbial communities from Thunder Bay, Ontario, Canada - Black Spruce, Ontario site 2_A8_OM3_M3 (SPAdes) (version 2) | ecosystem: Environmental > Terrestrial > Soil > Boreal... | reverse complement strand
CCCGCAGTCGTCGCTGCCCGTATTCACCGAAGTGTTCGCCGATATCGGTGATCGGCAGTCCATCGCCGCCAGCCTCTCGACCTTTTCGGCGCACGTCGCCGCGTTGCGCGCGATCCTCGAGGGGGCGGGGCCCGGCTCGCTCGTGCTGCTCGACGAGATCGGCAGCGGCACCGATCCCGCCGAGGGTGGCGCGCTGGCATCGGCGTCGCTCAAAGCCCTGACGCGGCGCCGCGCGATCACGCTCGCGACGACGCACCTTGGAGCCTTGAAACAGCTAGCGGCGGAAACGGTGGGGATCGTGAATGCGTCGCTGCAGTTCGACGCCGAAACGCTGACGCCGACCTACCGGTTGCTCAAGGGCGTGCCGGGCCGCTCGTACGGGCTTGCGATTGCCCGCCGGCTCGGCATTCCGGCCGACGTACTCGTCGAGGCGGAGCGCGCGGTGCCCGACGCCGAGCGGACGCTCGATCGACTGCTCGCCGCCGTCGAAACGCGATCGCGCGAGCTCGAAGCGCGCGCCCAGTCTCTCGACGCGCGCGCCGCCGAGCTCGATCTGGCGCGCCAGGCGGTCGACGATCTCGAGCTGCGCGCCGCCGAGCTCTTGGCGCGGGAACGGCGTCTCGACAAGGACGCCCGCGAGCGGGCCCGCGCCTACTTGCTCGAGGCGCGCAAGACGGTCGAAGCGGCGTTGGGCCAGGCTCGGGCGGCGATGAGCGAGGCCACGGCGCGGGAAGCTAGACGAATGGTGGAAGAGGCAATAGAGAAGACGGGCGGACGGGCGGACGGGCCGACGGGCGGCGCGACCGATCTCAAAGTTGGTGATCGGGTGCGGACAGGGCAGGGGAAAGAGGGCGTCGTCGCCGAGATCAGATCGGATGGCCGTGCCGTGGTCGAGATTGGCGCCATCCGACTCGTGGTTTCCCCGGAGCTGCTGGTGCGCACGTGATTCCCGACGACATCATCGAACAGGTGCGCGAGGCCGCCGACCTCGTCGGCATCATCGGCGAGCACGTGGAGCTGAAGCGCACCGGCTCGGACTATCGCGGCCCTTGTCCCTTTCACGGCGGCACCCATCGCAACTTCGCCGTCATTCCCAAGAAGGGGATGTTCTACTGCTACGTCTGCCACGAGGCGGGCGACGTCTTCACCTTCTTCATGAAGAAGCTGGGGATGGACTATCCGACCGCCGTGCGCGAGACGGCGCGCCGGGTCGGGATCACAATCCCGGAGCGCACCGGCCCCGCCGGCCCCGATCCGCGCGAGCCGCTGTACCAGGCCGTCGCGACGGCGGCCGACTGGTTCGCGCGCCAGCTGCGCGAAGCGCCGGAGGCCGACAGCGCCCGCCAGTACGTCGAGTCGCGACACATCACGATGGACCAAGCGGAGATGCAGGGCCTGGGGTACGCGCCGCGAGGCACGGCATTCCTCGACGCGATGAAAGGATTGGGCCTGCGCGAAGAAGTGTTGCTCGAGGCGGGCCTGCTCGCTAAACGGGAGGATGGCACACTCAGCCCGCGCTTCCGCGGCCGGCTGCTCTTCCCCATCAACGACCTGCGCTCGCGCGTCGTCGCCTTTAGCGGACGTCTCCTCGGCGCCGGCGAGCCCAAATACTTGAACTCCCCCGATACGCCGATCTTCCACAAGGGGAAGCTGCTCTACAACCTGCACGTCGCGAAGCACGCGATGCGCAAGGCGGAGCGGGCCATTCTGGTCGAAGGGCAATTCGACGTATTGCGGCTCACATTGGCCGGCCTCGAAGAAGTCGTCGCGCCGTTGGGGACGGGCCTCTCCGATGACCAGGCCGACTTGCTGCAGCGGCACACGCCCCACGTCATCCTGCTCTATGACTCGGACGATGCCGGGCTGCGGGCCACGTTCCGCGCTGGCGACGCGCTGTTGCGCCACAAGCTGCGGGTCAGCGTCGCAAGCCTGCCCGAGGGCGAGGACCCCGATACGCTCGTGCAGCGCCACGGCCTGGCGCCGCTCGAGCAGGCGCTCAAGGACTCCGTGGATGTGCTCGAGCGCAAGATCCAGATCCTCGAGCGCAAGGGGTTCTTCGGGACGCTCGAGGGCAGGCGGCGCGCCCTCGATCGGTTGCTGCCCACGATCCGGGCGGCCGGCGATCCCATCACCCGGGAGCTGTACGTCTCGCGGACGGCGGAGGTCGCCGGCGTACGCAAAGAGACGCTCCAGGATGAGATCGCCGAGCTGGGACAGCGCCTGCCCGCGGTCCAAAGCTCCGTGGCCGCCGCCACGACTCAGATCGGGGTCGGACCGAATCGGGAACGAACCGCCATTCTGCTGATGTTGCACAGCAGCGAATGGAAGGCGCGCGTCGTCGAGAGCATCGACGCGGAGAATTTCAGTTTCGAACCCTATCGGGCCGTCTTCGAGGCGCTCGCCGAGGGCCGTCCGGATCGTCTCGATGAGGTCCCGGCGCGCGCGTTCGAGAGTATCCAAGCCGAGGGCCTCGGCGACCGCTCGCCGGATGAGCTGTTCGAATGGGTGGACAACTCTTTCGCCGCGGATCGCAAGTCGCGCCAGATCAGACTGCTCGACCGCAACATCGCGCTTGCCAGCGATCAGGATGAGAAGGCGCGACTCACTCTTCAGAAACAGGCGCTAACCAATGAACGAAATGCTAAGCGAGCTACCTGGAAAATCCTCGAGCATGCAAGGAGGAAGGGTGCACCCGGAACTTGAAGCGTTGTTGTCCTTGCAGGACAAGGACGTGGCCGTGGCGCAGTGCGACGCCCAGCTGCGGGCCCTGGAACCCGAAGCGCGGACGTTGGACGAGCAGATCGCGGCGGCCGAGCGCAGCCTCGAGCAGGCGCGGGCGGCGATCCAGGTCGCGCTCGACCGGCGCGACGCGATGGAAGGCAAGATCGCGAACTACCGCACGATGCAGGAGCAGCGCCGCCAACGGCTGGAGTGGGTGCGCGGCGCCAAGGAAGCCTCCACCCTGATGGCCGAGCTCGACCTCACGCGCTCGGTGCTCGCGAAAGAGGAGGCCGAGTTCATGCGCTCGGGGGACGCGGTGACCGAAGCCGAGCACAAGGCGGCGGAAGTCGAGCGCTCGCTCGAGCAGGTGCGCGAGGCGCAGGCGGCGGCACGCGAGGGACTCGCCGGCCGGCGCGATGCGATCGCCGCCGAGCGTGAGATTGCCATCGGGGCGCGCGAGGCGGCCGCTCGGGTGGTGAATCCGGCGCTGCTGGCGCGCTACGACCGCATCCGCCGCGGCAAGGCGCCGCTGGCGCTGTTCCCGTTGCACGGCAGCTCCTGCGGCAACTGCTTCACGGCGGTGCCGACGCAGCGCAAGGCGCTGATCCAGCGCGGCGCCACGATCGAAGCCTGCGAAGCCTGCGGCGTGCTCCTGTACGCGAAGTGATTCCACCGCGCTGGGTCCTGACCGCGTCCGCCGATCCCGCGGCCACCCGCGCGCTCGCCGACGAGCTGCGCATCCCTGAGCCGCTGGCCGCGCTGCTGGTGCAGCGCGGGCTCGCCTCCCCGGAGCTCGCCAAGGCGTTCCTGCGTCCCGATCTCGAACGGCTCTCCGATCCGCTCTGCTGGGCCGACATGCCCGTCGCCGTGGAGTTGCTCGTGCGGGCGGTGCGCGAGCGGCGTCCCATTCTCGTGCACGGCGACTACGACGTGGACGGGCAGTGCGCCGCGGCGATGCTCACGCGCATTCTGCGCAGCGCCGGCGGGATCGTGCATGCGTTCGTGCCGCACCGAATCCGCGACGGCTACGACTTCGGGCCCGCTGGGCTCGCCGAGGCACAGCGCGTCGGCGCGGGCGTGATCATCACCTGCGACTGCGGCATCACGGCCGTGGATGCCGTGGCCGCGGCGCGCGCCGCCGGGATCGACGTGATCGTCACGGACCACCATCTCCCCGGCGACCAGCTGCCCCCCGCCAACGCGGTGCTCGACCCGCGCCGTGCCGATTGCTCCTCGGCGGAAAAGAACCTCTGCGGCACGGGGGTCGCCTTCAAACTGGCGCAGGCGCTGGTGCCCGCCCTCGGCCTGTCACCGAATCTGCCGCTGCACTTCCTCGATTACGTGGCGCTGGCGACGATCGCGGACGTGGTGCCGCTCGTGGGTGAGAACCGCATCCTCGTCCGCCACGGCCTCAAGATGCTGGCCGACTCGCGCTGGGTGGGCTTACGCGCACTCGTGGAGACGGCGGGCCTGGGCGGCAAGCCGCTGCGCGCCGGGCACGTCGGCTTCATCCTCGCCCCGCGCCTCAACGCGGTGGGCCGGATCGGCGATGCCAACGATGGCCTGCGGCTGCTCTTGACCGAGGACCCGCAGGAAGCAGCGCGGATCGCGCGCGAGCTCGAGACCATCAATGCGCGCCGCCAGGCGATGGACCAGCAGATCCAGGACGAAGCGATCGAGCTCGCCGACAAGATCCTGACGCCGGACTGCACCGACTGCGCCCTGGTCCTCGCGGCCGACGGCTGGCACCCCGGCGTGATCGGGATCGTGGCGTCCCGGCTGGTCGAGCGCTACGGGCGCCCCACGTTTCTGATCGGCTGGGATGAGAGTGGGGAGGTGGGGCGGGGCTCGGGCCGCAGCATTGCCGGCTTCGACCTCCACGGCGCGTTGCACCGTGTCGGGGCGCACCTCGAGAAGTACGGTGGCCACACGATGGCGGCCGGGCTCACCATCCGGCGCGCCAACTACGACGCGTTCCGCGTTGCATTCCTCGCCGTCGCGGGCGAGCTTCTGGGCCCCGACGATCTGGCGCCGAGCCAGCGCGTGGATCTCGAGGTGCCGCTGGGCCTCATGAACGAAGACCTGGAGCGCCTCATGCGCCATCTCGAGCCCTGCGGCGCGGGCAACCCGGCGCCGGTGTTCGGCGTGCGCAATGCGCGGGCCGTGGGCGCGCGGCGGGTGGGGACGAATCACCTGCGGTTCACGCTGGACGACGGGTCGGGCGTGCTGCCGGCGATCGGCTTCCGCTGGGCCGATGCGGTGCCGGAGGGCTGGCTGGAGCATCCGCTGGACGTGGCGTTCCGGCTGGAGCGGGATGAGTGGCAGGGGCGCGTGACATTGCAAGCGCGGGTGGCGGCGCTGGCGCCGAGCGAGTGAGTTGAGATAGAGGGTTCATGATCCGGATCATTGCGGGCGACTTCAAGGGCCGGCGCCTTAAGACGCCCGCGACGGACAAAGTCCGGCCGACGGGAAATCGCGTGCGCGAAGCCTGGTTCAGCATTCTGCAGCGCTCCATTCCGGGCGCGCGCGTGCTCGACCTCTTCGCCGGCTCCGGCGCCCTCGGCTTTGAGGCTCTGTCGCGAGGCGCCACATCGGTGGCCTTCGTGGAGGTGCACCGCGCTTCGCTCGCCACCCTCAAGGCGAACACCGTGGCGCTCAAAGTGGAGGATCGCGTGACGATTCACCGCCAGGACGCGGTGCGCTTCGCCGAACGGCTGCAGCCGGGGCAGTACGATGTCGCATTCGCCGATCCGCCGTATGCGGGGGACGAATCGGAACGGTTGGTGGAGGTGTTCCGCGCAACGCCCTTCGCCCGCGTGTTCGCCATCGAGCACTCCGCCGATCGGGCTCTTGGCGGTGATGATTCACGACGTTACGGGGATACAGCGGTCACCTTCGTGTACGCGCCATGAGGCGCATTGCCGTCTATCCCGGCTCCTTCGATCCGGTCACGAAGGGTCACGAGGACCTGATCCGCCGTTCGGTCGAGTTCGTGGATCAACTGGTGGTCGCCGTGGCAGTCAACGCCGTCAAGGAGCCGCTGTTCTCCCTCGAGGAGCGTGTGGCGCTGATTCGCCAGGCCGTCCCCGACAAGCGCGTGGACGTGCAGTCGTTCGACGGATTGCTCGCCGAGTTCGCCAAGAAGATTGGCGCGTCGGTGATCGTGCGCGGCCTGCGCGCCGTGTCGGACTTCGAGTACGAGTTCCAGATGGCGCTGATGAACCGCAATCTCGCGCCCAAGATCGAGACGGTGTTCCTCGTCCCCGCCTTCGACCTGACCTACCTGAGCTCCAGTCTGGTGCGCGAGGTGGCGCGCTTCGGCGGCGACGTCTCCCAGCTCGTTCACCCCGCGGTCCAGCAAGCCCTGAAACGCAAGTTCGGCACATGAGCTTCCTGGACCGCGTCTATGCACGGGCGCGGGACATCAGAGCTCGGATCGTCCTGCCCGAGGGCGACGACGCGCGGGTCCAGGAAGCAGGCCGGAAGCTGGAGCGTGATGGTTTGGGGGTGGTGGAGGTGCTGGGGCGGCCCCTTCCCGCATCACGCATCCCGCATCTCGTGCGCCATCTGCGAGCGCGCCGTCCCGACAAGTTCCCCACCGACACCGCAGCTGTTGAAGCCCTGCAGCATCCCCTCACGTTCGGCGCCTGTCTCGTCGGCATCGGCGCGGCGGACGTGATGGTGGGCGGGGCACGCTATCCCACCGCCGACACGGTGCGCGCGGCGCTGTGGGCGGTGGGTCCGGCGCCGGGCATCACGACCGTGTCCAGCGCCTTCTATATGATGAAGGAGGACGTGGTCCTCACGTTCACCGACTGCGCCGTGGTGCCGGAGCCCACGCCGCTGCAGCTCGCCGACAGCGCGATCGCGGCGGCGCGCGACCGCCGCAGGATCGTGGGTGACGAGCCGGTCGTCGCGTTCCTCTCCTACAGCACCCGCGGCAGCGCGGCGGGGCCGCGCGTCGCGCGCGTGCAGGCGGGGGTTGCGGAGCTACGGGCGCGGCGACCGGCTCCCAACTTCGTGTTCGACGGCGAGCTGCAGGGCGACGCCGCCCTGGCGCTGGACGTGGCCGCGCGCAAGGCGCCGGGCTCCGCGGCCGGGGGCCGCGCCAACGTGCTCGTGTTCCCCGATCTGGACAGCGGCAACATCGCTTACAAGCTGGTGCAGCGGCTGGGTGGCTGGACGGCCCTCGGCCCAATTCTCCAAGGGCTGGCCCGGCCCATCTCCGACCTGTCGCGCGGCGCGACCGTCGATGATATTGTGGACACGGCGGCGATCGCCATTCTCCAAGCCCGGGAGGCGTAGTGCGGTTCAGCCTGAAGAAAGACAAGAGCGGCGTCGTCGTCGTCGGCGTGGACGGCCAGCTGATCGTCGGCAACCGCCAGGAGCTGAAACAGAAGGTGCTCGAATCGCTGGAGGGCGGGTCCCTCAAGTTCGTCATCGACTTCAGCAAGACCGGCTACATCGACTCCTCGGGCCTCGGCGTCCTTGTGTCGCTGTCCAAGAAGATCCGCGAGCAGGGCGGCGAGCTGCGCCTCGCCGGCCTCAACGCCGACCTGCAGACCCTGTTCGAGCTGACCAAGCTCGACACGCTGTTCGCCATCACTCGGACCGCCGAGGAGGCGCTGGCCGCATTCTAACGTGAGCCCTTCCTCCCCGCCGCTCCGGTTGGACGTCACCGCCCTCGAGATGCGGCTCGACGTGCCGGGCGATCTCGGGGTCGTCGGCGACGCCGTCGAGCTGGTCGCGAGCCACCTGCCCGCCGGCACGCTGTCCCCCCGCCGCGTCCGCTTCAACTTCCGCACCGCCCTCGCCGAAGCCTTGGGCAACGCGATTCGCTACGGCACCGGCGAGGATCCCACCAAAGTCGTGCACGTTCGCGTCGAGCTGGGCCGCGAGGCCGTCCGCATCCACGTGCTGGACGGCGGCAACGGGTTCGACCGCAACGGCCTGTCGGACCCGACCCGCCCCGAGAACCTCGAGCGTGAGGACGGCCGCGGGATGTTCGTGATGCGCCACTTGGTGGACGACGTCGCGATCAACGAGAAAGGCAACGGCATCTGCCTGACGCTGCGAGTGGGGTAACCCGGCTCGAGCGCCTCCTGCCGGTGCTCGCGGCTCTGTCCGGCACCACTCTCCGTCTTTGGCGCGCCCGCACCCCCGGGGGCCGGCTGCTGCCCGTCGGCGGGGGACTCGGCGAAGGGCGCGAGGAGCCCCGGTGGACCCCCGCACCAAATGGCGGCGGCAGCGGGGGCCGGCTCGAGACGCCCGACGGTCCCGCGTGGTTCCAGCCCATCCCCACCATCGCAGACACCTGGCTCGAGATCCGCGGCGAAGGCAACAAGAGCGCGCAGGAACTGGCTCAGGTGATCGGCGCGGTGCTCGGCGCGGAGGAGGAGACGGGCCAGGTCGCGGCCGAGCTGTCCGGGCGCTACGAGGAAATCGACCTGATCTACACGATCAGCGAGATCCTCGGCCACACGATCCGGCTGGATGAAGCCGCGAACCGCATCCTCCGCGAAGTGTCCGCCGTCGTACGCGCCCGCCGCGCCACTTTGCTCGTCCACGACCCCCGCGCCAACGTGCTCCGTCTCGTCGCCGCGCGGGGTGTGGAGCTCGGCGAGATCGACGCGATCGAGGTGGATGACCCCAAGTCGGTCGCGGCGCGCGTGTTCCGCGAAATGCGGATCATCAGCTACGACCCCACCGACAAGCGCGCCCAGAAGCCGGCGAATCCCGTCGAGCGGCGCTACCGGGGCGAGGCGTTTCTCTCCGTCCCCGTCGTGTACGCGTCTCCCGGCCGCGCGCCCACGCCAATCGGCGTCATCAACCTCACCGATCGCATTGGCGAGGACGCGTTCACGGCCGGCGACCGCAAGCTCGTGGCCGCCATCGCCAATCAGATCGGCGCGGCGGTCGAAAATGCGCGGCTCGTCGAGCGGGATCTCGGCCAGCAGCGGGTGCGGCGCGAGCTTGAGCTCGCGCACGATCTGCAGCTCAAGCTGCTGCCGTCGCCCTCCGTGGTGGCGGGCAAGGGCGACGTGGCAGCGCGCTGCCGCCCGGCGGAGTCGGTCGGCGGCGACTTCTACAACCTGCTGAGCCTGCACGGCGAGCGCATCGGCGTGATGATCGGCGACGTGTCGAGCCACGGGTTCGGCGCGGCGCTGATCATGGCGCTGGCCATGGCGGCGTCGGGCATCCACGCCGAAACCGCCGAATCGCCGCACGAGGCGCTGCGCCGGCTGGAGGAGTCGCTGGCCGAGGAGCTGGCCGAGACGGAGATGTTCATGACGCTCTGCTACGCCGTCACGGACCCGGCCGCGGGGAAGCTGACGTATTCGAATGCCGGTCATCCGCATGCATTTCTCGTCACGACCGAGACGGGCGAGGTCATCAGGCTCGACGCGACGCGTCCCCCCCTCGGGCTCGGCGGCGGCGGAGCCGAGCGCGTCGTCCCGTTTCAACACGGCAAGGCCATCCTCTGCCTGTTCACCGACGGCCTGGCGGATGCCCGCGGCCCGAACGGCGACCGCTTTGGTGAGCAGCGCGTCCTGAGCCACGTGATCAACCTCCGCGGCCGCCCGGCCCAGCACATTCTGGAAGCCGTCTTCACCGACATCGCCGCCTTCACCGGCGGCGCGCCGGCCAACGACGACCGCACGCTGTTGCTGCTCAAGATTTGAGAGCCAACAAGCGGCTCGGCCAGCACTTCCTGTCCGACCCCGCGATCCTGGCCCGCATTGTGGACGCCCTCGAGCCCGTCCCGGGAGAAACCGTCATCGAGATAGGGCCGGGGGAGGGGGGCCTCACCCGGGAGCTGCTCGCCCGGGGAGTGAGGGTGATTGCCGTGGAAAAGGATCGCCAGCTAGCTGCCGATCTCGACGTGTGGCGTGCGGCGCGCGGCGTTGATCAATTGAGCGTCGTGCAGGGAGACGCCTTAAAGCTTGATTGGCATGCGCTGACCGACGCTTCCGTTGCTGCGCCGCACGCCGCACGCCCCACGCCGCACTTCAAGATCGTCGGCAACATCCCCTACAACATCACCTCACCGCTTCTCGAGAAGGCGCTGACGCCACCATTCCCCGAGCGCATCGTCTTTCTCGTGCAGCAGGAGGTCGCCGAGCGCATCGCCGCGGCGCCCGGGGGCAAGACGTACGGTGCCCTGTCGGTGGGGATTCAGGCCACCTGCCGCGTCGAGCAGCTGTTCACGATCGCGCCGGGGGCATTCCGGCCGCCGCCCAAGGTGCGCAGCGCCCTGTTGCGGCTCACGCCGCTCACCGAGCCACTCGTGGCGCCCGAGGAGGCCGCGCCGCTGCGGACGTTCGTCACCGCCTGTTTCAGCAAGCGCCGCAAGCAGCTCCGTAACGCAGTGCCCGGGGCAACGCGGGACACGCTGATCGCGCTCGGGTTCGATCCGCAGGCGCGGCCCGAAACGCTCGAACCTGCCGCCTTCGTGCGGCTCTTGCGCTGGAGTCGGCAATTGTGAAATAATTCACAAAGATCG
>Ga0209220_1000706_pt1 | contig 10246 bp, 2 predicted proteins | sample BlaSpr_A8_OM3_M3_FD_187984 | JGI IMG/M metagenome (GOLD analysis project Ga0209220, IMG submission 187984) | Forest soil microbial communities from Thunder Bay, Ontario, Canada - Black Spruce, Ontario site 2_A8_OM3_M3 (SPAdes) (version 2) | ecosystem: Environmental > Terrestrial > Soil > Boreal... | reverse complement strand
CGGGGGGTACCAGCGGGACAGGATCGGGAAGTTGGGCCGCTCGAAATGGGGCGCCGCTCCGAGCGCGCTCAGGATGTTGGTGGCCAGCGCCAGGTGCAGCATCTCCTGCTTGATCACGTCGATCAGGGTCAGCTCCCAGGCCTGAACCCGGGCCAGCTGCTCCGCCGTGAGGCCTTCCTCCAGGCCCCGCTTCAGCGAAAACTGGGCATAGAGGTACTCACACAGGAGGCCGTGCTCGAGCTCGCAGGCCTCGCCCAGCAGGTAGACCAGCTCTGCCCGGCTCTCCACCCGGAGCGGCGGTTCCGCCACGGACCCGTTCGGCGGCCGCGAATCAGGCATACCGGCATTGTGCCCCGTTCACGGGGTCGCTGGAAGGCGCCTGAATACACGTTGTATTGGGCGCGGTATGGCTGAAACCGAGCGGATTCCGATCGACTTCCACCGGGCCATGTTCCGGATTGCGGCGATCGCGTTTGTCACCTCCGCCACGGTGAACGTCGCCAGCAGCTTCATCGGTGGCCCGCACTACGACTTTACGGAGATCGGGATCATCGGGGTCCTCTCCTACATCGGGGCGGTCGTCAGCTGGTTCTTTCCCTGGCACCGCCTGCCGGTCGAGCGATTCCTGGTCGTGATCGTCGTGCCGGGCCTGGTGTTGCTCGGGTTCATGTTGATGGCGACAGGCGGCGTTCATTCCCACATCCTGCCGATCTTCATCGCCCCGGCCGTCTTCATGGCCGCGGCGTACGGATTCCGAGCGGGAGCGGCGATCGCCCTGCTGACCGCTGCGACCGGGTCGCTGCCCCTGTTCATCGACGGCTGGGACAACTACTACGCTCGAACGCTCGTCGTCCTCGCGGTGGCGACGATGCTCTGTGCCTATATCCCCGCTCGGGTACGTCGATCTTTGCTCAACGAATACGAGACGCGACGTCGGCAGCAAGAGGAGAGTTACGTCGCAACCATCGGGGCGCTGGCGGCCGCGCTCGACGCGAAGGACAGGTATACGGAGGAACACTCGCGTGAAACGGCCGAGCTGGCCGTCAGCGTGGGAAAGCGTCTCGGGTTGCAAGGGGAGCAGCTGCGGTTACTGGAATACGGCGCGCTGCTGCACGACATCGGCAAGATCGGCATCCCCGGCTACATCCTCCAGAAACCGGGTGCCCTGACGCCCGAAGAGTTCGCCATCATGCGCGAGCACCCGGTCATCGGCGAACGCATCCTCGCCTCGGTGCCGTTCCTGGCGCCCCTGGGTCCGATCGTGAGGGCGGAGCACGAACGGTGGAACGGATCCGGCTATCCCGATGGGCTCAAGGGTGAGGAGATTCCGATCGAAGCCCGCATCATCCATGCCTGCGATTCCTTCCATGCGATGGCCTCCGACCGCTCCTATCGCAAGGCGCTGCCATTGGCCGAGATCGTCGACGAATTTCGCAAGGAGACGGGTCACCAGTTCGACCCTCGTGTGGTCGATGTGATGCTGGAGCTGATCGCGACCGAACCGCCGCACATTAGTGCCGCCGCCCAGGCGTCGGGGCAACCGATGCCGGACGCTTCGGTTTCAGGTCCGCGCGGATGGGCCCAGCATATGCAGAGCGTCGAGGCCCTCGGGCAACAGCTTGCGCGGGCAACCAGCATCGAGGACATCTGTAGCCGCATCGGCGCGACGATTGCGGCCCTCGTGCCGCAGGACCAGTGCCGGGTGCTGTTGATGAATGAAGACCGCACCCGGCTGGACGTCGTCTACCTGCGCGGCACCGACCGCGAAGAATATCGCGCCGTGACCATGGAGAACGCCGCCGTGGAGGTGGGGCAGGGCATCGCCGGCTGGGTGGCGGAGTCCCGACGAGGCGTCGTGCTGGGTGATACCGAGCATCACCCGAAAGCCATGCACGTACCCGGTACGGCGATGATCGATGAATCGATGCTGGCCGTGCCCGTTGTCTTCGAGGACGAGATCCTGGCGGTCATCGTCGTGATCAAGCTGGGATTGAATCAGTACTCGCTGGACCAGCTGCGTTTGCTCACGATTCTCGCCAACCAGGCCGCGGTGGCCATGGCCAATGCCCGGCTGATCGAACGCCTCGCTTCGGCGGCGACCATCGATGCGCTGACGGGACTGATGAACCGGGCGGCGTTCGAGGAAGCCGTGAATAAGTTGATGCTCCGTCCGCAAGCCTGGGGCACGCTGGTGATGCTCGACGTCGAGAAGCTTCGCGACGTGAATGAGGCCTACGGTCACCGAGCCGGCGATGCCGTGCTCAAGCGGATTGCCCGGGCGATCCGGGCGTCCATCCGCAGCGACGATGTAGCGTCCCGCTGGATCGGCGACAACTTCGCCATCCTTGCCCCCGGCCTCGATGCCAGCCAGGCCGGCGTCCTCGCCACACGGATCGAATCGGCCCTGCAGTCCGACCGTGTGTCGATTCGGTGGGGGACTGCCGAGTACCATGGGGATGCCCTTACGGCTCAGGATCTGCTCGCTGCCGGGCTCAAATCACTGGCCGGCAAGCGGGACGACGTCGCCGCCTGACGTTTGGGGCAAGGCGCTGCGCCCGAACGGGCAGGATGCTTCGAGTTTCGCGCAATTTGCTTGACGGTCCAAAACCGGGCGCCTAACGTCAAACCTCGCCGCTGAAACCGACTGACCGCCTACCGGCGGAATGACCCTGTGCCGAGGGAGGGTGTTGAGGCTAGACGTTGTTCGCCGGCTCAAGCCGCCGGCTTCGTCCCCGAGTTTGCTGCTCCGCGCCGCCTGGAAATACGGCCTGGGCGTCGGCATTGCGGCCCTGTTGCTCACGGCTGGAGGTGTCGACCGCGTCCAGCCGAGTGGCCATGCCCTGGCGACCAATGTCCTGCCGACCACAGTCCCCTGCGGTGAGATCCTTACCGATTCTCCTACCTCTCTGACTGCCACGTGGACCGCCACCAAGAGCCCCTATCCCGGGACCGCCAGCCCCTACAACCTACCGGTCAACACCACGAACAGCACGGTTCCAGGAGTCGTGCCCTGTGATGCGATCATCGTCCCGAAAGACGTCACGCTAAAGATTGATGCGAGCGACGGCCCGGTGCAAATCTTCTCGCACGGCGCGGCCATCACCGTCCACGGAGGCCACCTTCTCGTGCTCGGGGCCAGCGAGATCAACTCCGTGCTCTTCGACGCGGAACCTGACGTCGCCTCGTGGACAGGCATCACCATCGACAGCGACGGCACCCATCCGGGCAACGCCTCCTTGGCGTTCGCCAGTATTCAACACGCGCTCAACTCGATCACGATCACCAGCGGCGCGACCTCTACGCCCGACCCTACTCCCCCTACCGACCCGACCAAGCCGCCGCCACCGCCGCTACCGCCGCTACCTTATGGTCTCGCGCTGATCAACAGTGGGATCGGGCCGTCTTACTTCGATGGCATCGATGCCACCGATACGCCGGTATTGGTCAAAGGGCAGGCGGCTGCGTCGCCCAGCGGCCTGCGGGCGGACGGCAAATTTGGAACAGTCAACAACATCGGCTCCCAGGGGATCAACTTCAACTGGGGGCTCTCCCCGCTCTCCCCGCCGCCCACCCTCCCGGCGAATGCGCTCGCGCTCAAGGTGGACAGCGTCGCCTTCGGCAGTTCCGTGCCGTTTGCCGAGACCGGCTGCCTGCCACTCCAACTGCCGTGCTCAGCAGGCTCGATTGGGAATGACGCCATCGTCGCGACCTTCAAGTCCCCGAATCCACCGCCCGTGTACATCTCTCAGAGCCGTTTCTATCGGGCGGGCTCGTTTGGTATCGAGCTGAACAGTCCGAATCTGCCCGTCATCAAAGACAACAATTTCGACTGCAACGGGACCGGTTCGCCCAAGCCAAAGGAAACCTGCGTTGGGACCGGCCTCAAGTACTCGGCGATCTACCTCAACACGGCGACGGTCGACCTCGAGAACAGCGTCACCAACAATGTCGGCCACGAGGACGGGCTTGATGCCATCGTGCTCAACGGCACCATCGTTTACCAGCCCGGCCTCACCAGCAGCCAGCAAATCGTCACCTGGAAAAACGCGACGAACGACCCTTCAAGCGAAACACACCAACTTGGCTACCTCCTGAACGGCGACCTCAGCCTCAACAGTGGAACCCTGAAGGTTCGCGCCGACGGCGTGGTGAAGTCGAAGGGCACCATCAACTTGACTGGGGCGGCGCTCGATGCTAGCGAAACCAGCAACTCGATTACGAAGGTCTTCACCAGCCTCCGCGACAACGTCAACATCCCGACATGTCCCTCGGTCTTCGTACAGTCGTGTCCCACCCAGCTGCCCGCCGGAGAGTGGGGCGGCATCAACCTGGTTGGTTCGCGGACTGACGCCACCATGCGAAGTGCGACCAAGAGCACAATCATCAACGCCAAAATCCTCTACGCGACCACGGGTGTCCACATCACCAACGGCGATTCGCTGGTCATCAAAGGGAGCGTCATCGGCCCGACGTTCGCCGACGGCGTGTTGTCGGAAGGCAGCGCGACCACGATCAGCAGCACGACGTTCGGGTGCCCCGTCGGAGTCTGCAGCGGGATAAGCAGCGGCAACCACGGCATCCTGGCGGACTTTCGCAATGCCGGGCCGCTGACCGGAGGCCTGACGATTGGCGGCAACAACCTGGTAGACGGCAACAGGTTCCAGGGCAGCGTCAACGAAGCGATTCGCGCTGTCGGTCTCGCCGGCGTTTCGGTCAATATCCAAAACAACGCGATCCAGTTCGCTGGCGCGACGGGGACTGCCGGAAGCGCTGGTATCTACTTGCAGGGAGCCGACACCCTGATCCTGAAGGGCAACGACGTGGTTGGGAGTGGTACGGGAAACGTGCACTACCCTGCCATCTGGCTGGACGGGGTGAGCCAGGCCGACTTCAGCGGCCCGATCAGTGGCAATACTGGCTCCGTCAACGGTCTCAATGCGATTGCCTTCCATGGGGACAGCAAGGCACTCACCTGGCAAACGGTCGCGGACGGCGGCCCGCTGGGCTACATCGTCGATGGCAACCTGCTCGTCGCGGGCGATCTCACGTTGAAACTCCATGACGTTGCCCCCGTGCTGGGCGGCACGATCACCGTTCAAGGCGCCCTGACCGCCACCGGCGCGACCGTGACCAGTCTCAAGGAGAACAGGCAACTGAGCTGCGGCTCCGTCTTCGTGCCCCTGGCGTCCGGCGTCTGTCCGCTGGCTACCCCCGGCGACTGGGGCGGGCTTGTCCTCGATGCCGGAAAGTCCAACACCATGACGAATTCTTTCGTTCGATATGCGGCGACCGGCATCTCGATGAGCACCCCCACGGGGGCGGCGCAAAACCTGAGCCTGACCAACACCAGCATTACCAACACCGCCGCCGATGGGCTCAGTACGCGCTGGCCGGTGTCGATCACCGGTGGTGCCTTTACGAGCAACGGCGGCCACGGGATCAACATCGACCTGAGCGGTCTCGCGCCGACCACAGTCCAGTCGGTATCGATTTCCGGTACCGCGATCAGCGGCAGCGGACAGGAGGGTATCCTGGCCGTCGGGCTCGCCGGACAGACGGTGACGATCGACACGACCAGCGTCGACCACGCCGGCGCTTTCGGGATCAACCTTAAGGACCCTGGCAAGGACCGAGTCATCGGCCTGGTCACCCACCCTGGCCATCTGACGCTTAAAGGCAACACCGTCACCAATACCGCTGCCACGTTCCCCGCGATCTACCTGAACGATTTCTCTGGGGCGATCGCCGACATCAGCGGCAACAAAGGCGCGTCCAACGGCGTCGACGCCATCGCCTTCCATGGCACCATCAACGACGACTTTCCCTGGATAACGGCCCGCAAGACCGGCGACCCGACTAGCCTGCTGGGCTACATCCTCGACAACACGCTCACGATGCAGTCGCCCCACATCCTGACGGTAAACGCGGGCGACATCGTGAAGGTCGGCAACGGCGGCGTCCTCAAGTTGCAGGGTGTCAACCTCCAGGCTGACGACACCGCGACCAGCAGCCGCCAAAAGGTCTTCACCAGCCTGACCGATGACTCCGTCGGCGTCGCCACGTGCCGTTCGGCCGTCGTGATCGGGTGCACGGGTACGGTCCAACCGCCGCCGCAACCCGGCGACTGGGGAGGCATCGTCCTGGCAGGCGGTAATGCCAACGGCGCATTCGTCAACGCCGCGGTCCGCTACGCATCCACCGGCATTCTGATCACGAGCGGGGCGACATCGACGTCGGGATCGTCGGTCTTCGGCCTCGTGGTATCCGGCAGCAGCATCGGACCGAACGCTGCCGACGGCATCAACGCCGTGAAAACGCCGATTTCGGTAACGACCTCGTCGATCAACGGCGGCACGCACGGCATCAGCGTCGATTTCAGCGGGTTGACGTCGAGCATGCCGGTACGTCTCAGCGGCAACCGGTTCATGTCCACGAGCGCCGAGGCCATCCTCGGTCAGGCGCTCGCTGGACAGCCGGTGTGGGTCACCGATAACCGCATTCAGGGCGCCGGAACCTACGGGATCCGGCTGGTGAATGCCAACCAGCTCGTCCTTCGAAATAACAACGTCGCCGGCAGCGGCATCGGCCCGGGCCCCAAAGCCGGTCGTTATCCGGCCATCTACCTGCCGGCGGTATCGGCTGACTTCACCGGCAACATTCGCGGCAACGTGGGGAGAGGAAATGGCCTGGACGCCCTCGTGTTCAACGGCCAGGTCACCGGCGACCTGACGTGGATCACGCCGAGCAACAACGCCACATCAACGCATGGCCTGGGATACCTGCTGGACGGCGGCGTAACGCTCCAGGGAGGAAAGCTGATGGTCGGTGCCGGCGACGTCGTCAAGTCGCTTGGCGGACCGATCACCATCAACGGTGGGAGCGTCACGGTGTCCGGCGCGGATACCGGGGGATCTGCGACGAGCCTCAACGCCATCTTCACCAGCCTGAGAGACAATCCAGTCGGCGCCCTGGGATCGCCGCCCGTCGAGGTATCGGATGCGGCGGCCGTCTCGTGTCCCTCCGTCCTGGTCTCTGATTGCAGCCCGAAGCGAGGCGATTGGGGCGGCTTGGTGATCACGAGCGACGCCGCCGGCAAGCGAGGTACGAGTGACATCAAGTACGGGTTCATCAATTACGCGACCACCGGGATCTCGCTCGACAGTGGCCCCATACCCGCCAGCCCAGAGACGGAGCCGGCGCCGACCAACTTCAGGTTGACGGTGGCCAACACCACGATCGAGAATGCCAGCAAGGACGGGATCAACAGCCTCGATACGCCGTTCAAGGTAGATTCGGGCTCGGTCCAAAACGTCGGAGCCAACGGGATCATCGCGAGCTTCTTCAGCCCGGCCAACTGTTCGTCGACACCCGACTTGCTCCTGCCGTCGCCCTTGAAGTGTGTGCGGCTCTATCTCACCGGCATCAAGGTGACTGGCACCGGTAAGGACGGGATCATCGCCAACGGCCTCGCGGGACAACCGACGGTGATTACCGACAACATCGTCACCGACGCTGGGACCTACGGGATCCGACTCGTCGACGCCGACAAGCTGGCTCTGACGACCAATCACGTGCGGAAATCGGCGGCGGCGCCTACCGCGCTCAAGTACCCGGCGATCTATCTGAGCAGCGTCAAGGCCGATTTCGAGGTCAGTGGTGGCGGACCCATTGTCCAGGACACTGCGATTATCCAGGGCAATGACGGAAAGTGGAACGGACTCGACGCAATCGTCTTCCACGGCGAGGCGACGAAGAAGCTTGTGTGGATTACTGCCGCCGCCTCGCCCGGGGCCGATGTGACATTCGGCTACCTCCTCGACGGGCCACTGACTGTGGACGGTGATTTCGTAACTACCGAAGCCGACATCGTCAAAATCATGAATGGCGGGATCACGATCAACGGCGGCGGCCTGAAGTCGATGGGCACCTCTGTCGGCACGACCTTCACCAGCCTACGGGACGATCGAGGGGAGGACGCTTGCCACTCGGTCTTTATCCCGACGGATGTGTGCCCAACGGTAGCCACGAACTCCGATTGGTTCGGCATCAGCATCGACGGCGCTAACAGCGTGTTCACGTACGGCAAGCTGTTGTACGCCACCAGCGGGGTCACCATCAACTCTGCCACGCTCAAGGTCAATAAGACGCTGATCACCGGGCTCGGTGGGTATGCCGTGACCACAACCGGGACGGGCAGCGCACAGGTCGACTGCGCCTCCATCCACGACAACGGCGGTGGCGTTTCGTCAAACGGCGCGACAACGACGACCGTCACGTACACCAACCTCTTTGGCAACAACTCGCCAGGGAAGGACTTCAACGCCACTGTCGCGTCGACCGCCACGAATGATTGGTGGGGTCAGCCACCCCCCGTACCCCCCAGCCACTACTCAGGTCCCGTGACCATCAACAATCCACTTCCGCAAGAAGCTCCAAGCTTCTTGCTCGGAGGCGGGACAATTGCGTTCTCGAGCGACAACACGAACAGCTCGAACGGAAAATTCGGAAAGGGCACGCTGACCGTAACGTTGACCGCGGATCGCGAGGTCGATCCGACCGCAGACCTAACCGTGACCTTCCGCGGGCCCACCGAGGCAGGCTCGCACGCGGTAAACGGGACCTGGAACACCGATAACCTGACCTGGCAAGGCACCGCCACGATCGATAAGACTGCCAATGAGGAGGGCAAGAACACCCTGACGATCAGCGGCGCAAAGAGCTGCGTCCCTGACGGAAACCGCGTGATGCCGTCGCCTGAAAGCGGAGCCTTCTTCAACCTCAACTTTGGCCTCGCCACGTTCCCCGGGCCCGGCAGCGCCCAGAACATCGGCGGCAAGAGCGCGACCTTCACCGAGTCCGTGAACCCGAGTGGTTGGAGCAATCAGAAAGATACGTACGTGTTCTTCCAATACCGGCTCGACAGCGGCGCCTACGATGCCAGCGTCATCGCGGGCCTCCAGGCGGGCACCGTGAACCCGACCACTCTCCTTGGCTACCAGACGATTGGCCACGGGGCGGCGGACGTGCCGGTTAGCGCCCAGGTCAGCCAACTGCTGACGCCGGGCACGGCCTACGACTACCGGGTCGTCGCCGTCGACCTCAATGACATCGCGCCAGGGCCCGACCGCCTATTCAAGACGCTGGGTCCGCTGGACCACTTTGCGATGGCGGCCGTTGCGTCGCCCCAGACCGCCGGGACGGGCTTTAGCGTCCAGGTGACTGCGTACGACTTCAACAACAATGTGCTGACCGACTACCTCGGCGCAGTGCTTTCCGGCAATCTGAGCATCGCACCCGCCGGGAACTGTTCTGGGGCCGGGACGGGGTGTCCGCCCAAATATGGCAGTCAGAGCTGGAGCGCGGGGGTGGGGACGATCAGTGGGGTCACGGCGTATGTCGCGGAAGATAATCGCACCCTGACCATCACCGACGGCCTCATTAACAAGACGAGCGGAACCTTCAAGGTGAACTCAACCGGTACCCAAACGATGCTGTGGTTCACGACCCCGGCGCAGAGCTTCACGGCAGGCCTGAAGTCGGGCACGATAACGGTCGCCCAGACCGACGCCTACGCCAATCCGATCGCCGCGGCAGCACCGATAACCGTGACACTGTCGAGCGGCTCGGGAACGGGCGGCTTTCTGGATGATGTCACCAACGCGCCCATCGCGACCGTCACGATTGCATTGGGCAACTCGAGTGCGGCCTTCAAATACACGGACACGGCGGCCGGATCGCCGCAAATCACGGTAACGGCGAGCGGCCTGACGGCGGCCACCCAGACAGAAACCGTGACGCTCTAGGGTCGGTTCGAGCGCAGCCTATCGATCGATTTGCATCGGCTGCCAGAGAAGCTGGTAGACGCCCGGCGTCATCCAGTCGCGGACGACCAGGGCGCCCGCCGCGACCATGCAGGCGTTCATCACTCGGCGCCAGGACTCCTCTTCGTAGGCCGTCGACATCATGCGGATGATGGCCTCGGCCTCCGCATCGGGGGGCAGCCGCTCATCGACCACGGCGGAGCTCGCCGGCTCCGGGCGCGTCGACGGCTGAAACGCGCTCGCATCGGCGACCAGTTGGGCGGTGCGCATCGCGTCATAGAAGGCGGACTCCGACCCGGGGAAGACGTTGCTCTTGGCGATCCGCGTCGCCACCTCGAGAGCCTTGAAGTACTCCGGCGACTGCCTGACCTCGAGGTCCGGGACGGCCCCCACGCCCGGGGCGGCCTTCGCCACCCGCTCCCACT
>Ga0209220_1000705_pt1 | contig 10259 bp, 9 predicted proteins | sample BlaSpr_A8_OM3_M3_FD_187984 | JGI IMG/M metagenome (GOLD analysis project Ga0209220, IMG submission 187984) | Forest soil microbial communities from Thunder Bay, Ontario, Canada - Black Spruce, Ontario site 2_A8_OM3_M3 (SPAdes) (version 2) | ecosystem: Environmental > Terrestrial > Soil > Boreal... | reverse complement strand
AGCATCGCCACCGACGCGAAGGGCGTCATTCAGATCTTCAACGTCGGCGCCGAGCGCATGCTGGGCTACGCGGCCGCCGACGTGATGAACAAGATCACCCCGGCCGACATTTCCGATCCGCAGGAAGTGATCGCGCGCGCCAAGGCGCTAAGCGTCGAGCTCGGAACCCCGATTACGCCAGGCTTCGAGGCGTTGGTGTTCAAGGCCTCACGCGGCATCGAGGACATCTACGAGCTGACCTACATCCGCAAGGATGGCAGCCGCTTCCCGGCCATCGTGTCGGTCACCGCGCTGCGCGACGCGCAAAACGCCATCATCGGCTACCTGCTGATCGGCACGGACAACACCGCGCGCAAGCAGGTCGAAGCCGAGCAGAAGAAGCTCGATCAGCGTCTGCGCGACCAGCAGTTCTACACGCGCTCGCTGATCGAATCCAACATCGACGCGCTGATGATGGCCGACCCCTCCGGCATCATCACGGACGTCAACAAGCAGATGGAGGCGCTCACCGGCTGCACGCGTGACGAGCTGATCGGCGCGCCGTTCAAGACCTACTTCACCGATCCGGAGCGGGCCGAGACGACCATCAAACTGGTGCTGAGCGAAAAGAAGGTCACCAACTACGAGCTCACCGCACGCCACAGGGACGGTAAGGAAACCGTGGTGTCCTACAATGCGACCACCTTCTATGATCGGGACAGGAGGCTGCAGGGCGTGTTCGCCGCGGCGCGCGACGTCACCGAACGCAAACGCCTGGATCAGGTGCTGCAGGATAAGAACGTCGAGCTGGAGAGCGCCAAGTTCGCGGCGGAGAAAGCCAACCTCGCGAAATCGGATTTCCTCTCCAGCATGAGCCATGAGTTGCGCACGCCGCTCAGTGCGATCCTCGGTTTTGCCCAACTCTTGGAGTCCGGTTCGCCGTCGCCAACGCCTTCCCAGAAGCGAAGCATCGATCAGATTCTCCAGGCGGGGTGGTACCTGCTGCAACTGATCAACGAAATCCTCGATCTCGCGCTGATCGAGTCCGGGAAGCTGTCGCTGTCCATGGAACCGGTCTCGCTGGCCGAAGTCATGCACGAATGCCAGGCCATGATAGAACCGCAGGCGCAAAAGCGCGGCATCAGCGTGACCTTTCCCCAGTTCGAAATCCCGTACTTTGTCGAAGCCGACCGGACACGGGTGAAGCAGGTTCTCATCAACCTTCTTTCCAACGCGATCAAATACAACAGGGTGGGAGGAACGGTCATCGTGGACTGCACCGCGAGCACCGCGGAACGCATTCGTATCAGTGTCAAGGACACCGGCGAAGGATTGACTCCCGATAAGCTGACGCAGCTTTTCCAGCCGTTCAATCGTCTCGGAAAAGAGGCCGGCATCGAGGAAGGCACAGGCATCGGCCTGATGGTCAGCAAGCAGCTGGTCGAATTGATGAAGGGCGAAATCGGCGTGGAAAGCTATGTCGGGAAGGGCAGTGTGTTCTGGATCGAACTGAACTTGATGGCTGAATCACAACTTGTCTCCGGCGCAGCCGAACCCACGACAGTCGCCCAGGCGCAAGTTCAAGCCGACGCGCAGTTGCGCACCCTGCTCTATGTCGAGGATAACCCGGCCAATCTGATGCTGGTCGAGGATCTCATGGCGCGCCGGCCCGATATCCGCTTGCTGAGTGCGGCGGACGGCAATCGCGGCATTGAGATGGCGCGCGCCTCCCGGCCGGATGTAATCCTGATGGACATCAATCTGCCTGGCATCAGCGGTATCCAAGCGCTGAAAATCCTGGCTGAAGACCCGGCAACAGCGCACATCCCGGTGGTTGCGCTCAGTGCCAATGCAATGCCCCGCGATATCGAGAAAGGGCTGGCGGCAGGATTCTTCCGTTATCTCACCAAACCTATCAAGGTCAACGAGTTCATGGTTACGCTGGACGTGGCGCTGAAATTTTCGACAACGGAATCGGCCCGCGTAAATAAAGGGGAAAAAGCATGATGGTCAGTGCACCCGACATTCTCAACGCCAGCATCCTGATTGTTGACGATCAGGAGTCCAATGTCAGTCTGCTTGAGCAATTGCTGAGTGAGGCCGGCTACACCCGCGTTGCCACAACGATGAATCCACAGGAGGTCTGCGCGCTGCATCGCAAGAACCGCTACGACCTGATCCTGCTCGACCTGCAGATGCCCGGCATGGATGGATTCCAGGTGATGGAAGGCCTCAAGACAAACGATGCGGACGGCTACCTTCCGGTCATCGTGCTCACCGCCCAACCGGGCCACAAGCTGCGCGCGTTGCAGGCCGGTGCAAAGGATTTCATCAGCAAGCCGTTCGATCTGGTCGAAGTCAAGACGCGCATCCACAACATGCTGGAAGTGCGGCTGCTGTACAAGAAACTCGAGAATTACAACACGGTGCTGGAACAGACGGTGCAGGAACGGACCGCCGAACTGCGCGAAAGCGAAGCGCGCTACCGCCGCCTGACCGAACTGGCCTCCGATTGGTACTGGGAGCAGGACGAGACCGGGAACTTCACCAGGGTTTCCGGTCCGGTCCTGGAAATGCTCGGAATCCGGGTCGACGCCTTGGCGGGAGATACAAGCGACGTTCAGATGGCGGGCTGGAACAAGGCGGAGCGGGAGTTGCTGCAGGCAACCATCGCGGCGCGGCAGCCATTCCTGGATTTCGTCTTCAGCCGCGTCAATGCCGATGGCTCGCAACAAAAGTTTCAGGTGAGCGGGGAGCCGATGTTCAACGAGTCCAGCCGCTTCATCGGTTACCGCGGAATCGGCGTGGAACTCACCGCAAAGAAATAGGACGCAGGATCTCGACGGTTGGCGATGTCGTCGCCCCATAGTCCGAATCAAAACCATCTTCTCGCCGCCCTGCCCACGGCGGACTTCGAGCCCTTGGCTGCGCATCTGGAACTGGTCCCGATGCCCCTCGGTGAAATGCTCTACGAACCCGGCGGACAGTTGCAGCACGCCTATTTCCCCACCACTGCCATCGTGTCGCTGCACTATGTCATGGAGTCTGGCGCATCGGCCGAATCCGCGGGGGTGGGCAATGAAGGCGTGGTCGGCATTTCGCTGTTCATGGGAGGGGATACCACCCCAAGCTCGGCCGTGGTGCAGACCGCGGGCCACGCTTACCGGCTGGGGGACCGCTTGCTGAAGCAGGAATTCAATCGCGCCGGCTTGATGCAGCGTTTGTTGCTGCGCTACACCCAGGCGCTGATTACACAGATGACCCAGACCGCGGCCTGCAATCGGCACCATTCGGTGGAGCAGCAACTATGCCGCTGGCTATTGTTGACCCTCGATCGATTGCCTTCGAATGAGCTGATCATGACGCAAGAATTGGTCGGCAGCATGCTCGGCGTGCGCCGGGAAGCCATTGCGGAGGCCGCCGGGGATCTGCAGCGCGCCGGTCTTATTCGCTACCGCCGTGGCCACATTGCAGTGCTTGAGCGCTCCGGACTGGAGACCCGCGCGTGCGAGTGCTACGCCGTCGTCAAGAAGGAATTGAGCCGCCTGCTGTCCGATGTGCGGTACCGTCAAGGCACATCGTAAGGGCTCCACCGCCCGCATTGCGGCGCAGCATCAGGAGCAGCTCGCCCCGCTTCTGAGCCTTTGAGCTCGGACATTAGTTTACAAATTTCCGCGGTGTATGTACGCGACCGCACCAAGAAAGTGCCGCGTTATGTACGCTAACGCACGGTACACCGGCCGCGAACGGCGCATAACTCCGCTGTCGATGGGATCCGCAACCCTGCAAGGGCTGCTTCCGTCGTGGAAGAAAAAACCAGAGAGGTGACGCAAATGAAATCTTGTCAGAAGTATTTTTCCGTTTGCTTACTAGCGCTGCTCAGCCAGGCAGCATTCGCTCAAAACACCGCGCCACCACTGAGTACCGGTCTGCAGAGCTTCGCGGTCCTGAGTGGGGGAACGGCGGGGGTGACCTGTACCAACTCCTTGGTCACCGGAAACGTGGGCGGCGGGTTCGCAGCTGCCTCACCTACCGGCTGCACGTTTACGGGCGGAATACCCCCTGCGACCAACGCGGCCGCAGCTTCGGCGCTCATTGATTTCGCCAGCGCCTACGCCGCGCTCAAGGGCAAGCCCTGCAGCAACCAGGGCACCTTGCTTAGTACGCTCCCGACCACCCTGACGCTGGGCCAGGGTACCTACTGCACGGGTGCGGCATTGACGGCAACGGGCGCCACGTTGACCCTCGACGCGAATAACGACCCGAACGCGGTCTGGATTTTCCAGATCGGGGCAGCCCTCACGGGCACCAACTTCTCGGTGGTCATGCTCAACGGCGGGCAGGCGTGCAACGTGTTCTGGGTGCCGAGCGAGGGCGTGACCATGACGACTTCGACGCTCAAAGGAAACATCGTCGCGGGTGGCGCCACCGGGTCCATCACCTTGACCGGTGGAACCCTGGACGGTCGAGCCTTGGCGAAGGTCGCCGTGACGATGACTGACAGCGTCGTCGGTTGCGGCGGGCTCGCCGCGGCGTTGGGCTCCCTGTCCTGCAAGAAAAAGCATAAACACGGCGATAAGGACGACGATGATGACGATGACGATCACCGCGACGATGGCAAGGACCGTGGGGATAAACATCCATTCGGCAAGAAAGACGACTGAACTGAGCTGAGAACTCGACCGGGAAAGAACTTCTTCCCGGCAGAAATGAAAAAGGACCCGCGAGGGTCCTTTTTCTTTTGGTGCGCATGCCGCGCTCGCTCTTACGCGTGCAGCGCACAAGACAGCGTTCGGACCTCAGCCAACAAATTTCCGCGGTATGTACGCGGACGCACCAAGAAACTAGCGCGGTGCACCGGCCGCGAACGGCGCATAACTGCGCTGGCGATGGGATCCGCAACCCTCCAAGGGCTGTTCCCGTCGTGGAAGAAAAAACCATGGAGGCGAGGCAATGAATTCCTGTCAGAAGTATTTCTCCGCTTGATTACTGGCGCTGCTCGCCCAGGCAGCGTTCGCGCAGGCGCCAACACTGGGTGCGGCGTCGGGATTCTCGGTCCTGGGTGGCCACGAATGTAACGTGTACCGCCGGCTCCGCGGTCGCCGGAGACGTAGGCGTCTCTCCCGGCAGCGCTTTCACAAAAACCGGCTGCACGATTGCGGGCGCGACGCCCCCTGCGACCAACGCGGCCGCAGGCCAGGCGCGCGCTGCCTCCCTCAGCGTCTACGCTGCTCTCCAGCGCCAGTCCACGTCTTGCATCCAGAAGACGGGCAACCTTGCGGGCGCGAATCTTCCGGCCGGTGTCTACTGTCTCGACGCGGTAGCCAAGACTGGCACGCTGACGCTCACAGGGCCCTCGAACGACGTCTGGATTTTCCTCGTCAATGGCGCTCTCACGGGCACCAACTTCTCGGTGGCCATGGCCGGCGGCGGGCAGCCGTGCAACGTGTTCTGGGCGCCGGGCGCCGCCACGACCATGACGACTTCGGCGTTCAAAGGAAACATCCTTGCGGGTGGCGCCGCCGGGTCCATCACCTTGACCCGTGGGACCCTGGCCGGTCGAGCCTTGGCGAACGTCGCCGTGACGATGATTGGCGCCAGCCTCATCGGCTGCGACCCGGGCCGCAAGGGCGGCAACAAGTAAGCCTGCAATCGCGAAGAATGGAACAGGACCCGCGAGGGTCCTTTTTCTTTTGGTGCGCATGCCGCGCTCGCTCTGGCGGCGAACGGCAGACTGTTGGCCAACAACGTAATTCATCGCGGCCATGATGAACGACGTCAAGCGGAAATTCTTTGGCGAGCCGTTAGCCTACGTATTCGTCGGCGCTCAAGAGACTAACTTTGGTAGAGACCACTTCGCGGACGAACTTGCCGATGGTTTCGCCGTCAAGTTTTTCGATAAACTCTGGCAACGACCTTGCCTTTGCGCTGAACGGCTCCGGCCACGATGGTCTTGCCCGTTGCGCCCATGCCGCCGCGTCCCGGACCTTTGTGCTTGTTGCGAGCCTTGCCGCCGACAAACGTTTCGTCCACTTCTACAAAGCCGATGAGTTTGCGAAACTCTTCGTTGCCGAGTGCTACGCGGATTCTGTGGCACATGCTCCACGCCGTGCGGTAGGAGCCGAAGCCGAGCATGCGTTGAATCTGGAGGGCGCTAATGCCCTTCTTGCTAGACAGCATCAAGAAGATGACTTTGAACCACGGGATAAGGTCTACGTTCGTGTTCTCGAAGATCGTGCCGACGAGAACCGAAAAGCGATAACCGTCAGCCGCACAGTTCTCACATTGCCAGTGATACTCGCGCGCCAGCTCGTAGACCTTTTCATTGTCGCAGCGCGGGCACTTAACTCCCTGAGGCCAGCGCCGTGCTTGCAGATATGACTTACAGGCTCCTTCGTTTGGGAACTTGGCTTCGAGTTCCGCGAGGGTCATTGCTTTGTACTTGGTCTGTTTTTTCATCGCAGGTCTCTGAATATGACCTTACGATACAGACCTTTAGCTTTTCTGTCACGTAGTGCATAATCGCCGGAATTAGCGCCTTGTGTACGGCAGCGCACAGTGCGGTCTGGGCGAAAGTGGGATAAGGTTTTACCGAGAGATGGGTTCCTACGCTGTTGGCCTAATTTGAAAGAAGGATGGGGCAAATGAACCAGTATGGGAGCGGATCCAAAGCATGGATGTGGTTTATGGCGGCGGTCCTCGCCGCCTTCATGGCTGGATGCGGCAGCCGCGATCCAATCTTCGGCACCACCGGTGGCGGCGGTGGCCCCGGGCCGGCAGGTGCAGCGCCCAACCTTGGAGCGGCCAGCGCGTTGGGAGGTTTCAGCGGCGGCGGCGGCGCCGGGGCGACCAACCAGGGGATTCTTACCCAGATCAATGGTGGGAATATGGCGACCACTGCTACTGTAACTTCGGCGGTGACTGGGTTCCACGATTCGGCAGGAGATATCTATACGGAAACGGGGGCGAATATCGGCGCAGTGAGCGGGCTGATCTTCACGTGTACCGTTTCCACCACGGGCCCCACGTCCGGTGCTGTAAATCCCGCCTCATGCACAATTGCAAACAATGCCCTAGCCGCCGCACAAGCGGCGTTTACCGATCTCTCGCCAGCTTCACGACCCGGCGGGTTGAATCCGGGTGCCAACCTGTCCGGGCAAACCCTCGCTCCTGGCATCTATACAGCCCCCGCGGGGTCGTTCCTGATACAGAACGGCACCGTAAATCCGGCAGGAGATCTGACCCTCGACGGCCAAGGCAACGCGAATGCTGTCTGGGTGTTCCAGATGGCGTCTACGCTCACTGTGGGCGGTCCGGGAGCGGCATTCCCTCGAAGCGTCAATTGTGTCAACGGGTGCCAGGCCAAGAACGTCTTTTGGCAGGTGGGCAGCTCCGCCACGATCAACGCCGGTGGTGGCGGCACCATGGTGGGGACCATCATCGCTTCTTCAGCAGTCTCGTTCTCGACCGCCGGCCCCTCCCCCGTCACGACGCTGAACGGCAGAGCGATGGCCCTGAATGCTTCGGTCACGCTGGTCAACACCGTCATCAATATTCCTGCCCCGTAAGGCGCACGAGCCACTTTGGAGAAGAACATGAAACTAGTTAGAGCCGTGGGGGCATTAGGCCTCGTGGGATTCGCGGCAGTCAACGGCCAGGCCGCGGTAGCGGCTGATTCAGGCTGGTACGGCGGACTGAGCATCGGCCAATCGAGAGCCAAGATCGCCGACGACCGGATCAGGAACCAGTTGCTGGGATCGGGCCTCATAATGACCTCGATCGACGACGACAACCGCGACACCGGCTTCAAGCTGTTCGGCGGGAACAAGTTCAACAAGAACTTTGCCGTTGAAGGCGGTTACTTCAATCTCGGAAAGTTCGGGTTCACGGCGAATACCACGCCGGCCGGATCGTTGACCGGAAACATCAAGCTCCAGGGACTGAATCTGGATGCGGTCGGCATTCTGCCGTTTACGGAAAAGTTCTCCGGTTTTGCCCGAGCGGGCTTGATCTACACCGAGGGCAAGGACACGTTCACGGGCACCGGCGGCGCCGTCTCCGTCGCAGCGAGCAACCCCAGCCCCAAGAAGAGCGAAGGAAACTACAAGTACGGCTTCGGCGTTCAATACGATTTCACGCAAGCCCTGGGACTGCGCGGAGAGTGGGAGCGTTACCGCATCAATGATGCGGTCCGCAACAAGGGCGACATCGACATGTTGTCGGTAGGCCTGGTCTACACGTTCGGCGCCGAGAAGCCCGCCCCGCGGGCGGCACCGCCGCCGTATGTGGCTCCGGTCGCGGCAGCGCCGGCACCGGTGCTGGTCGTCGTGCCCGTGGCGCGGACTCAGCAATACTGCAGCATTCTCGACATTCAGTTCGAGATTAACCGGGACGTCATTCAGCGCGAAGAGCAGGAGAAGCTCGCTGTGCTGGAAACCTTCTTGAAGAAATACCCCGACACCACGGTTGTGATCGAGGGCCACACCGACGAGGTGGGGACGGACGCCGACAATATGAAACTGTCTCAGCGCCGGGCGGACAGTGTGTTGAACTACCTGGCGAGTCGCGGCATCGACCGATCCCGTATGAAGGCCGTGGGGTACGGAGAGAGACGCCCCATAGCGGACAACCGGACCGAGATTGGGAAACGGCTGAACCGGCGGATTAACGCCATCGTCGCGTGCGCGACGGATATCGAGGGGCTCACGCCGATCCCGGCCAGGATCACCATGGCCATGGAAATGGAATTCGACACCAACGGCGCCGACGTTCGGCCGCAGTACCGTGAGGAGCTGCGCAAGGTGGCGAATTTCATGAAGGCCAACCCCCGTGTCACCGCAACGGTGGAGGGACACACCAGCAACCAGCAGGGGACGCGCGCGCAGGCCATGCAGCTTTCCGTGCGCCGAGCCGAGAGCGTGGTGAACGCCTTGGCGAATCTCGGTGTCGACCGCACTCGGCTGTCCGTGGCAGGGTTCGGCGACACCCGGCGTTTCGCCTACAACACGAGCGCAGAGGGACAGCAGGAAAACCGCAGGGTCAACATCATCTTCGACTTCCCGAAGTAGCCGAAGAACCCTTCCCGCAGGAAATGAAAAAAGGACCCGACCCGGGTCCTTTTTTTTGCGGCTTGTCGATCATCATAAGCGCGTCGGGGGCGGCTTTTTCGCGCTGCCGCCGCTGGCGCTATCTCCTGTGGCGCTGCTGGGATGAAAGGGCGCCGATCGCCAATTTCCTGATGCTCAATCCCAGCACCGCCGACGAAGCGCAGCTCGATCCTTCCTGCACGCGCGCCCGCAACTATGCCGAGCGCTGGGGTTTCGGCAGCCTGCTGATCACGAACATCTTCGCCTGGCGAGCCACCGACCCGGAGGAGATGAAGGCTGCGCGCGATCCGGTCGGACGCGGAAACGACGCGGCGATCCTGCGGGCGGCGCGCGAGGCGGACGTGGTGGTATGCGCGTGGGGCAATCATGGCGCGCATCTAGGCCGGGCCGAACGAGTTAGAGCTCTGTTGAGAAAAGAAAACATTGCGCTGCATGTCCTGCGCATGAACGGCGGCGGCGAGCCTGCGCATCCGCTCTACCTGTCGGGGCAGCTCAGGCCCAGGCGCTGGGATTATTTCACTGTACGTGCGCGAGCGCTCAGAGAGTTCGGCCGCGACGGGCCACAATAAAACATGCGAAGTTCAATGGCCGTCGCGTGCGCTCTGGCGCTGATACTTTTTTCCGGCGAGGCAAGCGCACAGTCCATCCCTGCGTACGAAAACGTGGCGCTCGACGCCATTGTTCTTTTCGATTTCGACCGATGGACGCTGCGCCCGGCAAGCCGCCAGGCGCTGGACGACTTTGTTCTCAGGATGCACGGCCTTGAATCGCAGACGGTGCGCGTCATCGGCTACGCCGATCGCATCGGCTCCGAGGCCTCCAACCAGATCCTTTCCGAGGAACGCGCAAGCGCGGTGAAGGCCTACCTGGTCATGAAGGGAATTCCGGCGGACCGCGTCCGCACCAGCGCCAAGGGTGCGATGCAGCCGACCACGCGCGGCTCCGAATGCGAAGACGCCAACAGCGCGAAATCGGTCGCTTGCCTGCAGCCCGATCGCCGTGTGTTCATCGAAGTTTCCGGCACCAGGATCGCCAGGTAGGATTCAGGCCGGCGCGTTGGCCGCGCCGAAGAACGTGCGCTTGCAGCGCGGATAATTCAGGCATCCCCAGAACTTCCTGCCCTCGGTGCTGCTGGTGCGCGCGGCCATCTTGATGCCGCAGGCGGGGCAGGGC
>Ga0209220_1000704_pt1 | contig 10265 bp, 8 predicted proteins | sample BlaSpr_A8_OM3_M3_FD_187984 | JGI IMG/M metagenome (GOLD analysis project Ga0209220, IMG submission 187984) | Forest soil microbial communities from Thunder Bay, Ontario, Canada - Black Spruce, Ontario site 2_A8_OM3_M3 (SPAdes) (version 2) | ecosystem: Environmental > Terrestrial > Soil > Boreal... | reverse complement strand
CACCATGGTCGCCCCGACGACCAGCCACGGCTCGGACTCGTAGACCTCCACCTCGTAGAGGTACATGAGGTAGAGGACGGGCAGCGCGAACACCGCGGCCACGGTCGCCATTGCGTAGAGGTGCAGGGCCGCCAGCAAGAGAACCACCACGCCCGCGGATATGAGCGCGAGCCGGAACGGCCGGCCTCCCCGATGGGGCAGGTGCGGAAATAGCGTGGTCACGATCGAGAGGTACGCCACGCCCTGCGAGGGGACCGCCGCGAACGCGTGCTGCCGGCGCGCGCTTCCGCTCGGGAGGTGCGCGCCGCAGTGGCCGCAGAACTCTCCCGCCGGCACGGTCGAGCCACAGTGGGGGCAGCTCACCAACGGCGGCGGCTCGGACTCGATGAACGGAGGCTCTTTCACCCGCCGCCTCCTTTGATGTAGGTGGTCCAGGCGGTGTCCATCGCGGCCGCGTCCATGCTGCCCCACCCGGTCGCGAAGTCCCAGCCGGCGGTCGCGTCATAGGCGAGGTTGTTGCCGCCGATCACGTCATGGAACGGCTTGGTCGTGAACTTCGCCGAGTTCTCGCCCATCCAGTACAGCGCGCCGTTGGCGAAACCGACCTCGCGCAGTCCTTTCTTCTTCATGTCCTGGTTGATGAGGGCGATCGTGGCCGCCCACAACGGAGTCGCGGCAGATGTGCCTCCAGCCTGGCCCTCCTGGCCGCCGAAGACGATGTGAAAGCCGGTCGAAGGATCCGCGTCCGCCGCGACGTCAGGCACCTGCCGGAAGCCATGTCCCGCACCCAGGAGCACCTGTTGCTGGTAGCTGGGAGCGGAGTAGAAAAAACTCGCGCCACCGCCGCTCCCGCTCTCATCGAGAGGGCTCCCCCACGCGTACTCCTTGAAGTAGATGCCCTGGAGCGACTCGAACACCGTCGTGCCACCGACCGCGGTGACCGTCGGCAGCGTCGATGGGAAGCTGCCGGCGGCCGGCTGGTCGACTCCGCATGTGTATGCGCCGCTGTCGCCGCTCGCCACGAAATGCGACATGCCGAGAGCGACCGCGCGGTCCTGGATCGACGCGTACGTGTTGCGATGCCCGTTCGGCGTGTCTGCCTCGCAGGAGCCGAGGCTCTCCGAGATGACCGAACCCAGGTGGTCCGTGACCATCTGGTCGAAAGCCCTGTCTCCATGAGCGAAGTCGGCCGCCGACATATAGACGATGAGCTTTGCGTTCGGCGCGATGCTGTGGGCGATCTCGAGGTCGAGCACCGTCTCGCCTTGCGGCTTCTCAGGGGTTCCCCAGCTCGGGTCGCGCTTCACGGTCAGGAGGTTGTCGTAGGCAGGCAGGCCGTACTTGCTCGCAAACATGTTCAGGTCGTTGAGGTTGGGAAGGTCGTCGATCTCGGGCAGCAGGATCGTCTGGCCCGTTCCGTCGAGCCCAGCGTCGCGCAGCGGCTTGATGTTGTAGTAGGCGAGGACGTCGGTGGGCGTCAGGCCGCCTGGCCGGACCGCGTAGCCGCGCGTGCGCCGGTAGTCGTCGAGGCCGCTGACGCCGGTGGCGACCGCTGCGATCGGCCCCGGAAGTCGCGGCTCGCCAAGGGCGGCGTAGAACACCGTGCCTTCAGGGGTGCGGTAGGTCTCGATGTCGAGCGACAGGAGGCGGGCTGCAATTGGCGCCGGCCCGTCCGCCGCGATCAACGTCGAGCCGGGCTGCCACGCGGTCGACAGACCGGCTCCGTCGAGCGCCGCCACCGCGCGGCCGACGAGCGCTGTGTCGGGACCGAATTCCGCGAGGTACTGGCTGGACGAAACCGTCTTGCCTGACGCCAGCAGGACGGCGAGCTGCTGCTCGTTGCGCGGCTTCAGGCCGAAGCTCAAGTGGACGGTCGTGTCAGCGCCCGCGGGGCCGAGACGGGTCGACTGCCGGATCGCCACCGCCAGTGTCGGTGGCGCCTTGGTGGTGGGGAGGGTCCGGGCGATTCGCTGCGCCGGGTCATGCGTCGGGCCGGCGCATGCCGTCACACCCAGCAGCACAAGAAGGCCCAGCGCGACGGCGGGACGGAATTTCACGGGGGAGTAGCTTGCATCATGCGGTGACCCGCGTCACCACCTCATGAACCTCGGGGATCTCGCGCCGGATCATCTCCTCGAGCTGGCTTTCGATCTCGTGCGCGCGCTCGAGGCTGACCTGGCCCGCGACCTCGGCGACCACGTGCGCGTAGATCTGGTTCTGCCTGTCGCTGAGCTCGACGTCCAGGCAGCGCCGGACATCTGGATGCGACTCGACCACCTCGCGAATGCGAGCCGCGAGCTGCGCCCTGCGCGCGGTGACATCCTGGCCGGGGACGACCATCGGCTCCATCGGTTCGAGGTGGATGTCGATCCGCGTCGCTTCGGGGAGCTCGGATTTGATCGACCTCTCCAGCGAGCGGCTGGTCTTGGACGCGTCCGCCAGCGTGAGGTCGCCGGGCATCTTCGCGTGCATGGTCAGGTGAAGCGAGCCGTTGGCTTCGCGCTCCACGGTGACGTTGTGCAGGTCGCGGACGCCGCCGTTCCTCGCCGCCGCGGCGTGGATGCGCTCCACGATGTCGGCTCTCTGCTCCTGCCCTTCGACGGCGACCGCGAGGTCGAGGCCGGGCAGCACCGAGCGGGCCTTCGCCTTAACTGCGTCGGCGAGGCCGCTCGCCGCTTCGACCGAGAGCATGCGGCCGGTGGCGATGCTCGTGTCGCCGATCAAGCTTGGTCCCGACCGCCGGACACGGACAGAGCGCACCTCGCGCACGCCGTCCACATCCAGGATGGCCGCGCGCAGCTGCGCCTCGGCCCCCGCCGGCGCGCGGTCGATGAGGATGTCGCCCGAACGCCACGCAAGCATCGCGGCGGCGCGGCCGACGATGGCCGCGACCAGCAGCGCGGCGACCGAGTCCGCCCAGCTCAGCCCCATGCGCACGCCGATCAGCCCCGCGATCACGCCCAGGGTGGCGAGCACGTCGGACAGGCGGTTGGTGGCGTCGGCGAGCATCGCCTCGCTCGAGGCCATCTTGCCGACCCGGCGCAGCACGGCCGCGCGGCCAGACTCGATGGCGAGGGTGGCGATCAGCAGGACGAAGGCGTATCCGGCCGGGTTCACAGGAGCGCCGCCGCTGCTGGCCAGGCGGCGGACGGCCTCGAAAGCGATGCCGGCCGCTGTGACCATGAGGACGACACCCTCGGCAAAAGCGGCCAGGTTCTCCGTCCTGCCGTGGCCGTAAGGGTGCTCTCTGTCGGCCGGCTTGCGCGCCGTGCGCACGGCGACCAGCGTGAAACTGCTCGCAGCCAGGTCGAGGAACGAGTGCGCGGCCTCGCTCAGGATGCCCAGGCTTCCGGTTAGGACTCCGACCACCACCTTGGCCAGGACGAGGGCCACCCCGATCGCGACGGAACCGAGCGCGACGAGCTCGGGACGGCGTTCGAGCACCTTCATCGGGGCCTTTCTTGCTAGCTCAGCCGCGAGGCGCTCGCGACGAGCTGGTCTTCGGTGCCCAGCGCGATCACCAGGTCACCATCCTCGAGGACGGTGCTCGAGGGCGGATTCACGCTGACCGTGCCGTCGCGCTTGCGCACCGCCAGCACCTTCGCCGCGTCGGTTGCCAGCAGGCCGGCGTCTTCCAGCGTCCTGCCCGCGGCCTTCGTCCCGGCCGCGACCAGCATCTCTTCGACACCGATGCCTCCCTCCCCGTGATGCAGGGTGTCGAGCACGTCGACCATCGCCGGACGGATCGCCAGCTCGGCCATGCGGTGGCCGGCCATCACGTAGGGCGAGATCATGCGCGATGCGCCCGCGAGCTCGAGCCGCCGGATCGAGTCGGTGCGGCCCGCGCGAGCCACGATGTAGAGGTTGGGGTTCATCGCCCGCGCAGCGAGCACGATGTAGACGGCGCGCTCGTCGGAATCAACCGCGGAGATGAGCCCGCGGGCGCGCTCGATGCCTGCCTGTTTCAGGACGTCCTCTTTCGACGCATCGCCCTCGATGTGCAGCCGCCCCTCGGCGCGAATTCGTTCGAGCGCCTCCAGGGTCTGGTCGATGACGACGTACGAGACCTTGTGCTCCTCGAACTCCGCCACGACCTGGGTCCCGATGCGTCCGTAGCCGCAGATGACGAAATGGTCTCGCAGGTGGTCAAGGTCTCGCTGCAATTGCCGCCCCCTTCGATATCTGCCGAAAGCATTGTCCGCCAGCGTCTCGGCGAACACGCCGAAGCCGTAGAGCATCGTGGCCACGCCCACGACGATCAGCCCTGAGGTGAACAGCCGCCCGGCGGTGCCCTGCGGGTGCACCTCCGTGTAGCCGACGGTGCTGATCGTGATGATCACCATGTAGAAGGAGTCGAGCAGGTCCCATCCGTTGATGAGCATGTAGCCGGTGATTCCGATGGCGATGACGGCGCCGAGCAGGACGACGGCGAGGCGAAACCTGCGGAGCGGATGCTCCAGGCGCATTGACTTGGAGGCTATCCGCCCCCGCCCGGACCCTCGAGACCTGGCTTCGTCATCTTGCCGAGGTCGAGCACCTTGTTGAGCTGCTTTTCGGTGACGCCGCGCCCTCGGGCCAGCTGCCGGATCGACTTTCCGGTCCGCATCGACTCCTTGGCGAGCTTGGCCGCTTCGTCGTATCCAATGACGGGATTGAGCGCCGTCGCCAGCATCGGGCTTCGCTCGACCAGCTCCGGCCCCCGGTCGGTTGCCTGCAGGCCTTCGACGCACCGCTCGGAGAAGTTGCGCGCGGCGGCGGCCAGGAGCGTGATCGACTCGAGCATCGAGTAGCCCGCCACCGGCATCATCACGTTGAGCTCGAAGAGGCTGCCGGACTGGCCCGAGACAAGTACCGTCGTGTCGTTGCCGTATATGCGGGCGATGACCATCAGCATCGACTCGATGATCACGGGGTTCACCTTGCCCGGCATGATGCTCGAGCCGGGCTGCGTCTCCGGGAGGCGAAGCTCGCCCAGGCCCGCGACGGGGCCGGTGCCCATGAGCCGGATGTCGGACCCGATCTTCCAGAGGCTGGTTGCGATTGTGCGTAGCGCGCCGTGCGCGGCCACCAGGACGTCGAGAGTCGCCTGTGCGTGGAAGTGGTTCTGGGCTTCGCGAACCGGAACGCCCGTCGCCTTGGCGAGACGCGCCGCGGCGATGCGCGCGTATTGGGGATGCGAGTTCAGCCCGGTCCCCACCGCAGTGCCGCCGAGCGGGACGCGCGACAGCTCGTCCACCGCGGCGTCGGCGCGGCGGATGGACTCCTCGACCTGCCCGGCGTACCCGCGGAACTCCTGCCCGAGCCGGATTGGAGTCGCGTCCTGCAGGTGGGTCCTGCCCGTTTTCACGACTGGCCAGAACTCCTTGCTCTTCGCTTCGAGCGATCGCTCGAGGCGCTCCAGCGCCGGAACGAGCTCATCCTTGATCGCCATGGCCGAAGCGAGCTGGATCGCGGTCGGGATGACGTCGTTGGACGACTGGCAGAGGTTGACGTGATCGTTCGGATGGACCAGCTTCAAGCCGCGTTCGCCGCCGAGAATCTCGGTCGCGCGATTCGCGATCACCTCGTTGGCGTTGGTGTTGGTCGAGGTGCCTGAGCCGGTCTGGTAGACGTCGATCGGAAATTGGTCGTCGAGCTTGCCGTCGATCACTTCCTGCGCCGCCGCGGCGATCGCCACGGCGCGACGGCGCGGCAGCAGGCCGAGCTCGCGGTTTGTCTGCGCCGCGGCCTTCTTGACCATGCCGAGCGCGCGGATGAAGCGGCGGGGCAGTGGCTGGCCGGAGATCGGGAAGTTGAGCACCGCGCGCTGCGTCGAGGCGCCGTAGTAAGCGTCGGCAGGGACCTCCATCTCGCCCATCGAGTCGCGCTCCACTCGTGTCCTCCCTTTCCGCGTCGCCATTCCGGCTGATTCTAGAGTTCCTTCTGAATGCGACTCGCCGCGGTGGATATCGGCAGCAACACGGTGCACGTGCTCGTCGCGGACGTTGTGCGCGGCAAGCTCGAGTACGTCGCCCATTACGTCGAGATGCCGGAGCTGGGCCCCCAGGTCGCGAAGAGCGGCGTGATCGGGAGCCGCGCCCGGACGGCGATCAGCGCGCTGCGCCGGGTCATCGAGCAGGCGCAGACCCATGGCTACGAAAAGCTCATCGCCGCGGCTACCCAGGCGGTGCGCCAGGCCTCGGACGGACCCGCGTTCGTCAGGCGGGCCGGCGAGGCGATCGGCGCGCCCATCCGCATCATCACCTCACGCCGCGAAGCCGAGCTCAGCTTTCTCGGCGTGGCCAGCCGTCACGCGATCCGCAGGGAATGGGCGATGGTCGACCTGGGGGGAGCCTCGACCGAGGTCGTGATCGCCCGCGACCACGAGATGCTCCGCCCGGCGTCGCTGCCGATCGGCTCGGGCGTCCTCGCCGCCACCTACCTGTCGGATCCGCCCAAGCCCGAAGAAAGGGCGAGGCTGCGGAGGGCGGCGCTCCGCGAGCTGGCTCAGGCCCCGGATGGCGACGTGGAACGGTTGGTCGCCACCGGAGGGACCGCGTCGAACCTGCCCGCCGTCCTGGCCCGGCGCAACCCGCCCTTGGTTCTGACGACGGCCGACCTGCTCACGTGCGAAGCGCGGCTCGACGGGCACAAGGCGGCTCGGGTCGCCGCCGAGGTGGGCCTTCCGGTCAGCCGCATCCGGGCGATGCGAGCCGGCGTGGAGGCCCTTCTCCTGTTCCTGGATTGGTACGGCCTGGCCCTCCTTCACGTGAGCCACGAGGGCCTCCGCCACGGCATGCTCCTGGCCTACCTCGAACGCGGAGAGGATTGGTGGCGCGGTGGGTAGAGTGAAGGTATGGAACGATTGAACCAGCGGGGCGCCACCCTCAGGACCGCGCTGGCGCTCACCTTCGTCATCCTGCTGGTCGAGTTCGCAGGCGGGCTCGTCTCCCACTCCCTGGCGCTGCTCTCGGACGCCGGCCACGTCCTGACCGACGTGTTCGCCCTGGGCCTCGCCTGGTTTGCCCTGGAGCAGTCGAAACGTCCCGCCGACCGGCGCCGGAGCTATGGCTATCAGCGGGTGAGCATCCTGGCCGCGCTCGTCAACTCGGTGACCCTGATCGTGATCGTGATCGCGATCGCTTATGAGGCGGTGCGGCGCCTGGCCCACCCTGAGCCGGTGCAGGGATGGGTGGTCATCGCCACCGCCCTGGTCGGCATCGCAATCAACTCTTACGTCGTCTTCGGGCTCCGCGGTGAGACGAAGAGCCTGAACATGCGGGCGGCGTTCCTCCACGTCACGGGAGACATCGGCGCCTCGGCCGGTGTGGTCATAGCGGGTGTGGTCATCCTGCTGACGGGCTGGCTCTACATCGACCCGCTGCTGTCGCTCGTCATCGCGGCCCTGATCGCATGGGGTGCTTGGCGGATCGTCCGCGAGACCATCAACCTCCTACTCGAAGGGACCCCGGCGGAGATCGACCTGGACCAGGTGACCAGCGAGATCACCCGGACGCGGGATGTCACCGGCGTGCACGACCTTCACGTCTGGGCGCTTTCCTCGGAAGAGATCGCGCTGAGCGTCCACGTTGTCATCGACGACTGCTCGCTGGGTGACGCCGAACATGTCGTCCGCGACCTCGAGCAGAGACTCTGCGCGCGATTCGAGATCGGGCACACCACGATCCAGGTCGAGAGCTGCCATCCCTGTGGCGAAATCCATCACGGTGCGGGCGAGCACAACCATCCCCACCCGGTGTTTACTTCGCCGGCTCGAGAAGCGCCTCCTCGCGCTGCAGGATCCTCCGCGCAACCGCGATAGCCGACGCGTAGGTCGAGTCCATTCCGCGATAGCTAAGCCCGCGCGCCCCAAGCGTGCGCGCCTGCGTGTAGGGAGTGTCGGATGCGTAGTGGACGATGCCGAGGTCGAAGTTGACCTGCGCCATGTTCACACTCTCGCCGGTCGGATACCGTTCCGCGTGCCCGACCTCGTAGCACGCGTCGAGGTACGGTCCGGCCTCCATCTCGACGACCGTGTAGCGGCCCTGGTAGTAGAAGTCGAGGTAATCGCGATTCTGCAGGAACGTGCCTCGCACGGTCACCGCACGCTGGTTGTCCAGGGCTGAGCCGTAGGCGAGGTTCGGCTGGACGTCGCTGGCGGTGAAGCAGTTGGCGAGCCAGTACGTGTTGCCAGAGTGCTCGTTGTACACCGCGTTCGGGATCATCACGTCGCCGACGTCCGCGTTGAGCGTCGCCGCCTTGCCAAGGACGTAAACGCCCGCGACCCACGCGGCCTGCTCCGCGACCTGACGGAGGATGTGATACGCGGCCGCGCCCAGCGGGTAGTCGACGTTGACGATGCAGGCGTCGGACTCGCGCAGCTTCCGCTCGTCGACGGCGCCGACACGCGGGTCGATCGCCGAAGCGTCGAGCTTCGACAGCATGAAGATCTGCGCGGCCGAGTCGACGCCCGTCCCCACCGCCGGGACGTGACGGACGCCGTTCGCAGCCTCGAGCTCGGCTCGCCATTTGCGCAGGCGCTCGCGCTCGGGATGCGCGTCGAAGATCTGGCGCGCCCCGTAGTAGAGCCAGTTCTGCCTTGACGCGCGGCTGTGGCCGGCCTCCAGCTTTTTCCTCTCTTCGTCGAGGCCGCTGTCGCTCCGGCCGATCCAATCGACGATCTCGTTCTCGATGCGGCGCGCGACCCCGGTCAGCACGTTGACGAGGCTGTGCGAGTTCGAGGACACGAAGTAGATCGGCGCGTCCCGCGAGCCCATCTCGTCCATCGCGGCCGCGATGGGAAGCCACCATCGGCTGGCGTTGCGGGCAAAGCCGATGTGGCTGCCGCCGATCAGCCGAAGCACGAGCCGGCACTCCTCGCGCTTGATGGCGGCGAGGTTGGCGTCGAAGCTCTCGCCCCAAGCGTCGTGCAGTCGCCGCCAGTCGTCCTGGCTGGCGCCGGCGGCCTGCCTGGCCTCGTTGTCCGTCAGGCCGGCGTCCTGCATCGCGCGATGGAGCTTGTTCCACTCGATCTGGAATGCGACCAGGGTTGGTACGAGGTCGTCGATGTCGGACGTCGACGCGATCAGGACGGCGAGCGTGTTCTTGCCGTCGTGGTACCAGCGCCTACGGCGGGCGGGCGCTTTGACCGATTCCCAGGTCATGATGTCCGCCCCGAGCACCGCTCTGAATCCCTGGGGGCTCTGGCCCATGATCACGCGGCGGCAGTGGTTGATGGCGGCCGGCAGCCGCCGCACGGTGTACAGCAGGGCGCCCATGTCCGACTGGGGCTCGGCGGCCAGGGGATGCAGGACCGAGCCCATGCCCAGGTGTGCCTGGACCAGGGACTCGATCTTGATGTCGCCCGAGCTCTGGAGCATGGTCGTGTACGTCTGTACGTACAGCTCGACGGCATGCTTGCCGCTCCATCCGGAGGCGGGTGGCGCTTCCATGCCGCCGAATATAGACCGCGGCTCGACTTACAAAAGCTTGAAGAAGGTTTCGGGCCGGCCGGCGTTAACTTGGAATATGACAAGACTCCTGCGTGCCCGCTACCTGCGCATCGTCGGTTTCGCCGCCGGGGCCGTCATGGTGGCCGGCGCTGCGGTGGTCGTCACCGCCTCCGCCTCCGGCATGACCTTTGGCTTTCACCCCGCGGCCTCGTCACCGGCGAATGCCGGTACGGACTCGACGCTGCAGGCATCGACCAAAGCCACGGTCTGCTCGGACTTCATGTCCCACTTCGCCGTGCGCATCGGCAAGAGCCAGGCCCAGATCAACGACGCGTATCAAAAGGCGATCGCCGACACCCTGGCGGACCAGGTTGCGACCAAACAGCTCACGCAGGCCCAGGCGGACGCGATCAAGAAGAAGCTCGCCGGCCAGACTCCATGCACTCTCCCCTCGGTGGCCGCGCCACACGGCGGCACCAAGGCCGACATCGGCGCCTACATGGCGGCCTATGAGACCGCGGCGGCCTCCGCGCTCGGCATCACCGACGCCCAGCTGAAGACCGACCTTGCCGGCGGCCAGTCCCTCTCTCAGGTCGCCGCATCCAAGAATCTCACCGAGGAGCAGTTCCGCCCGCTGCTTATCGCCAGGCTCACACCCTCCCTCGACGCCGCGGTCAAGGCCAACAAGCTCACGGCTGCGCAGGAGCAAGCGATCCTCAAGAAGCTGCAGACCGGGACGCTTCCGCTGTGGAACGCCCACGTGAAGCACCCGAAGCCCGCGGCCGGCGCACCGACCGCAACGCCAAAGGCGGCCTGAGCCGGGGCAGAGGCTGC
>Ga0209220_1000701_pt1 | contig 10280 bp, 9 predicted proteins | sample BlaSpr_A8_OM3_M3_FD_187984 | JGI IMG/M metagenome (GOLD analysis project Ga0209220, IMG submission 187984) | Forest soil microbial communities from Thunder Bay, Ontario, Canada - Black Spruce, Ontario site 2_A8_OM3_M3 (SPAdes) (version 2) | ecosystem: Environmental > Terrestrial > Soil > Boreal... | reverse complement strand
GGCTGCCCTCAATGTCATTCGCCGCCCGACCGAACGAGAGAACGGCGAGCGGCAGCGCGTTTCGCCCGTCGCCCGGCGCCTGGCCGAAGAACACGGCGTCGACCTCCGTCGCGTGCAGGGCTCGGGCCCCGGCGGACGCATCACGAAAGAAGACGTCGAGGCCGCGGCTCAGCAGAAGGCGCAACCCCAGGCCGCCGCGGCGCCCACGGCCGTCGCTCCGGCGCGCGAAGCGCGGCAACCGACCGCGCGTCCCACCGGCGAGGTCGAGGTGGTCGAGCTCTCCAAGCTACAGGCGACAGTTGCGATGCGCCTCGCCCAGAGCGCGTTCTCGGCGCCGCATTTTTACGTCACGTCGGAGATCGCGATGGACGACGCCGTCCGCCTTCGCCAGATGTTCAACGAGGCGGTCGACAAGTCGGAGGCGATCAGCCTCAACGACCTGGTCACCAAGGCGGTGGCGCTGGCCCTGACGAAGTTCCCCGAGGTCAACGCCTCGTGGGCCGACGGGCGGATCGAGCGCAAGCGCGACATCAACATCGGGATTGCCGTGGGCCTTCCAGATCGCCTCATCGTACCGGTGTTGCGCAACGCCGACCAGAAGTCGCTCAGAGACATCGCGAGGGAGTCCAAGCAACTGATCGACCGGGCTCGCACGAACAAGGCGTCGGCGCAGGACTACGTTGGCAACACCTTCAGCATCTCGAACCTCGGGATGTACGACGTCGACCAGTTCACGGCGATCATCAACCCGCCCGACTCCGGCATCCTGGCAATCGGCTCGATCGAGGACAAAGCCGTCGTCAAGGATGGCCAGATCGCCCCCGGCAAACGGATGCGGGTCACTCTCTCCGTCGACCACCGGGTCTTCTATGGCGTTACCGCCGCCCAGTTCCTCCAGGAAGTCAAGCGCCTCCTGCAGAGCCCGATGGCGCTCGTCCTCTAGACAGCAGCGGCGACGGCGCGGCCGGCGACGCGCCCTGAGAACAGGCAACCCCCCAAGAACGTCCCTTCGAGCGATCGGTATCCGTGCATCCCTCCTCCACCGAAGCCGGCGACTTCGCCGGCGGCATAGAGGCCGGGTAGGGGCGTTGCGTCGGGTCGCAGGACGCGCCCGGATAGATCGGTTTGAAGACCGCCCAAGGTCTTGCGCGTCAGCACACGTAGGCGAACGGCGATGAGTGGACCAGCCGCTGGGTCCAGGAGCCGATGCGGCGTGGCGACCCGGATCAGGCGATCACCAAGGTAGCGTCGGGCCGCCCGAATCGCGAGGATCTGCGCGTCCTGGGTCATCCCGTTGTCGACCTCCCGGTCGCGGGCGGTGATTTCGCGCTCCAGCGTCTCGGGATCGAGGCGCGGCCCGTCGGTCAGCGCGTTCATCCCGTCAACCAGGTCACCGAGGTTGTTCGCGACAACGAAGTCGGCCCCGTGTTTCTTGAAGGCTTCAACCGGCGCCGGGCCTGACTTCGAGACCACTCGCCGCAGGAGCAGGCGAATATCCTTATTCGTCAGGTCGGGATTCTGCTCGGAGCCGGAAAGCGCGAACTCGCGCTTGATGATTCGCTGGGTCAGCACAAACCACGAATAGTCAAAGCCGGTTTTCCTCAGATATTCGAGCGTCCCGAGCGTGTCGAAGCCGGGGAAGAGCGGCGCGGGCAAGCGATTCCCAAGCGCGTCGAACCAGATGGACGAGGGACCCGGCAGGATCCGGATGCCGTGGTTCGGCCAGATCGGGTTCCAATTCTGGATGCCCTCGACGTAATGCCACATGCGATCGCGGTTGATCACCGTCCCGCCCGCGCTTTCGGTGATGGCGAGCATCCGGCCGTCGACGTGGGCCGGCACGCCGCTCAGCATCTGTCGTGGCGGATCCCCGAGCCGGCCTGGCCAATTTTTTCGGACCAGGTCGTGATTCCCGCCGAGCCCACCCGACGTCACGATGACCGCCTGGGCATGGAACTCGAATTCCCCGGCCTCGACGCGCGAGTTGGGTCGACCCCGGTCCACCGAGCTCGGTTCGAGAACTGCCCCAAGCACGCCGTCGACGACGCCGCTTGTGACTGTCAGCGCGTCGACCCGATGCCGGAACATGACGGTGACCAGGCCGCGAGCGGCGGCCTCGCGCACGCGCCCCTCGAAGGGCGCCACGACGCCGGGGCCCGTGCCCCACGTGACATGAAACCGCGGGACAGAATTTCCCGGACCTCCCGGTAGGGAACCACCACGCTCGGCCCAGCCGACGATCGGGAAGAAACGGATGCCCTGCGAGCGCAGCCACGATCGCTTCTCGCCGGCAGCGAACGCGACGTAGGCTTCGGCCCATTTCCTGGGCCACTGGTCTTCGGGTCGATCGAATCCGGCTGTCACCATCCAGTCCCTCAGCGCCTGCTCTTGCGAGTCGCGGACCCCGAGCCGCCGCTGCTCCGGCGAGTTGACGAGGAAGAGGCCGCCGAACGACCAGAAGGCCTGCCCGCCCAGCCAGGGCTCCGGCTCCTGCTCCAGCAGGATCACACGGCGACCAGCGTCCGCCAATTCCGCCGTCGCAACCAGCCCGGCGAGCCCGGCGCCGACCACGATCACATCAGCACCGTTTGCCATTCAGGTCCTCATTGTCGGTTCCCGGCAAGACCCTCATCGAAAGCCACGGTCGGTGGCGGCGTTGTCTCGATATGGCCAAGGTGGTGACGGACGACCTGGTTATCCGTGCGTACTGGCCGGTGCAGCAACGGGGTGAGGGTCGAACCAGCTATAGCATTCCATGCTTCGCCGTGGCGTTCGGTTTCCTTGGCGTAGCCATCGTCTACGCCTTGCTGGGGGCTCCGTTAGTCGGGCTGCTCGGGCCGAGGTTGGATTCCGTCGACGTGTTCGCGACGGCCGGCGCGTTCTTTATGGGCGCGATCGGACTGGCGTACTGGTTTGATGGGACATCCCTGATCGTGAACCGAGAACGGATCGTGCTCACCAAATGGTTCCGGAAACCGAGGGCTGTTGCCATCCGCGATCTCGGTCGGATCGTCTTGTGCTCTGTCGACAACAAGTTCTTCTACTCGCCCAACCGGTTGCCCGCCATCTTCTTTTTCAACCGTGACGGCCGCTGCGTGATGTCGTTGTACGCGCGATTCCGTCAGGACGACCTCGCCCAGCTGTGGTCAATGATCGGCATCAAGCCCGAAGGCAGCTGGTCGAACTATGTATCGAGCTTTCAGCTGAAGCAGCGCTTTCCGGGTGCGTTTTGACTCGCGCCGGTACCATAAGCTCCACTGTCAACAGCTTGAGTGGCATAGGAGGTAGGGCCGTGCCGACGTTCATGGACGTACACGAGGGGATGCACGTCACCCCACAGCAGCTCGCAGAAGCGCATGAGAAAGATCTCGAAGCCCAGAAGGGCACGGGCGTTGAGTACACGCGCTATTGGCTGGACTCCAAGGCCGGCAAGGTATTCTGCCTGGCCACGGGGCCGAATAAGGAGGCGGTCGCCGCCGTGCACAAGAAGGCCGGCCATCCCGCGAACGAGCTCTACGAGGTGAGCGAGGGCAAGTAGGCCGGCGTTCAGCCGCCGAACGCTTTGCCCAGACGACGGCGCATCTGACGCCAGGAGAAGGCGTCTCTGACCCGATCCAGGCCGCGTCGGGACGGCGGGATCGGCTCCGGCTTGTAGCTGGCGCCGAACTCACTCGCATACGCCACCAGGTCGCGGAGCTCGAGCAGCGGGATCGCGTACTCCCTCGTGACCTCGCGGAGCAGGAGGGCCGTCCGTTGCTGCACGCCCGGGCTTTCCGGCCGGCAGAGCGCCAGAGGCCGCGCATGTTGCGCACGCAGGCCCTCGGGATGGATCACGATCCGCCCCCAGCACAGCACCGCACCGCCGAACATGTACGGCTCTTCGCGCAGCGCTCGCGTCATCGGCGCGATGTCGTGGTAGGCGTAGATGCCGCAGCTGCACGCCAGTTCCGGTGAGGTCCGCTCCTCATCGTGCCGGTGAAGCCCGGCGCGGGCGAGGCGCAGTCCAGGGCGCGTCTGGCATTCGGCGTCGAGCCGGTCCAACGGCGGCCAGAGCGTCTCTGCCACGGGCGATTGCAGACGGCCGCGCGTCCAGGCATCGTCGGGGTCCACCCGCCAGAAGCGGTACCCCACGGCGGGAGTCATGCCGGAGTTGTGGCCGGAACCTCTTCTTCCCTCTGCGTCCGCTCCGGCTCGCTCTCGGGGGCGAGCAGCGGCTCCGACATCGGTTCCGGTATTTCGATAACCCTGACAGGCTTGCTCGTGAATCCCATGATCCAGCCCTCGTTTTCACAGTAACAAAGAATGCCGTTCTTGAGGCGATTCGCTATTGCCTATACTTCGGCATCGTGCAGGCGGCATTTCCTAAAAGACTGATAACTGCGCTGCCGCTGATCGCGACAGTGGTCTTTGCGCTGGCCGCCTGTTCCGGGTCATCGCCGACAGCGGCGCCCCAGACGACCGCGCAGCAGGCCGAAGAGCTTCCGCCGCCCTCGCCTGTCCCCGCCACGACGGCCGCACCGCCGCCGACAGCGGCCCCCGGCGTCATGCCAGCCAACCTTCTGATTGCGGACCGCGCGAACAATCGCGTGATCGAGGTGACGCCCGACCGCAAGATCGTCTGGGAATTTCCGCGCCCCGGCGACTTGCAGCCGGGTCAGCGATTCCGCTGGCCGGACGACGCGTTCTACGCACCGGACGGGAAATCGATCGTCATCAACGAGGAGGAGTCGCACGCGATCGTGCTGGTCGACTACGCCAGCCACCGGATCGTGTGGCAGTACGGCGTCTCCGAGCGCTCCGGCTCGGCCAAAGGGTATCTCAATGGGCCGGATGACGCGTACATGTGGCCCGACGGCAACGTCGGGGTGGCCGATATCCGTAACTGCCGCCTGATCCTCATCGATCACGACACCAAAACGATCAAGACCCAGCTCGGCCGGACGGGTTATTGCGCCCACAATCCACCGAAGAGCTTCGGCTTGCCGAATGGCGATACGCCGCTGGCGAATGGGCATGTCCTCGTCACCGAGATCCTGGGCTCCTGGGTGAGCGAGGTCGGTTGGGACGGCACCCTCTACTGGACGACGCGGGCGCCGGGCATCCGTTATCCCTCTGACGCGCAGATGCTGCCGGGCGGGAACATTCTCCTGGTCGATTACGTACGCCCCGGGCAGATCCTGATCATGACCCAGAAGGGGCAGCCGGTCTGGCGCTACGCGCCCAGGTCCGGCCCGGGAATGCTGGACCATCCATCGCTCGCGATCGAGCTCGGCAATGGGCTCATCGCGGTGAACGACGACTTCCGCAACCGGGTCCTCGTCATCGATCCAACGACGAACACCATCGTCTGGCAATACGGCATCAACGACCGCCGAGGGAGGACGGATGGCTTGCTCTTCATCCCCGACGGCATCGACCTGAAGCCACCGAAATGGGGCATTCTGTAGCACCGCTGTAAGCGTTCGCCACCGCGAGTAGCATTACGGCTGGGGAGCGATGTGGGGCATCCGGTTTGGGAGCGCGAAGCCGCCACGGCGGCCATCGTGGCGATGTTGGACGAGGCTCGCGCCGGGCAGGGCAGCGTGCTATTCCTCGTGGGCGAAGCCGGATTGGGAAAGACAACGATGGTCGCACGCGCCCGCCAGTTGGGCGGAACCTCTTTCGCGGTGGGTGCCGGCCACGGCGACGCCACGGAGGCCAGCCTGCCGTTCGGCATCTTCAGCCAGGCCCTCGATGACCTCGGCAGCCAGGGCGCGATCGAGCCGGAGAACGGTCCGATCATCTTTGGAACTGATGCACGGGCCTCGCGCTTCTACAGCGTGCTGCGCTTCCTTCAGCGCTCGAGCGTCGAGCCCGTGCTCTTGCTGCTGGACGACCTCCACTGGGCGGACCCCGATTCGCTTGGGCTGCTCTCCTTCCTTTGCCGGCGCATCGGCACGCTTCCCGCCGCGATTCTTGGAACGCTCCGACCATGGCCGCCGAACCCTCTCGAGATAGCCCAACGACTGGCGACGAGCGGTGATGCCAGCATCGAGCGCCTCAACCTGCTGAGCCAAGCAGCCTCCGGCGCGCTCCTGACAGAACAAGTCGGCGACAGCGTCCAACCGGACCAGGTCACTCGTGCGTTTGCGCTGACATCCGGAAACCCACTGCTCCTGGAGCACGCGGCCATGCAGATGGCGCGCGGAAACGACGTCCCGGAAGCGACCGCGGCCGTCGGGGGGTTTGAGGCCGATTTGCTGCTGATCCGCTTTGCCGGCGGCAGTCCGGCAGAACGGCGCTATGCGGATGCGGCCGCCATCTTCGGCACCACCTTCCGCCCGGTACTCGCGGCGGAACTGGCGGGACTGTCGGGCCGCGAGGCGGAGGAAGCGCTCCAAGGACTGTTCGCCACCGGGGTCGTTCGCGCAACCGACGTGGGGCTGGCGGAATTTGCCCACCCGCTCCTGCGGCAGACCCTGTATGACCGCATGCCCGCGCCGCTGCGCTCACGCAAACACGCGATGGCGTTCAGAGCCCTTTTGGCGCGCGGCGTCGATCCTGCCGAGGCCGCCGACCACGCGATGCGAGCGGACCTCGCCGGTGACCCCGAGGCGATCGCCGTGCTCGAACGGGCTGGGCGCCAGGCACTCGACGCCGGCGCCCTCGCCACCGCACGGCAGCGGTTCGAGGCCGCCGTGACGCTGGCGGGCACTCGCGCGACCGCGGATGTGCTGCTGACACTCGCCGGGGTGCTGCTCGCGACCGCCGACGCCCAGGCAACGGTGGCCATCTGCCGCCGGTTGCTTGCCATGGATGAGCTCGCTGACACCGACCAGATGGCGGTGCGACGGTTGCTCGGACGGGCGCGCTTCGTCGGCGGCGATCCCCAAGGAGCCCTTCGCGAATTCCAATACGCCGTCAACGCGTCACCCCCGTCGGACCCGAGCGACGCGGTCGAGACGCTGCTCGAGGCGGTGTACGTCTCCTGGCCCACCGTCGGCCCGGCGCTGGCGACGCCACTGGCCGCGCGCGCGAAAGCGCTGGCTCACGACGTCTCAGATGACCTCCGCATGCGCGCGGAAACGGCGTGGGCCTTCTCTGCCTTTGTCGGTGGTGATCCTCAGGGAATCGAGGTGATCGAGCAGGTGGCCCGGCGGGCGGAGGCGGATCCGGTCAGCGACATCGGGAACTTCGCCTGGACCTGGGGTGCCATCGGCCTGCACGGCAACGTCGCCAAATGGACGGAACGGTTCGACGCGGCGGAACGCGCCTTCAAGGCCGGCATGGCGACCGCCGAGCGCCTCAACCTACCCGTCGCCATTGCCTCGCTGGCGGTCATGCACGGCGATACCTGTGCCCGCACCGGGCGCCTGGAGGAGGGCCTCCGTCTGCTCGATCGCGCCAGCGCGCTCGCCGATCTGGCGCCGGAGCGAGCCTTCTGGGCGGCGATCGCCCACAGCTACATCCTTATAGAGATGGGGCGCCTGGATGAGGCCCGATCATGGACCGAAACGGCGCGCTCGCTGGCAAATCCGATTGAGGGTTGGCCCGGATCCCTCTGGCTCTGGCATGTCGACGCTCAGCTGGCGCTTGAGGACCGACGGCGGGACGAGGCCTGTGCCCTCTTCGAAAAGATCGAGGCGCTGGCGGACCGGACCGGGATCCTGGAGCCCTGCGTCGTCCCATGGATGGGGGATGCGATGGGCGCGTACGCCGTCGCCCATCGCCTCGGCGATGCCAGTCGAATTTTCGAAAGGCTGCAGGCGAGCATCGGCCAACTGCCCTGCCGGACCCCGCGGGTGGTGGTGGCGCTCGCGCAGGCCGCCGCGTTCGACTCGATGGACGATCGCCCAGGCGTGGAAGCCGCCTTTGAGCAGGCGCGTGCGCTCAGCGGCGAGATACCAGCGCCGGTCCTCCAGGCGCGCGTGGTCTTGCGCTACGGCATTTACCTCCGGCGCCGGAGTGACTTCGTCCGGGCGCGCAAGCCCCTTGCCCAGGCGCTCGAGCTGGCGGAGTCAGTTGGGGCGGACAGCGTCGTCGCTCGTGCGGCCAAAGAGCTCGCCGCCGTCGGCGGTCGTCGCCGACGCCGGCACGAGGACCCCGATGCGCTCACGATTGCCGAGGCGCGCGTCGCCAGCCTGGCTGGCGAAGGCCTTCGGGGTCAGGAAATCAAGGATCGCCTTAATCTCTCGATCAACACCGTGGAGACGCACCTGCAGCACGTCTATCGGAAGCTGGGGATTACGTCGCAACGGGAATTGATGCGGCTGGCTACACAGGGAAAGCTGCTCGCTGCAGGCGCGCCAAGTAGGACCGCTGGCTAATCCCGAAGGCCGTCAGCGCGATCAGCGGCGACAGCCCAATCAACCAAGCCAGCGAGATAGGAATGGCGGTCGGCGCCGCCACTCGTAGCGGCAAGGTCACGGTGTTGATCCCCGCGGCTCCGCCGACCGTGAATCGGAGCAGCCAGCCTCCCCGCACTCCCATCGTCACGTATCCCTGAAAGCCGCCAGCCTGTCGCGCTGGGCTGACGCTCGCCCGCACCGGCGTGGCATTGACGCCCGTTTCAGGGACGGCGGAGGCGGCCAGCGTCAAACCGTGAAGGTCCGCCGGCGTCGTTGCGCTGACCAGGACGTCGAAGGTGTAGCGCCGACCCGTAAAGGGCGGGTCGGAGTAGAGGTCGATCCTCAGCGTGTAGGCCCCGGCGTAGAGCGTCTCCGAACGAACCGGTCCCTGGGCCGCGGCGGTGATTGGCGACAAACACAACGCGCCGCAGGCGAGGAGGCCAACAAGCCACCAGCGTCTCATCGGATGTTGAGCCTCCAGATCCGTCCGAGCTTTTCTCCCGTTCGGCCCGCAGCGGCCCCAACGGCCAATGCGACCACGGCCCCCAGCGCAATCGCGCCCGCGCTGGGCTGTGGCGGCAACTCCTGGGTGCTAGCCGGGAGCATGCGCAGCGCTGCTCCGGTACTGGAGATGCCATCGAGCGTCAGGATCGTCGCGATCGCACTCATCGGCAGCGAGCCCGCCACTCCGGCCACGAGGCTGGCTCGCAACCGCTGCCAGCGTCGCAGCTCAGCGAGGTAGGCGAGGTCGACGAACACCGCCGGGATCACATAGGCAAAGGGCAGCAGCACCTGGAGCCACTGGATGTACGGATGGCCGGGCAAGCGGTAGGTGTAGCCCGAGGCGTCACCAACGATGCGGACGGCGATCGGCGCGAGGAGGGTCACCGTTGCCGTGAAGAGCGCCGCCATGAAAGCCATCACGGTGGCCGCGCCAGCCTTACGAACCATGACGACAGCGGCCATCGAGGTTAAGACCACGGCGAGCGTCAGACCGATCGGGCTGGTCAGCAACTCGACCGGACCGACCTGCCATGTCGGAAAGGTCTCGATCGACGGCTCCATGACGACGCGCACAAGGCGCAGCAGGGCGGTCAGCGCGAACAGCGCGCCAAGCGCGATGCCCGGCCAGCCGAAGATCATCACGTGGCGTCCCGCGGTCCCATCCCGTCGCGAGCGAACCAGTTCGGCCGCGAGCGCGTAGGCCGAGCCCAGGTAGGCGATGCCTGCTCCGATCAGGCCCATCATGTGGAATGGCGACCAGAGCGTGACATCCACGCCGTAGAGCTGGTGCCAGTAGTTATCGAGTGGCGCCGCCAGCGCCATCGTGAGCGCCCCAAAACCCGCCACGACGAACCCGAGCGGCGCGTGGAAGATCCTCAACAACGAAATGGTCGACATCTGGTCGACCCCGGGCACGCGCCTCCAGTATCGTGCGGACTCGACGAGCACGACCAGGACGCAAATCAATCCAGCGGCGACGACGCCGGTATAGATGATGAGGTGCGGGGGCGTCAGAAACGCGTCGCGGCCGAGCCAGCGATGCCACTGGATGTCCCAGCCGAGCCCGACGGCGGCCAGCGTCTGCATCGCGACCAGCGCCGCAGCGGCGAGGAGCCGCCAGCGTCGCCCGTGGACGAACCGAGGATCGAAATTACCGGTGCTTGTCGGGCGAGTCGCCGTTGACGCCGCCATGCCACGTGAACGGAGCCCAGCGCGCAGCGTTACGGACTTTAAGCCGGAACTAAAGTCCGCGCGTCAGGCGCCAGCCGGCACCCGGGCCGTTGATCGGGGCCGCCGTGACCAATGGAACCTCGGCCTGGCGGGTGCCGGCAACGAGGAAGAGCGTGCCGACCCGCGTTCCGGCGGGGAGGGCGGCGGGCAGGTCGTCGAGCTTCACCTGGCGCGAGACGGCGGTGCCGTCGAGCAGCACCCACGTCACCGACTGGCTCG
>Ga0209220_1000699_pt1 | contig 10315 bp, 8 predicted proteins | sample BlaSpr_A8_OM3_M3_FD_187984 | JGI IMG/M metagenome (GOLD analysis project Ga0209220, IMG submission 187984) | Forest soil microbial communities from Thunder Bay, Ontario, Canada - Black Spruce, Ontario site 2_A8_OM3_M3 (SPAdes) (version 2) | ecosystem: Environmental > Terrestrial > Soil > Boreal... | reverse complement strand
CGACGGGGAGAACGTTGTTGTGCCAGGAATAGCTGATCCGGTCAACAGCCGCCTCTTTCGCGGGGACTCGTCCCATCTGGGTTACATGGTCACCGCCGGGCGCTGGTTTAACGGACCCGGCGAGGTGCTTGCGCCGAAGGGACTCCTGCGGGATGCCCATCTGAAAATTGGCGACAGCTTCACCGGCACCCTCTACGGAGAGACGCTTCAGCTGCGCGTAGTCGGTGAGGTTTACGACATCAACAACCTCGGCCACAGCCTCTTCATGGATTACGCGACGCTGCCGTCGAGAATCCCCAACTCGATCCCCGGCCGATACCTCGTGACGCTGACATCTGGCGCCGATGTCAACGCCTATGTTCAGCGCGTGGCGGCCTCGCAGCCCGACCTGATCGACGTGCAGCCGAGCAACACGGGAATCATCGGGCCGGTCAAGATCATCGATTCGGTGCTTCTTGTCATCGCGGCCGTGCTGGTGCTGATCGGAATCGGAGGCGTGTTCAATACGCTGCTTCTCAACACCCGGGAGCGGGTCCACGACACGGCGACCCTGAAGGCGATGGGGATGAGCCCGCGGCAGGTGATGGTGATGGTGGGGGCGTCAGCTGCTCTGCTTGCCCTGGTCGGCGGCCTGCTGGCCATGCCCGCAGGACTCGCGCTCAACCATGTGCTGAACGACGCCGTCAGCACCTCGACTGGCAACGACACGCCGGTGGGCGCCTATAACGTGTTCAATCCGCTCGAGCTCGCCATGATCCCTTTGCTCGGCGTGGCGGTGGCGCTGGCGGCGGCGCTGATCCCAGGGCGCTGGGCGGCGAGGACCAACGTCGTCGAGGTGCTGCACTCGGAATAGAAGTGCCCGGAGTCAAGCAGGGGTCGAGGTGATCTCCTTGCGCATGGCCTCCCACGCGTCGCGCGCGTCCTGCACCGAGCCGGCGTCCTCGATGGTCGAGATGTCTCCTGGGTCCTTGTCGAGTGTCACGGCTCTCAGGACCCGCCTCATGATCTTTCCGCTGCGGGTCTTCGGCAGCATGCTCACGAAGTTGAGGTCGCCGATCACTGCCACCGGCCCGAGCTCGCGTCGCACAGTTTCGAGCAGCTCGCGCCTCACCTCTTCAGTGGGCTCGTAGCCTTTCTTGAGCACGACGAAGGCCGCGATCACCTCCATGCGCACGGGATCGGGCCGGGCGGTGACGCCGGCTTCGGCCACGCCTGGGTGGCGCAGGAACGCCGTCTCGACCTCGATCGTGCCGATCCGGTGGCCGGCGATCTTGATGATCTCGTCTGCGCGTCCGCTGAACCACACGTAGCCGTCCTCATCGAAAGACGATGCATCGCCACTGAGGTAGAGGGTCTTGCCGGGAATCCGTCGCCAGTAATCGTTCGCGTAACGCTCGACTTCGCCCCACAGCGTGGCCGTCAGCCCGGGGAAGGGTCGCTTGATGACCATCATCCCCTTCTCGTTGGGCGCCAGCGGCTCACCCTCCGGAGACACCACCATCGCATCGACCCCGGGCAGCGCGATTCCACCCGAGCCGGGCTTGATCGGCAGCATGCCGAGTCCCCACGGGTTGCCGAAGATCGGTCCGCCCGTCTCGGTCTGCCACATGTGGTCGATCACAGGGACGCGGTCCTCGAGCACGTCGAGCTGAAGCCACTCCCAGGCCGGCGCGTTCAATACCTCTCCTGCGCAGACGACGCGGGTCAACGAGTTGAGGTCGTGCTTGCGGGCGGGCTCGCTGCCGTACTTCATCAACACGCGGACCGCCGTCGGCGACGTGAAGACCCCGCTGACCCGGTTCGTCTCGATGATCCGGTAAAAGGTCTCGGCCCCAGGGTGGTCGAGCCCGCCCTCATACGCGATGGTTGTGCAACCCGCCAGCAGGGGCGCGTAGACGATGTAGCTGTGGCCGACGATCCAGCCGATGTCCGCGGTCGCCCACCAGATGTCGTTTTCCTCGAGGCCGAATACCCATTTGCCCATCGAGTGGATGTACACCTGGTACCCGCCATGGGTGTGCACGGCAAGCTTCGGTTTGGCCGTCGTGCCCGAGGTCGCGAGGATGTAGGCGGGCTCATTGGACTCCAACCACTCGACCTCATCGCTCTGGCCCTCGCCGAGCGCCAAGAAGTCGGGCCAGAAGATGTCTCGGCCTTGTTTCATCGGGGGCTCGTCCGCGCCGCGCCGGTGCACTACGACTTTCGCGATGTGCTTCCCATGCTCTTCCAGGGCTTCGTCGACGATGCCTTTGAGGGGCACGTTCTTTCCCTTTCGGTATGTCAGGTCGGAGCAGAAGAGGGCCTTGGCGCCGGCCATCGCGATGCGATCGCCGAGGGCGCCCGACCCGAAGCCCGCGAACACCGCGATGTGGATGGCGCCGATTCGGACGCAGGCGAGCATGAGGACGATCGCCTCGCGGCAGGTCGGCATGTAGATGCCCAGGCGGTCGCCCTTGCCGATGCCCAACCCGCGCAGCGCAGCAGCGGTCTTGCGCACCTCGTGCTGAAGCTGGGCGTAGGTGAGCGCCGTGCGCTCCCCTCGCTCGTCTTCGCACACGAGGGCGGCCCGGCCGCCCTTGCCGGCCTGGACGTGGCGGTCGACGCAGTTCCACTCGAGGTTGGTCTGCCCTCCGACAAACCATCGAAAGTAGCGCCCACGATCATCGGGCTTCTCCGGGTCCCACTCGAACACCCGATCCCAAGGGCGGTGCCAGGGCAGAGACTCAGCCGCTCGCGCCCAGAAGCTGTCGGGATCGTCCTGGGCGGCGCGTCGAAACGCCTTGATCGTCGGATTGATGAGTTCCATAGGTACGACTCACCTCCGTTAGCGCCGACCCACCGTGAACGAGGCCGATTCGTCCCAGTCTCATCCAAATGGGCTGGATCGTCAATTGCAATGGAAGAGGGGGCGGCCGCGCTGCCGCCCCCTGTCACCTACGAGTTGCTCTGACGGTGGCGCTTGGTCGTTAGGCTCCAACCGCTCGGGCAGCGTCGATGACGCCAGTGCCCATCAAGTGGATGGAGATCCCAACAGCGTCATAGTCCATGCTGAAGTTCCACGTCGGCATGGACATCTTGTCTTCGATCGGAGGAGTCTTGTCACTGTTGGCGAAGGAGGTCACCGAGCGTCGGAGCAGCGCCTCCAATTGCCGGGCGTTGAGGCCGGGGTTCGCTGAGAGGGCCAGAACCGCCACTCCCGCTACTTGCGGGGTTGCCATCGATGTGCCTTGCACGAAGGCGTAGCAGTTGCTGCAGGGTGCCCCGCCAGTGTCGACGCCCCAGGCGCCGAAGTCCTCCGGGTTGTCTGTCGAAGTCGCGGTTGACGTCCCGGTTCGCATGCACTCCGCGGAGACGCAGTCGAAACGCGGCACGTTGTAGTTCCGTGCGCCGCCGGGCGCCGACACGTCGATCCGCTCGCCGTAGTTGCTGAAGTAGCTGAGCTGGTCGCTCCGGCCGATGCCGTACTGGCCGTACAACGTCTCACCCGAGGTGACTGCCGCAGCTGTCACCCGGTTCAACGCCGCGACCGCAACCACACCCGGGACCCCGCCTGGGGCTTCCGTGACACCGAAGAAGTCATTTGCCGGGTCGGGTCCGACGGTCACGTCGGCTAGCGTGCCGTGGCTGATCACCTGGCCTGTCGCGTCAAGCCGCGCGTGGTCGTTGCCCGCGGCTGCGACCACCACCGTGCCGTGGTTGAGCATGAACGTGATCAGCTGCTTGTATGCCTTCCACAGGAGAGGATCCGTTCCCACTTGAGCTTTGGTGCCGCAGTACACGGATCCGGCAACGACCCCATGGCCGCACAGGAAGCCGCCCAGCGACATGCTCTCGACCTGGGCTCCGATCTGGTTTCCGTAGAGCATTCCCTGCATGACCCAGCTGTCGTAGCCGAAGCCGCAGGCGCCCAGGACCCGGATGTTGACCAGGGTTGCTTTGGGAGCGATTCCAGTCATGAGGGCCCCGTTGACGCCGGCGACGTGAGTGTTGGTCCAGGTGCCGTGTCCGTTGAAGTCTTCGATGCTGCTGAAGGTGGTCGCGTCCGCCGTACAGATCGTGTTCGCCTGCACGAAAGAGGCACTCTCCGCCTTGTCGTAGTTGGCACCGACTTCCTCGTGGCTCGAGGTCAACCCGGTGTCCAGAACGGCAACCTTGACCTTGGACGAGCCCGTTGTCTTTGTCCATGCCTTGGACACGTTGATGCGAGCGAGGTCCCACTGCAGAGGGCATGAGGCAAGCGTGCTGGCGCAGCCGGCGATCGGATTCGAGGACGCGCCCGTGAAGGAGCTGACCTGCTCCTGGGGGACCTGGTACCGAGGCCGCTCTTGCGCCACGGCCACGACTCCGGGCAGCAGCTGCAAGGAAGCAGGATTGCTGGTTCGCACACCCAGGAGGCCGGCCGCACCAAGATCGGCCGTTACGGTGGCGCCGGTGGCGCGGGCCCGATCCTTGTCGACGTGTGCGGTCGAATCGTAGATGAGGATGTAGTTGCCTTCGGGGTTGGACGCCGCGGCCGAGCCCGGCCCCGTGGCCAAAAGGCCAAGGACCAATGACCCGGTGACGGTAAGCACGCGCAAGGTTCGGCCGAGCCGCATGGAGCACCCTCCTCTAAAACGGGACCGTGGTATAGGCATGAAATAGTTATCCACAGGCGATTCGATGTAAATGGGACAAATGCCGCTGGCCAACCATACACAGTGAACGGGCGGCCAGTTGGCCGCCCGTCCGGGTCAAGAACGTCTTAGTAGCGCTCGACGTCAGTGAAGGTGTCGGTGTTTCCGATGCCCGTCTTCAGAATCTGGCCCATGCGCAAATAGTGCAATTTGTGGATCCGGGCGGTCCTGGAGGCGGTGCGAAGACGCCCACGGGGACATAATCGTCCGTGCACTTTCATGTGCAGCCCAGGTTTAGTCGCTAGGGGGGGTGACCGAAATCTAGTCAATGATTGCGAGCTACAAGGATTTCCTCATCACGAGTGGCGGGGCGTCGGCGGCCTTCATCGGACTGCTGTTCGTGTCGCTCTCGGTCGCGGCCAGCAGGGGTGGCGATCACCCGACCCTGGAGAGGCGGATAGTCCTCGGAGGAAGCTCATTCCTGGCCCTCTTCGACATATTCGTCGTCTCGATGGCCGCACTCCTCGGTGGCGATGTCAACTTCGCGATTGTCAGCATCGTCATGGCGTGCGTCGGATTCTGGGGAGTGAGCAACCTCCTGCCGCGATCGATCAGGGCCGGCAACCTCCGCCGCGGTGCACCGCATCGCCCGCTCAACTTTGCGTTCGCCACTGTGTCGGTTGGTCTTTACACGATCCAGTTCGTGCTCGGCATCGCATTGTTGTTTGACATCCAGAGCGAGATGATTCTCCGGGCCCTGCTGTTCATCCTTGTTGCGATGTACGCGAGTGCGCTGGCCAGGGCTTGGGAGATCACGTGGATCAGGCCGGCAGACATTGAAGTGTCTGTGGTGCCTCCGGCGCCGAGGCCGCGAGAGCCCACCGAGGAACCGGCTCGCGCCGTCGACCACAGAAAGCCCCGGGGTCACTGAGGACGCGGATCGAGTTGCGGGCGGTTTGGTGGATCCGAGGGGATTCGAACCCCTGACCTCGTGAGTGCGATTCACGCGCTCTCCCAACTGAGCTACGGACCCACATGTGGCGCCGGTGACCGGTGCGCTTGGGCGGAAGGGCCAGTATAGCGGCGCCCTGATCGCGCTCCCTTTTGGGAACAAGGGGGCGCCCATGCCCGGTTCCTATACTCGCGCAATGGCGTTTCTCTTCAAGGGCAAAAGGTTGCCGGAAGGTGTGGATCCCGCCCGGATTCCGCCCGGACAGACCCTCACCGCGCCCGACCGCTGGCCCCTGCTGCACTTCGGTCCCGTGCCCAAGACCGACATCGCCAGGTGGGACTTCAAGGTTTTCGGCGCAGTCGAGAACGACCTCACGCTGGACTACGGCGAGCTGCGCGCCCTGCCCTCTAGGGATGTCGTCGGTGACATCCATTGCGTCACCGGGTGGAGCCGTCTGGGCGACACGTGGACGGGCGTCCCCATCAAGGAGATCCTCTCGCGCGTCAAACCGAGGCCCGATGCGAAGTACGTGATGGCGCACTCCGAGTACGGGTACACGACGTCGGTCCCGCTGGAGGTGCTGGACGACGAGCACAACCTGCTCTGCTATGGGTGGAACGGCCACGACCTGACCCCCGACCACGGCTGGCCGCTGCGCCTGTTCGTGCCTTCGAAATACTTCTGGAAGTCGGCGAAGTGGCTTCGCGGGCTAGAGTTCATGGAACGCAACCGGCTCGGTTTCTGGGAGCAACGTGGATACCACGACGAGGCCGACCCCTTCAAAGAGACCAGGTACTGGTAGCCACGGCACCGTAGCCGGGCCGCCGGTCGTCACGTTCACAAGCGACTTCGGTTCCGGCTCGCCGCTGGTCGCGGCCATGAAGGGTGTCGTGCTGGCCGGCTGCCCGCATGCGGTGCTGGTCGATGTCAGCCACGAGGTCCCTCGTTTCGACGTCTTCGCCGGGGCGTTCATGCTGTTCGCCGGCACGCGCCATTTCAGCTCCGGCTCGGTGCATCTCGTGGTCGTGGATCCCGGTGTCGGCAGCGCGCGCCGGCGGCTGGCGGTGCGGGCCGGCGGCCGCTACTACGTCGGCCCGGACAACGGCCTGTTCGCCATCGTCATCGAGGAGGTCGGCCTGCAGAAGGCGGTCGAGCTTGCGCCCAGGTCTGGGGGATCGCCAACGTTCGAGGGACGCGACGTCTTCGCGCCGGCGGCAGGGGCGCTTGCGGCGGGCGTGCCGCTTGAGTCCCTCGGCCATCCGACCGACGCGCCGCAGCTGCTCGACGCCACGCCTCGGGTCCTGTGGGTCGACGGCTTCGGCAACCTGGTCACCAACCTCAAGCCACCGGTGCGCCAGATGCGCATCCACAACCACTACATCACTGCGTCTGCGACGACTTACGCCGAGGCGCGGCCGAACGAACCGTTCGTGTACGTGGGGAGCATGGGGTACCTGGAGGTCGGCATTCGCGAGGCGCGGGCTGATCGGTTCCTCGGCGCGCGGCCGGGGATGCGGGTGGAGCTGATCTGAGGCTGGGCTGAGGCTGATCTGAGGCTGATCTGAGGCTGATCTGAGGCTGAGCTAAGGCTGGGCTGAGCTGAGGCTGGGCCGGGCCCAGCTGGCACGCCTTAACAGGCTGGGTTGGACTTCGATCTCCGTCGGTCTACCGTGGCCTGCGCCATGGTTTCGCGTTTCGCCCGTTTCGTCTGTCTGCTGCTGACCCTAGGCGTGTTGGCGTGCTCGGGCCTCCCACCCGCGGCGCCGGTTGCGAAGGTCGCGCAGGTGCCTGCGGGCTCGGGGCGCCCCGAGCCCGTTCGGCTGTGGCAGGACGCGAGCATCTTCACGCTGGTCGGCCGCCTAATCGCGTCGGCGCGGCACCGGGTGCTGGTGGAGGTGTACGAGCTGGGGCGGCCCGACCTGGTCCTTTCGCTGGGAGCTCAGCAGGCGCGGGGCTTGGACGTCCGCGTGATCACGGATCCCACGGTCGTCGAGAGCCGGACCTCGGCCGAATGGCTGGATCGGCTGGGCGTGCCGGAGCGTGCGTACCCCGTCGACGACGGCCGGCATCAGATCGACCACGTGAAGCTCGTGATCGCCGACGGCGAGGCGGCGGTCGGAGGCATGAACTGGGGGTCGCACAGCGACCGCAACCACGACTATGTCCTCGAGACACGCATTACTTCGGAGATCGGCAGGCTGGCGGCCATCTTCGAGCAGGACTGGAGCCTGGCAGGCGGCCGGCCGGCTCCGCTTTCGGCGGCTGTGGGCGAGATCGCACAGACGGCGCCGGGGGAGGAGATCCGGGCCATGCTCGAGGTCGCGCTCGGCCTGGCGAGGCAGCGCGCCTGGGCCGAGGTCTACACGTTCACTGATCCGGAGACGATCGCGGGGCTGGCGGCCGCGAAGCGTCGTGGTGTCGATGTGCGCGTCCTGCTCGATCCGAACCAGCCATACAACCGGCGCGGTTACGAGGTCCTGAGCGCGGCCGGCGTCGATGTGCGGTGGTATCCGATTCCGCGCGGTGCCCTTCTGCACGCCAAGATCGGACTGTTCGATGGCGAGCTGGTCCTTGGTTCCGCCAACTGGACGCTGAGCGGGCTGGGCGTGAATCACGAGCTGGACATCGAGACGGGGGACCCGGCAGCGGTCGTGGCGTTCGCCAATCGCTTCGCCGCCGACTGGTCGCGCTCGGGCGGTGGCTAGCCCTGCGGCGGAGGGCCCGACGAGCCCGGCGGGGGTGGCCCTGACGAGCCGGCCGCGGGCGGTCCGGACGCGCCGGTTGAGCCGGTTGATCCGGTTGGGGGCGTGTTGCCGAAGTTGACCTGCGGGACGGCGCGATCGCCTTCGTCGGCCTGGAAGAAGCCGAAAGCCTTGAACCCAAGAGCGCCCGCGATGAGCGACGTGGGGAGGGTCTGCAGCTTGATGTTGTAGTCGCGGACGTTGCCGTTGTAGAAGCGGCGCGAGAACTCGATCTTGTCCTCGGTCGCGGTCAGCTGTTCCTGCAGGTTGGTGAAGGCGGAGATGGCCTTGAGGTCTGGGTAGTTCTCGGACACGGCGAACAGGCTGCGCAGGCTCTGGCTCAGCATGTTCTCAGCGGCGCCGATCTTGGTCGGGTCCCCCGTCGCGCCCGCCGCGACCGCGCCGGCGCGTGCGTTGGTGACCGCCTCGAGGGTGCCGCGCTCGTGTCCCATGTAGCCCTGGACCGTCTGCACGAGGTTGGGAATGAGGTCGTGGCGCCGCTTGAGCTCGACGTCGATCTCGGACCAGGCTTCCTGCGTCCGGTTGCGTGCGGTGACCAGCCCGTTGTAGGTGAAGACCAGCCACAACAGGACGAGGACGACGATTGCAATGACGATCCAAATCATCAGGAAGCCATCCTATGCGTGGGCGCGCCGAGCCCAGCGGGTCTTCTTCAGCATCTTCTTGTGCTTGTGCTTGCGCATCTTCTTGCGCCGCTTCTTGATTACAGAGCCCAATCCAACTCCCAGACGCGCGTGATCTCTTAAAGGGGGGTACCCGGCCTCGTCAGGCCTCGGGAATCATACCGTAAGCCGCTGGAGCCACGTCCGAGCCTAAACTCCACGCCGATGTACTTCACGGACGCCCAAGATGAGCTGCGGCTGCACATCCGCAAGTTCCTCGAGAAGGAGGTCCAGCCCCATACCGAAGAGTGGGAGGAGACGACCTTCCCGGACTCGATCTTCAAGCGCTTCGGTGAGCTTGGCTTCCTGGGCCTTCGCTATCCGCCCGAGTACGGGGGCCAAGGCGGGGACTACTTCTCGGCGGTCGTCCTGTCCGAGGAGATGGCTCGGGCCGGTTGCGGCGGCCTGGGCATGGCAGTCGCCGTGCAGGCTGAGATGGCGACGCCCCCCGTGTTCAAGTTCGGCACCGAAGACCAGAAGCGAAAGTGGCTCGTCCCGGCCATTCGGGGCGAGCAGATCGCCTCGCTGGCCATCACCGAGCCCGACGCCGGGTCAGACGTCGCGGGCATCACCACGGTGGCCCGTCGCGATGGCGACCATTTTGTGGTCAACGGCCGCAAGATCTTCATCACCAACGGGGCGCGCTGCCATTGGGTGCTGGTCGTCACCAAGATCGACCGGGCACGAGGCCACAGCGGCTACAACCTGCTCCTCATCGAGAAGGGCACGCCGGGCTTCGAGGTCACCAGGACCCTCAAGAAGCTGGGCATGCACTCCTCCGACACCGCGGAGCTGCTGTTCTCGGACTGCCGCGTACCCGCCGGCAACCTGATCGGAGATGAGGGCGAAGGCTTCAAAAACCTGATGTGGGAGCTGCAGGGCGAGCGCATGATCGCCGCCGCGGGCGCGATCGCCGGCGCCCAGCACGTATTCGAGTACACGATGGAGTACGCGCGCAACCGTATGGCCTTTGGACAGCCGATCTCGCAGTTCCAGGTGATCAAGCACAAGCTCGTCGATATGGGCACCCAGATCGCGGCTGTCCAATCGCTCGTGTACCAGACGGCGAAGCAGTGGAACGACGGCGAGTACCCGGTGCGGGAGATCTCCCAATCGAAGCTGCTTGCGACCCGGCTCGCGTGCGATGTTGCAGACGACGCGATCCAGATCCTGGGCGGCCACGGCTACATGAGCGAGTTCCCGGTCGAGCGGGCCTGGCGCGACGCCCGCCTGGCGCGGATCGGCGCAGGGACGGACGAGATCATGAAGGAGATCATCGCCAAGACCTACGGCCTGTGATGACCCCACGAAATATTCGAGTTCGCG
>Ga0209220_1000698_pt1 | contig 10328 bp, 7 predicted proteins | sample BlaSpr_A8_OM3_M3_FD_187984 | JGI IMG/M metagenome (GOLD analysis project Ga0209220, IMG submission 187984) | Forest soil microbial communities from Thunder Bay, Ontario, Canada - Black Spruce, Ontario site 2_A8_OM3_M3 (SPAdes) (version 2) | ecosystem: Environmental > Terrestrial > Soil > Boreal... | reverse complement strand
CATGGCGCGCCAGCGCTCGTGCATCGCCGGCGCCGACATCACACCCAGCTCCATCACAGCGGCGCGCTCGAGCGCGATCAGCGTGGCGAACACGGGGGCGCCCCGCATGTAGTTGTGCGTGCCGTCTATCGGGTCGATGATCCATCGCGTCTCCTGGTTCGCGGTGCGATCGCCGTACTCCTCCGCCAGCACGCCGTGCGCAGGATATCGCTTCTCGATCCGTTCCCGCAACTCCAGCTCGATGGCGGTGTCCGCCTGGGTCACAAAGGTCCGGTCGGGTTTCCGGTCCACTCGCGGGGCCTTGCGGAAGTGCCGCATCGAGATGCGATCGGCGGCATCAGCAAGCTCGAGGGCGAACGCCGCGAACTCATCGCGCTCGCTCATGAGCGGATGCGCTCGCCGGCCGGGTCGTAGAGCGGCTCGGTCGCGACGGTCGCTGGGACCCAGCGGCCAAACACCTGGACGTCGACCGCGTTGCCCGGGGTGCACGCGGGCGGCAGGTAGGCATAAGCGATGCTGCGATCGATGGTGTAGCCATAACCGCCGCTGGTCACGCGGCCTGCAATCTTATCGTTGACCCGGACGGGTTCGCCGCCGAGCGCGATGGCGTCCGCGTCTTCGAGGAGCAGCGGCCGCAAGCGTCGTGTGATTCCGTTGGCCTTCGCTTTGATGAGCGCCTCCTTGCCGATGAAATCGACCCCCTTGTTGAGTCGAACCGCGAAGCCGAGGCCGGCTTCGTAGGGATCGTCCTCCGGTGTGATGTCGGTGCTCCAGACGCGGTAACCCTTTTCCAGGCGCATGGTGTCGATCGCGCGGTAGCCGCCCGCCACCATACCAAGCGGCGTGCCGGCTGTCCAGAGCGCATCCCAGAGCGCGAGCCCTTGCTCGGTCCCGCAATACAGCTCCCAGCCGAGCTCACCGACATACGTCACGCGGAGCGCGAGGCAGGGTACGGGCCCGACGACAATCCGGTGGGCCGTCAGATAAGGGAAGGCCTCATTCGATAGGTCGGCGTCGGTCAGCGGCTGCACGATGTCGCGGGCGCGCGGCCCCCAGATGCCGAGGCAGGCTCGCTCAGCGGTCACTTCGTCGATCACGACCGAGCCGTCATCTGGTTGATGCTTGCGCATCCAGCCGAGGTCATGGTTGCCGAAGGCGGTCCCGGTAACGATGAAGAACCGCTGCGCCTCGAGCCGGGTCACGGTGAAGTCGCACTCGATTCCGCCGCGACGATTGAGCATCTGCGTGTAGGTAATACTGCCGACGGCTCGGTCCATCTCGTTGTCGCACAGATATTGAAGAAAGGCGAGCGCGCCGGGGCCGCTGATCTCGATCTTGCTGAATGAGGTTTCGTCGAAGAGGCCGGCGCGATCTCGGGTTGCACGGTGCTCGGCAGCGATCGCCGGTGACCAGTGGTGACCAGCCCATCCCGTCGGGCGGGGCAGTCCATCGGCCGCGGCCGCGTTCGGCTCGAACCAGTTGGGCCGTTCCCAGGCCGACTTTTCACCGAAGCTGGCGCCGAGCTCGCTCAATCGTTGGTAGGTGGGGGAGACGCGCAGCGGTCGCCCGGCCTGGCGCTCCTCGTTCGGATAGTGGATGTCGTAATAGGTCGAGTAGACCTCGACGGTGCGGACCAGCGCGTAGTCGCGATTCCGATAGGGAGCGCCGAAGCGGCGAAGGTCCATCTTCCAGAGATCGAGGCTGGGCTCGCCGTCGATGATCCACTCGGCCATCGCCCGGCCCATCCCGCCGGCGCCCGCGATCCCATGGGCGCAGAACCCGGCCGCGACATAAAACCCGCGAATGCTCGACTCGCCGAGGACGAATTCGTTGTCGGGCGTGAAGGCCTCCGGCCCGTTGATCAGCTTGACGACCTCGCCGCGCTCGAGGGCGGGCACCCGTGTGATCGCGTTGCTCGAGAGTGGCTCGAAGCGTGGCCAGTCCTCCGGCAGGAGGCGGTTGTTGAAGTCGGGGGCGATGCCGTCCAGGCCGAAGGGAGCGGGATCGCGCTCGTAACCGCCCATCACCAGCCCGCCGGCATCCCGCCGGAAATACACGAGCCGGTCCGGGTCGCGCATGGTCGGCAGGTCTTCCGGAATCGGCTCGGCGATTCGGGCGACGAGGTACTGATGTGCCATGGGGATGATCGGGAGCGTGATGCCGGCCATGACCGCGATCTCGGGCGCGTACATCCCGCCGGCGTTCACCACCACCTCGGCTTCGATGGCTCCCTGGTCGGTCTCGACCCCGCGAACCCGGCCGCGATCGGTTTTGATGGCGGTGACCCGCACGCCCTCGCAGATGCGCGCTCCGCCGCGTCGCGCCCCTTCGGCGAGTGCGAGCGCGAGCCCGCTCGGGTCAAGGTAGCCGTCGGTTGGGATGAAGGCGGCCCCGAGCACGCCGTCCTTGGTCATCAGCGGAAACCGCTTCTGCGCCTCATCGGCGCCGACTAACTCCATCGGGAGGCCGAAGCTGGTTCCCCAACCGGCCTGGCGTTCGAGCTCTTCCATCCGCTCGCGTGACGAGGCAAGCCGAAGGCTTCCGACCTCGCGCCAGCCGATGTCGACACCAGTCTCCTGCGTGAGCCGCCGATAAAGCGCGACGCTGTCCATCATCAATCGCGTGAGCGGCATGCTGGAGCGAAGCTGACCGACGAGGCCCGCGGAATGGAAGGTCGACCCGCTGGTGAGCTGGGCACGCTCCAGCAACACGACGTCCCGCCAACCGCGCTGGACAAGGTGATACGCGATGCTGGTGCCACCGACGCCACCGCCGATGATGACGACCCGCGTGCGCTCGGGCAGCGTCACCCGGCGGCCTGTCGCAGCCAGTCGTCGTAGCGCGGATCGCGGGCAGCGGTCAGCAAGCGATCGAAGTGTTTGCCGGCATACCCGGCGAAATCGAAGTCGAGTTCGGAGATCGCCTGCTGCAGCACGCCCCACATCGCCTCGCGGAAGTCCGACATGATGCGCATCAACCGGAGCCGGGCATACTGGCTGCCGACGAGGCGGCCAAAATATGCCGAAAGCAGTCGGCCTTCGTCCTCTTCGGTGAGCTGATGGTTGACGGCGAAATTGCCCAGGTCGAAGAACCGATCACCCATGCCCGCATACTCCCAGTCGACGATGCGAATCGTCGCCCCATCGTCGATAAAGTTCGCGTTCAGCAAATCGTTGTGACAGGGGACCAGCGGCTCGAGCGGGAGCGCGCGTTCAATGTCAACGGCAATCGGCCGCGCCCTTTCGAGAAACGCCGGCAGCTGGCCGCCGTGCCGGGTGGTCGTCAGCGCGTATGCTTCCACGACGCGAAAGGCTGAGAACCTCGCCACGAGGCTCCCGGACTGGTGAATCCGTCGAAGGGATTGCGCGATCCGCTCGAGCATCGCCGGTTGGTGGACCGCTTCGTCGGTGACCGCCCGCCCTTCGATGAAGCGCGTCACGAGCACGCCTTCTGGTTCGACGAACGCGATGACCTCCGGGCCAACGCCGCAGGCCGCCGCCAGCCGGCTGGCCTGGTGCTCGAGTCCACGATCGATGCCGAGCAGGCTTCCCGTCTCAGCGGGGATGCGTACGACGAAGACATCGCCGTCGACCGCGACCCGGTAATTCCGATTGGTGATGCCACCGCCGAGCGGCTCGACGGTGCGCGTCCGACCCTCCCAACCGGGCACCCGGTCCATGACCCTCGCGCTCAGCAGCTCCACCCCCATGGGTCATAGCGTATCGCTGCTAGGCTGGCTGACATCGCTCCCCAGTCCCAAGCCCAGCGGTATCGGCAGATTAGCCGGGTTCTCGCCCGGCATGGTCTCGGCTTCTTCATCAGCGTGGTGGGGCTCGAGCGCTTCGTCCCCTTCCAGCGGGTCTTCAATCGCGGCTACGAGCAACCGCTCTCGCGCCCGGAGCACGTCCGCCGAGCCCTCGAAGAGCTCGGCCCAACCTTCATCAAGCTCGGTCAGATCGTCTCCACCCGCGCCGACCTCCTGCCGGTCGCCTACCAGGTGGAGCTGGCGAAGCTCCAGGATGCCGCACCAGCACTGAAACCCGGCGTCGTCGCATCGGTGATCGAGTCGGAATTCGGCCGGCCGGTGGACACGGTGTTCGGCAGTTTCGATCCGGTGCCGCTGGCGGCCGCATCGATCGGCCAGGTTCATGCCGCCACCTTGCGAGATGGAACGCCGGTCGTCGTGAAGGTGCAGCGGCCCGGATGCGTCGAGCAGATCGAGCAGGACCTGCAGATCCTCCGCAACCTGGCGGCCAACGCGAGCCGCCGCTGGCCGGTGGCCCAGGAGTATGACGTGGTTGGCCTCGTGCACGAGTTTGCCCACACGTTGCGGGCGGAGACGGATTACATCCAGGAGGGCCGCAACGCCGAGCGCTTCGGCGCCAATTTTGCCGGGGATGAGTCGGTCTACTTTCCGCGCGTGTACTGGGAGGAGACGACGAACCGTGTCCTCACGCTGGAGCGCATCGACGGCATCAAGGTCGACGACCTGGCCGCCCTCGAAGCCGCGGGCCTCGATCGAAGCAAGATTGCCTCGAATGGCGCGCGGATGGTGCTGAAGATGGTGTTCCGAGACCGGTTCTTTCACGCCGACCCTCACCCCGGCAACTTCTTTATCCAACCCGGCGAGCGGATCGCGGTGGTCGACTTTGGCATGGTCGGCACGGTCGGACATCGCGTCCAAGAGCAGTTGGTGTGGACGCTGCTGGCGACGACGAGCGAAGACCCGGACCGCCAGGTCGATGCCCTCTACGAGCTGGGGGTTGCGGGGCGCCACATCGACCGGGCGGCGTTGAGGCGGGACGTCGAGCACCTGCGTGCCCGCTACTACGGCCGGCCGGTGGGGGAGATTGCGATTCATCCGGTGGTCAACGATGTCCTCGGCGTGGTGCGCCGCCATCGGCTGCACCTTCCCGCCGGCTACGCCCTGCTGCTGAAGACCGTGCTGATGCACGAAAACCTGGTGACCCGGCTCGATCCGAGCTTTGAGTTCACCGCTGTGCTTGTGCCCTACGCGCGGGGCATGATGGTTCGACATTTTTCGCCACTGGGCTGGGGACGGACGGTCGGTCAGGCTGGCATCGACCTGGCGCGGCTCGGCGTGGAACTGCCGCAGCAGCTGCGGCGACTGCTGAGCTCGCTGGAACGGGGTGATACCGAATTCGCCATCCGGCCGTCGGGGTTCGAGCCTCTTCTACGGCGGCTCGAGCGCATCGCCAACCGGATGGTGCTGGGAATCGTCGCCGCAGCCTTCGTCGTTGCTCTCGCGGTCTTGCTCTCGGCCTATCACGTCCGCAGCGATCCCCAGACCGGCGCGATCTTGATCGTGGGTTTTGTGCTGGCGAGCGTACTCGGGGTCTACGTCGCGTGGAGCATCCTGCGGTCAGGCAGGTCTTAAAACAGATGCGTAAGACGCTTGCGCAGCAGCTTGACCCCACCGGGGTCGTGGTAGGGGGGAACCAGCTCCCGCATCCGGGTCTCGGCCAGCGTGACTAGGGACTCGACCGTCTGCCCGTCGCTCTCAATGGGCTCGCCGACGATGAGCCGCACCGTCTTTCGCAGCCAGAGATCCTGGGTCCCGGACAACGCGACCGGTAGCACGGGGACGCGATTCTCGGTCGCGAAATGGGCGAAGCCCTTCTTGAACGGCAGCAGCTCGCCTTCCTTCGAACCATAGTTGCCTTCCGGGTACAGGGCGAGGACCCCACCCCGCTGCAAGCACTGGTTCGCGTGATGGAAGAGCACCGTGTCCGGACTTGCCCGGCGGTTCACGGGGATGAACCCGCCGACACTCTTGACCATGGCCCATTGGAATTTGCGGGTCACGAGAATCGTCGTATCGCCGAGGAAGTGCACTCGAGGCTCGGCGGGGAATTCGGCGAGGATGGCAAACGAGTCGAGCCAGTTCAGGTGGTTGGCGATCAGCACGTAATTGCGGTCACTGGGGATGTACTCGCGGCCCCTAACCCTGATGCGAAAGAGCGAATGCAGCACCGGCACCGCCCACAGCCGTAGCGCCCGATATGCAAGCGTCGCCTTCCGCTGAACTGGTAACAGGTCAGCCGGCGGCTGCGGGGGCGCCTGCATTGGGGTATTTAATCGCAGCTGCGACCGGGGGGAGGCTGCCCCTCACAACCGTCCCCCGACCCGGCGCGGCGTTGATCGTTAGCGATCCACCGAGAGCATCCAGGCGGTCCGCCATGTTCTGCAAGCCGGCCCCGAGCGGGTGCGCCTTCGGGTCAAATCCCGCTCCGTCGTCGCTGATCGAAAAGCGCAGGGCGCCATTCTCACCGTCCAGCCGCACGGCCACTTTCGAAGCGTTGGCATATTTCTGAGCGTTTTGCAGTGCTTCAAGGCAGCAGAAGTAGACCGCTGCCTCCACCTGCTGTGGGTAGCGGCCGATCCCATCTGCGTCAACCTCTACGGGCAGGGTCGCCTTGCGAGCCTGCGCCGTCAACGCGGCGGCAAGTCCCTGCTCGGCGAGCAGTGGCGGATAGATGCCGCGAGCCAGGTCGCGTAGGGTCTCGAGCGTCTCGTCGAGCGCCCCTTCCAGGCTCGTCAGAAGGTTGGTGGTCTTATCCGGATCTGTGCGCGCAAACCGCTTCGCCAGCGCGACGTTAATCCTCAGCGACACCAGGTGCTGCTGCGCACCGTCATGGAGGTTGCGCTCGATCCGCCTTCGCTCTTGGTCCTGCGCGTTGACCAGCCGCTGGCGGCTGGCGCGCAGCTCCTGGACCTTCTCAAGCAGCGCTTGCGTCAGGCCGATATTATGCAGCAGTAAGCCCGCCTGGTTCGCGAGGTCGGTCAACAGTTTCTCTTCAATCGGCGTAAGGACATCCCCGGGTCGTTTGTTGACGGTCAGGGCGCCAAGCAGCTGCGCCCGGTGCCGGACGCCTACCGCGCGGCCCGCCCGGAGCGTGGGCAGCAACTGCCCGCTGACCGCCACCGGTGGCGACGCTTCCGACCCTAGGTCGGGCCACACCGCCACGCGCCGCAGTTCGTCGTCGACCCGTAGCCAGACCTCGGCACGCTCGGCGCCCGTTCCCTCACCGAGCACTCTTGCCATGCGCGGGAGCAGCTCCTCGCTCGCGTACGCGTCGGCTAGTCGATCGCTGAAGTCGCTCAACACCTCGTATGGCGTCGCTCGCTTGCCATAGACGAGTCGATTGGCGGCCCGCTGCAGGCGTTCGCGCGCCGGCTGGAATGCGAGTGCGACGACAGCCGTGGCGACGAGCGAAAGAATGAGATTGGCGCCCGTGCCACGGCCGACGATCGAGCCGATCCCAACCACCACGGCGACGTAGAACAGGGCGATCATCATCGCCAGCGCGCCATAGACGACGGTGCGGTTGATGACAATGTCGACGTCGTAGAGGCGGTACTTGAGGACCGCGAAGCCGATCGTGGCCGGCAGAACAACGGCCACGATCAAGAGCGGGATGGCGAACGCGTTGAGGGCCGTCGCAATCCACAGGCCCGCGACCGCCGCGAACACGCCGACGAAGATCCATCGAAGCTGCTGCCTGACTTCGATCGTGCCGCGTCTGTAGCGGATCAACATCGACGCCACGCCAGCAGCGCCGGTTAGCAACAGCCCGATCCAGGCGATGCTCTCGAGCCCGGCAGCGAGCGGAACCGCCGTCGCGGGGGTGTTCCCGGAGCCTACCGATCGGGGGTCAATGATCGCCGCGACGGTTGACAACAAACTGCCCACTACGCCCATGGCCACGAAAGGGATCCACCGTCGGGAAAGGGGGCGACCGTTGGGGAAGATGAGGAAGCTGGTGATGAGAAAGCCCAGCACTAACTGACCGAGCACCAACCCGGTGGTGGATATGAAGTCGGCAGCGGGAAATGCGGCCGGCGCGTAGTGTGCGTCGGCCGGGTAGTAATTACCGGTGTTCGAGATCGGAAGAAGGAGGCCGATCGCGAGGAGCAGCCAGCCGATCACGTTCCTGGGCTGGCGTCGCGCGATGATGAAACCGACGACAAGGAATTCCAGGCAGCCGAAAAGCAGGGCGGCATCGAGAAGGCCCGGCCGCTGGCCCGGCGGGACACCGGCGGGCGTCCGAACGAGGACGTAACCGGCAAAGGCCAGGTCCAGCGTGGCCAGCACCAGCCCGGCAAGCCATAGGATGCTTCGCCAACGGATCCGCTTCACCGCTCCGACCTCGGCAGAACCATAGGGCACTCCCCTCAAGTAGCTATTTTCAGACCTTTTCACGTGCCAGAAAGCCTGCTAGCACCCCCGGCCGAGGGACACCCTCCCATCTAAGTGGGGGGGGAATTGCTGCTAGCGGATCGAAAGTCCTTGCGCCTCGAGGACGCCGAGGATCATCCCTTCGCTCTGTTCGCGGGCTTTGCGATACGAATCCGCTGATGAGGCGTCGCCGTTCTTCGTCGTCTCGCGCAGCAGGCGGTCGAGCTCCTCATCGAACAACTCCGACACCAGCTCGGGCGAGTGGGTGACCGCGCGGTCGTCGGCGTCGGGCACCGTGACCTGGTGAAGGGTCCGCTGGGCAATCATGTAGCGGTAGATGCGGTCGGTCGCCAGGTCTTCCATGTAGCCGTCCAGCAAGCTGGCGCCCTTCCCGTTCAGCACGCCGTTGCGGTAGCGAATGACGGTGCGCACCGCCGCCCGGGTTCCATCGAGCGTTCGCTTGCCGACGCCCTGCGGGCTGGGTCGCAGGTCGAGGTGAATGTCGGCGTCCTTGCGCCGGGCATTCATCTGATTTGGATAAGGGAACTGGTTGACGGCGATCTCATTCTGGTCGGGGTGCCCGGTCCAGGCGCCATCCATCAGGCTGTTCGCCTCGTTCTTCTTGTCCTGCTCCAGTACCTTGAGGGCGCGGGTGTTGAGCTCCGCATCCTCGCGGCTCGGATAGAGCGCCGTCATGCCGCCGATCGCCAGCATGCCGCGCTTGTGGCAGACCTCGGGCATGACCTCGCGCACCGCCTGGAAGAAGGCGACGTCGTGGGGGATGGTGTTGCGATCGGGGAGCACCCAGGTCGGATCAGCCAGCGTGAAGTCGATCAGGCTGGCCATGTAGTCCCAGCGGCCCAGGTTGAGGCCCATCATGTGCTCGCGCAGGTTGTAAGCGAACTCTTCCATTTGGTAGGCCATCGGGTGTGACTCCACCAGCGCCATGCATTTGATGTAGTCCTGGGGCCAACCCCGCGCCTGCGCGATGGCTCGGAACAGGTCTCGCCACCAGAGTGCCTCGTCGGCGGACTCCGACTTCGGGATATAGATCGAGAGGGGATGCCGCAGTCGCGCCGGGTCGACCTGGTAGGCGACCATCGCCACATCGAACAGGGGCGCAGCCATGCGCTCCCCCTTGATAACGCCGGCCTGCTCGAGGTGGAGGCCACGCGGCCGCGTGTAGGTCACCGTCTTGCTCTCGTTGATCGACACTTCGCGATCGCGTTTCTTGTCGTGGTAGGTCAGCTCGCTGCGAAGCGCCGCGATGATGTTGGCGATTCCGCTCGTGATGTTGGGCCAGGCGTTGGCCACCGAATCTTCCAGGTCCAGCATCACGCCCGGTGCCCCAGAATTGAGCATCTTGACGACCAGCTCGGCATCGTCGGCAGGGCCGGTCATCTGGTTGCGCTGATCCTGGCACCACCCGGGGAGCGAGACCTTCCAGCTGCCGGAGGTCGCCTCCGAGGGCGGGAGGTGGGTGGGGAGGTGCCCGTGATGGGCCTCCGCGAGCACCTGACGACGCCTGGCGGCGAGCTCCTGCTGGCGCGGCGTGAAGGCCCGGTGCAGGGGAAGCAGAAACTCGTGGAAGCCACGCGGCAGGTCGCGCGACGGATCGAGATCGGGCGGCGCCTGGTTGATCGGTGGATCAGTCGGCATCACCGTCTTCATGGTTGTAGCTGACTGTAGCAGCGACGCGCCGCTGCACCAAGTGGGGGGTGGGGCTGGTCAGGCGGCTTTGTTGCGCCGCTCGTGCTCGCGGCGCTCGCCCCGGAGCGTCACCTGGACCGCCGAGTTCCGATAGATGTAGCCGCGGGTGATTGCCTGCTTGATCTGACGCCAGTGGGCTTCCTTTAGCCAGCGCCGCTCGACGACCAACTCGACCCCGGCGAGGAAGAGGAAGTCGCCGGTCAGGGTGGCGGTGGTATCGGGCCGCTGGACCTGCCGGACGACCTCGAGATCCAGCCCGGGCATCAGCCACTCGGTCGGGATCTCCAGGGCGGCATCCGGGACATCGTTGTTCAGGCCCGTATGGCTCGCCATATAAGAGCGAACCTGAAAAGCCGGTCAGTCTTGCTGGGCTGGGGCCCCCACCCTGCCCTCCCCCGCGGGCGGGGGAGGGGAACCT
>Ga0209220_1000697_pt1 | contig 10334 bp, 10 predicted proteins | sample BlaSpr_A8_OM3_M3_FD_187984 | JGI IMG/M metagenome (GOLD analysis project Ga0209220, IMG submission 187984) | Forest soil microbial communities from Thunder Bay, Ontario, Canada - Black Spruce, Ontario site 2_A8_OM3_M3 (SPAdes) (version 2) | ecosystem: Environmental > Terrestrial > Soil > Boreal... | reverse complement strand
ACGGCTCGAAGGATGCCAGGGCTGCTAACGCCCAGCTCACGGCGATCGTTGATGAGGCGTGCAAGGCGATCGCGAACCTGAAGGCGGAGTACGCCGCCGCGATTGCGGAACTGAAGGCGCCGTCCATGCAGCCTGAAGTCAAGCAGACGGAAGTCGACAAGCAGGACGTCGAGAAGCAGGACGTCGAGAAGCCGGAGAAGCCGGAAATCAACAAACCGGAGAAGCCGGAAGTCCGCTCGACCAGCAAGGCTAACGACTAACTCGCTCCCTCCCCCATTAGAGAAAGGCGCTCGCCACCCCGAGCGCCTTTTTCATTTTCCTAGGTTCCCAGTCGGAGCCCCAGCAGGTCGGCGGCTCTTCGCCAGCCGGCGTCGCCGCCGGTGACCGCGTCCTCGAGCAAACGCAAGGCCCGCGGCGTGTCGAGATCATCCTCGAGCGCCGCCCGTATCGGAAGCGGGGTGTCGCCCTTGGCGTCCCCGGAGCTGCCGGCCGCCTGACGCAGTCGCCGCGTCCATTCCGCCGCATCCTCAAGCTGGTCCTCCGTGTACGCCCATGGTTCGCGGTAGTGGTGGCGGAGCAGCAGCACCCGGATGCTGTCGGAGTCGTACCGCTGCAGCAGGTCGCCGACGAGTACGAGATTCCGCAGCGATTTGCTCATCTTCTCGCCCTCGTACCGCAGCATGCCGACGTGCACCCAGATCCGGGCGAACGGCCGGACACCGGTGACCGACTCCGACTGCGCGATCTCGCTTTCATGATGGGGAAAGATGAGATCGGCGCCGCCGCCGTGCACATCGACCTGTTGACCGAGGTGTTCGAGGGCCATCGCCGAACACTCGATGTGCCAGCCGGGTCGTCCCTCGCCCCAGGGGCTTTCCCAGCGCGGCTCGTCGGGCGCGCTCGCCTGCCAGAGCACGAAATCGAGCGGGTCCTGCTTGCGCGCGTCATTCGGATCAGCCCCTCGCTGCGCAGACAGCTTGATCATCTCCTCGCGACTGAGCCGGCTCAGGCGGCCGTAGTCGGTGACACTGCCGACGCGGAAGTAGACGTTGCCGTCTCGCTGGTAGGCATGTCCCTGGGCTTCGAGCAGGCGCACGAGGGCGATGATCTTCGGAATCGTCTGGCTGGCCCTGGGGAAAACGTCGGGCGGGCCCACATTCAGGGCGGCCATGTCGGCCACATAGAGGGTGGTCCCCTTAACCGCCAGCCGGTCCCACGTGGTGCCCAGCTCGCGGGCCCTGCGGATGATGTCGTCGTCGACGTCGGTGACGTTCTGGACGTAGCGAACCGGCTGCCCGGTGGCCCGCAGCACCCGGACCAGCACGTCGAAGGCGACATAGGTGAAGGCATGGCCCAGGTGGGTCGTGTCATACGGTGTGATGCCACAGACGTAGACACCCACGGGCCGGTGGGCGGGCTCCAGCGGCTGCACCGCACCCGTTTCCGTATTCCGCAGCCGCATCGTCATTGAATGTATCCGAAAGCCGACCGCGCCCAAGAAAGGGCGGCTGTCCTGCGTTGAATCATCGTGATCCATATTCCGAAGAGCCGGCTGGACCAGGCCCTCGCTGCGCTTTTGATCACCATGGTGCTGCTCGGGATCGCGGTCCTGGTGCCCAAGGCGTCTCACTGGTTGAGCGCGGCGCAGCCGACGCCGACGCCCGTTTCAACGCCCACCCCCACGGCACCGCCAGCCGCCGTGCTGCTGCCCGAGGAGCTCGACCGCGACCTCCAGGGCGTGATGACGATCGTCAACGACCATACCTTCGCGACGACGTTCCTCATCGATACGCAGGGCGACTTCCTCACCGCGGCGAGCGTCGTCAGCGGGAGTGCGCGCCTGCGCCTGGTCGACAATACCGGTGGCTCCCATTTGGTGCGCCTCATCGGGATCGATGCCGACCTGGGGATTGCGGTCGTACGAACCAGCAATGACGGCCTCCCGCTGGCGTTCGGCGATCCGGCGGCCCTCCAGAAAGACGACCCGGTCGTGCTGCTCGCTAGTCCGAAGGTCGTCAACCTGCGAACCGCCACCCCGGCGGTTGTGGTGGACCGAAGCGATACCCAACTGACCCTACAGGTGAACGACCTGCCCGGGAGCCTCGGGGGCCCGATCGTGGGCCCGGGCGGCAAGGTGGTTGGGATCCTGATCGCGCCCGGGCGGGTGTTGCCCATCAGCGTGGCGCTCACGGACGTCGGGCAGTGGCGACGCGAGGCCGGCACTGCGGTTCCACTCGCACCGCTCCCAGCCAATCTCTGGCTGCGCGGGACCGACACGAGCAGCGCGCCGACCGGTGGGCCGAGCGTCCAATCCATCAGCCCAACGCGGGCCTCGGCCGCGCAGGACACGCTGGTCACGGTCCAGGGTAGCGGCTTCAGCGACGGCAAGATGCTGCGCGTCCAATTCATCCCGTTGGCGAGCCCGAGCGGCGCGTTCGACGGATTGGCCGCGACCGTCGTGAACCCGTCAACGCTGACCGTCAAAGTCCCTGCCGGCCGCGTCGTCGAGGATTACATCGTGCAGGTCACCAACGGCGACGGCGCCGTCACGAGCTCACGCATCGCCTTCACCGTCACGCCCTGACGCGCATCCCCGAGACCGGCGGGCAGCGCCGCGTTAGCATGGTGGCCATGAAATACGGCGCGAAGATGATTGCCGAATCGACGCTCGAGGCGGTCCCGAACAGCAAGCCGGACCGCGACTACGAGATCCACTTCACGATCCCGGAGTTCACCTGCCTCGCGCCCGATTCGGGCTTCCCCGACTTCGCCACCATCCGCATCCGCTACGTCCCCGACCAGAAGCTGGTCGAGCTCAAGTCGATGAAGCTCTACATCAACAAGTTCCGCGACGAGGAGGTCTTCCACGAAGCGGCGGTCAACCGGATCCTGGATGACCTCGTTGGCCTGCTCGACCCCCGCTTCATGGAGGTCATTGGCGACTTCAACGTCCGCGGCAACATCAAAACGGTCGTCACCGCGCGTCACGCTCAGAAGGGTTTTTCGCCTAACGGGACCGGTCTCGACCTATCGCGCGAGTAGCGATCCATAGAAATCATCTATAGATACAATAGAAGCGATTTTGCATCGGTCCCGGCCATTTCCATTTCAGGAGCCATCATGAAGGTCGAACAGCGCCCCGCCGGCAGTCCAGCGAAGGAATCGCTGACGGAAAAAGCCACCCTTCTGAAGCTCTATCGAGAGATGCTGGTGATCCGCCGCTTCGAGGAGAAGACGGCCGAGATGTACCAGGCGGCCAAGATCGGCGGCTTCTGTCACCTCAATATCGGCGAGGAGGCGACCATCGTCGGCACGATCTCAGCCTTGCGCCCCAAGGACTACGTCTATAGCACCTACCGCGAGCACGGACACGCCATCGCCAAGGGGATCGACCCGAAGGCGGTCATGGCCGAGCTCTTCGGGAAGGAGACCGGTACCTCGCATGGCCGGGGCGGGTCGATGCACCTCTTCAGCCAGGAACGCCGCTTTTACGGCGGCTACGCCATCGTCGGCCAGGCCCTCCCGATCGCGTGCGGCAGCGCGTACGCCATCAACTACGAGGAGAAGGACGAGGTGGTGATGAGCATCTTCGGGGACGGCGCGACCAACATCGGCGCCTTCCACGAGTCGCTCAACGTCGCCAAGCTGTGGCATCTGCCGATCGTGTTCGTCTGCGTCAACAACCTCTACGGCATGGGCACCTCCGTCAGCCGCGCGTCGGCCGTTACCGAGATCTGGAAGAAGGCCTGCGCCTACGACATGACAGGCGAGCGGGTCGACGGCATGGACGTGCTGGCGGTGCGCCGGATTACGGATCAGCTGGTGGCGCAGGCTCGGGAGAAGCACGAGCCCAGCCTGCTCGAGTGCGTGACCTACCGGTATCGCGGGCACTCGATGTCCGACCCCGACAACTACCGGGGTAAAGACGAGATCAAGGAGTGGCAGACCCGCGACGCGATCCTCAGCCTCGGCGAGTACATGAAGAAGCAGAAGATGCTCGACGACCAGGAGATCCAGAAGATCGACGAGGAGGTCACGGCCCAGGTCGAGGAGGCGGTGCAGTTCGCGGAGGAGAGCCCGGAACCAGATCCCAAGGATCTCTATCGCGACGTCTACGCCGACGAGGTGGCGAGCTGATGGCCGTTCTTGCTATGCGCGACGCCCTCAACCAGGCGCTCCGCGAGGAGATGAAGAGGGACAAGTCGGTGTTCCTGCTCGGCGAGGACATCGGCCTCTATGACGGCTCCTTCAAGGTCACCCGCGGCTTGATGAAAGAGTTTGGCGAGAAGCGCGTGCTCGATACGCCGATTGCCGAGGAAATCATCATCGGCACCGCGATCGGCGCCGCCATGTCGGGTCTACGGCCGGTCGCCGAGATGATGACGGTCAACTTCATCATGGTGGCGATGGACCAGGTGGTCAACGCCGCTGCGCACATCCGCTACATGTTCGGCGGCGGCACGAAGGTCCCGCTGGTGATCCGCACCCCGGGCGGCGGCGGGCACCAGTTGGGCGCGCAGCACTCGCATAGCCATGAGAACTGGTTCGCGCACGTGCCCGGGCTGAAGGTCGTCGCGCCGGGAACCCCGGCCGACGCCAAGGGGATGCTGAAGTCCGCGATCCGGGACGACAATCCCGTGATGTTCATCGAGAACGAAGGCACCTACGCGGTCAAGGGTGAGGTTCCCGATGGTGAGTACCTGGTGCCACTCGACAAGAACGAGGTGAAGCGACCGGGCGAGCACATCACGATCTGCGCGCACTCCCGAATGCTGATCGTCGCCATGGACGCCGCCGCCGAACTCGAGAAGGAGGGCATCAGCGCCGAGGTTGTCGATATGCGGGCGTTGCGGCCGCTGGACATGGCGCCGGTCATCGCGTCGGTCAAGAAGACCAGCCGATTGATCACCGTCGAGGAGGGCTGGCGCTCCTACGGCGTCGGCTCGGAGATCGCCTCCCGCGTCTACGAGGAGGCGTTCGACTACCTCGATGCTCCGGTGGCCCGAATTGGCGCCGCCGAAGTGCCCGCGCCCTACAACAAGCGCCTGGAGAAAATCGCGTTCCCCGGCAAGGCCGACGTGATCGTCACGGCGAAAGCCCTGCTCGGAAAGAACTAGCCCCGTGGCCAGCGTTCAGATGCCGCGCCTGTCGGACTCCATGGAGACTGGCAAGATCCTGCGCTGGCTCAAGAAAGAGGGCGAGGACGTCAAGAAGGGCGAGCCGCTGGTCGAGATCGAGAGCGACAAGGCCAATATCGAAGTCGAGGCATATGCCTCCGGCAAGCTGAGCAAGATCGTGGTTCCCGAAGGCGAGAGCGCCGCCATCGGGGCTGTCATCGCCGAAATTGGGGACAGCGCCTCGGCAGCCTCGCCCCAGAAAGCCGCAGCACCGCAGGGTCAGGCGCCGGCCGGGGCGGAAGCGCCAAAGCCGCAAGCCACCAGGGCTGAGGCGCATGTGGCGCAGGCGGATCGAGCCGTGGCCGCGACCGCCCAGGTCGCCGCCGACGCCGGCGGTGAACAGTACCCGCACGGCGGACCGGACGATCGAACCGAAGTCGGTGCGGCGGCGCAGGCGGCCCTGAACGTCATTCGCCGTCCGACCGTGCAAGAGGACGGCGAGCGCCAACGGGTCTCCCCCGTCGCCCGGCGCCTGGCGGAAGAACAGGGCGTCGACCTACGCAGCGTCCAGGGCACCGGGCCGGGCGGTCGGATCACCAAAGAAGATGTCGAAGGCGCCGCCCAGCAAAAGCGCCAACCACAGCCCGCGGCAACCGCCGGCGTTGCACCGGCCCGCGAGGCGCGGCCGGCGACCGCACGTCCCACCGGGGAGGTCGAGGTCGTCGAACTCACCAAGCTTCAGTCGACCGTCGCCATGCGTCTCGCCCAGAGCATGTTCTCGGCGCCGCATTTCTACGTCACCTCGGAGATCGCGATGGACGACGCGGTCCGTCTCCGCCAGATGTTCAACGAGGCGGTCGACAAGTCAGAGTCGATCAGCATCAATGACCTGATCCTCAAGGCGGTGGCGCTGGCGCTGACGAAGTTCCCCGAGGTGAACGCCTCCTGGGCCGATGGGCGCATCGAGCGCAAACGCGACGTCAACATAGGCATCGCGGTTGGCCTTCCCGATCGGTTGATCGTGCCGGTGCTGCACAACGCCGATCAGAAATCGCTCAAAGAGATCGCGACCGAGTCCAAGGGGCTGATCGAGCGTTCCCGCGCGAACAAGGCCGGGGCACAGGATTACGTTGGCAACACCTTCAGCATCTCGAACCTCGGCATGTACGACGTCGACCAGTTCACCGCCATCATCAACCCACCCGACTCTGGCATCCTCGCGATCGGCTCCATCGAGGACAAAGCGGTCGTCAAGGATGGCCAGGTGGTGCCCGGCAAGCGGATGCGGGTCACGCTCTCCGTCGACCATCGGGTCTTTTATGGGGTGACCGCGGCGCAGTTCCTTCAGGAGGTCAAGCGCCTGCTGCAGAGCCCGATGGCTCTCGTCCTCTAGGACTGGAACACTATCGACGACGCAGGGCGTTCACGACCAGCGACTCCGTAACTTCGATGCGCGCGCCGCGCGGCGCCGAGCCCCACATTTCGTAGAGCCGGGCGCGGCCGCCTGGAGGAAAGCGTGGCCGTGGCGGGTTGATCAGTTCGAGGTAGGTCCGCATCTGCGAAGGACCGTCGAGATAGCTGCGGAAGCGGGCCGATCGAACCCCGGCTAAGGCAAACACCCCTTCCTCGACCACCCGTTCGAGGGCCAAATCGGCAGCCGCCAGGTTGACTTCAAAGGTCGGGTTGAGAAGCGTCACCACTGGCAGCCGTCGCCGACCCACCACGATGGCAATTGACGGCCGCCAGGTGCGGTGCGGTCGGATGCTGACGAGCATGCCCCCGCTCCGGAGGTAGGCACCCGCTCGCCGGAGGGCATGGACCATGCCCCTGAGCGCGATTCATCAAAGCGACCAGCTAAACAGCGCCACGTCGAACGGGGCACCGGGCTTGGGTAGGCGCTCGATGGAGCCGACGCGAAACTCGATGTTCGAAGGCCCTCCCGCATGTTGCTGGAAAACGGCCTCGTCGATACTGGGGCGATCAGGGTCGATGGCCAGAACGGACGACGCCCGCGGCGCGTACTGGAACGTAAGCCGTCCGTCTCCGCAGCCAATCTCGAGGACACGTTTGTGCCGAATGCTGACGAGGTGCTCGATCAGGCGAGGCTCGAAGCCGTCGCCGGGATATGCCGATAGCTCGGTGGCCACCGCGGAATCCTATCCCAAGGCCTAAGCGACTGCGGCCGCGACGGCCCTTCCAGCCGTCCGTCCAGAGAACAGGCAACCGCCGAGGAACGTCCCTTCCAGCGACCGATAGCCGTGCACGCCGCCGCCGCCGAATCCAGCGACCTCGCCCGCCGCAAAGAGGCCAGGCAACGGCGTACCGTCCGCCCGAAGCACGCGACCGGAAAGATCCGTGTGCAAACCGCCAAGTGATTTCCGCGTCAGGATATGAAGGCGGACCGCAATCAGCGGGGCGGCAGCCGGATCCAGCAGTCGATGCGGCTTGGCGACCCGGATCAACCGGTCGCCAAGGTAACGCCGCGCGGCTCGCATGGCATCAATCTGCGGGTCCTCCGTCGTTGCGCCCAGAACCGCGTCGTCGCGAGCCTTGATCTGACGCTCCAACCTGATGGGGTCGAGGCGTGGCTCGTCCGTTAGTGCGTTCATGCCGCGGACGAGGTCGCCGAGGTTGTTGGCCACCACGAAGTCGGCGCCGCGTGCCTTAAAGGCCTCGACCGGCGCCGGACCGGACTTGGAGACCACCCGTTGCAGGAGCAGCCGAACGTCCCTATTCGTCAGGTCGGGATTCTGCTCGGACCCGGAGAGCGCGAACTCGCGCTTGATAATTCGCTGCGTCAGCACGAACCAGGAATAGTCGTAGCCGGTCGTGCGCAGGTGCGCCAGCGTTCCCAGCGTGTCGAAGCCCGGAAACAATGGCGCGGGCAGGCGATTGCCGACGGCGTCAAACCACATCGATGACGGTCCGGGCAAGATCCGGATGCCGTGCCTGGGCCAGATTGGGTTCCAGTTCTGGATGCCTTCCACGTAGTGCCACATGCGATCGCGGTTGATCACCGATCCACCGGCGGCCTCAGTGATGGCGAGCATGCGGCCGTCGACGTGGGCCGGAACCCCGCTCAGCATCTGCCGGGGCGGATCCCCAAGGCGCGCGGGCCAGTACTTCCGAACCAGGTCGTGGTTCCCCCCGATGCCTCCGGCTGTCACGATGACGGCCTGAGCATGTAGCTCGAAGTCCCCGATCGCCGCACGCGAGCTGGGTCTTCCTCGTTCCACCGAGCTCGCTTCGAGGACGGCCCCACGCACGCCATCGACCGCACCACCAGTGACCGTCAGCGCGTCGACGCGATGCCGGAACTTCAAAACAACCCGGCCGCGAGCCACGCCATCGCGCACACGCCGCTCGAATGGCACAACAACGCCCGGGCCGGTTCCCCAGGTCACGTGAAAGCGGGGGACGGAGTTGCCAGGACCCACCGACGGATTGGCGCGTCGCTCCGCCCAGCCAACGATCGGGAAGAACCGAATGCCCTGTGCGTGCAACCACGATCGCTTCTCGCCGGCCGCGAACTCGAGATACGCCTCGGCCCATTTCCTCGGCCAGTGATCTTGCTCTCGATCGAACCCTGCTGTGGCCATCCAGTCCCTCAGCGCCAGCTCATGAGAGTCGCGCACGCCGAGCCGCCGCTGCTCCGGCGAGTTGACGAGGAACAGGCCGCCGAAGGACCAGAAGGCCTGCCCGCCCAGCCATGGCTCGGGCTCCTGCTCGAGGAGGATGACGCGGCGACCCGCGTCGGCGAGTTCGGCGGTCGCTACCAGCCCCGCGAGGCCGGCCCCAACCACGATCACATCAGCGTCGTCAGCCACTCGCTTCGGGATTATGCCCGCTAAGCTCCCGGTCATGGGGACGCCCGATCACTTGGCCTCCGCTGTTCCGGAGGTTCGCGAGGCAGTCCGGGCGGTCTTACTGGATCGTGACAATCGCGTCCTGCTCTTCAAAGCGTTTCCCGACAAGACCCGGTCGCGACACTTCTGGATCACCCCCGGTGGAGGCGTCACGGCAGGAGAATCCCCGATCACCGCCTTGAAGCGAGAGCTCACCGAAGAATGCGGACTGGCGGGTGCGGAGATCGGTCCGCTGATCTGGGTGCGAGAACACGTATTTCCGATGCCTCACTCAGGCCAACCCATGCGTCAACGTGAGCGGTTCTATTTGGTCCGCGTCGAGCAGCACGACGTCGATGTCAGTGGTTGGGACGATTTCGAGCGCACCTTCATGGGCGAACACCGGTGGTGGACGCTAGCTGAAGTGCAGGCGTCACACGATGAATTCGCGCCCCACCGGCTCGGCGACTTCCTTGCCGATCTCCTTGGCGGCCGTATCCCGCCCGAACCTATCGACACGGGAATCTGACTGTAACTGGAGCCCCGCCTAGCGCGTCATACAGTTAGCACGACAGCGCTGCCCGGCAGAAAGGAGCCCGCATATCGTCCACCACGAGCTTGCCGCTGACATACCGGCCGACCAGCTGAGCCAAAGGCGCCAGGCTGCGGATCGCGCCGGCTTCGATTCGCTGATCACGCCCCTGGTCGAACCGGCTTACCGGCTCGCCTTCGCCATGCTCCGCCAGCGAATGGCGGCCGAGGATGCGGTCCAGGACGCCACCCTCAAGGCGTGGAACAAGTTCGCGAGCTTCCGCAACGAGCGAGGTGGGTTTCGGGCGTGGTACATGACGATTGTCGCCAACGAGTGTCGCTCTCTTCAGCGGGGGCGGTGGTGGTCGGTCCTGCGATTCGATCAGGTCCGGCCACCGCAAGGGAGCGATGAGGCGGCGATGACCGCCTCAGACCTGCGGCAGACCATTGCCCGCCTGTCGCGGTCCGACCGACTCCTCCTCTACCTCTTTTACTGGCTCGATTTCCCCCTCGAGGAGGTCGCGGCCGTCGCCGGACTCTCGACGGGGGCAGCCCGGGCACGCCTGTATCGGGCGGTCGGGCGTCTTCGACTCGAATTCGATCCTTCCAAGGAGAAGTCAACATGAAATCTTCAGCGCGATCCGCAATCCGAAACGATGTCCTCGCCGACTACGAGGCGCCTAGCCCCGACCTTGTTGTTCGGGTAGTCCGTGCCATCCCAGCCAGCCCGACGCAACCCGCTTCGCATCGCGGGCGGGTGGCGCTGCAAACCATGGCCGTCGTGATGGCGGCACTGGTGATCGGGGTCGCAACGGTTGGCCTGCGCGTATCCCGTGGCGAG
>Ga0209220_1000696_pt1 | contig 10346 bp, 6 predicted proteins | sample BlaSpr_A8_OM3_M3_FD_187984 | JGI IMG/M metagenome (GOLD analysis project Ga0209220, IMG submission 187984) | Forest soil microbial communities from Thunder Bay, Ontario, Canada - Black Spruce, Ontario site 2_A8_OM3_M3 (SPAdes) (version 2) | ecosystem: Environmental > Terrestrial > Soil > Boreal... | reverse complement strand
TTCCTCGACAGAGCGCGCATTCAAACGGCCGCGCGAGTCGTTGCGCTGGCGCACACCGCAGACGACCTCGTCGAGGGCGCGGTGCTGCACCTCATGCGGGGCTGCGGGCTCGCGGGTCTTCGTGGCATGCCGGCCAGCCGTGGGGCGTATGTGCGACCAATGCTCGGCGTGTGGCGCCGCGAGGTTGTCGATTTCCTGGATCAGCGCAGAATCGTCGCGCTCGACGATCCCGCAAACGCTGACACCGCATTCGCGCGGGCGCGGGTCCGCCACGAGATCCTGCCTGCTCTCGAGCGCGACCGGCCGGGTATCGGACGGCGCTTCTATGCCGCTGCATGGCGCGCGGCATCGATGTATGAGTCGATCGACGCTGCGGCCTCCGATGTACTGCACGCCGGCAAGATCACGCGGTCGCAGATCGTACGAACGCCCGAGCCGGTCGCGGCTGAGCTTATGAAGCGGATGTATGCCCAAGCAGGCGGAGCGCAACCCGCGCTGTCGCGTGCGCACCTGAAGTCGATGCTCAAGCTCGCTCAGCCTGGCGAAGGCGGTCGCGGCGTCGACCTACCCGGGCGCCTGCGGTTGCGTATCGTGGGAGATGTCATGGAAGTCGTGATGTCGAGGGCGGGCTCGTCGGCACGAAATGGTGGCGCCGCGCGCCTCGAGGTGGCGCGGTGCGTCGGTTGCGACGAACCGGGAGCGACGCACCTCAAGGCTGGTCTCGGCGTTCGCCTCGGGTTTCGCCGGCCCGGTCTCACGATGCGTCCAGTCGGTGGCCGTGGCACCCGCAAGCTTCAGGACATCTTTGTCGACGCCCGCGTGCCTCGAGAGGAGCGCGATACCTGGCCACTTGTCTTCGCGGGGGACAGGTTGGCGTGGGTTCCCGGCGTCGCGGTTGACGCCGACCTCGCGGGCATGCCAGGTCAACCGGCTTTGCATGTTTCTGTCATCCCCGCGCCAATTGGGCGGAAGTCAAAAAACGCCGTGCTAGAATCGCCGAACAGCCCTCCAGGAGAGCCAATTTGAGTCGCTTCCCCCGCTCCAGCCTTTTCTATTTCGGACTGGTCGTCCTGCTTGGCCTTGTGTTCTGGTTCACCTGGCAGTCGATCCAGGGCAACCAGAGCTCGAGCGACTGGACTTACTCAGACCTGGTGAACAACGGCCAGCAGGGCTTGGTCAAGTCTTTGGAGATCAACGGCGCAGACGGCATCGCGACCGACACCCAGAGGGCCAAGCACAACGTCACGTTGCCCGACTGCACCGGTCAATGCCAGTTCGTCACGGACCTCACGAAGGAAGGCGTGACGGTCAAGTACGACAAGAACAGCAGCGGCAGCTACCTGGTCAGCGTCCTGCTCCCGAACATCATCCTCGTGATCCTGATTGCGGCGTTCATGTGGTGGGTCCTCAGACAAACTCAGAGCGGCAACAACCAGGCGATCTCTTTTGGGCGGTCGCGCGCGCGCATGGTCGCCGGAGACAAGCCGGCCATCACTTTCGCCGACGTCGCCGGGGTGGAGGAGGCCAAACAGGAGCTGACCGAGATTGTCGAGTTCCTCAAATACCCGGAAAAGTTCGTTGCCTTGGGCGCGCGTATCCCCAAGGGCGTGCTGCTCGTGGGCCCTCCCGGCACCGGTAAGACGCTCCTGAGCAAAGCGGTCGCCGGGGAAGCCGGGGTGCCGTTCTTCTCGATCTCCGGATCAGAGTTCGTCGAGATGTTCGTCGGAGTTGGTGCGAGCCGCGTGCGCGACCTGTTCGACCAGGCCAAGAAGACCTCTCCGTGCATCGTGTTCGTGGATGAGATCGATGCCGTGGGACGCCAGCGCGGCGCCGGCCTGGGTGGCGGCCACGACGAGCGCGAGCAGACGCTGAACCAGCTTCTCGTCGAGATGGACGGCTTCGATACAAACACGCACGTGATCGTGATCGCGGCGACCAACCGGCCGGATGTGCTCGACCCTGCATTGCTGCGGCCGGGCAGATTCGACCGCCACGTAACGTTGGATCGCCCCGACATCAAAGGCCGCCGCGCGATCCTGGACGTGCACGCCAGGAACAAGCCCCTCGACTCGACCGTCGACCTCGACGTCCTGGGCCGCCAGACGCCAGGGTTCAGCGGCGCGGACCTGGCCAACCTGATCAACGAGGCAGCCATCCTTGCCGCTCGGGCCAACAAGAAGGTGATCGGCATGGATGAGCTTGAGGAATCGATCGCGAGAGTGATCGCGGGCCCCGAGCGGAAGAGCCGGCGCATCTCGGACCACGAAAAAGAAGTCATCGCCTATCACGAGACCGGCCACGCGCTGGTAATGAAAGCGCTGCCACACACCGACCCGGTGCACAAGGTCTCGATCATCTCCCGAGGCATGGCGCTCGGCTGGACGCTCAGCCTGCCGGAAGAGGACAAGTACCTCGTCTCGCGGGATGAGCTGATGGACCAGATCGCGGGCATCATGGGCGGCCGGGTGGCGGAGGAGATCGTCTTCGGCGACATCACCTCAGGGGCGGAGAACGACATCCAACGAGCCACGCAGATGGCGCGCCGGATGGTGACGCAATGGGGCATGTCGGAGAAGCTCGGCACGGTGTCCATGGGTCATCGAGAGGAGCTCGTGTTCCTGGGGCGCGACCTCGGGGAGCAGCGCAACTATTCGGAAGAGGTGGCGGCGGTGATCGACGAGGAGATTCGCAGCATCGTCAACCACGGTTATCAGACGGCCAAAGCCATCCTGACGGGGCAGAGGCACAAGATGGACGCGGTCGTCGAGCAGTTGAAAATCGTGGAGACCCTCGACGGCAAGGAGCTCGACGAGATCCTTGCCCGTGAAGCACCGGCCACTCCGGCCAGCTCCACCGCCTCATAACGTCACGCCGGCGCAGCAGCGGCTGATCGTCGCCGGGCGCGGCAATTTGGGCCGCAGCCTGACCCGAGCCCTTCGCGAGGCCGGACACAGGGTGACGCTGGTCAGGGGCCGGACCGGAATCGACAGGTTGGCCCGGGCACTGAAATCTCAGCCCTCCGCGATCGTTTTCCTGACCGTCCCAGATGGGGCCATCGGCAGCGTGGCCGCGAAGCTGGCCGCTGCTGGAACCGAAATTCCGCCCAGCGTCGCCTTCGTCCACATGAGCGGGGCGCTCGAGCTGGGTGTCCTCGCCTCGCTGAGCGACCGCCATCCGGTCGGTTCCCTCCATCCCCTTCAGTCGTTTCCCGAACCCCGTCCGCCGGAGGCGTTCCAGGGGATCATGGTCGCCGTCGACGCGACCACGACGTCACTGCGGCGCCGACTGAACGGGCTGGCTCGGGACATCGGGGCCAGGCCGAGGCGGGTGGACGATGCGCATCGAGCCCTCTATCACGCAGCCGCCGTCTTCGCGTCGAACTACCTCGTGGCGCTGTTGGGCGAGTCGGTTGGTTTGCTTGAACAAGCAGGTTGGAGCAAACGAGACGCAAACGCCGCCCTGGTGCGGCTCAGTGAAGGGGCGTTGTTGAGCGTCTCGAGGCGCGGACCAACGGCGGCTCTGACTGGTCCGATCCGTCGAGGCGATGTCGAGACCGTGCTGCGGCACCTTGATGTCCTGGTCCGGCTCGATGCCGGATCACGGGCCCGAAGAGGGGTCTCGGCGGTGGACGCTTATCGTATGCTCGGCCTGATCGCGCTTGAGATCGCCAAAGAGGCGGGCTTGCAGCCCGCCGGCGCCGAGCGAATCAAGAGGGCGCTGACCCAAAAAGTGGCAGCGACCCGAAGGAGACGTCGCGCGTGACAACGATCCTGGACGTTCAGCGGTTCAAGGAAGAAGGCCGGCGCTTCGCCATGCTCACCGCCTACGACTATCTATCAGCGCAGATCCTTGACGAGGCAGGAATCCCCATCCTGCTGGTCGGCGACAGCCTGGGGATGGTGATGCTCGGCTACCCGACCACGCTGCCAGTCACCCTCGACGAGATGATCCACCACGCCAAGGCGGTGGCACGCGGATCCCGTCAGGCCCTCCTCGTCGGCGACATGCCTTTCATGTCCTATCACGCCTCCGTAGAGCAGGCGATTACAAGCGCCGGACGTTTCGTGCAGGAGGGTGGCATGCACGCCGTGAAGCTCGAGGGCGGCGGCCGGATCGTCGACCTGACTCGTCGCCTGACTGAGCTGGGGATTCCCGTCATGGGCCACCTCGGCCTGACGCCGCAATTCGTGCACCAGATGGGGGGCTTCAAAGTCCAGGGCAAGAGCGAGTCGCAGGCGGCTCGCATCCTGGCGGATGCAAAGGACCTCGAGCAAGCCGGAGCTTTCAGCCTCGTGCTCGAAGGCGTGCCCGGCGATCTAGCCGCCCGGGTTACGAAGGCAGTCAGCATCCCGACGATCGGCATCGGGGCCGGTCCGGCGACCGACGGGCAGGTGCTCGTCTTTCACGACGTGTTCGGTCTCACGACCGGAAAGGCGCCGAGGTTTGTCAAGCGCTACGCAAACCTTGCGGAGGAAATCGCCAAGGCTGCCCAGCGGTTCGCCCAAGAGGTGGCCTCCGGGAGCTTCCCAGGCCCAGAGCACGTCTACTCGGCCAACGGCGTCTCCCCCGCGTCCAAGGCAGAGCGTGACGAGGTCAAGTACGGCGCCGGCTAGCCCTCCAGTCATCTTTGAAACCCCCGGCGCGATGCTCGAAGCCTCCCGCCGGTGGCGGCGGGAAGGCGACACGATCGGACTGGTCCCGACCATGGGCGCGCTGCACGCGGGGCACATGAGCCTGGTCGATCGAGCCTGTGAGGAGAATCGGCGCGTGGTGGTGAGCATGTTCGTCAACCCGATCCAATTCGGCGCCGGCGAGGATCTAGATCGCTACCCGCGCAGCGCGGACCGCGACCTGGAGCTCCTCCGCGGAGCGGGAGTGGAGGCCGTTTACATGCCCGCGGCCAAGGTGATGTACCCGCCGGGGAGCAGCACCAGGGTCAACGTGCACAGGGTCGCGGAGCCACTCGAGGGCGTCGCAAGACCAGGCCACTTCGAGGGCGTGGCGACGGTTGTCACCAAGCTGCTCAACGCGGCCGAGCCTGACCGCGCTTATTTCGGCCAGAAGGACGCGCAGCAAGCGGCCGTCGTCAAGCGATTGGCCCTCGACCTTGACTCTGGTGTCGAGATCCGGGTCTGCCCTACCGTCCGCGAGCCGGACGGCCTGGCCCTGAGCTCCCGAAACGCGTATCTGAAACCGCGGGAACGGGTGGCGGCGGCCTGCCTGAGCGATGCACTTCGGCTTGCAACCCGAGCCAGCCGAGCGGGTGACCGCGATCCCGCCCGGCTGCGGTCAGTCCTCCTCCAGAGGCTCCGGGCCGAACCCCGGGCCAAACTTGACTACGCCGAGGTGGTCGATCCGGAGACGTTCTCAACACCCGGCACCCTTGCCGTGCTGGCTGTCTGGATCGGAAAAACGCGGCTCATCGACAACCACGACCTCACCCGAGAATTCCCGGAATAACGGGATTTCTGCGTTACAATTGCAGTTCGTTTTGGCGGAGGCCGACCTGACGACCAAGACCACACCAATAATCCTTAGGGGGTACACGCGTTGTCCAGCGAATCCGGTGCCGTCCTGACAGAACAGGAGGAGGCTACCGAGAGCGACCCGTCCGCGGCGATGACGATGGAGGACTACCTCCACTACGACATCGAAGCGTTCAAGACACCAAACCACGGAGACATCGTCGACGGCATCGTTGTCCGGGTCGATCCTGACGAGGTGCTGGTCGACATCGGCGCCAAGGCCGAGGGAGTCATCTCCAGCAAGGAGCTTGGCCTGCGTGGCGAGGTCGATTCCGTCGGGCTCGAGCCTGGCGACCACATCAAGGTCTACGTGCTCCAGCCCGAGAACGAGGAGGGCAACGTCGTCCTCAGCCTGCGGCGGGCTCGAGCCGAGACGACGTGGCTGGTGGCGGCTGAGAAGCAGACCGACGGCTCAGTCATCGAGGCCGACGTCCGCGAACAGAACAAGGGCGGCCTGATCGTCAACATCCTGGGCTTGCGGGGTTTCCTACCCTCGAGCCAGGTGGCGCGCGCTTATGCCGGCAGCCTCGAGTCGCTGGTAGGTCAGCGGATCCCGGTCAAGATCCTCGAGGTCAACCGCAAGCGCAACCGGCTGATCGTCAGCCAGAAAGCCGCGGAGGATGAGGATCGCGCGCGCAAGCGTGAGGACCTGTTCAGCCGCCTTCAGACCGGTACCACCGTCAAGGGGACCGTTTCCGGAATCACAAGCTATGGAGCGTTCGTCGACATCGGCGGGGCCGACGGCCTGATCCATATCTCTGAGCTCTCGTGGGATCGAGTGTCGAAGGTGACGGATGTGCTGCAGCTCGGAGACGAGGTGACCGTGAAGGTCATCAAGCTCGACCCCGAGCAGACGCGGATCTCCCTGTCGCTGCGCCAGCTGCAGCAGGACCCTTGGGAGAAGCTCGTCCAGTCCATGCCGATCGGCTCGATCGTGGAAGGTCAGGTCACCAAGACCAAGAAGTACGGGGCGTTCTTGCAGATCATGGCCGGTATCGAAGGCCTGCTTCATATCTCGGAGCTCTCGTGGGACCACGTGGAGCGAACCGAGGACGTGCTCAAGGTTGGAGAGGACCTCCAGGTGAAGGTGATTGGGATCGACACCGCTCGCCGCCGGATCTCGCTCAGCCTGAAGCAGCTCTCGGCCCCACCGGCGAGCCTGGCGGCAAGCCGCACCGAGCACAGGCAGGACGAGTACGACATCGCCGAGGACGAGTCCTAGCCGGACACTCGGCGCGCCGCCCTTAACAGGCAGGGTTCCCTTCCGGTCGTCCGCCTAGTTCAATCTGCTCCAGGTGCGCTGGGCTCGGGGGAGGGAAGCCACAGCGGGAGGGCGATCAACAGGGCCTCATCCTTACCGCCGCTATGCGCGCGGGAGGGCCCCGCCTTCACAGGCTGTATACGCTAAGGCCGAGGTTCAGGGCGGGCCGGCGCCGACGTGCGGCTGTCGCGCCGGGCTAACGCCGGCCAGTCCTTGACGCGGCGGGCTGGCGGCGGCCAGTCGCTGGCGCGCAGGGCCGAAGTAGGGATCGATTGCCAGCGCTGCCCGGTAGTCGCCCTGGGCCTGCGACAACTGGCCCAGCTGCCGTTCCGCGTCACCCAGCTCGAGGTACAGCCACGGGTCGGGTTCGCCGAGCCGCGCGGCCATTTTCATCTCGTACACGCCCCGTGGAAGGGCTCCCCGACCGACGAGGCTCTCACCGAATGCCCTGTGATATTGAGCCTGAAGAGGATCCGCGACCACCGCCTGCTCGAGCCTTCCGTGCAAGTACCAGACATCGGCCAGCAGCGGCATCCCCGCCAGCCCCACGGCTGCAAGGGCCAAGCCGATTGCTCCGAGCGACCGCAAGGTCGACCGTCCCACGACCGTTGCCGGGGTGCCGGCGACAGCTAGGCCCTCGGCCTGGGCGGCGCGGATTCCAGACCAGGCCGTACCTGCCAACAGCCAGAAAGCGCCGGTTGCCGGCGCCCAATCGAAGTTGAAAAGGACCCACACGGAGTAGCCGATGCACGCGGCCGCAAGAGGCCCAACACTTCCGCTGAACCGCCAGCGCCACGCTTCGCGAAACAGGATTATCAGTATCAACCCGAGGGCGGCCAGCCCAAGCAGCCCCTGCGTGACGCCTATGTCGAGGGGGCCGGAATGGGCGCGGTCGATGGTGATCCCTGGCAACCAGTCAGCGCTCAGGAATCGTCCGAACACAAGCCCCGTCGTGTCAGGGCCCCAGCCGGTTAGGGGTCGGGCGGCAAGCGTGTGGAGCGCGTCGGGCCAGAGCGCGAGACGAATCGGGCCGGGATCATTGTTGAGAAGACGAAGAGGCGACAGAACGATCGCCAGGAGGGCGATTGCGACTGCGGCTGTCGCAGCCGCCGCCACGCCGGCGGCGATCCGGCCCCGAAACGCAAACACGGCGAGCGCAAGGCAGCCGGCGAAAGCTCCGAGCCCCCCACTGCGCGAGGTCGACACAAGCAGTCCAGCGGCCAGGACCGCCGCCCCTACTGCCCACGCCGCTGCGAAGCGACCGCCGCGCAGCGAATGCGCGACTGCGAGCGGCAATGCCATCGCGATCAACGCACCCAACAGGTTGGCGTTGCCCAGGTTCCCGTCGGGCCTGAATCCGACGCCGCTCGCCCGCTGCAGCAATGCCTCGAGGCAGGCGACGGCGGTGCCGAACACAAAAGCCGCAATCACCCACTGGCGCGAACGCTTGTCGCGCAGCAGCCATACCGCTGCCGCCAAAAGACCCAGGTAGCTCAGCCGTACAGGCAGCGATTCGTAGCGGGTGTAGGAGCCTGCGAAGCTGAGCGCCCAAGACACAGAGAAGGCAAAGGCAAGGATCGTGGCGGCGGCCGCAACCAGCATGGGTCGGCGCAAAGGCCCCAATCCGGGTCCGCCAGGAACCAGAAGCGCGAGCCCGATCCCCAGGCACGCACCCGCGATTACCAGCGACGCGCGCGGCAATATGAACGAGTCCACGGCGCCCGGAAGGAACAGTGTTGGAAGCGCCAGCGCGATCGCGACAGGGAGGAAAGCGCCGAGGCGCTCAAGTAGCGGCCTCATCGCGCCTCCGCTAACGAAATCCGACCGGTTGAGTTGGACGTTATATTAGTTGCATAGGTACCGCGGGTACCCGAGCAACAGATCGAGGAGGTGCTGGCCCCACCCTAGTCGCCGAAGTCCAGGAGGAAAACGTTGTATCCATTTGAAAGATTCACTGAGCGAGCCAAGAAAGTCCTGACGCTCGCGCAAGAAGAAGCAGAGCGTTCGCACCACAGCTATATCGGCACCGAGCATTTGCTCCTAGGTTTGCTTCGCGAGGGCGAGGGCCTGGCGGCCAAGGTTCTCAACAACCTGGGCGTCGAAATCGGAAAGGTCCGCCAGACGATCGAATCCGTGCTCGGTCGCAACGAGCGGATCATCATCCAGCAGATCATCCCGACTTCCCGCGTCAAGAAGGTGATCGAGATCTCCTTCGAGGAAGCTCGCCGGATGGGCCACAACTATGTCGGCACCGAGCACCTGCTGCTCGGTCTTCTGATCGAAGGCGAGGGCATTGCGGCTCACGTGCTCGAGGATCTTGGCGCGACCTTGGAGAAAGTGCGGTCGGAGATCGAGCGCCTGCTCCACGACTCGAGCGCGGAGACCGAGGCCGAGCCGGCTCCGAAGAAGCCTTCGAAGACTCCTTTGCTGGACCAGTTCGGCCGCGACCTGACCGAGCTTGCACGCCGGAACCAGCTGGATCCGGTGATCGGCCGCGAGACAGAGATCGAGCGGGTGATCCAGATACTTAGCCGGCGGACGAAGAACAACCCCGCCCTCATCGGTGAGCCAGGCGTGGGCAAGACTGCGATAGCGGAAGGACTCGCGCAACAGATCAACCTGGGGAACGTGCCTGAATCGCTGCAGCACAAGCGCGTGCTCACGCTCGACATGGGCGCCTTGGTCGCTGGGACCAAGTACCGCGGTGAATTTGAAGAGCGCCTCAAGAAGATTCTCGACGAGATCAGGTCGAGCCGCGAGGTGGTGCTGTTCATCGATGAGCTGCACACGCTGGTTGGTGCCGGCGCTGCCGAGGGTGCAATCGATGCTGCGAACATCCTGAAGCCCGCGCTTGCACGTGGCGAGATCCAGTGCATCGGAGCCACGACGCTCAACGAATATCGCAAGTACATCGAGAAGGACGCCGCGCTCGAGCGCCGCTTCCAGCCTGTGTACGTCGACCAGCCGACCTTGGCTGAGACGATCGACATCCTGAACGGGGTCAAGTCCCTCTACGAGAAGCACCACCGCGTCACCATCACCGATTCGGCCGTGCACTCGGCTGCGGTGCTGAGCGACCGCTACGTCAGTGACCGCGCGCTACCGGACAAAGCCATTGACCTTATCGACGAGGCGTCCGCGCGCGTCCGGATGAAGCTCACCACCACACCTGATGACCTCAAAGAGCTCCAGAAGGAAATCAAGAAGCACCGCACCGACCAGGACGAATCGGTCAACAAGCAGGACTTCGAAGCAGCAGCGAGCGTCCGAGACAAAGTCAAAAAGCTGCAGGACAAGCTCGCGCTCAAGGAAGCCGCTTGGCGCGATAAATTGGGTGAGACAGTGCCCGAGGTGGGGGAGGAGGACATCGCCCAGATCGTCGCTGCCTGGACTGGGGTGCCTGTCTCTCGACTCGTAGAAGAAGAGACATCGCGCCTGCTCCGCATGGAGGACGAGCTCCACAAGCGGATGGTCGGTCAGGACGAGGCGATCAAGACCGTTTCCCAGGCCGTACGGCGCGCGCGCGCCGGGCTTAAGGACCCACGCCGGCCGATCGGCTC
>Ga0209220_1000694_pt1 | contig 10353 bp, 11 predicted proteins | sample BlaSpr_A8_OM3_M3_FD_187984 | JGI IMG/M metagenome (GOLD analysis project Ga0209220, IMG submission 187984) | Forest soil microbial communities from Thunder Bay, Ontario, Canada - Black Spruce, Ontario site 2_A8_OM3_M3 (SPAdes) (version 2) | ecosystem: Environmental > Terrestrial > Soil > Boreal... | reverse complement strand
CGTCGCTAAAAGTAGCGCAATAGACAGGTAGCCTTCGGCCCGCACACGAGGGTATGAGGTCCCCCTGCCGCCCGGACATTCGATACTGTCCCCGTCGCCCGGCCCTCGCCGGCCCGATTCACATACAAGTTTTCGGCGCTCTGGGCGCCGCCACCGCTGATTGGAGGAGTCGTATGAAGCACAAGGTCGCGACCACCGTCAACGGCCACAGGCATGAGAATGAGGTCGAGCCCCGCCTCCTGCTCGTGCATTACCTGCGAGACGTAGTGGGCCTCACGGGAACGCACATCGGCTGCGACACCAGCCAGTGCGGCGCGTGCACCATCCTGGTCGACGGACAGGCCGTCAAGAGCTGCACGATGTTCGCCGTCCAGGCCGAGGGCAGGAATCTGACCACCATCGAGGGCATGGCCAAAGACGGAGAGCTCCATCCGCTGCAGCAGGCGTTCTGGGACGAACACGGTCTGCAGTGCGGTTACTGCACCCCGGGCTTCATCATGGCCGCGGCCTATCTGCTGGAGCAGAACCCCAGTCCCACCGAGGACGAGATCCGAAAGGGGCTCGAAGGAAACCTCTGTCGGTGCACCGGCTACGTGAACATCGTAAAGTCGGTCCAGTCGGCGGCCAAAGCGATGAACGGGTCGAAGGCGAAGTCGGGCGCGCACTCCGCCGCCACCCAGAGGAGCTGACCATGGCTGTCACAACCATGATCGGAGCCAAGATCCATCGCCGGGAGGACCCCCGGCTGGTGAGCGGCGAAGGCCGCTACGTTGACGACTTCACCCGCCCGGGCACACTCTTCCTCGCTGTTGTGCGCAGCCCCTTCGCCCACGCCCACATCAAGAGCATCGACATCACGCAGGCGACTAAGGCGCCGGGAGTGGTTGCGATCTACTCACACAAGGATTTCGCCAAGGTGCTCTCCGGGACCATGCCCGTCACTCCATCGTTCGTGGCGGAGAAGAAGCAGAGCCCGCCCAGGTTTCCGATTGCCGACAAGGAGGTCGTCTACCAGGGCGAGCCCGTCGCGGTGGTTCTGGCGGAGACGAAGTACCAGGCCTCGGACGCCTCCAACCTGATCGACGTCGAATACGACCAGCTGCCGGCGGTGATGGACCTGGACAAGGCGCTCGAGGCCAAGAGCCCCAAGGTCCACTCGGGAGGGCCCGACAATCTCGGATGGGATCTGACCTACATACCCGATGACGCGGCGGTCATGAAAGAGGCCGACGTGGTCGTCAAAGAGCGCATCCTCCAACAGCGGCTGGCGCCGACCTCGATGGAAACGCGCGGAGTGCTTGCCGAGTACTCCAAGCCGGACGGCACTTTGACCGTATGGATGTCGAGCCAGAGCCCGCACTTCGTGCGTCTGTTCCTCGCCGGGGCGATGGGGATTCCTGAAAACAGGATCCGTGTGATCTCCCCCGACGTGGGCGGCGGCTTTGGCGCCAAGATCAGCCCGTATTCGGAAGACTGGCTCGTGCCGGCTGCGGCAAAGCTCAGCGGGCGTCCGGTGAAGTGGATCGAGTCACGCACCGAATCGCTGCAGACGACCACGCACGGCCGAGGCCAGGTCTTCGAGGTCGAGGCTGGAGCCAAGAAGGACGGGACGCTGGTCTTCATCAAGGCGACCCAGTACCTGGACGTGGGTGCATACATGGGCACTTTCGCGGCGTTCCAGGCTTGCGCGTGCCTGCTGGCGGGCGGAGCTTACAACTGGAAGCACGTCGCGGCGCGCACGGTTGGCGTCTTGACCAACAAGGTCCCGACCGATCCGTACCGAGGGGCCGGTCGTCCGGAGGCGACCCACCTGTGCGAGAGGATGATCGACTTGCTCGCCGGGGAATTGAAGATGGATCCGGCCGCGATTCGTCGTAAGAACTTCATCACCGCATTTCCGCACACCAATCACTTCGGCCTGGTCTTCGACTCAGGTGCTTATGAGAAGGCGCTGGACATGGCCCTTGAGATTGCGGGTTACGAGAAGCTTCGCAAGGAGCAGGAAGAGGGCCGCAAGAAAGGCAAGTACCTCGGCATCGGATTGTCGAGCTGGATCGAGATCTGCGGCTTCGGCCCGAGCGCGGGAACGGCCCCCGCGACCGGAGGCATCGCGCTCGTCGAATCGGCGCAGATACGTGTATTTCCTACCGGCTCGGTCGCCGTCTATGTCGGCACCCATTCGCACGGCCAGGGCCACGACACCACCTTTCCTCAGATCGTCGCCGACACCCTTGGCGTGCCCTACGACTCCATCGAGTTAAGGCACGGCGATACTGCGGAAGGGCCTGCCTTCGGGTACGGAACCTATGGCAGTCGTTCGCTGGCGGTGGGCGGCATGGCCGTTCACAAGGCGAGCAAGAAGGTTCTCGACAAGGCGCGCAAGCTCGCTGCGCACATCTTTGAAGCGGCTGAGGAGGACGTCGTTTTCGACCAGGGCCAGTTCTATGTAAAGGGGAGTCCCGACAAGCGCAAGGCGTTCGGCGAGGTGGCGTTCGCTTCGTACGGCTCCGGTCTTCCCGAGGGGATGGAGCAGGGTCTCGAAGCTGTCGCCTACTACGACCCCAGCAACTTCGTGTGGCCCTTCGGCACTCACATCGCTGTAGTCGAGGTTGATGCAGAAACAGGCCACGTTGACCTCCAGCGGTACATAGCGGTCGACGACTGCGGCAACATCATCAACCCGATGATCGTCGACGGCCAGATTCATGGCGGCGTCGCGCAGGGAATTTCGCAAGCCCTATACGAAGAGGTTGTGTACGACGACGAATCGGGGCAGATGAAAACGGGAACGTTCACCGACTATCTGGTCCCGAGCGCGAACGAGTTCCCGATGTTTGAGCTGGGACGGACGATCACTCCTTCGCCAACCAACGAGCTTGGCGTCAAGGGCATCGGCGAAGCGGGCACGATCGCAAGCTCCGCAGCAATCATCAATGCCGTGTGTGATGCGCTGGCGCCGTTCGGCATCAAGCATGTCGATATGCCTGCCAGCCCGGATCGGATCTGGAAGCAGATCAAGGAATCGCACGGTGCATCCAGCAACGGAAAGGAGGGTCGCAAGTGATCCCAGCCGCATTCGAATACGCACGCGCCTCCTCCGTTGAGGAGGCGGTGAAGCTGCTCAACAAGTACGGCGAGGATGCCAAGGTGCTGGCGGGAGGCCACAGCCTCATCCCGCTCATGCGCCTCCGCCTGGCCCAGCCCAAAGCGCTGGTCGACATCAACGGCATCAAAGGGCTCGACCAGATCAAAGAGAGTGGGGGCAAGCTGCACGTCGGTGCTCTTGCGCGGCATGTAACGATCCAGAACTCCCATGTCGTCAAGGACAAGCTGCCCATCCTCGCCGAGGTGGCGGGAGAGGTAGGCGACAACCAGGTTCGCAACATGGGCACAATCGGAGGCGTGGTCGCCCACGCGGACGCAGCCGGCGACTACCCGACCATCGCCCTGATGCTCGACGCAGACATCGTGACCAACCAGCGGACGATTCCCGCCAAGGACTTCTTCAAGGACATCTTCACGACGCCGCTGGCGGCGGACGAGATAGTCACCGAGATCGTCTTCCCGGTCGCAAACGGCCCTCACAAATACATCAAGTTCCGCCGCCGCCTGTTCGATTGGGCGATCGTCGGCGCTGGTGCACAGAAGATGAACGGCGGCTGGCGAATCGGCCTGACCAACGTGGGCTCGACACCGGTGCGTGCAAAAGCCGTCGAGGAGGCGCTCCACAAGGGCGCCAAGCCGGAAGAGGCGGCGCAGCATGCGTCCGACGGGCTGAACCCGTCGGGCGACCTGCGCGCGAGCCCCGAGTACAAGAAGCACCTGGCGAGGGTACTGACCAAGAGGGCGATCGAGCAGGCTGGCTAGCGGCGTGCTCAAAAGGCCCGGCCGCGTCGACTCGGCGTGAGCACGACGCGGCCGGTCCGCGGTCGGTAGTCTTCTTGGCGATGCCTTCTGTGCCCGCCACCATCGATGAGGTCGAGAGTCGCTTGCGCGAGCGTCGATACATCGGCGATCGGGGCCTTGCGACTTCGATCTTCCTGGCGCTCAAGCTCAAGAAACCGCTGTTCATCGAAGGCGAGGCCGGCGTGGGTAAGACCGAGGCCGCCAAGGTCATGGCCGACGTGCTTGGCGCTCGCCTCATCCGCCTCCAGTGCTACGAGGGCATCGACCTCGCGCACGCGGTGTATGAGTGGAACTACCCGCGCCAGCTGCTGCACATCCGGCTGTTGGGCGAAGGGGACGACCGGCGCACCGCAGAGCGCGAGATCTTCAGTCCCGAGTTCCTTCTGAGGCGGCCGCTGCTGGACGCCATCGACAATGACGATCCCACGCCGCCGGTCCTGCTCATCGACGAGATCGACCGCTCGGACGAAGAGTTCGAGGCATTCCTGCTGGAGCTGCTATCCGACTTCCAGGTCTCCATCCCGGAGATCGGAACCATCAAGGCGAAGAATCCGCCTTTGGTGGTCATCACGTCAAACCGGACCCGTGAGGTGCACGACGCGCTCAAACGCCGATGTCTCTACCACTGGATCGACTACCCGGACCTCGAGAAGGAGGTCGAGATCGTGAGGGCACGCGCTCCTGAAGCTGCCGATCGTCTTGCCCGCGAGGTGGCGGCACTGGTGCAGGGGCTTCGAGGTATGGACCTCTACAAGGTGCCAGGCGTGGCGGAGACCCTCGATTGGGCGCGCTCGCTGGCTGCCCTCGGCGCGACGCGCATCGATCCAGCACTGGTGGATGCAACTCTCGGCGCCGCGCTCAAGTACCAGGAAGATCTGGAGCGGATCCGCGAGCAGGTTCCTGCGATGGTCGAGAAGGCAAGAGGTGCCTGAGCCAGAGCACCTCCCCTCCGGCGCTGCACGCCACCTTCCCGCCGAGCCGGGAGGAGTACGGAGGTCCGGCGAGCCGGACCTCCTGCCCCGGTTGGGAGCCTTCGCGCGACTGTTGCATGACGCCGGATTGGAGGCCGGTCCTCGCCGGCTCACCGATGCGACGCGAGCGCTGAACCATGTCGAGCTGAGAAATCAGGTCGACTTCAGGAGCGCCTTGCGGGCTGTATTCGTCAGCAGGAAGGAGGACATCGCCACCTTCGAGGCGGCGTTCGATATTTTCTGGGCGCCGCCCGACCCCCGCGCGGCAGCGGGCGCAATGCCCGGGCGCAGCCGAGCCCTGCCGATGTCGCCCGAGCGCGCGAAGGCCTGGGCAAACGCCCTCGGCCTCAGCAGCTCGCAGATGAACCGGGAGCAGGATGCCAGCACGATTCCAACCAGCTCGAGCGGCTACAGCGCCGAGGAGCTATTGCGTCATAAAGATTTCGAGCAGATGACCTGGCAGGAGACACAGCAGGTTCGGCGGCTGCTCGAACAGGCGCCCTGGCGGGTGGCCGAGCGAAGGACTCGACGCCTCCGGCCTGCGAAGTCCGGGCGAATCGACTTGAGACGAACCGCCCGCCAGGCGATCCGTTCGAGCGGCGAGCTAATGCTTCTGTTTCGCCGGCGCCCGAGGCTTCGGCGCCGGCCGCTTGTTCTCATCTGCGATGTGAGCGGCTCGATGGAGAGGTATTCGCGCCTGCTCATGATCTTCGCCCACGCCATCGCGAGACGCGAGGACCTCGAGGCGTTCGTCTTCTCCACCCGATTGACGCGAGTCACTCGACTGCTGCGCCAGCGCGACCTGGACCGTGCCCTCGACTCGGTGAGCAAGGGAGTCCACGATTTCAGCGGAGGCACGCGGATCGGCGATGCGCTTTCCGACTTCAATCGCCACTGGGCCCGGCGGGTGCTCGGTCACGGCGCGATCGTCATCATCGTGAGCGACGGTTGGGACCGAGGCGATCCGACTCAGCTGACCGCTGAGCTGATCCACCTCAGGCGTTCGGCTCACAGGTTGATCTGGCTCAACCCGCTGATCGGCTCGGCCGGTTATCAGCCGCTCACGCGCGGGATGGTCGCAGCCCTGCCGTACTGCGACGATTTCCTCGCGGCGCACAACCTGCAGGCGCTCGACGAACTTGGCATGCTGCTGGCGGGCCTGGGCAACCGGCCGGCCCGGAGGTAGACAGCTGTGCGCGAAGTGCTCGCGGAGCTGAAGGAGTGGACAGGAACCGGCGAGGATATCGCCATTGCCACTGTCGTCGAGACGTGGGGCTCGAGTCCACGTCCCCTTGGGTCGAGGATGGTCGTCACGAGGTCCGGCAAGATGGCGGGCTCTGTCTCCAACGGCTGCATCGAAGGCGCCGTGTTCGAGGAGGCGCAGAAGGTTTTGAAGAGTGGTCAGCCGAAGGTTGCGGCTTTCGGGGTGGCCGACGACGTCGCATTCGAGGTCGGCCTGGCTTGCGGCGGGCACATCGAGGTCTTCGTGCAGCCGATGGCGCCGGTCCACCGGCGGCTGATCGAGATGCTCGAGAGGAACGAGGCTGCGACCCTACGCACCAACCTGAGCACGGGCGAAGCCGAGCTCACCGCCGGCGCCCCAGCCGGTAGCGAGATTGCGCGTCGAAGTGGTGACTGGCTCGTGGAACCGTTCCGCCGCCCGGCTCACCTGATCATCGTTGGCGCAATCCATATTGCCATCCCCCTTCACCGTCTGGCGAAGCTGATGGGCTACCGGGTGACGGTGGTGGACGCGCGGGCGAAGTTCGCCACCAAGGAGCGCTTCCCCGAGGCGGACGAGCTAATCGTCTCGTGGCCCGACGAGGCGCTGGCGACGCTCACGCTCGACAACTCGACCTACGTGGTCATCCTCACGCACGACCCCAAGTTCGACCTTCCAGCGCTGCGCTCTGTGCTTGGCAAAGACGTGGGCTACATCGGTGCGATCGGAAGCCGGAAGACCAATCAGAACCGCTTCGACGCTCTGCGCGGAGAGGGTTTCACGGGAGAGCAAATTTCGCGCGTGCACGGCCCGATCGGCCTCGATCTCGGCGGGCGCGGCGCGGAGGAGACGGCTCTAGGCATCCTCGCTGAGATCACGGCGACTCGATTCGGTGGCACGGGCACGTTCATGCGCGACGCCAAGCGGGCCTCCGTCGGCTAGGGCGGACGCCCTGGCCCTCTCCCGGAGGATGGGCAGCGCCACATAGAAAAGAACGACGAACGCGTAGAGGAACAGGGCAAGACCCACGCTGAAGAATGCCGACAGCGTCGCGAGGGGCCAGAGGGCCAGGCCCAGCGAGAAGCCGACCCAATCCAGATGCACGTAGGTCGCGCGATAGCGCCTGGCGTACAGGTTGTAGATGCTGAAGGCGACTGACATCGAGGTCATGGTCAGGCCGTATGCGACTGCTGCCGCCTCCTGATCCTGTCCGGCTTGCAGATAGTGGGCGAGGAGACCGGTTGGAAACGGAATGACCGCAACGGTCATGAGAAGGAGCCCATTCAAGAACAGGAGCACCCGATCGAATTGTTCGATCGCATCGGTGATCCCATGGTGATTGACCCATATCACGACAATCGTCGAGAAGCTGATCGCGTATGCGGCGTACGAAGGCCATTCCGAGAGCAGCGCGTTCCCGAGGTGGTTGCCGACCCTCGGGTCGATCAGGTTGAACACGAGCACGGTGGCCGCAACTGCGAAGACGCCGTCGCTAAAGGCTTCCGCCCGAGCCTTCCTCACCGGGACAACGATAAGGTCTGGCCGCGCCCGTGCCGTCTACGCACCGGCACCCACAGCTGCCTTGGCCCGCTGCCGGAATCGCCTTGCTTTCTGACGGTTTCCGCAGGATGCCATTCGGCACCAGCGGCTGGAATGGTTGCGGGAGCTGTCGTAGAACACCCACCGGCAGGACTGGGAGCCACACAGCTTTATGCGCGTCCAGTCCTTGTCGTACATGCCCGCGAACAGCGCCGCGACGATGCGCCCAAGCGCCCCTTCGACCCCGCCGGCTTCCGGCTCCAGTCGGGCGCTGCCATCAGAGCCGAAGCGCGTACGCAACCGGCTCGCCCGAGCCGCCTCGTTGAGCGTGGCGATGTCAATGGGGTAGACGGCGGCGCCCCCATTGGCGGCGATGACGCCGCGGATCGCTTTGCGAACGGCGACAGCGTGCTTCAAGTCCGCGCTGTTTGCGTCGGAGCCGGCATCCATCAGCCCGCGTGCAACCAACCACGCCTTGAGGGTGTTCTGGTCTGTGAAAGTCTCGTGTCCAGCCTCGAGATCAACCGTGTTCACGAAGGCCTGGACCAGGCCGAGGTCGCCCGTTGCAGTCTCTCGATCAGGCATGTCGCTCATTGATTCTATCCATAACCTGCATTTGCTGATTGATAGTTAGGATAACCAGTATAAGGGCTATACTAGTTACAGGAGGTGTGATCATGAACCTGTACCAGAACGAAGAGGTCGCCTGGCTCCACGTCCAGGACTTGCAGCGCGAGGCTGAAAACCGGCGTCTGATGGCCTCGGAACGACCGTCGGCGACCAGGGCCATCGTGCGGCGCCTGTTTGGGCGAACAGCGTCGGCGCCGGCTGCAGGCCAGGCAGGCCAGCGCAAGAAAGAGCTCGCCTAGGTAGCCCGTCAGCCCCGAGCCAGCCGCCGCAGCACTTCGACCTGCTCGGCGTCCGGCCCATCGCCGGCTCCTGGCACCTCCAGGATGAAGGGGAGCTTGGCAAGGCGTGGCTCTCTCAGCAGCGCGCGGAATCCGTCTTTCCCGATCTGCCCTGTGCCGATGTTGGCATGCCGGTCCCGATTGGACCCGAGGCCGGTCACCGAGTCGTTGCAGTGGATGACGTCGACCCGTTTGAGCCCGATCACCTTGTCAAGCTCGTCGAGGGTGCGTGTGACGTCCGCAGTGGTCCGTTCGTCGTAGCCGGACGCGAACGCGTGGCACGTGTCAAAGCAGACCGAAACGCGGGGATCCGCCAGCGCCGTCAGCATCTGGGCGATCTCCTCGAAGCGAGCGCCCACGCATCCGCCGAGGCCCGCGTTGTTTTCAATGAGCAGGCGGGCGCCCTTGGGGTCGGCGCGCTCCAGCACGTTTTTTAAGTGCTCGACTATGTTGGGCAGCCGTGCCTCGAATCCCGCGCCCTTATGTGAGCCGGTGTGAAAGATCACCCCGCTGATTCCGAGCTCGTCGGCCGCTTTCAGATAGCCCGACAGCGTGCTTTCCGATCGCTGCCGCATCGCGGGATCGTCGCCGGCGAGGTTGATCAGGTAGACGGCGTGGAAGTAGAAGGGGGGATGGCCGTGCTTGTCGGCGGCTTCCTTGAAGCTCGAGATCCGTCCTTCATCCAGCTTGGGCGATCCCCAGAATCCGGGCGGCGTAGGGTGAACCTGGATCGCCTCAGCACCCATGGCGGCGGCGCGCTCGAAAGCCAGGTGGAGGCCACCGGACGAGTCGACATGAGCACCAATGAGCGGCACAGCTAAAGACTAACCGGCGCTGTCTGGCATGCTGGACAGGTGACCGTCTTCGTCATGAGCGACCTCGAGCTGCCGATTCGGGGGCGCACCTATCGTGAGCCCGACGGACCGCACAGCGTGGTCGTGCGCGGGCGCGATATCGAGCCCGCCCTTCAGCACGTGGCGGCACGTGACGATTGCCGATCACTGGCAGTAATCACGCTGCCCGCTTCCGTTCCCGATCTGACCGCTCTCGCCGGCAGGCGGCTTCTCCTGGTCGACGGCGACAGCGGGCGACTTCGCGACTTCGCCGAGCTCGCCCTCCGCGCGGATGCCGAGGTGGAATGGATTCGATCGGCGCGACCTCCGTTCGAGCGCCTTGCGGCGGCGCTCCTTCCAGTCGGGGCGGTCGTCCTTGCGGCCGGGTCGAGCTCGCGGATGCCCGGCTCGCAAAAGCTGCTCCTCGAATTCGACGGTAGGCCGATGGTTAGGCACGCGGTCGAAGCGGCCTCCGAAGGAGGATGCCATCAGGTTGTGGTCGTGTATTCCACGAGCGACGTGAAGGCCGCGGTCGACGGCGCTGCGGAGCTCGTACACAATCCCGACGCGCACACGGGCATGGCCTCTTCGCTCAAGGCCGGCCTTCGTGCATTGAGGCCAGAGATCGAGGCGGCGGTCGTGCTGCTTGGCGACCAGCCGCTCGTCGGCTCGCGCACAGTCGCGGCGCTGCTGCGCGCTTGGCGCCGGGAGGGGTCACGTCCCGCCGTCGCGGTGTCCAAGCGGCGCAACCAATGGACGCCGCCGGTGGTGCTCGCTCGCGAGATGTGGGAGCAGATCTATGCCCTAGTGGGCGATGCAGGCGCCCGCCAGATCCTCGACGGCCACCCGGAGCTTCTCGACACCGTGCCGGCGCCTGGCCGTCCGGACGACATCGATACGCCCGCAGACTACGCGAAGATCCTGAGCCTGTTTCCGCGGCGCAAGTCGCGTAAGCGTGCGTAGCCGCACCACGC
>Ga0209220_1000693_pt1 | contig 10358 bp, 10 predicted proteins | sample BlaSpr_A8_OM3_M3_FD_187984 | JGI IMG/M metagenome (GOLD analysis project Ga0209220, IMG submission 187984) | Forest soil microbial communities from Thunder Bay, Ontario, Canada - Black Spruce, Ontario site 2_A8_OM3_M3 (SPAdes) (version 2) | ecosystem: Environmental > Terrestrial > Soil > Boreal... | reverse complement strand
ACCCAGCGCAAGCTGAATCACAAGGGCTGCCGTGGCCCGCGGGCCGCATCCCAGACGGTTTTGTCATGACCCATCAGTTGCGTATGCCAGCGCACCGCGCGGTCATGGAGCTCGACGGCCTTACCGATCACGGGCATGAGCGCGCCGATTTTCACTTCCACCTTCCCCGTCGCGATCCCTCCCACGACGGCCCCTACGCGCTCGACCGGGAGGAGAAGCGCCCACGGCTCGGAATGGGGCGGCCCCGAGACAACGTGATAAAGAAACGCGCCCTGGGGATCATCGCCAGGTGCCACCGCATCGGGGAACCACTTGAGCAGAAGTTTCGACGGGCCCGGGCGCTCGCCCCCAAACCCCGTCAGCGGCTTGGCCGCACCCTTCTCAGGTGGCCTGCCGAACGCCTCCGGAATTCGCTGGCTCTTGGCCTCGTCACGAAGATCCTGGATCTCACGGCGAATCGCCGGTCGTCTGGCAGGTCGGGCGAACTTCACATCGCCCTGCAGTTTCACAAGAAACTCGGTGAAGCCGCGCTGCTGCCGTACACGCGGCGTTAGATGCGGATCGAGAAGCCAGCAGGCTCGAGCCGAGGCCTCCAGGCAGCTACGAACGAGCGTGTACCACGAGTAGGTCGGCAACCATCCTGAGCGGAGGATGGCAGCAACCGTCATCAGATGATCCTCAGCACCCAAGAGGTGAAAACGGGCAAAGTCGAAAGCCCAACGACCCCCAGGCAGACGGCACGCTGCCTCGTACGGGGAGCCTGCGATGGACTGCTCGGCATGGCTGCCCCAGGTCTGATTCGAAGCTTCTACAAAGCGGTCAAGGATTGCAGCGGCGTTCGCCACTCGCTGAGTCTCGGATTGGCTCGCCGGTGACGATCCCCGAAACCTGCGCACGGTAGCCGATTAGAACCAGTGCCAGCGATTCATCGTCGTCGACCAGCCAACGATGATTGTGACCTCTTTCGGCGGATGCCGAGCGACCAGATAAGCGGTCGCGCGCGTGTGGCCCTCGAGCAGCACGAGGTCACGGCCGTCAGCGGCCTGTGCCACGGCGATCAGCTCCGGCATCGGCTGCCCCTCGTCGATCGCCCGAGCTGTCGCGCGGATCCCGGCGTTGATGTCGTGGCTTTCGAAGACCTGGAGCCGCTGGACATTCGCCGAACCGTCGCGGATCCGTCGCGTCCCTCCCGAGAGCTTGATCCAGGTGACGTAGTTTGCGTAGAGGACGCCGCCCAGCTCCGCCGGCGTCACTGCCCACCGCTGCCAGGTCGTGTCGAGCGGCAGGCCCTGAAAAAATCCGGTGCGCGCCCGGACATCGCCACGATGCGCGGCGAGGGCGTCGGCTCGCGCTGTGTTCTGCGCTGGGTCGGTCAGCTCCGGCTCGTTGATGAGGCGCCGGTCCAGGTTGGCAAAGGCGTTTCCCCACCGCGCGCTATTCGCCTCGGCGCGCAGGAAGGCCAGCACCATCTCGTCGACGGACGCGTCGTTGATGAAGCGCACCCTACGGCGGCGCCGGGAAGTCTTTCAGGATTGCCCGGCATAGGCTCTCGAGTTGCATCTCTCCGAAGGTGACCAGGCGCGGAATCAGTACGGCGATCGAGCCTCGACCTTGAGGAGAGCCTTGGCCGTGTAGCGTCGTGATCTCGGAAGGCGACCTGCCCGACCCGGCACCGGCGGCGAGAAAGATCTGTCGCCTGACGAAGCGGTGCGTCAGAGGCTGTCGGCATTCCTCGAGGAGAGCCAAGTCGGGGTGCCGAAGAAGGTGATCGATCCAGGCACGAATCGCGGGAGGGGCGACGAGCTGGAGCCGCAGCTTCCTGAGGTTTCCCAGGTCATAGAACTGGCCACTGGCCAGGGGCTGTCGGCCGCAAGCAAGGAGGACCGCGTCCGTACACAAATCGAGAGCCGTCATGGCGTCCTCAAAGCCCAGCGACATGGCGCCCACCTCCATGATGTCCCAGGGCTGGCCAAACATCGCGAGCTGATCCGCCTTGCCACTGGCGAGGAGGTCGACGATAGTCCGGCCCATCGCGGCGGCGCCGAGGTTGAACCAGGCCCACGCCAAATCCGTCCCGGCACGCTCATGGACTCCGCCATGAATCAGCGCTCGTCCGGCTCGGCTGGATAGGACCTGAAGCGTATCGCTTGCCTGGCGCATGCCGAAGATCGTAGCGAGAAACTGGAGCGCCGCCGCTGCACTCTTGTAGAAGGATGCGGCCGGGCTGACCTACCCGAGGGTTGAGGATCGCGGCCAGCGCGTCGCGGACTAATGTCTCCGCCAGTCGTCCCCGGACCCCAGGTTGTCCGACCCATCCGACGCCCAGCATGAGCTCGATCGAGCGAATAACGTGACGGCTGTAGGTCGAGTCAATGAGCCGGCTAGCAGTTGCGATCGGCCGGTCTCGAAGACGTGACCGCGTCGAGCTCTGCCGCCGAGAGCACCATGTTGCTAGTGACGAGCCTCTTGATCGGGCGCTTCCGGCCTCGAGGCCGCCGTCACAGCTGCTCGGGCGACCAGATCTGCGAATAGCGCCTTGGCCCACGGCTCCTCCGGCAGGTCCTCCGGGTGGCATTGCACGCAGAGAACGGTGCCGTCGTCGGACTCAAGGCCCTCCGGGTAGCCCTCGATGCTACGAGCGCTTACATGGAAGCCTTCCGGAACCCGATCAACGACTTGGTGATGGCGACTATTCACCGACACCACGTCGTGGCCGGTCAACTGGCGAAGGCGGCTGCCGGCCTCGATTCGAATCGGGTGACGCAGATTCCGATCCTTGTGGCCTGGCACGTGTTGCGTCAGGGAGCCTTCGAATGCAACCGCCACCAACTGCTGCCCACGACATATGCCGAGCACCGGCTGGCCCGCCTCCCGTATGCGGTGGAGCACATCGATTTCAAAAGCATCTCGTTCCTCGTCCGTCTTGCCCGTTTCCGGAATCGTTTCCTGGCCGTATTGGGCGGGCTCAATATCCGGGCCGCCGGTGAGGAGCAACCCGTCGACTTTCGAGCTTGTGCCCGGGATGAGTTCCACAACGTCCGCACCCGCCGCCTCCAAAGCCGCCCGGTAACTGTCCTTCAGTCCGCCGGCACCGCCCGTCACTCCAATTCGCGGCTTCACGTTCGCAAGTCTACGGTGTGGTTGAGCTTCAGGATGCCACCGGTCGAAGCGCCCCAGTGTCAGCGGGGCTGGGCGCTCTCATTCGATGGCCTGCTCATCGGCTAGATAGGGCGGTCCGTACTCGTTCGCGACCTCTGCCGGGATGAGAAACTGTCGACATCCGAACTTTCTAAGAAACGGCGCGCCAGTGTCACGTTCAAATGGCGCGGCCACGTCGTCCGGAACGTCAATGACGAGAATGGCGCCTGGCTGCAAGTGGCTAGGGAGGGGCCGATCGGAAAACCAGACTCCTGTATGCACAGAGCCAAGGCCGTACGTATCCGATCCATCGCGGAATCCCTCATGCAGAATCTTCTCGCTTGCAGAGGTCCGGTGATAAAGTTTCATCCCGGCTGACTACTCACATGCGGGCCTTCACGGCGGTGGGAAAGATCGCCCATTCTTCCCATACTTAACACTGTCCGCGCGGAAAGCCCGGTGTGCGAAGCGGTTCCCGCGCCACACGTCTCGGTTTTGAAAGCTTCTCGTAGCAACGCATGTAGCAACGCCGGTGGACATCTTTGGACGCAAACACAATTCAGTACGACGACCCTCGCTGCTCGAATACGCAGTATCACCGAATGGAGGTCTGGGTCGGACGCCCTGCCCACGGTGGTGTTTTTCTAGATTGGCTATGGGCGTCCCAACGCCGCCGCGACCATTCACTTAACATTCAAGTCTCGAATGAGCCCGGAGGACAACGATTTCGACGTTGCCAAGAAGGTCGCCGACCTACTCAAGCCTGTGGGAAAGGAACGGCAGCAGAAGATCCTGCGCTGGGTGGGCGAGAACTTCGAGGTGGCGATCGCAGCTGCACCGGCGCCCCCTCTCAACAAGCCGGCTACTCCGGGTCCCCAAGGCGCTGGTCAGATCACACCGCCACCACGGGCAACGAATATCAAGAGCTTTGTCGACTCGAAGAACCCGAAAAGCGACAATCAGTTCGCCGCCGTTGTCGCCTACTACTACGCGTTCGAGGCGCCGCCAGATGAAAGGCGGGACACGATTACAGCTGAGTTGCTACGCGACGCCGCTCGTCTAGCGCAGAGGAAACGCCCAGGCACGCCGTCCATGACCCTCGCTCACGCAAAGAGCCGAGGTTATCTGGACGCGGCCGACCGGGGTCAGTATCGGATCAACAGCGTGGGTGAGAACCTGGTGGCGATGGCCTTGCCCAGCTCCAGAGCAGTCCCTGAATCCACGCACGCGACTTCAGCAAGACGACGCTCGGGCAAGAAGAAGGCGCCAAAGAGAGCGGCTGCGAAGAAGAAGCGGTCGTAGCCCGGAGCGTCGTGGCTAGTCTGGTGGATGTGGTCGACGGCGCGCTTGGAGAAGTCGATGCTGCTCGCAAGCGGGTGAGCTCGGGCAAGTCGAAGCAAATCACGCAAGCCGATGCGATCGACTACCTGAAATCGGTTGGATATGCGTGGTTCAAATCGCATCGACCGAGCTTGCAAGACAAGGCCCCGGCCACCGAGTTGAGCGCTGTGGACGGCCACCTCGAGCGCGTTCTCGTTGCAACGGAGAAGGCGTCGGCACGGACGACCTACGTCGGGGCGCTGAAAGACGCGAAGGCGGCACTGATTGCGCTCCGCTCTGGTTTGCTGATCGCGCCTTCTACGGCGAGCCCTGGGTTCGCGTCACCGCCTGATTTCTCTCGGTTGGCGTCGGACCCTACGATGCGCGAGATCCTCGTTGGCCGCTGGAACGAATGTCAGCTGTGCCTGCAAGCCCAGGCGCACATGGCCGCCACAGTGATGATGGGTGGCTTCATCGAGGCGTTGTTTGTGGCGAGGGCGAACCAGTTGCCGGACAAGGGCCCGATGTTCCGCACCAAGGTGACGCCCCTCGACGCCAAGACAAGGAAGCCGCTGGCGCTGTCCGAGTGGACGCTCCGCCACTACATCGACGTCGGTCAAGAGCTGGGCTGGATCTCACGTTCGGGAAAAGACGTGGCGGCTGTCCTGCGCGATTACCGCAACTACATTCATCCGGAGAAGCAGCGGTCACACGGCGTCACGCTGAACGCCTACGACGCGGCGATGTTCTGGGAGGTGACGAAGAGCCTCACGCAGCAGCTGCTGAAGTAGTCTTCACGTTGGCGGGGCACGCTAACCACTCGCCCAAGAAGATCTGACTCACTAGAACGTAACCCGCCGGTCGCATGGTCTTGGGAGGCAAAATGGGCGTCAAGGCATGCCTACGAAAGCTTCTCCGCCGGCGCGGCTGCGGTGCTTTGTGGCCATGGCGTTCGGACGCGGGGATACCGATCAGTGGTACAAATCGACGCTCGCCCCACTGCTGCGCAGGCACCGGCTGACGCCCCGGCGAGTCGATCTCATCACACATAACGACGACGTCGACGACCGGATACTCGTCGAGCTCGCCCGGGCCGACATGGTAGTCGCCGATCTGACCTACGCTCGCCCTTCCGTTTATTTCGAGGCGGGTCATGCACATGGCCGAAAGCTTCCGGTCATTTACACCTGTCGAGCGGATCATCTGAAGCCAGGCGCCGTCGACCCTCACCGGGTGCATTTCGACCTTCAGATGAAGAACATTGTCGACTGGAAGGCGCCGCGGGATCCGCTTTTCATTCGCCGAATGGAGAAGCGGGTCACGTTTGTCGCGACGCCGCTGAGGACCGATCTCGCGGAGAAGAGTCGCAGAGGCCAGGCCGAGAAGACCTTCACCGCTATGTCGCAGAGCGAACAGCTCGCGGCGGTTGCGACCCAGGTCGAGAAGAGAGCCATCGGGCATGGATTTAAGGTAGAGACGTTCCTCGATTCGGCCACGGGGATGGCCTACGACACCTACTTCCCGGGCGCTTCCCTCGTCGTGGGTAGATGGTTTAAGGCTGGCCACCTCCATGGCTTTCAGTGCATGGTTCGGCAGAGCTTTAAGCAGTCGGATCTGGATCTCGCCAATGCGCTCGTGAGGCGACCTCGCTTCAATCTTCAGTTGCCGCGAAACTCGAACAGGCTGAGCGATGTTGCGGACCTGCTGCTAATCGTCTCTCTTCGGCCGCTGCAGCTGGCGAGGGTCAGACAAACGCTCGATAGCTTCCACGCCATCGACACGACTCAAAAGCATCTTCGTCGCGGGGTTAAGCAGAGCCTTCCCCACCTCCGGGCGCCTGGGTTCGAGCAAGTTATCCACCTCGCGACAGGCCTTACCGGCATAGTCGGACGGACCCATGAGAGGGTGCATCTAAACGAAGTCCACGGCGACGTACTGCCCGGCAAAGAACAGGGCAACGTAACATACGATCCCCCGCTCAGGTACATCCGGACGGCGACGGTGCCCCGGCGCATCGATGTCTGCGTTATCGACTCGGTTGCAAGCCTTGATCAGCTGCGCGAGCGCGTCGAGTTGGCGCTCCTGCGGTTCGACCGATCTTTAAGCTCAGAGATGCCGGAGCCTGTGCGTACACGCAGTGCGCCGGCAGGTTGACCAAGCCGATGCGCAGTCCGGACGGCCGGGGCTTCTGCCGGGATTGGCGGGATGGGTTGGAAGACGTTGCCCGACAGCAGGAGTGAGGACCTGGGCGCAATAGGATCTCTCGCGGGCAGAACAGCATGAAGGGTAAGAACACTCCGGCGCAGCGTCATCGATATTCACAGGTCAAGCGGACAGATCGGTCGAAGCTCATAGTCTCCGTGGATTCGCCCTATGCCGATTCCGCTACGCCGGAAGAGTTGAGACGCCTAGGAATGCATTTTCGGGCTAAAGAACAGAAACCGGAGGGCAGTTTCGATGACGCGGTCGCTAACTTGCGAAGCAATCTAGAGCGACTTGGTCCCGCAGAGTTAATGGCATCGCTTGCCTATTACAGGTTCACGAGAGGGGGACAGAAGGAGCAAAAGAATCGTCCACCCTGGGAGCAAACCGAGCAGTTCCACGCTGAGTTCCTCCAGGCACTAGCGTTAACCCTAGCGTCTGGCGACAGGGGCCAGTCATCCGGCGTCGCACTGGCCGAGCTAGCCGCGCTCGAACGGAAGCTCCGAGTGGCAGCGGACTTAGCCGAGCGTGAGCGGGCCGCGGCAATCGAGGAACATAGCCAAACAGTCGTCGCAAGGTTAAGCCGGCGGTTGGCCGGTGAGACGCGATTTGTGAGGAATTGGGCGTATCCAGCGCAGCTCCAGAGGCTTCTTGCCATACTCTGCGAGCCGCTTGACGAGGCCTACAGCAAATCTCTTGGAATACGACTCTTCGACCTCATCAACGTGATATTCGGCGTCATTCCACAGCTGACTACTCGGTTTATCGCCTTTGCGGAGTGGCAAGGCGTGGCCCATGAGGTTGAGTTGGCGCCCATCCTCACGTCGATGTTCCAGGAAAAGTGGAGGGGTATCGAGACTCCGGATGCTTCCTTGTTCGAAGCCGCGGTCAGAGGAAGCGTTGAACGCGAGAAGCTCGTTGACGCACCTCTTCGATCTCTGATTACGTTCTCCCTATCGAACCTTGCTTCGTTAGCTGGCACAGCAGTCGCGGAGCCCGCTTTGCTGCGCGTTCTAAACGAATGGAGTCTTCCGTTTGGCAGCCTTCTGGCGGGTGATGCGCGCCGCTTTCTGGTGACCAATCCAGTCTGGGGCAAGCCCTTTGTGAGGTTGGCGCCAGACAGGTACCTAATTCCCGTGCCAGGAATGTTGATCAGCTTCGGCTTGCAAATGCTGGAAGCCGCCCTGCGCCTAGCTCCGGACTTGTTCAACCGCTATCAGGAGCGGGTGAAGCCTAGGTTCCTGGAGAAGGAAACGGAAAAGGCTTTTCGAAACGCTTTTCCGGAAGCTAGAGTGTGGAGCGGCACGACGTGGCACGAAGGCGAGAACGACCTGGCCGTAAGGATGGGGGACCTCCTAATGGTCGTCGAAGCCAAATCTGGTCATGCGCCCCCAGCGGCGTTAAGGGGCGCTGAGAGAACATTTCACCGACTCCTGAAGGATTTGGTCGTTGGGTCGTCTGAGCAGGCGGATAAATTGATCGACCATCTTGTTCGGCTCCAAGAAGCTGGCAAAAAACTAGGGCCCGCTGACATCGATCTGGTTGGGTGCGACTACTTTTTGCCTTTGGCGATTCCTCTCGAATCGTTGGGCACTGTTTTCACGGATGTCAAGCAGGTCGCGCGGGAACTTGGTGAGAATCCCCGCCGCCCTTACGCTTCAACGATTCCTTTGGCTGATCTCCAAGTGATATTCGAAATCCTCGAAACGCCCACCCAACGGCTCCACTATCTCTGGAGGCGAAGACAGTTGGAGCGGAAGTATCGATACATCGGTGACGAGTTGGATTTGCTGGCAACGTACTTCGACAACCAATTTGCCTTTCGAAATGATCTGCTCGAGAAGGGAACGCTTTATCTGTACAACAGATCGCAGCCAATAGATGAGTGGCTTGGTCGAGACGTACATGGCCGTCCTGCCGTGCGTCCGCACCGCAAGTTCACACGGCGCATCAAGGAGTCGATCTCTCTGCTCGAGGCCAAGTCGAGTCCAGCTTCGATTCGCCTCTGTCTTGCGTTACTCGACATTCCAGATGACTCCCAGCGCCAACTAGAGAGAGATATTCAATGGGCGCGGCGTCAAATGAAGAGGAGGCGCGTTGGCTTTGCGAAGTTTGAAGGCCTAGTACCGCTTCCTGAGGGCGACATGGTTGTTGTTGGCATCGTTCACAGAGGTCTTGAGCGCGAGGACCTGCGGAAGATATTTCGCGGTCTTCCAGGTGCAATTGGCAGTGAACGTAATGTTGGGCAGGTCCTTGTCATCGGAGTGGCGTACGAAGACGACTTGACTCCGTACTCGCTCATCAGCCTGGGGGCCCATTTCTCGGATCAAGAACCGGCCTCTAGCGGAGCGAGGGCGGGGATGCGACTTTAGGTACTTAAGTGAGTCGCGCTGTCGGCGGATGGCCAAAGCGAAGAAGTGTCTCGCGGAACTTTCTTGGCCTTGTTTCGTCATACTCTGCAAGGTTCGCCATCGTTGCCCCGAGGGACAGCTGAGGAGAGTTCTGATGCCCATCCGATGGTCGATTTTGAGAGTTGCTACCGCCGTGCTTTCGGCTCCACTCCTGGCCGGGTGTGCCGCCGGCGCCACAGCCTCCACACGCCTTGCCCCCAACCCACCGACTCCTCGGATCGCTCCCTCCCAGGGTCCTCGAACCGGTCCTGCGAACGGGGCCGGATCGGTGACCATCATTGACACCGTAGGCCCACCTCCTGTCGTCCTGGAAGACACCTCGCCAAGTCATTTGGCCCTCTCCCTGTACTTGACCGTCGGTGGGTACGATTCGTCGACTCGCAACATGACAGAAATGGCCATCAGCTTTTCGAGCCGAGGCCGCCGGGTTCAGTTCGTCGCTGACGAAAGGGTGACCTGCAACGGTGTTGCATTGCAGCGAGGAGGCGGAACATTCGACGTAAAGGTCTCGTCTGACACCTTCAGCGGCAAACTCGTCACCTGTACATACGCTTCGGGGCGGAGTGCGACGACGGCAACCTTCACCATGCCTGTGGCGCCGACGATCGTGTCACCGCAGGACAACGTCGAACTTGCTCGGAGCACCAAGACTGCAGTCACCTTCCGCATCGGTGGACACAGCACGATGTTTTACGTGATTGCTCTCGGGCCGACCAGCAAGGTCTGGTCCTACCCCGCAGGGACCAGGCCCACACAAGCGCTCCTCGATACCAGCGCCTTTTCGCCTGGTCCCGGGTTCGTCGCGCTCAGTCAGTCTTTCGATCTGCCGGACTTGCACGGGACCGGCTTCCAATCGGTGGACGCTCAGGGCAGTGCGACCCAGCAGAACAGGGTGACCTGGGTGCAGCCAAGCTAAGGCTTACTCCCTAAGACCCACAAAGGCGTTTGGACCGTGTTTGGTTGGTTAGCCCGTAGCGGATTCGAACCCTCAGCTTCTAATCGACTCGGTGCAGCCGATGAAACCCAGATGAAGCACCTAGAGGTGTGCGAATCGACAACTCACGTGCCACGTCATAAGGGGTCTGCCAGCGCATCCCTAACCGTCCGTTGTGGCTAGTGGCTGCCGCCCTAAGCTACATCCGCAAATCGGTGGCTGAACCGAACCTGGATTGGCTGAGTGGGGATTGCGCGGAAGACCCTTGGACGTCCGCTGAGCGTCCGTCGAGCGTCCGCTGACCGTCCGCTGACGATCTAGTTAGGCTGCCACGGGCAATATGTGCTTTCCTC
>Ga0209220_1000692_pt1 | contig 10362 bp, 9 predicted proteins | sample BlaSpr_A8_OM3_M3_FD_187984 | JGI IMG/M metagenome (GOLD analysis project Ga0209220, IMG submission 187984) | Forest soil microbial communities from Thunder Bay, Ontario, Canada - Black Spruce, Ontario site 2_A8_OM3_M3 (SPAdes) (version 2) | ecosystem: Environmental > Terrestrial > Soil > Boreal... | reverse complement strand
TCCACATCGAGGACCAGGTGGCGCCTAAGAAATGCGGGCACATGGAAGGCAAGCAGGTCATTTCGCCCGAAGAAATGGCGGCCAAGATCCGCGCTGCGACTGACGCGCGCAGCTCCCCAGACTTCCTGCTCATCGCTCGAACCGACGCCCGCGCGGTGGAGGGTCTGGACGCCGCAATCGAACGAGCGCGGTTCTACGGGGAAGCCGGCGCCGACATCCTTTTCGTCGAGGCGCCACAATCAGAGGCCGAGATCCGTGCTGTCGCAGGTGCCTTCCCGCAGGTCCCTCTCCTTTTCAACTATGCGGAGGGGGGCAAGACACCTGCAGTTGAGCACAGCCTGCTCATTGAGCTGGGCTTCGCTATCATCATCTTTCCGATCAGCACGGTGCTCGCCGCGACCAAGGCTATGCGCGGCGTGCTCAAGAGAATCAAAGAGGACGGCTCTCCGATCGGCGTCCTCGCCAACCTTCCCCGGTTCGGCGACTTCGTTGACTTCATCGGACTACCTGAGATTCTTGAACTTGAGCAGCGGTACAAAGTTGTGGAGATGGAGGGGGACCAATGAGCGAGACGTTCAACAAGCCCAGCATCAGCACCGAATTGGCGCACCGGATCGTCGCCGCAGCGGAGAAAAAGGCGAAGGAGATGGCTCATCCGTTTGTGATCGCCGTCTGCGACGAGAGCGGCGTGCTGAAGGCCTTCAGCCGGATGGATGGTGCCGCCCTCCTCAGCGTTCAAATCGCCCAGGACAAGGCCTACACTGCGGTCGGATTCGGCCTATCCACCGACGGCTGGCACGAGTTCATCAAGAATGATCCGCCGCTGGCGGCCGGCGCCGTCGGAGGGATTGACCGGCTCGTCGTCTTTGGAGGGGGATACCCGATCAAGGCCGGCGACGTGATCGTCGGCGCGATCGGCGTTAGCGGGGGCCATTACAAGCAAGACATGGAGGTGGCCGAGGCAGGGCTCGCGGCCGTGCGCTAGCACGGCGACGGAGCCTGGGTCATGGCTCCACCCGGAGATGCTTGCAGCCGGCCGATCCTTATCAAGCTGATCCCCTTCCACGGCACTAGCCAACTTCCATCCTTCAACCGATACGGGAAGAAGATGGCTGCGATCGTGAGGCCGAGGCTCGCTCCGTTGTCGACGCCGAGCGCACCCAGCACTGGGACTCCGAACCACCGCCAGGCGAACCGTCCGCTTGCTGGAACCCGGCCAGCGGATCGAACTCAACATTGGGAGTGGCGCGTGCGCAGTGTGCGCTTAGCCAGTGCCGGGGCAATATCCCTGCCATGTGTTCATCGCGTCCAACAAGCGCATCGCCGCCGTTTCAGAAAACCGCGAGTGGGCAAAGGCTACAGGCGGACCGAACTCCGACCAAGTACCGCTCACCAGACTGCATGTGGACGACCGCAGATGGTTTTAAAGACCGCGGGGCTAACGTCCGTGAGTGTCCGCTAGAGACCGCCTAAGTTCGTTCGAGCGAGGCGGCAATCCGTAATCGTCCGCCTTCGTCCGCATCATTCGCCGGCTTGGCTGTCTTCTTGCCTGTCATCGAGCGGAATCGACAGAGGGCCAGAGGTACCATCGCGGGGCGATGACTCGTTCTGTAGGGCCACTGCCACGGCTTGTGGGCATTGCCTCAGCGGTCATCTCGTTCGTCGCTTGCGGGAATGGCGTCGTGCCGACCGGCCAGCAGCAAGCGCAGCCAGCAAGCGAGGTCTGGACCACGTATCGGGGTGATCTTCAACGCGACGGACACCCGTCCACCGCGACCCTGAACGCCAGCGATTCGACGCGTCTCAAGCTTGCCTGGCGAGCCAACATCGGAGCGGCCGTGGATGGCTCGCCAGCAGTGTCCAACGGCCTGGTCGTGGTTGCTTCCCAAGCTGGACGCATCGCGCCGTACAAATCGGCGTCGGGTTCGAGGAGCTGGGTGATCGACGGGCTCGGACCGTTCTCCGGCTCGCCGACGATAGTGTCCGACCGCGTCCTAGCGGGAAGCTTGTCCGGGCACCTTTACGCGTTCGACCTCCGCACTGGCAGCCGGCTGTGGGATTGGAAAGCGCCCGGTATTCAGCCTGCTCTCTGGTCATCGCCGGCGGTCTACGGCCAGCTCGTGCTGATTGGTATCGGGTCGCAGTACGGCGATATCCCTCTCGAAGTGGGACGCATCGTTGCGGTGGACCTGACCTCCGGTCGCCAGGTTTGGTCCATGTGCGTAAGCGACAGCTGTGCGCCGGGTGGAGGGATCTGGTCGACGCCAGCGGTAGACATTGATGGCCGTGCTTTCGTCGGCACCGGCAATCCGGAAGATGGGGTCCTCGCGTTCGATGCATTGACCGGCCGGCGGCTGTGGAGCGTCAGCTTCTACCCCGATGAAGGACGCGATCTTGACGTGGGCGAGAGCCCGGTTCTGCTTCAGGTCCATGGCAAAGAGGCGGTGGCGGTGGGTTCGGTGGCCGGCGTGTTCAAAGTGCTGGACGCCGCGACCGGCTCGGTGATCTGGTCGCGACACCTCGTCAACGGCAGCGCGGTGCATGGACTCATCGCCTCCCCCGCGTACGACGGCAGCAGCATCTACGTGCCGTCGGCTAGCCCCCCGACCGGGGTAATCGCGCTGGCTCCGGCCGATGGCGCGACCCGATGGCGGCAAACTACCGACCAACCCGTCTACTCCTCTCCGGCCGCCGGCGATGGGGTGCTGGTGTTCGGCACGGGTGCGGTGTTTGGCGACGTTCACATCGGCTCGATCGTTGCCCTGTCGAGCCTTGACGGTGGAGTGCTGTGGGTCTACGACGCACACTCGGCCGTCTTCAGCTCGCCCGCGATCGCCGGCACGATGGTGGCGGTTGGCGACTCGAATGGTGACCTATTCGCCTTCAGGCCATCGAGCTGAACCAGCGACATGGACCGGGCCGCTGCGATCCTCCTCAGCGTCTTGTCGGTAAGACAATCCACCGAGTGGACCCTACCCTGCGAGGAGCCACTCGACGTCGTGCGGCGTTGCTGTACGAAACGGTCTTGGAGCTCGACCTCTGCTGTGGTCAACGCGCTTGATAAGGCGACTGGCCGATGGTCTCGATCTGACGAATCCGGCGGCCCAAGGTGGTTCCCAAAAGCAGAAGCCCGAATGCCGTGACAATTAGGCCATTCAGCTCCTGTGCAAACCGGGCTCCGGCAAATTGAGCAACCAATCCGACTTCGAGTGCGCCTATGGGCTGTAGCCCAACGATGAGCACCCATAGGCCCGCGGCACGGCCACGCGAACCAACTTCGACAGCCGCCTGGAGCGCCGTCAGCACCAGAGCATCGACCACAACGCCCGCGATCCCGGCGCCGACGACGATTGGCATGGCGATGAGAAGGCGCGGCACGAGGGCGTAGACCGCCAGGGCGAGCCCGAAACCCAGGACCGCTACGGCTATGGCTCGACCGAGATACCGACGCGGTGGTTTGAGTACGAGGATCCCGGAACCGCTCAGGCGCCCGACAGCGCGTGCGACGAGTATCAGGCCAAGTCCTACTGGACCGGCCATGAACACTTTCCCGGCGAAGACCGGATCGAGCGCTATCGATGAAAATGCGAAAAGCTCAACAGTGAGCGCGACTCCTATCAGCACACCCACCGTGGGGACCTCGCGGAGCAAAGCCAGTCCCGCGCCAACAGCAGCTACGAATGATGGGGGCGCCGCGGAGCGAGTCAATGGCAGGTCCGATACACCTAGCAAAAGTAAAGCGCTGGCTCCGTAGGCAAGTCCAACGACCATCGCCGTGACGGCCGGGCCAGCGACGCTGAGGGTAACCCCGACGATCGCTCCGCCAAGCGCCGCACCGAGCCCTGACACGAAGTTTGACGCAGCGATTGCTCGCGTCGTCCCGAGATCGCCGGCGAGGTCGTAGACAAGGTTGTTGGCACTGACCATCCGCCCGGCGTCGGCCAGCCCGAACATCGCGGCGGCCGCTAGCAATACGAACAGTGGCATCCGGGCTGAAAGCGAGAGCGGGACGAGGGCGAACGAGGTCGTTGCAGCCAGCGAGTTCGAGCTTTGCAGGATCCGGATGCGCCCGAGTCGATCGGACAACGCCCCGATGGGCACCCCGGCGACCGCGAGTGGGGCGAAACGCAGGGCGAACGCCAAGCCGACGAGGGCCGGCGAGGCAGTCGCGGCGAAGATGAGCCAGCCAATGAGCGCCTGACTTACCGTCCAACCGAGCCAGGATGGAAACAGCGCCACCAGTAACAGACCAAGCCCGCGCGTGAGCTTCAACGTAGCGCCCACCCGAGCGTCGGCGGATGTCGCTTGACTTGATCCTTGACGGCGGACTCCCAGCCTTCGTAGCATCCCGGCAGATGCCGCCGGTCGCTCCGCCCAAAGGCCACGCTGGGGCTGGGCCCGATTACATCTCGCCCGACGGTGCGGAGATCAGGCTGATCCTGCGCCCGTAGGTGGAGGGCGTCCGCCATCAAGACACAGCTTGCAGCTACGGAATTATCAGCAAGCTAGTGTCTCCCGAAACTGCAGCGTTGAACCCGTCGGTGTGTCCATATCGGCGACGCCGATATTCCCGGCGCATCCGCCATTCGGCTCATGCCAAGGTAAACGAATACGAGAGACCACGGTTGCGAACGGTTTGCAACACCTACGCGACTGGAGTGGCTTGCAGGCCCAAGTCCCAGGCGAACGATCGCTCGGGTTGGTGAACATGCCACACCGCAAGCGACGAGCAACGCAACTTCGACCGACCGCTAAGCCGCAGACCAGCGACCAGGCTCCCGGCGAAGAAGTCGTCTAGGTCAACGAGGCCGACAAAGGCGGCGGCCCTGCGCCAGCGCCTGGACCCAGAGAGGACGCCCAGCACTAGACCGGGGGTAGCGGCGGCTATAGTCTTGCTCGTGGGGGGATTTTCCGAAATGCGGATACCTCAAAAGCTAAAGCGGCGTTCTGCAGGTGAGGAGCGCCGGTGATCCGGACCGGAGACGAATATCGCGAGTCAATCCGCGACGGCCGGGAGATATGGATCGATGGAGAAAGGGTCAAAGACGTAACCACTCACCCGGCATTCAAGCCGATAGTTGACCTCCGGGCGCGAATCTACGATTTGGCGCACCAGGAAGTGACTCGAGACGTGATGTCGTACGTCGATCCCGGGTCCGGCGAACGCTGTGCGGTCGGGTCGCAGCTTCCACTGACGAAACCCGACTGGTATGCAAAGCGACGCGCAGTCGACACGGTTCTCGACGACGTCGGTGGGATCGTCACCCGTGTCGGGGACGAGACGGTTGGCGAGATGTGGTCGCTTTTCGACGGGCAGGACGTGCTGAATGAGATCGACCCTAGGTTTTCCGAGCACATACGGCAGCATGTACGCCACGCCGAGGTCGGCGACCCCTTCCACGTCTCCGCCAACACTGATCCCAAGGGTGATCGATCGAAACGACCGCAAGATCAGGATCCCGACGTGTTGCTGCGGGTGGTGGCCGAGACCGACAAGGGCATCGTCGTTCGGGGCGCCAAGTTCGAGACGGCGGCAGCGTACGCGAACCAGGCGTTCGTGAAGCCAACGATCGGCGACTGGGGTAGCGAGGAGTTGTCGGAGTACGCGGTCGGCTTCATCGCGCAAATGGGCGCTCCGCGGATAACGCACATCTGCCGGTCAAGCTTCGCCGGCCACCACTCGGCCGACGACTATCCGCTTTCGAATCGATTCGACGAGATCGAGACGATGATCGTGTTTGACGATGTAGTTATCCCTTGGGAGGACGTCCTCTTCTACCGGCATACTCGTGCCGCCGCCTACATCCGGGCGACGCTACATCGCTACAGCGCGTTCCCATTTGTGCAGCGGCATTTGCGGCTGGCCGACTTTCTGATTGGGATCGCTTACACCAACGCAACGCAGACCGGCGTCAAGATGCATCAAGGCGTCCGCGAGAAGATCGCGCAGTTGGTGTGCTACCGCGAGAGCATCCACGCACACCTGACCGCCGCAATCGAACTTGCAGAGCCCAGTCCAGCGGGCCTTTTGATGCCGAATCAGGCCCTGCTTTACGCGGGCCGCGTGCTGGCTTGCTCTCAACTTCCCGCGATGATGCATCTCGCCCGCGATCTCTGCGGCGGCCAGATATGCGTCATGCCCGATGCAGCAACATTTGCTCACCCGGTGCCCGGAAAGCTGCTCGACAAGTACTTTCGGATCGGCGACATCGACGCCGATCAGCGGCGCCGGTTCAATGCGCTGGCACGAGATCTCGTCAACTCGGACTACGCCGGTCACCGACTGACCTTCCAATTGTTTGCCCAGTCGCCTGCCTTCTCGCATCTGCTTGCCGTCTACAACAACTACGACTTCGCCGGCCCAGTCGAACTTGTCCGACGGTACATAGACTCCGACGAGCCGGCTAACCAATTGGCGTGACAACTCGCCTCACCGCCGGCGGTCATCTTCGCGTACGTCCATTCAGTACAAAAGACACGTACCCCGACCAGCGCTTGGACAACGACCTCTGCCAGGCAGTAGTCGCGGGCAAGACCATCTACCTGCGCGGCCAGGTCGCGCAAGATCTCGACACCAGCGCCAGCGTCGCTCTCGACGACCCTGCCGGTCAGGCACGGAAGATCATGCAAAACATCAAGCAACTGCTCGAGGAGTGCGGTGCCGAGCTGGAGAATATCGTCCGGTGCGATATCTACCTGACCCACATCGGCTACCGGGAGGCCGTATATCAGGAGATCGGGCGCTGGCTAAAAGGCGTCTACCCTGTGTTCACCGGGGTTGTAGTCGCTGCCTTAGCGAGGCCTGAGTGGTTGGTCGAGGTGACGGCCATCGCGGTTCTTCCCGACAAGGCGCCGTGACCTTCTCGCTTGCGGGGCGCTGCGCCCGAAGCGGCATGTTCGGCGCCGTCGTGAGCTCATCATCTCCGGCCGTCGCGGCGCGCTGTATTTCGGCCCGGGCTGCCGTCGGTGCTGCGTGCTCCCAGAATGTCACGGACCCGCGGCTCGGACCGTGGATGCTCGGCCTGCTGGCCACGGGACACGATGCACGCAGCGCTCTGGACGAGGTCGTCGCCAAGGCTCCGCACATCGAATACAGGCAGCTCTGCCTCATTGATGCAGCAGGGCGTGGCGCCGCTTACTCAGGGGCGAACACGCTTGGGCGGCACTCCGCTCGGATCGGCACCGATTGCGTTGCTGCCGGCAATTTGCTCGCCTCTGACGACGTGCCGGGGGCGATGGTCGCGGCCTTCGAAGCCAGCCCAGGCAGCCACCTCGGAGACCGCCTCATCGGCGCACTGAAGACGGCCGTGGCAGCCGGTGGCGAGGCAGGTCCGGTCCACTCATGTGGTCTGGTGCTGGTCCACCATGTCCCCTGGAACGTCGCCGACCTTCGTGTGGACTGGACCGAAGATGACCCCGTTTCCGAGCTCGCAGCGCTGTGGGAGATATATCGCCCGCAACTCGACGACTACGTCCAGCGTGCCCTCGACCCCTCGAAAGCGCCCAGCTACCCCGTGGGTTGATCTCTGCCTTAGTTTGGTTGGCCCACACGAAGAATTGGGCTGTCGTGCGTGGAGTAACATGATGCCTTGCGGCCACGCTCCAGCGCCGCCGTGGGCCGCTTTGTATAGGGCGCTAACTCAGGTGAGGGGATTCCATGATCGGAAGGCGATTAGTTCTGCCTTTGTTCATTCTTGTTGCCCTTGTCCTCTCGGCGTGCGGCTCCTCGACTTCGAGTACGAGCACGAAGTACACGGGAACGATTCACATCTCCTCTTCGACGTGGACCGGATACGCGGTCATCTACCTCGCCAACGCCAAAGGCACCTGGAAAAGCCACGGCCTGGACGTCAGCTTCAAGACGGTCGAAGACCCGGGTGACCGCTTCATCGCGCTGGCGGCGGGACGGCTGGAGGGGATTGCAACGACCGTGGACACCTTCGCCCGACAGCAGTCGAACGGCGTGGCGGCGCTGGAGGTATTTCCCATCGACGCCTCGGTTGGCGGCGATGGCATTCTCGCCAGCAACGCCATACAGGCTGTCTCTGACCTGAAAGGAAAGACCATCGCGGTCAACCAGGGCTCGGTTTCCGAGTTTTTCTTAGCCCAGGTGCTGCAGAAGAACGGCCTCTCCCTGAAGGACGTCAAGGAACAGAACATGAAGTCCGGCGAAGCCGGTGCGGCCTTCGTGGCCGGCCGGGTTGACGTTGCAGTCACCTGGGAACCCTGGCTCACCAAGGCCAAGGCGCGGACAGACGGTCACGTGCTGGTGTCATCGAAGCTGTACCCGGACTTGATCATGGACAGCTTCGGGTTCCGCAAGGACTTTGTGCAGAAGTATCCGGACACGGTTAAGGAGTTCATGAAGGCGTACTACGACGCCTACAACTTGCTGACGCAGAATCAGGCCGACTCGCTCAAGGTCATCGGTGATGCAGTCGGGGAAACGGCCAACGACGTCAAGGCCGATTTGAGCACGATCGCGATGTACGACCTGAGCACGGGAAAGCAGATCATGGGGACGAGCAGCAACCACGGGAAAATTTATGACACGGTCAAAGCGGCAGCCGATTTCTGGAAGGCCCAGGGCACGGTCGACACAACTGTGAATCCGACCGACGCGGTCGATCCCAGCTTCATCAACAGCTTGTAGGGACTCGTGAGCGGCCGGGTCCCCGCGACCCAGGCAGCGCCGGCGCGTTCTCCCGGAGCACAGCGCCGGCGCCGCGGGTTGCTTCGAACGTACCTGACACCCAAGCAGGCGATTCCCCGCAGGATCGTCTTCACGCTGGGGATCGCCAGCTTTGTCGTCATCCTGACCGTCTGGAGCCTGGCGTCGGTCGTCATCGACAATCCACTCTTTGCCCCCAGCCCGGCTCGGGTTTGGACATCCTGGGTCGACATGATGCTCCACAGGAACTTCCTGTCCGATATCGGGTGGAGCGCTTTCCGAATTATCGGCGGCTTTCTGATCGCCGCCGTCATGGCTGTGCCGCTGGGCCTGCTGATGGGTTCGTTCGAGGTGGTCCGGTCGTTCTTTCAACCCCCGCTGAACTTCATCCGCTACATGCCCGCCTCCGCGTTCATCCCGTTGCTCATCCTGCTCATCGGGCTCGAAGAAAACGAGAAGTTGATGGTCATCTGGATCGGAGTCTTCTTCCAGCTCGGGCTCATGGTGATGGACATCGCCCACCGGGTCCCGGACGAGATGCTCAGCGTCGCCTACACACTTGGCGCCTCCCGCTGGAAGGTCTTCTACAAGGTCTTCCTGCCGGCCACCTTTCCCGAAGTCGTGGATGCGCTGCGGATCACCATGGGCTGGGCGTGGACCTACCTGATCGTGGCCGAAATCGTGGCGGCCGATCGCGGGATCGGCAGCTTCATTCTGATCTCCGAGCGGTTCCTCCGATCGGATCGCATAATCGCTGCGATCATCACCATCGGGATCCTCGGACTGATCACGGATACGATCATCTCGCTGATCCATCGCCGGGCGTTCCCCTACGTCGAAAAGGTTCACGCATGAGTGAGATCCGCTTTGTCGACGTTGCCATGCGCTTCCCGACGCGTCGCGGTGAGGTGCGGGCCCTTGAGCGGATTTCGCTCACGGTGCCGGACGGACAGTTCGCCTGTATCGTCGGGCCATCGGGCTGTGGCAAATCAACACTGCTGAACGTCGCCGCCGGCCTGGTCACGCCGACTGAGGGCGAAGTTCTCGTCGACGGCAAGCCTGCGGACTCGCCCGGCCCCGATCGGGGCATGGTGTTCCAGTCCTATTCGCTTTATCCGTGGCTCTCCGTTCGGCGCAACATCGAGTTCGGCCTCGAGATCAAGGGCACGCCCAAACCCGAGCGAAGGCGTCTGTCAGGCGAATTGATTCACCTCATGAAGCTGGACGGGTTCGCGGAGGCCTACCCGAAGGCGTTGTCTGGTGGCATGAAGCAGCGGGTGGCGATCGCTAGGGCGCTGGCGAACGATCCCGAGGTGCTGCTGATGGATGAGCCCTTTGGCGCGCTGGATGCCCTGACCCGCCAGATCATGCAGGAGATGCTGACCGAACTCTGGCACCGATATCGCAAGACGGTGCTCTTCGTCACCCATGACATCGATGAGGCGATCTTTCTCGGCGACGTGATCTACGTGATGACCAACCGGCCCGGCCGCATCCGTACGACGCTAAGCGTCGATCTACCACGGCCGCGGACCTTCGACATGGTGGGAGGCCAGCAGTTTGCCGAACTGCGCAACCAGGTGGTCGGCATCATCCACGAAGAGAGCATGAAGGCGGTCGAATCGGAGCTGGCGAGTGCCTGATCCGAAACCACTGAGGGGCGGCGGTACCGGCCGGTGGACGCGATGCAG
>Ga0209220_1000689_pt1 | contig 10415 bp, 14 predicted proteins | sample BlaSpr_A8_OM3_M3_FD_187984 | JGI IMG/M metagenome (GOLD analysis project Ga0209220, IMG submission 187984) | Forest soil microbial communities from Thunder Bay, Ontario, Canada - Black Spruce, Ontario site 2_A8_OM3_M3 (SPAdes) (version 2) | ecosystem: Environmental > Terrestrial > Soil > Boreal... | reverse complement strand
GGGAGGTGCCTTCCTTATTTACATCATGTCCGGGGACATGCCGCCCATGCCACCGCCGCCGCCCCTCTTCTCCTCGGGGATCTCCGTCACCATCGCCTCGGTGGTGAGCACCATCGCTGCGATCGACGCTGCATTCTGAAGCGCCGACCGGGTGACCTTGGCCGGGTCCACGATGCCGGCTTCGAACATGTTGACGAACTTGTCGTTGAGGGCGTCGTAACCGAAGCCCGGCTTGCCCTTGCGGACCTCCTCGACGATGACCGAGCCCTCTTTGCCGGAGTTGATGCAGATCTGCTTGACCGGCTCCTCGAGCGACTTCCGGACGATGTTGACACCGGTCAGCTGGTCGTCCTTGAGGCCGAGCCCGCCGTCGAGCTTCTTCTGTGCGTTCAGCAGCACGGTGCCGCCGCCCGCGACGATTCCCTCTTCCACAGCGGCCTTGGTCGCGCTGAGCGCGTCCTCGATGCGGTGCTTCTTCTCCTTCTGCTCGACCTCGGTGGCCGCTCCGACCTTGATCACTGCGACGCCGCCGGCGAGCTTCGCCAACCGCTCCTGCAGCTTCTCCTTGTCGAAGTCGGACGTGGTCTCCTCGACCTGGGCCTTGATCGACTTGATGCGGCCCTGGATGTCGGCCGGCTTGCCGGCGCCTTCCACGATGGTGGTGTCGTCCTTGGTCACGGTCACGCGTCGGGCCCTGCCCAGCTGCTCGATCTTGGTCTGGTCGAGCTTGAGACCGAGGTCCTCGCTGATGACCTGGCCGCCGGTAAGAATCGCCATGTCCTCGAGCATCGCCTTGCGGCGGTCGCCGAAGCCTGGCGCCTTGACGGCGACTGCGGTGAACGTTCCGCGAAGCTTGTTGACGATCAAGGTGGCCAGCGCCTCGCCCTCGATGTCCTCAGCCACGATCAGAAGATGCTTGCCCTGCTGCACGACTTTCTCGAGCACTGGGAGCAGGTCCTGGATGGCCGAAATCTTTCGGTCGGTGATGAGGATGAAGGGGTCTTCGAGGACTGCCTCCATCCGGTCGGGGTTGGTGACCATGTAAGCGGAGCTGTAGCCCCGGTCGAACTGCATGCCCTCGACCACTTCGAGCTCGGTCGTCATCGTCTGGTTGTCCTCGACGGTGATGACGCCGTCCTTGCCAACCTTGTCCATCGCGTCAGCGATGAGGCTGCCGATCACGTCGCTCTGGCTCGAGATGGCCGCCACGTGGGCGACGTCCTCGTGGCCCTTGACCGGAACAGAAAGCCTCTTGATCTCCTCGACGACGGCCTCGACGGCCTTCTCGATTCCGATCTTGAGCTGCATCGGGTTGGCGCCCGCGGTGACGTTGCGGAAACCTTCGTTGATCATGGTCTGGGCCAGCAGCGTGGCCGTCGTGGTGCCGTCGCCGGCAACGTCGTTGGTCTTGGTTGCCACCTCGCGCAGGAGCTGCGCGCCGGTGTTCTCCATGGGGTCCTTGAGCTCGATCTCGCGCACGATCGTCACGCCGTCATTGGTGACTGTGGGGGCGCCGAACTTCTTCTCGAGGACCACGTTCCGGCCCTTGGGGCCGAGCGTGATACGAACAGACGAGGCCACGATGTCAATTCCCTTCTTCAGGGCCTGCCTGGCCTCTACATCGAATGTAACTGTCTTTGCCATATATCTTTCCCTCTTCGCCTTACTTCTTCTTGCCGTTGGATGAGACGACAGCGAGCACGTCTTTTTCCGAGACGATCAAGTACTCGATTTCGTCGAGCTTGAATTCGTTGCCGGCGTACTTTGCGTACAACACCTTGTCGCCGACCTTGAGCTCCATCGGCACCTTGGTGCCGTTGTCCAGAATCCTTCCAGTGCCCACGGCCTGGACGATGCCCTCCTGGGGCTTCTCCTTGGCGGTGTCCGGAAGCAAGATCCCGCTCTTGGTCTTCTCTTCTTTGTCAACCGGCTTTAGCACGACCCGGTCGCCTAACGGTTTCAGGTTCATTTGCGCCCTCCTCAGGTTCTTTGCTTGGATTAGCACTCCCCAGGCCCGAGCGCTTGGCACTCGAGGTGGTCGACTGCCAATTGTACTACCCAGGTGGCTCTCGGGGCTAAACCTCTGGCTGCACCTCGGGCTGTGAAGGGAGCTCGGCCTCCGCCTCCAGGATGAGCCTGCGGGCAACGCCGGCCTGGTCTTGAGGGACCAGGACGCGGGCCTCGGTCAGGTTGATGGCATAGGAGTAGGCGTTGTCGCCGAACACCTCGACCCTCATCCCGTTCGCTTCCAGGACCGCGGCCACAAGGTCTGCCTTGAGCCGCTCGCCCGTGAAGACGACCTCCCAGCCCTGGACCCCCATGCGAGCGACTAACCCCACCCCAACGAGGGGGCGACTGTTGCGGGCTGGAGGCCGCCGGCGCGCACGGCGGAATGGCCGGCAGCCGCGATCATGGCAGCGTTGTCGGTGCACAGCTCCAGGGTGGGAATCGTCAGTCGCGCCCGGCCGGCAACAACCTCGGCTGCTCGCCTTCGCAGCAAGGTATTGGCGGCAACCCCGCCACACACGACGACCTCTGCGCACGGCGCTTGCGACAGCGCTTCGTCCAGCTTCACGAGCAGCGACTCTACGACCGACTGCTCGAAGGCGGCGGCCAGGTCGGCCCGCTCTGCCGGACCCGCCGCGTCGCCGAGGTCGCGCAGCCGGTACAGAAGGGCGGTCTTCAAGCCGCTGAAGCTGTATTCGAGACCTGGGAGGACGGGCCTCGGCAGAGGCTGTCTGGCCGCGTTGCCGGTGCGCGCCAGCCTGTCGAGGGCTGGTCCACCCGGGTAGCCGAGCCCAAGCATTCGAGCGGCTTTGTCGAACGCTTCGCCGGCGGCATCGTCTCGCGTTCGTCCGATGATCTCGAAGCGGCCATGCTCTGGCATCCGGACCAGGTCCGAGTGGGCGCCGCTGACCACCAACCCCAAGAGCGGCGGCTCCAGGTCGGGCCGGGTGAGCATGGCGGCGTAGATGTGGCCCCATAGGTGGTTCACGCCGGTGAGAGGGCGAGACCACGCGGCGGCCAGGCCTTCCGCAACGCCGACTCCCACGAGGAGGCACCCCGCAAGGCCGGGACCTCGCGTGACGGCGATCAGCTCGAGGTCCGCAGGACTTACCCCGGCACTTTTCAGCGCACGGTTGAGGAGGCCGGGCAGGCGCTCCAGGTGATCGCGGGCCGCCAGCTCGGGGACGACGCCGCCGAACTCGGCGTGCAGGTCGACCTGGGAATGGATGACATCCGCAAGCACGCGGCGTCCGTCTGCGACGACGGCAACCGACGTCTCGTCGCAGCTGGTCTCAATGCCTAATGTCAGGCCGTACAAGCTCGGTGGTCCCCTCCCGGCTTCGACCGCTTCGCGGTCGAAGCCGACCTCCCCGCCAAGCGGGGAGGGGCGCGGCTCCCCCCAATCAGGGAGGAGTTATGTGATCAGCTCTCGGCGCAGGCCCCGGACGTCCGCTTCGATTCGTTCCAGGTTGGCTTCGTAGGCACGGCGGAAGCGGGGCGAGTGGATCGAGTCGGACCACATGACGATCGCATCCTCACCGTTGTCGGTGTAATAGCCCTTGCGCCGACCGATGACCTTGAAGCCGAAGGCCTCGTACATGCGCATCGCGTTCTCGTTGGTGGTGCGGACCTCGAGCGTCACCCACTTGGCCCCCATGTCGTAGGCAGCTTGCACGAGCCCAGCGAACAGCGCGCGGCCATACCCGCGGTGCTGAAGGTCGCGACGAACGCCGATGGTGGTCACGTGGGCCTCGTCATACATTCGCCACATGCCGCCGTACCCGACGATGCTCGGGTCGAGATCCGCCGACTGGAAAGTCTCGGGCCTCTCGACGCTGCCTTCCTGGCGAAGGATCACGTAGTAGGCGCTGGAACGAGACGCCAGCTCGCGGAAATACGCGTTCCTCGGCCAGGGCGTCGCGAAGATCTCGCGCTCGATCTCCTGGACTGTGGCGACGTCGCCTTCACGCATCAGCTCGAGGGCAAGTTGCTGCCGGATTTGTACCATCATGCCCGCGTCGAAAAGGCTCGCATGTACTCCAGCCTGAGACTACCATAGGCCACCTCGACCGCCGACTCCAGCCGCAGAGCGGCTGCGACACCCAAGCTTCGGAGCTCGGACTCCGGCTTGAAACTCAACCCCACGGCCGTCAGGGCCTCTTCGGTGGCCGAGCGCAGCCAGCCCACGAGCGGAATGTCGCGGGGCACCTCGGCGGGCTCGGCCACCTGCGGCTGAGAGCCGGGTGCGAGGGTGTAAACGCGGCCGCGCCCAGCTTCGGTAACCGCGATCACCGGTTCATCGCTGCGGGCTTGTTGAAGCTCGAGCGAGGACAGCGGGACGATCGGTATCTGCAACCCCATCGCGACGCCCAGGCCAAACGACACCCCGACCCGTAGTCCCGTGAATGAGCCGGGTCCCACCGCCACGGCAACCCTCGTGAGATCCTGCCCGCCGGCGAGGGCACGGAAGCGCGTGGGAATGTCGAAGGCTGGACCCGAGGCGTGAACCTGTTCGGCGACGACCGTCCGGTCCGGGCGAAGCAGGGCAAGGGCCGAGCGGGCGGATGAAGTATCGATGACGAGGATCACCGCTGGAGATCTCGTCGCACATGCAGTCGTCGCCGGTCTCCGCCGAGATGTTCGATGGTGAGCAGGGCGGCCTCGGGCACCCCACCACCCCCAGTCCCTGCCGACCGAGTGGGGAGGGTCGCTTCGAGCCGGTCGCCCCACTCGACCACCACAGCACCTTCATCGAGGAGCTCGTCGATGCCGAGGTCGACCAGCTCTGCGTTCGAGCTCAGCCGGTAAAGGTCGACATGGGCAAGCTGGACGCGTCCGGGATACAGGCGCACGAGCTGGAAGGTGGGGCTTGCGACATGTGCAGTCGATCCGGCGCCGCGGACGAGACCACGAACGAAGGTCGTCTTGCCGGCGCCAAGGTCGCCTTCGAGAAGAAGCAGGTCGCCAGACCGGAGACCCTGGCCGAAATGCTCCCCGGCCGCTTCCGTTTCCGCTGGTGAGTTGGTGACGACGTCAAGCAAAGTGGTCGTAGCCACTCAGCTTCAGGCGCACCGGCATCTCGTCCGCGCCCACGAGCTTGACGGTCGGGTCTTTGGTCAAGACGCCGACGGGCCGCAGGCCCGCGCCTCGAATCAGCTCCTCGGGACCTGTGCAAACGAGCTCCACCTCTTCGCCGCTGGTGAGCGCGTCCTCCAACGTTGCGCCGTCCGCGACGGGAACGTCCGCGGTCCGTATCACACAACCTGCGCCGGACATGTCGGCGAACTTGTGCATCTCCCGCACCAGGCCATCTGAGATGTCGCCGCAGCACAGCCCCAACCCATTGAGCCTCCGACCCTCCGCGAGCCGCGGTTCGATGCGACGGGCGTGATGCTGCCTGAGGGCAATCGCCTCAGCACCCAACGGCCCCGTCACCGCGACAGCCCAGCCCGGCCGTGACTCACTGCGGGCCAGTGGCCGAGCCTCGGTTCGGCCGACCACGGTGATGGTGAGGACGGCGGGTCCCTCGATGGCGCTCATATCACCGCCGACTATCCGCAGATTGACCTTGCGCGCCAGCTGGTCCATTCCCCTGTACAGACCCACGAAATCGTCCACGCGCCAGGACCTCGGCGCGGCGGCGGAAACCAATGCCCACCAGGGTGTCGCACCTTTCGCCGCCAGGTCACCGAGAGCAAGTGCGATCGCGCGCCAGCCCGCGTCTTCGGGGCTCATCCAGGCAAGATCGAAATGCACGCCCTCGACCGAGGTGTCGCAGCTCGCGACCGTAAAACCGCCGTGGTCGCTCCAGACCGCTGCGTCGTCCGTGCCCGCCGGGATCTCGAACCCTTGGCCGCCGAGGTACGGCATGATGCGGCGCAGCAGCTCCGATTCGCCGAGGCCGTCGAGCTTCGTCATCCGCCCAGAATCGTACGGAGGCGGCGCGCTGCCGACTCGGGGTCGGCGGCCTCAGCCACTGCCCTGATCACGCATGCGCGATTCAAACCGAGCGCCGTGAGCTGCCCGATGTTCGACTCCTCGATTCCACCGATTGCGAAGACCGGAACCGTCACCGCCTTGGTGACGGCGGCTACACCGGCGGGCCCGATCACGTTCTTGTCAGGCTTCACTGGGGTCGAGAAAGTCGCACCACAGCCGATGTAATCCGCCCCAGCCGTGACTGCGTCGAGCGCGACGGCAGTGCTCGCCGCCGAGGCTCCGATCAGGAGGCGGTCGCCGGCGAGCCGGCGTGCCGAAGCGATCGATAGGTCGTCCGGACCAAGGTGCACGCCGTCCGCCTGGCTGAGGAGAGCCAGGTCGACGTGGTCATTGACGATGAAAAGGGCTCCGGCTGCGCTGGTCACCTCGCGTAGACGGCGCGCCAGTCGGAGCAAATCGCCCCGTCCGAGGGTTTTGTGCCGGAGCTGAAATGCATCGGCGCCACCGCGCAGAACAGCGTTGGCGAGAGTCATGGCGCGGTCGGGTTCGGCGTCTCGGGTGATGACGTAGAGCCGCGACGACTGGAGCCGCCCTAGAAGGAGTTGTCTCGTAGCCCCGTTAATTTACGGGTGGCGAGGTTCAGGCTGACTCTAGGGCGTCCTCGGGGTCCGGGATCCGGATCGGGTGGCGGAGCCGCAGGACCCGGTCCTGGACGTCGAACAGGACGTCCATCATCGGAACAACCCTGTAGCGAACTCGGAAGGGGTCGTTTCGGGTCTCCACGGGCGCGGGCCTGGCGGATACCCTTTCGATCAGCTCACCCGCGCGCTCGCGGAGGCGGGCGGGCACCCGGTCGATCCCCTGCAGATTGAGCTCCTCGAGTGCGAACATCAGTTCGTCGATGGCCCGGATGATGGCGGTCAGCTGCTCGTTCTCAGACTGCAGGAGGTGGCGCCTGTCGGCAATCTCGATCTCGCGGTTGACGTCGGCGATCGTGGCCATTGGGATCAAAAGCGTGCTTGGGCGTGCTTGCAGAACGCTTTCAACGGAAATTGGGCGATCCGACCGCTCCCTCCCCACCTGGTGGGGAGGTCGGCTCCGCCCGCGAAGCGGTCGCAGCCGGGAGGGGACGTGGCGCTTGGACGGGCGACGCGAGGGCCCTCCCCGCCGAGCGGGGAGGAGCTTAAAGGAGAATCTGGCGGAGCTTTTCTCTGAACGCGGGCGGGGCCTCGTCGCATTCGCACGACCGCTTCACGAGCCGGCTCATGCTGGCCTGGAACTCGTACTGGTCCGCGCAGGGCGGGCACCCTTCCAGGTGCAGCTTCATCTCGACGACCTCTGATGAGCTCAACTCACGGTCTACGTAGCGGTCGAGCTTCTCGTTACAGTCACTGCAATTCATGTCTGGGGCACCTCCCTGGTGCCGTTGCCGTGGACGATACCGGATTCGACCGCATAGTCATAGAGGGATCTTTGAAGCTGCTGCCGCGCCCGGTGCAGGCGCGACATCACCGTGCCAATCGGAACGCCAAGCGTCTGCGCGGCGTCCTTGTATGAGAAGCCTTCGACGTCGACCAGGAGAACCACCTCACGGTGCAGGGGCGGCAGCTTCTCGACCGCCTCGACGACCTCGGAGGCGGCAAGCTTGTCCAGCACGTCTGCCTCCGGCTTGGCGCCCTCGTCTCGCAGCTTGTCATAGAGGACAAACTCACCGACGTCGTCCAGGCTCACGTCTTCCTTTCTGGAGCCCTTGAAGCGGTCCCAGAAGAGGTTGCGCATGATCGCGAAGAGCCAGGCTTTCATGTTCGTGCCCTGCTGGTAGCTGTGCTGGTAGCGGAGCGCGCGAAGATACGCTTCCTGGACCAGGTCCTGGGCCTGATCCGGGTCGCGGGTGAGCCGAAGCGCGCCTCTATAAAGAGTGTCGAGATGTGTCAATGCCTCTTCCGCAAAGGCAGTTCGTGCGGGGCTTTCCGCCATCAATACTGCCAGTTTAGATACACCTGCCCTGCATCATCTGGAATCGGCAGGCCAGGCTCGCTATTCCGAGTAGCGCCTCTCTACGCGTGGGCCGACCGAGGTCAGGACCTCCCATGAGATCGTTTTCGACCACTCCGCCACCTCGTCAGCCCGTATCCGCTCGCTACCGTCTTCTCCGAGCAGCGTGGCCGTGTCGCCGACCTGGACCCCGGGAACGTCGGTGACGTCGACCGTGGTCGCGTCCATGCTGACAGCGCCGACCACCGGGGCTCGGTGCCCCCGTACGAGGACGTGGCCACGGTTCGAGCGCGCGCGGAAAACGCCGTCCGCGTAGCCTATGGCGACCGTCGCCACCCTGGACCTACCGGGCGACCGCCACGTGGCGCCGTAACCGACCGTGTCCCCCGCACCAAGTGTCCTCAGCTGTGTGACCACCGAGCGCAGCGCCATCACTGGGCGCGTGCCTGGCCACTCGCAGCCGTAAAGGGCAATGCCGCAGCGGACGGCGTCCAGCGCGAATTCTGGAAAGTTCTTCGTGGCGGCCGAGTTGCAAGCGTGGCGGAGGCCGGGATCGACGTCGAACTTCGACAGGGCATCGATAAACCGATCGAATTGGCGCCGGGTCATCGCCGGGTCGGAATCGGCGCTTGCGAAGTGGGTCCACGTGCCCGCGAGACGAAGTGCAGGTGACTCATCGATGAACTTGGCCAGAGCGGGCGCCTCGTGGGGGGAGCAGCCGAACCGACCCATCCCGGTGTCGATCTTGAGGTGCACGGGGACAACCTCATCGCGATCGCCGAGCGCCTTGGCAAGCTCGAAGCTGGAGACCGCGATGCTGCAGCCGGTGCTGGCGGCTGACGTAGCTTGATCCGGGGTCAGGCCGCCCATCACGAGGACGCGGTCTGCCCTCACCAACGAGCTCAGCTCGCGAGCTTCATCCAGCGTCGCGACCGCCAGCCCGGACGCGCCACCGTCGAGCGCAGCACGTGCAACCGGCAGCGCGCCATGTCCGTAGCCGTTGGCCTTGACCACCGCGAACAGCCGGCCACCCTCGGGGATATGCGCGAGAACAAGGGACGCGTTCGCGCGGACGGCTCCGAGGTCGATGTCCGCCCAGCGCAGGGCGGTGGTCAGAGGCCGCCTTGGCGCAGCACGTTCATGACTTGCGGGATCTCAAAGAGCAGGTCGCTGGCCAACAGTCCCGACTCGCCAAACCGCTGCGCAAGGCGTCGGCCCGCGGACGCGTGAATGTAGACGCCGGTGACTGCAGCGCTATACGGCTCCGAACCCTGCGCCATGAGACCGGCGATCATGCCCGCCAGGACATCGCCGGTTCCGCCGGTCGCAAGCGCCGGCACCTCGTGCGGATCCTCACTGCACCGCCCATCCGGGTGCGCGACCACTGTCCTCGCGCCTTTGAGCACCACGATGGCCCCCCACTCCTTGGCCGCTTTGCGCGCGGCGCCGATGCGGTCGGAGGCGATCAATTCTGTGCTCCTACCGGTCAGCCGCGCCATCTCCCCCGGGTGCGGCGTCAACACGCGACCCTTGCCCAGACGGCCTTTCAGGCGCGGGGACTCGGAGAGGGCGTTGAGGGCGTCCGCGTCCAGGACGAGGGGGCACGACACGTGGACCAGCAGATCGACGATCAGACGCCATGTGGAGTGGTCCCGACCCAGGCCGGGCCCGACCACTCCTGCGTCGGCTGTGCTCAGGTGGCGCAGAACCGTGTCATAGGCAGCATGTCCGACCGCGCCGGGAGCGACCTCGGGCACAGGGGTCGCCATCACCTCGGTGCATTTGGCGGCGAGGATTGGATAGATGCTGTCAGCTACGAGGAGCCTAACCAGCCCGGCTCCGGTGCGCGCCGCGGCTGTTGATGCAAGGTAGGCGGCGCCGGTGAACCCGAGGCTGCCGGCCAGGACGACGACAGTCCCGAACGTGCCCTTGTGGGCGTCGCGCGGCCGCTCGGGCAGAAGGACAGACTCAGGAGCGGGCAGAAGGCTGGCGGCCGCCTCTGGCATCTCGAGGTGAGCGGTGGCCACCGCCAGGGCGCTGTGGTGGGTGATGCTTACCTCGACGCGGGCGCCACGGTGGTCGCCGAGCAGACGCACCCTGGGCGCGCCGCTCGGGCCGGGCAGCACCTCGATGCGGCGGCGCGGAAAGCAGATGCCCGTGCCGTCGAAGCACTTGATGACCGCCTCTTTGGCCGCCCAGCGGCCGGCGAGACGCTCGGAGTTGCCGGCGCAGTACGCAACCTCGGCGGCCGTGTAGACCTTCTTGAGGAAGCCGGGGCCGGACCGTTTGACCGCGAGGGCGATGCGATCAACCGAGACGGCGTCGACGCCTATACGCTGCACCGGTTCATTGTCCTATGCGCGAGGTCGGAGCCAGCTTGGAGGTTCGCTCCGGCTTAGGGGCGGCGAGGGCGAGGAGTGACTGAGACATCCCCTCCCGGCTGCGAGCGCTGCGCGCTCGGAGCCGACCTCCCC
>Ga0209220_1000688_pt1 | contig 10434 bp, 9 predicted proteins | sample BlaSpr_A8_OM3_M3_FD_187984 | JGI IMG/M metagenome (GOLD analysis project Ga0209220, IMG submission 187984) | Forest soil microbial communities from Thunder Bay, Ontario, Canada - Black Spruce, Ontario site 2_A8_OM3_M3 (SPAdes) (version 2) | ecosystem: Environmental > Terrestrial > Soil > Boreal... | reverse complement strand
TCGGCGGGCCAGCGGGGCAGCGCCCTCAAAGCCGGCCTCGAGCGTGACCTGGCCTCGCTCCAGGCTGACCTCCAACGTCAGCAGGAGGCGCGAGATGCGGAGGCTGCGGTCCGCAAGGAGCTGGTCATCAAGGATCAGCGGCTCGGCCAGCTGGCGCAGACCGGCCATGCCATTGGCCAGCAGCTCGAGCTCGCAATCGTTCGGGTCCAGACGGAGCTCGCGGCCATCAACGGCCAGTCACCTGCGCTCGCAAGCCAGATCCAGGCTCAGCTCGCTCTGGCCACGGGGGCCGCCATAGGAGCCGCGCAGGGTGATGTCTGGGCTCAAGCGCAGCTCTGGAAGGAGCTCAACCTTCCCCCGCCACCGCCACACCCGGTCCCGGTGCTCTCGACTCAGTTCCGGCTGGCCTGGCCGGTCGCCCACCCGAACATCAGCCAGGGGTTCGGGCCGAGCCCGCTCTTGATCGAGCCGCCTTACGGCCAGTACGCACACTTCCACACAGGTCTCGACCTCGCGGATCGGCAGGGCACGCCGATCTTTGCGGCGGCGGACGGTGTCGTGAGCCTCTCCGGAAGCAACCCGGGGGGCTATGGCAACTACGTGATCATCACGCACACCCAGGGCTACGCCACTCTTTACGGCCACCTTCAGGCCTCCCTGGTCAAGGCAGGTGACGTGGTCATCCAGGGCCAGCAGATCGCTCTGATGGGTTCGACCGGGCTGTCGACCGGACCCCACGTGCACTTCGAGCTGCGTTTGAATGGGCAGCCGAAGGACCCCAGCCTCTATCTCCCGCCGTTGAGCTAGGCCGGGACCACAGTCACCCCGCAACCGGGACAGTCATGCTCCCGCCGCCCTCGCCGCCGATTCCGATCCGGGCCCCTCTCGTTGACGCTGTAGGCGATGACTATCGAGCAAGCCCTCGACCGGCTCCTCGAGCTAGGCGGGTCTGATCTGCTGATCAGCTGCGGAAGCAGCCCTCGGATTCGTCGGGATGGCAAGCTCGAGCTCCTGGATGGTACGGCCGACGTGGTGACGCCGGCGGACACGGAGCAGATGGCGAAGGACGTCCTCGACGCCGACCAGCTGAAGGAGCTGGAGGAACGGCGCCACGTGGACCTCGGTCTAACGTGGCGAGGCAAGGCTCGGGTTCGTGGCAACGTCTTCTATCAACGCAACTCGCTGGCGATGGCCTTCAGGCTGCTTCCGCTGGTCATCCCGACCTTCGAGATGCTCGGCATCCCGGAGGCAGTTCACCGGCTGCTCGCTCGGCATCACGGACTGATCCTGGTCACCGGCTCCACGGGGTCTGGAAAGTCGACGACGCAGGCGGCGATGATCGACCACCTCAACAACACGCGGCCTTACCACATCATCACGATCGAGGACCCGATCGAGTATGTCCACAAGCACAAGCTGGCCATCGTCGACCAGAGGCAGGTCGGCCACGACACACCGACGTTCGCCGAGGGCCTACGGGCCGCCTTCCGGGAGGACCCGGATGTCGTGTTGATCGGCGAGATGCGGGACCTCGAAACCATCTCGGCCGCACTCGCGATTGCCGAGACCGGACACCTTGTGATCGCTACCCTTCACACCAATGACGCGCCGCAGGCTGTCGATCGCATCCTCGACGGTTACGTCGGAGGCCACCAGCAGCAGATCCGCATCCAGCTCGCCGCCAGCCTGGCCGGCGTGATCTATCAGCAGCTGCTGCCCGCCGTCGGAGGCGGCCGCGTGGCCGCATTCGAGGTGCTGATCGCCAACGTTGCGGTTCGGACCCTGATCAAGGAAGGCAAGACCGACCAGATCAGGAGCGTCCTTCAGACCGGGCTGCGCGAGGGCTCGCAGACCCTCGAGCGTTCGCTCACACAGCTGGTGCGGGCGGGTCTCATCAGCGAGACCGAAGCCCGCAACCGCTCGCTCAACCCAGGCGAGATCCTCGTCTAGTCTGCGGCTGAACTCGGGCGAAGGATACGGTCACCACACCCGCCCCCAGCAACGACACCGCGACGCCCCCGACCACCGCTCCCCAGCCCAGGCCTAGGGTCGCGAGCGGGATCAGCATGAGCGCGCCGGCGAGGCCCTCCACCATTGGCGATGACGGCCCGATCGGGCTGCCGCAGCTCGCGCAGCGTCCTCTTCTGATCAGGTAGCCGCCGACCGGAATCAGGTCGACGAAATTGAGGACCCGCCCGCACGAACGGCAGTGCGAACGCGGGCTGACGACCGACTCGCGCCGGGGCAGCCGGTCGGCGGCAAGGTTGATGAAGCTTCCGAACATCAACGCGACGATGACGAGGTAGGCTTCCAGGCTCAAGCTAGGCATTTTTCAAGTCGCGTAGCTCGCCACAGAAGAAGGGCGCCGCAGCGCGGCGCCCTTCCCATGCGGCTACGGCGTCCCTAGAGGACGTTGCATCCGCTGGGCCCTACGATCGTGCTGATCTTGCCGTGTAGGTCCCATGCGTACTGGAACTGGGTGGTGCCGTTGCGAGTGTAGTTCGGGCTGGTCGCTCCTGGGTTCGGGTTAAACAGGCTCAAGCCCGTTGCCGGTGGCGGCGTGCCGAGCGGAAGCAGCACCGACAGCATGTTGTTGGTCGGACCGGCCGGGTTGATGGTGTCAACGTTGTTCGACGCCATGAATGCGTCGAGCGCGGCCTGGACGGTCTTATATTCCGAATTGCAGGCCTGCACCGAAGAGTTGGTGGTCAGCCCGACCAGGCTCAGCGTGACGATTCCAGCCAGTACGCCGAGGATCGTGACGACGACCAGGAGCTCGATCAGGGTGAATCCCTGCTGCCCCTTCTTGCCGCGCAGGTTCTCCTTGAACCATCGATACAGGATTTGTCTCTGCATGCCTCCCATCCTCATTTGCGACCCGATCCGCCACCGGGCGGATCCAGGTGTTTTCCGTGTGACGTCTATCAATCTAGGCGCGGGGCCGGGAAAGGTGAATGGAGGGTTTGGCCCACCCGGTGGGCGTCAGTCCCTGTTCGGGCTGGGCCAGGCCGGGGCGGGTCCTAGTGAAGTCCCAGCAAGCGCCTGAGTGCCACTGAGAGCCTCTTTGCTGACGATAATTTGGGTCGGGGCGGCCAGCTGCTGCGGGTCTTCGCGCCGGCGATGAGATTGATCTCGACGAGCACCCGCCGTCGCTCCGCTGTCACGATGCGCTTCCCCTTCACGCCGTCCTCCGCATCAGGAGGCCGAGGCAGGTGAGGTAGTTGGTGTGACGGACCTCGGGCGGTACCCGGGCGGGAAGGGGCAGGGCCATGACCGGGTGCGCGAGCTCGCGATTCAACGTCGTAGTCGCCCGCGCTGACAGGACCTGCTCGCCCGCGATCAGAATCGGCGCAGTGGGATCGAACTCCGTGTCCCGCCGGCGCTCGTAGAAGCGCAGGACCGTCCGCAGCGGGCCGGCCAGGGCCGGGCCGACATCGTCGCCGGCCGCGACATCGAGCTGGAAGCTGTGCCAGACCTGAGGTACGTGGCCGTCGATCAGGACGATCTCAGCCGGCGTCGAGTCCATGTCCAGGACGACGCAGGCGGCCTCTGCCACCGCCCTAGCCATGCAGGCGGATTTCAGATCGACTGCAATCGTCTCGAGACCCGCCAACCTGGCGGCATCCGCGACGCTCTTGATCAGTGAGCGGTCCCATGCCACCGCATACACAAGTCGTTGATGCGCACCGGAGCTAACGTCGACCCATCGAGTAGACATCCGCTCGGGGTCAAGAGATAGCTCGCGCGCCACCGCCGCGTCGACGTCCTGGTCAGCTGATCCTGGTGGAAGCTTGAGCACCTTGAAGGACGCGACGGAATCGCTTGCGGCGATCAGGGCATGAGTTTCCTCGATGCCGGTTCGAGCCAGCAGCTGGCGCAGGGCCGAACCGACGCCGGTGGCATCCAGGACCTTGCCGTCCACGAGCGAACCGATCGGAGCCCCGCCGGAACCGCATCTCATGGCTCCGCCCAGAGCTCCGCTAACCACTCGAATCAATCCTCCCGTCAGGTCGACGGCAAGACGTGTTACTGGCAGCGCCACAGATCAGCCGGAATAGTAGGACCAGCGTTGGACGTGAACGACCTGGGGGTTGTTGGCCACACCTATCTCAACGCTCGTCCAGAGTTGCGGGTTCACCCCCGAACAGCCGGAGGTCGTAGTGCCCAGGCACGCCGTGATGACCACGTCTCTGGCGTCAAGGTCTACGAGGTACGCCCTGGCATCCGTGGATGCAAGGTACACGCAGATGTCCTGTTGACATGCCCCGATCACCGGCGAGCTTCTGAAGGCGCTGGCTGACCCGAAGCTGGCAGCCAGCCTCAAGCTCGTCCCAGCGGCCTTCTGCACCTCGTAGAGCCGGCCATCGTCGGCTGCGAAATACCAGTTACCTGCGGCGTCTGGGGCTGGCGTGGTCCGGATGCGAGGGCCGGCTGCGGACCGGGCGTAGAGCTGCAGGTTCGCGTTGGGAAGGAGGAGATAGAGGGAACCGTCGTCGCCCCCGACTCCGATCAGGTTGGTGGGACCCGGACAGGCACACCAGTAGGGCGCACCGGAGATGGAGACGCCTCGCGGGAGTGTCTTCATCGCAACCCGTGCCGGGTTGCCGTTCGCGTCGACCTGGACCACCTCGACTCCTCCGCCCTGGAAAGTGATTGCGAGTCTGGTCCCCCCAGGCTCGACGGCGATGCCGGTGGCATTCGCCCAAGGCAAGTTCCATGTCTGCGGCCCGTTGGTGAAGCCCCGGCTGAGCGTGTACCGGAAATAGGCGAGCTGACTGTTGCCTCCCCCCCTTGGCGCGACCACGAAGTAGACCTCATCGGTGGCCCGCCCGCAACCTGAGCAGGGCAGGACGACGGGCCCCTGCTGGATGGTATAGCCGCCCAGCCCGCCTCCGCAGCCGGGGCCATCTGGGTCCTGAGCGCAGCCGGCCCCACCGCCGCAGGGCGCGATGTAGGCGGTCACATTTCCGGCGCTGTCACCGAAAAATGCGACGTTCGCGAAGTTCTTGCTCATCGCCGGCCGGCCGGTCACCATCCCCGTCGCAATTGAGCACAGCAAGGATCGTGTGGAGGCGTCGTCTGAAACCACCGCCACACAATCTGCGGAGTTGCGGCAGGACGGCCCGGAAGCGGGAATCAGGTCGACATATGCCCCGACGTCAGTTTGGTCGGGCATCACCAGCGGCGGGCCGGTCACGCTTCCTCCCAGATCGAAGGTCCAGCGTGGGACGCCCTTCCAGCTCAACGGGTAGTCATACAACCTGCCACCGGAGTCCCCGACCACGTAGTCGTCGAGCCCAGAGAGCACGGCATGGGTGCCGTCGACCCGGAAAGCATTGGACGACGCGATCCGGGTGAAGCCCTGCGGTGATCGCCAGTCGATCACGGATGTGCAGCCGGCGATGGCGGCCACCGCCGTCAGTCCGTTCACGGAAACGGGCGCCGGGTTCGGACATGCGGCGTTAAGGGGAGTGGCCTGCAGCTGGTTCAGCGCAAGCTCTGCTGCCGAGCTCACAGTGGCCTCCGTCTGCACCCGATTCACTAGATTGTTTGACAGCAGGAAGTTGGTCGACAGCGCGGTCATCAAGGCACCGGAGATGATTGCGAGAAACATGACGATGATGAGCACTCCGCTCAGCACGCTGCCCCGCTGGGAACGTCGCCTGTCGTGAAGGAGAGCCCGCATCGACTTCATGGGTTCAGGCGGGGATAAAAACGCATGGTTTGAGTCTCAACGTAGGTCTGCACCTGGACCGTCAGCGCCACCACGACGGTTTGATAGGGGGCGCTGCCGGCGAGATAAGCAGAGAATCCGATGACGTTGGTGGCGGCGTGAACTGGCGGATTCTGTCCGACCGTCCTGTCGACGTTGGCCCCATCCCACCTATAGGTAACCGTGTACTGCTGAGGGGGATTGGAGTACTTCCATCCGGATAGGGTGATCGTGCAAGGCGGTGGATCATTGGGCCCGCAGCTGCTGATCACCGGGGTGCTGCTCAGCGCGAAGTCGTCGGTGGCGTCGAACTGGAAGTTGCGGACCTGCGCGCTGGCTTCGATGCGGCTCGTGGCTGTGGTGCTCGCTCGCCAGGAGGTGAAGAACACCGAGGTGAGTCCTGTCATGACGAGGGCCCCGATCGCCGAGGCGACGATCAGCTCCACGAGCGTGTATCCGCCCTGGCTCTTCGCGTAACGGCGGACGGCCTTGTTCAACGGGCGCCCTTGATGACCTGAACGGCGCTGCCCACCTGTGCGGAGTTCGACAAGGAGATGACCGCCACGGAAAGCAGCTGAGTCGTGCCGGGGCCAGGGCCAACCTGCACATCAGCCCGCAACCTGAAGGAGCCACCGCTGCAATTCCCTTGAAAGGCTGCTCGGGTCGGTGCGACGCTGGCGTCCTCAGTTGCAAAGCAGTCCGAATACGACTGGGCAGAAGCGTCGTATCCCTGCTCGAGCTCGTACTCGATGACAGCCGTGGCCGCTGTATTGCGCTTGGCGAGCGTGGCCTGCAGAAGGCCCGTGCTGAAGGTTCCGATGATCAGCGTCAGCGCCATGCCCATGATCATCACGCTGACCAGCAGCTCGATCAGCGTCGCGCCCGCTTGAGACTGCCGCCGGTCGCGCGGCCACAAGGCCAGCAGCCGTCGCATCACTTGACGGCTTGGAGCAGTCCGTACATGGGGAGGATCACGGAAACCGCGACGAACCCAACCGCCCCGCCGACGGCGATCACCAGCGCCGGCTCCATGAGCGAGATCATGTTCCGGACCTTGTAGTCCATTTCCTCGCTCAGGAAATCTGCGATCTGCTCCAGGCTTGAGTCGAGCGTCCCCGTCTCTTCGCCGACCTTGATCATGCGGATCATCATCGGAGCCAGCAGCCCGGTGGCTTCCAGCGGTGCGGAAAAGCCGTCGCCCGTGACCATTCGCTGCCGGACCGACTCGAGTCTCCGGCGGAACTTGATGTTTCCCGCCGCGGCGATTGCGACGTCGAATGTCTGGCTGATCGGTATGCCTGCCTTGAGCATCGTGGACAGCGTGCGAGTGAAGCGCTCGATGATGCTGTAGTTGACGATGCTTCCCACGACTGGGAGGCGAAGGATGCCGTAGTCCCGTGTGATGCGGCCGAGGGGGCTGTGCATGAACAAGAGGATGGCCACGATGAAACCGAACAGGCCGAGGATGATCTGGATTCGCCAGGCCTGAGCGAATACCCCGATCGACAGGAGGATGCGGGTCGGGAGCGGCAGCTGAGCGTGGAACTCGTGGAACATGGAGACGAAGTTGGGCAGCACGAAAACAACGAGAACCGTGCAAACCGCAAGCGCCAGCACGAGGATGATGGCGGGGTAGATCATCGCGCTGCGCAGCTTTTTGATCGCGGTGTCCTGCCGCTGGAGGTAGGCGGCGACCTGGCTCAGCACCTTGTCGAGAGTGCCGCTGTATTCGGCCGCGCGGATCATGTCGACATAGAGCTTGTTGAAGACGCTGGGGTGATGGTGAATGGAGGTGGAGAAAGCCTCACCCGCGTCGAGGTCCTCGCAGATGTCTTCGAGCGCAGCGCGGAACGCCCCGGATCCCGATGCGCCCTGGAGCAACTTGATGGCATCCGTGATCGGCACCCCAACCCTGAGGAAGGTGGAAAGCTGGCGCGAGAATAGAACCAGATCAGCGGTGCTTACGCGAAAGAAGGTCGGCAGCTCGCGGTAGAGCCAGCGCCGCCAGCTGTTTCTCGCGGGACGTACAGACACCACGCGGTAGCCGCGATCCAGCAGGCCGCGATGCACCGTCGAGGCCGAGTTGCCTGCAATCACGCGTTCCTCGAGGCCGCCTCGTGGTGAATAGGCGCGATACGCGAATTTATTGATGGCGTGGAACCTCCGTTAGAGGATGTAGACGCTTCGCAAGACTTCCGAAACGGTGGTGACGCCGGTGCTGATCTTGTGCCATGCATCGACCCTGAGCGGCACCATCTGCCCCTTGACGGCGGCGTCCAGGATCTCCCTGTGGCTCGCCCTCCCGATGACCAGGCGCTTGACGTCGTCGCTCATCGTCAGCACCTCGAAGACCCCGATGCGGTCGTAGTACCCGGTCATGTTGCAGCGGCTGCAGCCCTGGCCGTGGTAGAGCGCCTCCGGCGCGCGCATGCCGAGCGATGCTGCGAACTCGAGCTCTTCGGCGTTGGGCTGAGTGGGTACCTTGCACCCTTCACACGTCTTGCGAACCAGGCGCTGGGCGACGATCGCAATCACCGAGGATGCAATCAGGAAGCCCTCGATACCCATATCGGTGAACCGAAGCAAGGCGCCGACCGCATCGGTCGCGTGCAGCGAGGACAACACTAGGTGACCGGTCAGCGCCGACTGGACCGCGATCTCGGCCGTTTCGCGGTCGCGGATCTCGCCGACGAGAATGATGTCCGGGTCCTGCCGGAGGATGGCCCGGAGCCCATTCGCGAAGCTGATATCAGCGAGCTTGTTGATCTGGCTCTGGTTGATGTTGTCGAACATGTACTCGACCGGATCTTCGATCGTCATGATGTTGCGGACCTGCTGATCGAGCTCGTGGATCGACGCGTACAGCGTCGTCGTCTTGCCGCTGCCGGTAGGCCCTGTCACGAGCATCATTCCGTACGGCGAGTGCAGCATTCGGTGGTACTCGGCGTAAGCGCCGCGCGAGAACCCGAGCTGCTGAAGGGTGATCAGCGAGCGGCTGCGGTCGAGCAGCCTCATCACCAGCTTTTCGCCCCAGATCGTCTCCATGGTCGCCACCCGAACGTCAAGCTCGCGACCGTCCACGTTGACGCTGATCTGGCCGTCCTGAGCCCGCCTGCGTTCGACGATGTTCATGCCGGCCATGATCTTGACCCGCGACGAGAGCGCTGCCCCTGTCGCACTCGGCAGGTGAGCCATGTCCTGGAGCACTCCATCGATCCGGAATCGGACCCTCAGGAAGTCCTTCTGCGGTTCGATGTGTAGGTCAGAAGCCCGATCCCGTAGACCCTGGGTGATGAGCAAGTTCACGATCTCGACCGCGGGCGAGTTGGAGGTGATTCTGGAGAGCTCGAGCGTCGCCACCCGATCGAACCCCAGCTGAGGTCGCGACTCCTCCAGCGATCGGGCGGCCACCTGGAGGCGCGGCCGCATGCTGTGGACGCGGCTGAGGTTGGCCAAAATGTCCGACGGGCTCGCGATGTAGGGGGCAATGGGCATGCCCGTGATCAGCCTGATGTCGTTCAGGAGGGGCAGATTGCCCGGGTCGCTGAGTGCGACAGCCAGGTACCCGTTCTCACGCCGGAGCGGAAGGACCACGTGCCGGCGGGCAAAGTCTTCGGGCACCGAACGTGCCACCTCAGCGTCGACGGCGCCGTCCCTCAGGTCTGCGATCGGGGCGTCGAGATGAACGCTCAGCACCTGGGTCAGCCGGTCCTCGTGTACCGCACCTTGCTGGACAAGCACCGCGCCCAGTGGCGCGAGGCTCACCTGCTGGGCGGCAAGTGCGCGTCGCAGTTGATCCTCGGTGATCAGGCCTTCGGCTACGAGGGCTTCTCCCAGTCGTGCTTCGGGTGTCGGCGCGTCAGCCGGCGCGGCGGCGAGCTTGAGCACGACCTGATGTTGGCGTCCGCGGTCCGGTTTAGTAATGGGAATTGGCTGACCCCCCGAGTCGTTTGTCCCAGATGGCCTGGGGCAAGAGCCGGGGTCCTTAGTCCGCTACGAGCCCCATTCGGACGGCGCACAGCATGGCCTCGGTTCGGCTGCGCAGATCTAGCTTTCGATAGATGCTCGCGAGGTGGTTCCGAACCGTCTTGGGGCTGATCCCGCGGCTGGCGGCGATGGTTGAAATGGATTTGGCCTGGCCGATCTGGGCCAAGATTGCCAGCTCGGTCGGGGAGAGCGGTCCGCCGGACCTCCGCGTCTCGTGAGTCTTGGTCGCAAGGCGGTCCAACATCTGGCCCATCAGGTTGGCTCCCACGACTCGATGTCCTGACAGCACCGCCCTGACACCGGACAGGAACTCCTCCAGCGGACAATCTTTGGTGAAAAGCCCAGCCACCCTGCCCTGGAGCGCCTCGGACATTCCTTCCTCGTCTTCACGATCTCCCAGCAAGATCAGCGGGATCGGCGGCTCGAGCAAAGAAAGCTCCTTGGCGAGCTCGTGCCCTGCGATCGGCCAGGTCCCGATGTCGCAGAAGACGAGCTGGAGTCCACCGCGTCTGGCTATCTCCAGCCCACTCTTGGAATCGATGACGACCTGAACATGGGCCATGATCGGTGGCCCTGAAAGCAACCTGCTCAGGGCAGCACGGAACAAAGGCTGCCGCTCGATGACCAGCACCACAGGCCTTGGACCGGAGTGGCGCTCCAGGGTTGTACCCGCGTCCGCTCGAGGGCCGGGAACCACAACCACGTGAGCAAATGTAGGTACGCGAGCCAGATTA
>Ga0209220_1000686_pt1 | contig 10444 bp, 6 predicted proteins | sample BlaSpr_A8_OM3_M3_FD_187984 | JGI IMG/M metagenome (GOLD analysis project Ga0209220, IMG submission 187984) | Forest soil microbial communities from Thunder Bay, Ontario, Canada - Black Spruce, Ontario site 2_A8_OM3_M3 (SPAdes) (version 2) | ecosystem: Environmental > Terrestrial > Soil > Boreal... | reverse complement strand
ACCTGACTTATTTTTGTTTTATTTATAGATTAAAGATTTATCCGTATCAGCGTTATAATATGTAATTCCTGGAACAGTCCGTTTATTTCTATACTTGTTATTGTTTATATTATTATAATTGTTTCTATTGAAATTATTGTTATTTTTAATATTTACTTTGTATATTATTTTTAAAAAGAGGCTAAGTCCTTTAGTGTAATACCATATATTTAATATACATAGATATTAAAGAATTTACATGAACTATTCCCAGAGAATATGTGATTCGAACACATGGAGATTTTCACCTTAATAAGACTCTAGCTTACCGCCTTAAACCACTCAGCCAATTCTCTTTTTATATATTAAAACTTCTATAACTAGTTATCTACTAATTTAAAATCCCTCTTCATATAGTTATATTAATCTAACAGAGAATATGGGATTCGAACCCATGTAATTTATTAAATTAAACTAATTTCAAGTTAGTCACCTTCAACCTCTCGGTCAATTCTCTTTTTGTTTACAACGCAAAAAAACTATTAATGTATACGAATTATAATTCCTCAATGAATTGAACATTGAACATATTCTTATCAAGAATAAGCTTTACCAATTAAGCTAAGGAATCTAAAAACGGGCAAAAACTATTAATATAAACAAGAGTATTCAGACTCGAACTGAAAACGAGAAGTTTGAAGCTTCCTGTTTTACCATTAAACTATACTCTTAGCCGAAAAAATAGACTTTTTTACTGTTTTTTCCCATTATAATCGATCAATAACCTTAAGTTATAATGTAATGTAGGGTTTAGTCTAATTTTTCATTAATTTGAGCTAAAATTAAAGGGGAAGGAATATATAATATTAAAATTAACCCTTAATTTATATCGGAAAAGAGGGGAATTGAACCCCCAAATCTATAATAGATATCGTTTAGCAAACGACTCGCTTTACCAATGGCAACTTTTCCTTTAAGTATCTAAAATATAAATATTAAGTGTACATTGGTTGCTAATATAATGTTTTTCATTTTATTTTTTTTTAATAGGCTAAACTTTATATGCACATATACATAATTTTATAAAATATACGAAATTATATTTTATAAAATTATACAGAGGATCAATGTATATTTATAGAGAATATATCATTGCCCATGTAATAGTAAACATGTATCGGGTTAAATCGGGCTTGAACCGATATCTACTTTCTCGACAAGAAAGTTCTTTACCTATTAAGTTATTAACCCTTATAAAAAATATGAGAGATTGTTATCTCACCTATTTAAATTATCACTCTTATATGTAAATATACGATTAATCGGATTCGAACCGATAAAAACTACTTGGAAGGTAGTGAGCTTACCATTAACTGATAATCGTTATTAATTATAATTAATAATATAAAAAAAGGGTTAAAGTCTCTTAAGTACCCCTTACTTTATATTAACCCTTTAATTTAATCAATCTATTTATAAGACCTAAGGGATTTGAACCCTTATAATGATGATTAAAAGTCACATACTTTACCTATTAAGCAAAGGTCTCTTTATAGACATATTATATATATATATATAGTTTATATATCTATAAAAATATTTATTAACAGATATTAAGAACCTCAGTAATAAATAGAAACAAAAAGAAATAATCAAACAATGTCTACAAAATGTCAATATAATATAGCGGACTCTAATCCTAAGTGATGGTTTTCCGTTTGGTGGTAAGCAAGAACACGTCATAAACCTACTGCAATAAAGGCAGTACCAATCATTACGTGTAATCCATGGAAGCCAGTACCAAAGTAAAAACAAGAACCAAAAGTACTATCGCTTAGAGTAAAAGCAGAAACTGTATACTCTACACCTTGTAATATAGTAAACACTATTGCTAAAAGTACTGTACAGACTAAGCCGTATAGGGCACCTTTTCTATTTCCTTGTATTAAGGAGTGATGAGCATATGTAACTGTAACACCACTTGATAATAATATAACTGTATTAAGTAAAGGTAATTCAAAAGGGTTAATAGCTTCTATACCCATTGGTGGTCATTGGGCTCCTAGTTCAACAGTTGGCGACAATGCACTATGAAAAAAGGCTCAAAATATAGCTAAGAAAAATAAAGCCTCTGATACTATAAAAAGTGCAACACCCATATTTAATCCTCTTTGTACTGCTAATGTATGATTACCTAAATATGTGGCTTCGCTTATAACATCTCTAAATCAAAAAGACATAGAAAAAATAACTAGGAGGAAGGCTAAAGCTAAAAAAAATTCTGCATTGCTAAATCCATGCATAGATAGTACACCGCTGGTAGTCAAAGTTAATAAAGAAATACATGTATATATAGGCCAAGGAGAGGGAGATACTAAATGAAAAGGGTGAGCTTGAAAGGTGCTTCTTGTTAAATTAGTCATAAAATTTTGTGTTTTTCACTTATTTTGTTAATTACAAGATTTTGTGATTAACCTTAATTGCCTTGAAGGTAATTACAGGATTTCCTGATTAACCTCTATTGCTTTGAAATTAAGTTGTAATTAGATCTAATTACAACTTAATTTCAATCATACCTAAAGGTATATAATTATGTATAAAGGTTTTTATAAATTCATAAAAAAAAATAAATTATTAATACTAATGCCTAACCACCCTTAATATTACACCTTAATTATATTTCACTGTCTCTTATATAAAGCATTTTACATTTTACTTTTATACGCACCATGTGTTTAAGTTGAGAAATAATAATTAAACACAAAGTATTGTATAAGACGTATATAAGACTTGAACTTATAATCTTTGTGTCCGTAGCACAATACTTCACCAATTAAGTTAACACGCCGACCTTTAAATATAGTTAATAGATTTAACCCTCAGTAAGGAATAGATGAATCGAACATCTAACCTACCGCGTGTAAAACGGTCGCTCTACCAATTGAGCTAATTCCTCTATATGCATATATATATTATATTATATAAATAATATATGGTTATATATATATTATATATAGTTGTCTAATATATTTTTCTGCTTTATTGTTATAACAATAGCCCCTACCATCGCTAGTAACAATATAATAGACGTTAATATAAGTCATATACTATATGTGGTATACATTATATTACCTATTGTAGTAATATGACTAGTTTCTGACAAGTTACCATCTCATACCTTACTGGTAACAAAGGATATTTCATTATTAATATTACTACTTAAATCTAAAACGTTGTTTTTAGCTTCGACAGTGTGGAGGAAAAAAATATTTTTTAATATTCTTCCTATGTCAAAGATATAACTATTAAAGGGTTCAATACCATAAGGTAATATCCCGTATAGGGGATAATTAAATGAAATACCTATTATTACAGCTAGGGGTATACTATTGCTAGCCTCGCTAAGTAATTCACTTACTCTAACATTAATTAACATCAATATAAATAAAAACAATATAGAGACAGCTCCAACATAAACTAGTAAGTATGATAAACCTATAAAGCTTATACCTAATATTATTAGATAGCTTGATATACTCAAAAATAAACCAATTAAGAACAAAACTGAAACTATAGGGTTTTTACTTATAATAACAAATATTCCGGATATTATCGCAATAATAGAAAGTATATCCAATATTTCAATTCTATAACCATTAGTGAAAGTTTCATATGTAATAACAATAGTATTCATATGGTAAAAAAAAATGTTTATCTCCTAAAGTTTTTTGTGAAAAACATAAATAGGTGTTTAATTGCCTAAATAAGATAATTAAAAGTAATTACCTACTCTTTAAGTTGAGAAATAATAATTAAACACAAGGTACTGTATAAGGCGTGTATAAGACTCGAACCTATAATCTTTGTGTCCGTAGCACAATACTTCACCAATTAAGTTAACACGCCAACCTTTAAATCTAGTTAATAGATTTTATCCTAAAAGCCCTTAAGATGAATCGAACATCTATAAAAATATTAACAGTATTTCGCTCTACCATTGAGCTATAAAGGCTTTAAACTATTTATATAGCTCAATATATTATGTATATATTAGTCTTTTTCTCTCTTACTAACATACAATACATATATTATACACCTAATGCTTGTATATAAACATAATAAACTACGAATTAAAAAAAGATTTTCGTATAATGTACTAAATACTCTTTCCTATGTTATATAGTAATATATATGTATATATATTATCCTAGGAAACAAGAGATTCGAACTCTTAAAAGTATAATACTATTGAGTTTACAGCTCAACCCATCTTACCAATAATGGGAGTTTCCTTTTATATATCATATATAAATATATTCTAAGGAATAAACTTAAATAGTTAAAAGGGGTTCAAAATTACTGTATACTAGCATATATACATAGGGTTATCTATTAAGATACAATAACTTTTTATTTATAAAAAAATCCATTTCCGGTATCGAACCAGAATAAAACACAAATATAAGTTGTGCTTTACACCCTAAGAACAGATTGTGTATATATTTCTATATACAGATTATTGTTAATATTAATAAACCCCGGGCAAGTTCCCCTACCCGAACCGTATTTCGACTTAACACCAATCAAAGTCACGCATACGAAGACTCACCACTCTAGTATATAAACCTTATTATTTATATTAAAAATAGTGACTTGCCAAACTTATTGCACATACTTCTTTCGGCGCCTGACGAGTGGTTAGTACCCATCTGAGATTAAATTCACCGTGACATGGTGATTCACGATTACTAGTAATTCCTTATTCATGCAGTCGAGTTTCAGACTACAATCCATGTTATATCCTATTTTTATAGATTAGCTTTTACTCGCGTTTTTGCATCTATTTGTCTAGGAATATGTGGCACGTCTATAGCCCACAATATTCAGGCCATGATGACTTGTCTTGGTCCCTGTTATCATATCCAATCTAGTGGTGAACAGCTCTATAAAATTATATATAAATAGAGCTAGGGTTTTCGTTAATTTTATGGAACTAACCAAAATCTCACGACATTAACTGAAGACAGCCGTGCAACGCTTGTAATACCTTAATAAGGTAATATTCAAATTGTGGTAAGGTTTTTCGAGGATCATCGAATTAAATAACATACTTCACTACTGGTTTCAGAAACGGTCTAATGATTTCAGTTCCTGCGTTGCCACATTACTCTTAAGGTGAAATGCTTACACTTTCATTTATAGACAAGCTATTTCTTGTCTATGGCATTCATAATTATCTGCTTGGACTACGAGGGTATCTAATCCTGTTTGCTACCCAAGCCTTCGTCCCTCAACGTCAGTTACTACATAGAAGGTTGCTTTCGCCGCCATCAGTCTCCATGGTATCAAAAAATTTCATCTCTACTCCATAAATACTCCCCTTCTCTTATAAAACTCTAGCAATATCGTACCCTGGTTTAGGCTAATAATGCCGTCTAGGTACCCTTTAAACCTAATAAAGATGAATAACACTAGTCTTTTACGTATTACCGCGACTGCTGGCACGTAATTTGGTCAAGACACATAGATAGAAAATTGTCATAATCAGTTTTCTACTAGAATTTTATTCGACATAGTCGAGATCATATCTAATCTTTATAGACTATGATTAGCAAAAGCTATACATTCTTTCAAGTTACTGGTTCAGCCGGTAGGCTATTGACCAATATTCCTCACTGCTGTACTATACGTATTGGGGTTTTTTCAGACCCAATGTGATCGATCGACCTCTCAGCCTCGACTACGGAATTTTTAGCTAGTTGAGCCATTACCTTAACTACTACTTATCCGAGATATTTCTTGTCATCTAAAAGCGGAAGATTAATATAGCCTCCTTTCTATATAAGGGATTTATTCCCTTGCTTTTAGGCAGCCAAAATATCATTTACTCACCTGTACACCACTTCTAATTAAGAAAAAAATTTTTTTAATTAGACGTACGATTAGCATGTGTCAAGTACTTGAATAGCGTTCATTCAGAGCCATCATCAAACTCAAGAAAAATACCTTCATAATTTTTTACTTATGGTAGTGATAAACAATCTCTTATAAGACTATATTTTATATATACATATATATAACATAAACAATGAAAAAAGTTTTTGATTACCACTACTATTATTTTTTAATTTTAAATAAAAAAATATTTACATAAATATTTTTTTCTTATTAGTATATTTTTTATATTAATATAGTTAATGGATCATAATAGGGTTGGTTACCATTAAGCTGGTTCTTGTTAAGGTTATTAGTCTAAATTAAGGTTTAACATAGGCTTGTGTGTTCGTTATGATATATTACTATATAAATATAATTATATGTTATAATGTAATTATATTTATATATGTTATTATTAATTTAATAATTAACTAAAAACTACTTTTACTTATTTAATTAAGTAAGTAAAATTTAATTTTATATTTACAAAATATTGTATACATATATATAGTATTTTCTATACAAGACCAAAGCTTTAGCTTTAATACTTATTATTATAGGTATATATGTTTAACAAACTTCTGACTTTCCTATACTATATACATTATATAGCGTATGTACCATTAATACCACAACCCTTCCACTTTTTTTATAATTATAAAAACTATAATTCTAATAAAATACATTATTTTGAATAATAAGTAATTGTTAAACTAATATAAATTTATCTCTAAGAAGTATAAAGAGATATTTCCTTTTTTTACCTTATATATTATATAAGGTAAATAATATAAAAGATAAAAAATATAAAAGAGGGTTTATAAGTAATTAAATAATACTAATCTTTTTGTAATTTTACTTTTAATTTTTATTAAGCAGATAATATGTTTGTTGAGTTATATTAAGTCCCTAATAGCAAATTACTTTAGATATAAAAAAAATTTTTTTTTCTTTTTAATATTATATTAATATTAATTTAATGTAAGTCTAAACCATCTTTTATATAAGAACTACTTAAAACTACGAATACTTGAGCTTGTATGAAAGCGATACCTAATTCTAATCCACTAAAAGCAATAATGAAAGCTAAAGGTATTAAACCTAAGAAGAAAAATATAAATCCTGAAGTCATTATGTTATAAGTAAAACCAGCTAATATATTTAATAACATATGCCCTGATAAAATATTAGCCGCTAATCTTAATCCTAAGGAAATATTTCTAGCTAAATATGAAATAAACTCTATGAGAACTAGTAAGGGTAATAAACCCAATGGACAACCAGCTGGAACTAAGAGAGAAAAGAATTCTAAACCATGTTTTTGGAAACCTAAAATAGTCGCACCTAATACTACAGTGAAACTAAGAGCAAATGTTAAAATAAAATGACTAGTAGATGCAAAACTATAAGGAACCATACCTATTAAGTTATTTATTAAAATAAAAATAAATAAAGTATAAATAAAAGGAAAATATATTTGTCCATTTCTTGCATTTATTTGATTTACTACTATACTATGTATAGTAGCATATATAGACTCCTGACTGACTGATCATTTGTTACTTACTATTTTGTTATAATTTGTAGCTAATGTATTTAAAGATAATATTAAAAAGGTTCCAATTGTAAGATATAGACCTATATTTGTTAAAGATATATGCATATTAGCTAAAATTGGTGCATCTATGCTTAGTAAATTTCTTATTTCAAATTGATCTAGAGGACTAGAAATTTCTGTAAACAAGTGCTTTTGCATTTGTTCAGTGTTTTTATTCTTTTTATTTAAATAAAATTTTACTTTTAAACCAGTGTAGAAAATAACTACACACTAGTAAAGGCAAATATATAGGTAAATTATAATTTACTTATAAAAATACGGCTTAAGAATAAACGAACGAATCTTGGTAAAATGTATTTAGAAAAAATGTATATCATAGATATAAGCAGTACAAAAGCAAAGGATACTTGATTTATAAAATAAAATGGAACTAATTGTGGCATAATTTTTATTTAAATGTTTTATTTTTTTTTTACAGTTTTACTGTAATTATATACAATATAGAGTTTATAGGGTAATTAAATTATTTAATGTAATGTTAATAAAAAACTAAAATAGACAAGAGCACTATATAATTTTAATTACAGATTGGTCACCTGAATAATGAAACTCCTACTAGCCTTATTCATAGTAATACACTGAATATATAATACCTTTTTCCTTTAAATAGCCTTATAATACAGGAGGGGTTTCTACTTTATAGGAAAATCTTTAGGAACGAGGGGAGGGGTTATAAGCGGTAGAATTAAAACCGACACTGTAAATTTAAGTTTTACTTATAAGACCCTATAAAATATTAATGTTATCTAGTTATACATAAGATGTTATATACTTATAAATAATCTTAGGTATTAATAACCCTTTTCTTTTTGTTATATATAACAATAATATTACTCCTATTTTACTCATTTTAAACTGTGAAGTAGTGCCTCATCACTTGTCTATCGAAAAAATTTAAATACCTAACCTATTACCTATATTTCATTTTTTTGTTATATATTTATATAATAAAAAAATTATAAATTGTGACTACCATATATTAAGGAAGAAGTTGAATAGTGTAGGCCATCCAGTATAGGACTAGGATATATACCTAATATTACAGTAAATAAAACCAAGGTAAACAATATATAGAATTCTCGTTTATTAATATCTGCTATGTTTTTTCTAAAGTCTAGAGAAAAGGATCCTCCAAAAGCTATTCTATTATACATATATATAGTATATGCTGCTGAAAATACTATAGAAGAACTTGCTAATACACCTAATAAGGGCATTCTTTCAAATACACCATATAAAGACATGAATTCACCTACAAAATTTAATGTAAGAGGTACTCCACAATTACCTAAAGACAATATTAAAAATAATATAGAAAATATAGGCATTAATTGAGCTATACCTCTATAGTACGTAATTAATCTAGTACCAGATCTATCATATAATACACCTCCTGCACATATAAATAAACCACTTGAAACAAAACCGTGTGCTAAGCCCAAAGCTATTCCACCCTCTATACCTTGTATTGTGTTACTAAATACACCTATTAAATATACTGCAGCATGAGATACAGAGCTATATGCAATAAGTTCTTTAACATCTATAGTTCTTAGAGTACTAAAACTAGCATATACTATGGTTATTACCCCTATTACATATACTATATATGTATAATCTAAGGAAGCTTTAGGTAGCAAAGGTAAAATTAATCTGAATATACCATATAAACTTAATTTTAATACTATAGCGGCTAATACAATACTACCTCCTAAAGGCGATTCGACATGAGCTTTTAATAATCAAGTGTTCAAGAAAATAGTTGGTGTTTTTACTGCAAAAGCTATAAAAATACCATAAAATAAAAATAGTTGTGTATTATAATTGAAATTGGTTTTATATAAAGCATCAAAATCCGTAGTCCCCATTATGGAAGACATAGTAAGAATAGATAATAGCAGAAATAAAGATCCTAATAATGTGTATAAAAATAAATAAAAGCTAGCCCTTACTTTATTACTAGATCCAAATATTCCTATTAATAAAAATAGAGGAGGTAATATACTTTCGAAAAATATATAGAATAATAATATGTCTAAAACTAAAAATACTCCTAATAAAAGTGTTTCTAATAATAACATTATTATTAAATAAGACCTAAGATTATCATTTATAGATGTTCAATTTGATAACAAAGCTATAGGCATTATTATAGTAGTTAACATAACAAAATAAATAGATAAGCCATCTAGGCCTAAATATAAATCATAGTAATTTATTTCATGATACTCCTGTACAAACTGAAATTGATTTGTGCTAAAATCAAATAACGTAAATATTATTAAGGAGATAAAAAGATTTATAATAGTTGTAACTAAAGCGGTTGCTTTTATTCGCTTGACATTTAAAGGTGTTAAACTGTAAGACATGCTTGCAGATATTATGAATATACCAAATAAAGGTATAAAAAGTAGAAGTGAAAGTAAAATTTTTTATTAAAGCCTTCACTAGACCAACTGTCATCAGGAATATATTATTTAAAATAACATAATCTTTACTAAGACTACATAGAAGAATGTAGTAATTATATAGCAATATTTTTAATAACAATAATAGCTGTAACTTAAATACAAGTATAGAAGAAAAAAATATTTTGTCCTATAATAAAAAAATGTTACTAGGTATTATTTCAAAACTATATTCTATACACGGAACCAACACAATAAATGAAATTACTATAGGTAATAGTATAGTTCAACAAAAGGACATTAATTGGTCAAATCGTATTCTAGGAAAAGAGGCTCTAACTCATATAAAAACAAATATCATAATACATGATTTTAACCCTAGACTTAAACCATATAATAGTCCCTCCATTAAGGGATTAAAAACAAAAATTTCCTTACCAGCAGTATATTGTAAATAATAATCGAAGTTAATATATTGAATTATATTATACATAAAAAATAT
>Ga0209220_1000685_pt1 | contig 10457 bp, 6 predicted proteins | sample BlaSpr_A8_OM3_M3_FD_187984 | JGI IMG/M metagenome (GOLD analysis project Ga0209220, IMG submission 187984) | Forest soil microbial communities from Thunder Bay, Ontario, Canada - Black Spruce, Ontario site 2_A8_OM3_M3 (SPAdes) (version 2) | ecosystem: Environmental > Terrestrial > Soil > Boreal... | reverse complement strand
ATCTCGTACTGCTTGTCAGCAGCGCGCTCTGGTTGTGGCTTGCTCCCTCGTTCTACGTCGACGTGCCATTTGCGATGTTCGTTGTTGCTGCGTTTGTGTCGCTCGCGTCAATGGAGCATGTCGGCGCGCCGTTACATGCTGCAGCGCTTGGCGGCATGTTTATGGGCAGCGCAGCGTCAGTGAAGTATTCGGGCTTACTCGCGCTTGTCGTCGGTCTCGCGTTGCTCCTCCGTTACAGCTCCCGGCCTCAACGTCTGAATGCTTTGCTGGTCTTTCTGGGCGCTGCCGCAGCAATCGCTACGGGCTGGTATGTCCGCGGTCTCATCGTCGCTGCTGATCCGTTGTATCCGTTCTTATCGACGATAACCTCAAGCTCGCTCTCACAGCGGGAGTTCGCGCAGCGCTATGTCGACATGACGAAGCATTGGTGCGGCGCCGGCACCTCGCTCAACGATCTCGTCACCTTGCCCTACCGTATGCTCTTCGAACCCAGGCATTTTTGCGGAGATCCGGGCTACGCATTGCAAGCAGCCGTCGTCTTCTTCATTGCGGCGGCTATCGCCGTGCGCGCCTCGCGAACATTTCTTTTTGCCACGCTGATGCTGACTGTGTTGTGGTTTTTCACCAGCCAACAGTGGCGTTTTGCGATTCCGGCGGTGGCGCTATATGCAGCGATCGCCGCCGCTGGCGTCAGCGTGAGCGGTCCGCGCCTACGTCCGATCTTCGGATTCGCGCTTGTATTCCTATGCGGTTGGGGCGTATTGGTGAATTGGATTCCAGCAACGCAATCGCAAGCGTCCTCAAGTCTTGCGCCTGGTTTTGCGCATATTTTGGGAAGGCAGAGCGCGGACGACTATCTCGCTGCGCGGCTCGAAAGCTACAGCGCCGCCCGCTGGCTGGCACAAAACCGTATTGCCGGCAACACGATCGCCGCGCTTGACGACGTGCGCGACTATTATTTTCCGAGAGGGACGACGTGGATCAATCCCTATTATCAGCAGGTGTGGTCGTTGGACTGGAAAGTGAGCACGGCCGCACGGTACCGTCAGCTGCGGGCGCACGGTTTTGTTTATCTCGTCGCCAACGAGCACCCGGCATATCTCCATCGTACTCCGACCGGGGTTGATTGGGCCGTCTTTCAGACTGACACGCAACGCGGCTTGCACCCGGTGTTCAGTCAGCATGAAGTGTCGATCTACGACTTGCGTGGCCTGCCATGAACAGGCGCATGCTGTTTTGGCTCGGCCTTATGCTGGTTGTGGCCATCGCCGGCTCTTGGCTGTGCAAAGCAACTGCGCAGGCGATGATCCCGCAGGCGACGGGCGCGAGCTACGCCGGTTTTTTGATGGGTCTTGGCTTACCACTACCGATCGTGCAAGTCGCCCCCGGCTGGTACTCCATCATCGCCCTTTGGGGGACTTTTGCCGCGTTGGGATACTGCGGGTGGCAGTTTGCACGGTGCATCAGCCTCGAGCGCTCTAACGTGCGTTGGGTGTACGCGAGCTACGCTGTCCTCGGGTTGGTGCTGACCTTTTTTAGCGTCACGCATTCGTTAGACTCGTACTATTACACGTTGTTCGCGCGCTTGTTTGGGGTGCACCACGTCAACCCGTATATCATACCGAGCGCAATTCAACTGTCTGACCCGGTGTTGAATCAAAACCTCGTACCTCTGCACAACCCGCCGTTTCCCGATCCGTACGGGCCAGGATTCACGTTGTTGGCGGGCCTCGTCGGCAACCTCGAACGAAGCGCGAGCCTTGGGGTGGCGTTGTGGAGTTGGCGGGTGATCGGGGTCGCGGCCACGATCGTCATCGCGTGGGGCTTGGCTTATTCGCTCCGTCGCAGGACAGACGTAGATCTCGCCCGGGGTGTAGCGATTTTCTTGTTCCATCCCCTCACGCTCTACGAAAGCGCAGTCGGCGGGCATAACGACTTGCTCATGATGGCACCGGCGGTGTGGGCGCTCGTGCTTGCCGACAGTTTGCCGCTGGTGGCGGGTCTGCTGCTAGGAGCGGCGATCGCCATGAAATATTTCGCTGTCGTCCTGCTGCCGTTTCTCATCGTGCGCATAGTGCGCAAAGACAAGCTCAGCGCGGCGATCTTCGTGCTGCTGGCGCTGGGGGTTCCACTTTTGTGTTTTCGTCCGTTTGCTTTCGGCGCCGCCGGCGCGGGCACGCTGCAGACGGTGGCCTACAACTCATCCATGTCACTCGACTGGTTGCTGTCGCTGCCGTTATGGGCGATGCACGCGCCGGCAGTCTATCTCAAAGCGCTGCAATTGCTCCTCGTCGCTGCGTTCGCAGCCGTCACGCTCGTGGCGGTCGTGCACTATGCGCGGACGTTGTTGAAGCGCTACATCTACCGTTCCATAACCGCTTTGCTCTACGCCCTGCCTGCGCTGCATCCGTGGTACGCGATGTGGCTCGTGCCGGTGACTGCCGAGCGCGGCCGCTGGGCTACCTTCGCCTGGTGGTTCGGCGCACTTTCATTACTCACGTATGGGCACGAGGCGGTACTTCCTACGCCGCGCAATCATGACGTCTTTGTCTTGTTGATGCTTGTGCTGCTCATCGCACCCATTATCATCGCGCGCCGCGTGACGCCGGACGAGGAGCCGCACGCACAAACCGGCGGCGCGCATTAGAAGGTCGCCTCTGGCCGGAGCGAAATAGCGGCCCATCATGCGTGTCCTCAACCGATGTTCGAACCTCTTTTGTTTTTGCATCGCGCTGACTTTTTGGGGCGCACTTTGGAGCATGGCATTTTCGCTACGGAGCGATGCCGGCGAAACCGAAAGCACCTTGTCGGGATTCCCGGTCAACAGTGTAAGCCATGAGCTGAGTCTAGAACGCAAGGTCAACCTTTCTCCTAACGCCGCCACGGCGCTGCGCGACGAGCAGGCGCTCTCGAGCCACGTGCACCGGATGGGTCAGCCGGCGGACTACCGCACTGCGGTTTACATGCGCAACCGGCTCGCGGCAGCCGGTTGGGATGCGCGCATCGTCACCTACGTCGTGCCGATCGCCTGGCCCACAGAGCAACGGCTCGAAATCACAGCGCCGGTTCACCGTGCGATAGACCTGTACGAGCCAGCACTGCCTGGCGATCCATGGTCGGCGGACCACGCCGCAATCGGCAAGCCCTATTCGGGCTACAGTGCTGATGGCGAGGTCACGGGTCCACTCGTTTTTGTCAATCGCGGAGTGAGCGCCGATTATGCGACGTTGGCACGCATGCACGTCAGCGTCCGCGGCGCAATCGTCATCGCACGCATGGGCGGCGGATTGAGAAATACGTTCAAAGCGATGTTAGCGGCCCGTATGGGCGCGAAAGCGGTGTTGTCGTTTCCGGAACCATTCGTCGACGTATACGATCCTAAGCTGCACGGCAAACCGTATCCGTTCGGCCCTCACCGTCCGATGGGGGGAGCATTGCGCAACACGATGCTCGGGCTGCTGGATGAGTCGGGCGATCCAACCGTCGCCGGGCCGCCCTTGCCGGGCGCGAAGCACAAGCCGTACTCGCTTGTCAGAGTGCCTCCGATACCGTTCAGCGCGATCACGCCTCTGGTGGCGCAACAGCTCTTGCGATCGCTCGACGGGCCTAAAGCGCCAGCCTCTTGGAAGACAAACGTCGCCAGCAACTTCTCCGTCGCCGGTTCCGAGCGCGCGCACTTCGTGCTGCGCAGCCGGCGCTTTTTCGGTCCGATATGGGATGTCATCGCAACGCTGCGCGGCGGCGTAGCGCCGAACGAATCGATTCTGATCGGCAGCCACCGCGACGCTTGGACCTACGGTGCGATCGATCCGGGTAGCGGTTCCGTAGCCCTGCTGCAGGTGGGAGATGCTTTGGGAAAATTGCGGCGCTCGGGATGGCGTCCGTATCGTAGCATCGTCATCGGGTCTTGGGATGGCGAAGAGCTCAATTTCTTCGGAAGCGACGCGTGGGCGCGGCAGCACGACGACGGGCTGCGCAGCACGTGTTGGGCATACATCAATACGGACGAAGTCACGACGGGCCGTAAGTTCGAGCCCTACGCGACCGACGATTTGGCGGGTTTGATCCGTTCGGTCAGCGAGGTCGCTCTTGCGCCCAATGGTAAGACCGTCGCAGAGTATTGGCGCGCGCAAGACAAAAAGCGATTCGTGGAACCGGCCGGCACGGGCAGCGATCACGAAGAGTTTGCGTACCACGAAGGTATCCCATCACTCGGCTATATCTATTCCGGTGTCTTCGGCACCTGGCATTCAGCCTACGACAACATCGCCAGCCTGAAAGTTTTCGATCCGCACATGCAGTTGGCAAATGCGGCTGCACGAATAACGGCGATCACCGCGATGCGCTTGGCTGACGCGACCATTCCCGACGTCAATCTGTCCGATGTGGAACTTGGTTTGCAGCGCCGGCTCAACGCATTTGCCAACGGCCAAGGTCAAGAGCCCAGGCGCGCCATCGTGGTGAGACGCTTGCAGCCCTACCTGACTGCGATGGAGAAGATAACGCCGTTTCTAAATTTCAACGCCACCCGCGCACTCGAGGTAAACGACACGCGCACCATAGAGGTCTATAAAAATAGCATCCTCGCGCTGCGCGCTGCTTTTTTCTCGAGCAAGGGCATTCCGTCAGCCCGCTGGACGCGAAGCCTCTTATACAATGATGACGACGTCGTCTCGTTATTGCCTTCTTTAGAGAACACGCTCGACCGCAAGGGCGGCGATGCCGCACTCGAACAGCTGGCGGGGGCATTCGCTAAGGTACAGCTGATGGTGATCGTGCGGGGGCAGTGCTGCACAGCGCAGTAAAAGGTCCATGACCATCCGCGCAATTTTCTTTGATCTCGACGACACGCTTTTAGACGACACGGAATCAAGCGAGCATGCCGCTGAGATCGTCGCCGCCGAATTGACGGCCGATCGCGGTTTAGATCCCGCCGACCTAGCGGCTGCATACCTCACCGCCGCGATCGATTTCTGGGAACGTCTGGAGCCAGGTTCTCGCAAGCCGCCCAGCGGAGCGATCCGCCCTTCGATCTGGCGGCAAGCGCTCAGCTCGCGCGGTGTCGATGATTTCGCGCTTGCGCAAAGGCTCGCGCGGCGCTACGACGCGCTGCGGCTCGAACGGGTCGAGCTGTTTCCGGAAACCGTGCCGGTATTGCACCAACTCCATGGACGCTACAAACTCGCGATCATCACCAACGGCTTCGCCGAAACGCACGAAAAGAAAATAGCGCGGCTGGAGCTCGCTCGGTTCTTCGACACAATCATCTTAGCGGGCGAGCTGGAACTTGTGAAACCAGACCCATCGGTCTTCCGCCATGCCATGGAAGCGGCGCAAGCCAGCGCCGACGAAAGCGTCATGGTCGGCGACCGCTATGAACGCGACATCCTCGGCGCACACGCTGCGGGCATGCGGGCGATCTGGATAAACGTCCGCAATGAAACCTTGCCCCCGGGTGCCCGTCAGCCAGAAGCTGTCATATATTCGATTGCAGAACTGCCCGCTGCGTTAGCCGCTCTGGACAGTGGGGTAGGTTAAGAGGCAAGCACACTGCCCAACCGCGAACAGTACCTTTCCATGCAAAAATCCGGTAACGGCGCTCCCCATGATCCCTATGCCGCTCCCGTGCTGGCGATTCCGCCGCGCCACGGCTTGGATTCCATTGTCATAAAGGGCGCGCGCGAGCACAATCTCAAGAACATCGATCTCACACTGCCGCGCAATCAGCTTATCGTCATCACGGGCCTTTCGGGATCAGGCAAAAGCTCGCTTGCATTTGACACGATTTATGCAGAGGGCCAGCGGCGCTATGTCGAGTCGCTGTCTTCGTATGCGCGGCAGTTTCTTGGGCAGATGGAGAAACCGGATGTCGACTACATCGAAGGCATGTCGCCCGCGATCTCCATCGATCAAAAGTCGACCAGCCGCAATCCACGTTCAACGGTCGGGACCGTCACCGAAATATATGACTATTTGCGGCTGTTATACGCACGCACCGGGCATCCGCATTGCCCCAATTGCGGGCGCCCCATCACGCCCCAAACGGCCGAACAGATCGTCGACCAAATCATAACACTGCCCGAGGGCACGCGGCTGCAGGTGCTCGCGCCGATGGTGCGCGGGCGCAAAGGCGAGTATCAAAAGCTCTTCGAGCAAGCCATCAAGGACGGTTATGCGCGCGTGCGCGTGGATGGTCAGATCCGCGAACTGCGCGAGAAAATAACACTCGACAAAAAACGCAAACATACGGTGGAGATCGTCATCGACCGGCTGATCGTCAAGCCGGACATCCGCAAGCGGCTTACCGACTCGGTCGAGACCGCCCTGAAGCTCACCCAGGGCCTGCTGGTGGCGCTAGCGCAAAAAACTGGCGGCAAGGAAGAAGAACTGACTTTCTCTGAAAAGTTCGCCTGCATCGAGTGCGGCGTTTCTTTTGAAGAGCTGGCGCCGCGCATGTTTTCCTTCAACTCTCCCTATGGCGCTTGTCCTGAGTGCACCGGGCTTGGCGCGCGTATCGAGATCGATCCGCGCAAGATTATTCCTGACCGCAACAAGTCGATGCGTGAAGGCGCGATCGTTCCTTGGACCAAGAACTTATCCGCCGGGATGAACCCCTTTTACGTCCAGCAAGTCGAGACGTTGCTGAAAGAAGAAGGCTACAGCCTCAACACGCCGGTCAAAGATCTGCCGGCGGACTTGCTCGATATGATCTTGCACGGCCAAGACGAAAAGCGCTCGTTCCGTTTTCGGACGAAAGCCGGCAAGCACTGGAACTACGAAACGCAGTACCGCGGCATCATACCCAACCTGCAACGCCGCTACGAAGAGACGTCTTCGGATTATGTCAAAGAAGAAATAGAAAAACTGATGACGCAGGTGCGCTGTCCGGCCTGCAAAGGCGCTCGCCTTAAGCCGGAATCGCTGGCTGTGACCGTCGGTGGCTTGTCCATCGCGCAGCTTACGGCGTTGTCGGTGGATAGGGCGCTGGACTTCGTGCAATCATTGGAGCTGTCGACGCGCGAAGAACAGATCGCGCGTCAAATCGTCAAGGAGTTGCGTGCCCGGCTGGGTTTCTTGGTCAATGTCGGCCTTGAATATCTCACTTTGGACCGCAGCGCCACGACGCTGTCGGGCGGCGAAGCGCAACGCATCCGGTTAGCGACGCAAATCGGCTCATCGCTGGTGGGCGTTCTGTATGTATTAGACGAGCCGTCCATCGGGTTGCATCAGCGTGACAACGCGCGTCTGCTGGCCACGCTCAAGACGCTGCGCGATTTGGGTAACACGCTGATCATCGTCGAGCACGATGAGGACACGATGCGCGAAGCGGACTACATCGTGGACATCGGGCCGGGCGCGGGTAAGGCCGGCGGCCGGGTCGTGGCGGCCGGGAGCATCGCCGACATCGAACGGGAACCCGAATCGTCGACCGGTCGCTTCCTCAAGGGTGACGACATCATCCCGGTGCCCGGGCTGCGGCGCACGCCGAAGGGTATGCTCAGCATCAAAAACGCGCGCGCTAATAACTTGCGCGGCGTTGACATTGATTTTCCGCTCGGGGTGCTGACTGCCGTGACGGGCGTGTCCGGCTCAGGCAAGTCCACGCTCGTGGACATGGTGTTGCATCGTGCGTTGTCGCATTATCTGCACGGCCAGCCGCCTGAGGACACCTACGGCCGTGTGACCGGCATGAATCAGCTCGACAAGACGATCATCATCGATCAGTCTCCCATCGGGCGAACGCCGCGCAGTAATCCCGCGACCTACACCGGCGCCTTCGATCCGATTCGCGAGCTTTTCTCGCTGACCCCGGACGCTCGCATGCGCGGCTACGGGCCGGGTCGCTTTTCATTCAACGTCAAGGGCGGGCGCTGCGAAGCGTGCGCCGGCGACGGCATCATCAAGATCGAAATGCACTTCTTGCCGGATGTGTATGTCGAGTGCGAGGCGTGTAAAGGCCGGCGCTACAACCAGCAAACACTCGAAGTGAAGTATAAAGGGAAGTCGATCGCGGATGTTCTGGCGATGCGCGTGGACGAAGCAGCTGATTTTTTCATCAACATTCCGCGCGTGCACAACAAACTGCGAACCATCTGCGACGTCGGCTTAGGGTACATCCAAATGGGGCAGCCGGCGACGACGTTGTCGGGCGGCGAGGCGCAACGCGTGAAACTTGCCACAGAGCTTTCGCGCCGCAGTACCGGCCGCACGTTCTACATCTTGGACGAACCGACCACCGGATTGCATTTCGCGGACATCGCGCAGCTGCTGCAGGTTCTGCAGCGCTTGGTCGAAGGCGGCAACTCGGTGCTCGTGATCGAGCATAACTTGGACGTCATCAAAACCGCGGACTACGTCATCGATTTAGGCCCCGAGGGCGGCGACAAAGGCGGCAAAGTCGTCGCCACGGGGACGCCGGAGGAAGTCGCGCAGCAGCCAAACTCGCATACCGGCAAGTACCTGCGGCGCGTCCTGAGCGATCCGCGCGCGCATATCGCAATCTCGAAGGAGCACTCGGCGGTTGCCGAATACGAGCGCGCTAACCGCGAACTGCTCGAAGAGCTTGAGAGCGCCGAGGCCAGCTAGACCGCCGGGCGGAACGCCCTTCCTCCACCTGAATTCCAGCGCGCACCTGGCCGATGACTAGAGTACCGGCGGCCTCCACGTATTGGGGCTTCGCACCGAGAGGTATTATGCCCGACACGATCGGTACCGGCGAATTACCCGCCGCCCTACCGCTCCCCATTGACATAACCGTCCGAAACGCGGAACAGGGAGTCAATCAGACCGGCAAAGCGGCCCGTTTAGATGCAAGTGGGCTTGTTGCGACATTGCCGACCGAAGTAAAAGAAAACACGATCCTTTATACTACGCTCGATATGCGCAGCATCAAAGCAACCGCACGCGGGCTCATCAAAGTAAAATCGCAACGCAACCTCGGTGAAGGCGGCGGTTTCGAAGTCCAAGCTGAGTTTCTCGAACTGAGCGACGACGCGCGCCAAAAGATCGAGCGTCTCTTGGGCAGACGCCAAGAAGAGAGCGCACCGGCAGCAGCCAGCCCCGGCGGCGCAACACAACCGTTCACGCCATCCCAGACTTTTCGCAACGCTTCCGCTGCCACGTACTTGCCGCCCGTTGATTACCGCACATCGACTCCTACACCCGAGCGGCGCCCATATTTTGAGCCGGCGCCGCTGCGCGGAAAATCGAACGCTGCACCCGCAACCAAATTTTGGAATTCGCTCGGTGTCAGCTTCTACATAGTGGTGATTCTCATTGTGTTGGCTATTTTTCCGAAAGGCCGCGCTTTCGAACTGTACATCTGGAATCACCTCGCTTGGGGAGTCAGCCGTATTTGGTTCTGGGCTAATCATATCGGCGACGTGAAACTGTGGGGGAACTCCCCCAACTAGCACGCCCCGCCGCCAACGTGGACTCATCGAGAGCAGTCAAAGCAGCGCAGCGTCGCGAACGTTTTGGTCGTAATCCACACTGCGGGAGCGTGCGATGACAGAGGGCAGCGGCAGTCCCCCGGTTGACCGGCGGAAACATTCACGGCTCGGCAAAACTCTTCCGGTTCACGTTCGCCTCGAACAAAGCGGGGCGCGTCACTCTGCTTCAATTGTAAATATTGGCGCGGGCGGCGTGTTGTTGCAGACCGATCTGAGCATAACCACCAATGACCTGCTGACGATCGAACTCGACCTCGCGGGCGAAAAACAACCAATTTCTGTGTACGGCACGGTTGTCCGCAGCGATGCGCGCGGCGTCGGCATCGCCTTCGTACGCATCAGCGAGATCACATCCGAGCTGATTTCCTATCTCATCCGCAAATGGGAGCGCGAAGGAGCACCGCAGGTCTAATTTTGTCGGAACCTTCCATGAAAACGCGCAACGAAGCGGCTGCGGTCAAACGTGCAGCCGAGTTGCGCCGGTTGCTTGACCGTTATAGCCACGAGTACTACGTACTCGATCAACCGAGCGTCAGCGACGCCGAATTTGACGCGCTGTTTCATGAGCTCGCGTCACTCGAAGAGCAGTTTCCCGCCTTACGAAGCCCCGATAGTCCGACGCAACGGGTCGGCATGCCGGCCTCCGCTGCTTTCGCACCCTATCGCCATGCAATTCCGATGCTGTCGCTCGGCAACGCGTTCGGTGAACAAGAGTTGCGCAGCTGGCAGCAACGCATCAGCCGCATGCTGGAGGAGCCGCATGAGTTCGTCGCCGAGCTCAAGATAGACGGACTCGCCATAGCGCTTCGGTACGAGCACGGCGTGCTGGTATCCGGGGGTACGCGCGGCGATGGCTCCGTCGGGGAGGACGTCACCGCAAATCTACGCACAGTGCGCTCGATCCCGCTGCGCTTGCGCGGCTCGCCGCCGCCGCTTTTGGAAGTGCGCGGCGAAGTCTACATGCGGCGCACTGATTTCGACGCTATGAACGAGCGGCGGCTTGGC
>Ga0209220_1000684_pt1 | contig 10461 bp, 7 predicted proteins | sample BlaSpr_A8_OM3_M3_FD_187984 | JGI IMG/M metagenome (GOLD analysis project Ga0209220, IMG submission 187984) | Forest soil microbial communities from Thunder Bay, Ontario, Canada - Black Spruce, Ontario site 2_A8_OM3_M3 (SPAdes) (version 2) | ecosystem: Environmental > Terrestrial > Soil > Boreal... | reverse complement strand
CTGCGTGTATGTGAGCGCGCCGACCGCACGCGCGACCCGGTTGTCGGTAAGGCCCTCCAGGAACGCAGCGGCGCCTTGCCCGCGGACCTCGATCTTCGCGAACGAGGTGAAGTCGAAGATCGCGGCAGCTTCGCGGCATGCCTTGTGCTCCGCGCCGACCGCAGGCGACCAGAGGCGGCCGGCCCAGCCGCGCGGCCGCAGCGACTCATCGCCCCGAGCACCGTTCGGCTCGAACCAGTTGGCGCGCTCCCAGCCCGACTTCTCGCCAAACGCCGCACCCAGCTCGGAGAGCCTCGGGTAGACGGGCGAGAGGCGCAGCGGGCGCCCGGCGCTCCGCTCGTGCCCGGGGTACTTGACGTCGTAGTAGGTCGAGTACACCTCGCGCGTGCGGGCCAGCGTGTACTCGCGGCTGATGTAGTGGCGGCCGAAGCGGCGCGAGTCCATCTCCCACGCATCGAGCCCGGGGCGACCATCGACGATCCACTCGGCGACCAGGCGGCCCATTCCGCCCGCGCCTGCCAGACCGTGCGCGCAGAACCCGGCGGCGACCCAGAAGCCGCGGACCTCGGTGGGACCGAGGATGAACTCGTTGTCGGGGGTGAACGCCTCGGGCCCATTGACCAGGCGGACGACCTGGGCGTCCTTGATCGACGGAGTCCGCACGATTGCGTTCGTCATCAGCGGCTCGAAGCGGTCCCAGTCGGGCTCGAGGAGCTTGCCGTTGAAATCCGGCGCGATGCCCTCGAGGCCCCAGGGCGCGGGGTCCCGCTCGTAGCCGCCCATGATCAAACCTCCCGACTCGGGCCGGTAGTAGACCAGGAGCGAAGGGTCGCGCATGGTCGGCATGTCGAGGGGGAGGCCGGACGGCTTGGTGATCAGGTACTCGTGCGCCATCGGGATCAGCGGCACGGTGACGCCCACGAGGCGGCCGATCTCCGGGGCGAACATCCCGCCCGCGTTGACCACGAGATCGGTGTCGATGTCGCCCTTGTCCGTGATGACGCGTTTTACGCGGCCGCCTACGACCTCGATGCCCGTGACGCGTGTTTCCTCGCAGATCTCGGCGCCGCGGCGGCGTGCGCCTTCGACGAGGGCGAAGGTGAGCTGGCTCGGGTCGATGTAGCCGTCGGTCGGGAGGAAGGCCGCGCCGAGGACGCCGTCGATGGACATCGGCGGGAACATGCGCTGGGCCTCTTGAGCGGAGACGAGCTCCAGGGGCAGGCCGAAGGTCTTGGCCCAGCCGGCCTGGCGGGACAGCTCCTCCATGCGCTCCTGGCTCGAGGCCAGGCGCAGCGAGCCGACCTCGTGCCAGCCGGTCTCGAGGCCGACCTCCTTGCCCAGCGATCTGTACAGCTCGACCGAGTTCATCATCATCTGCGTCAGGCTGAGCGAGCCGCGCAGCTGGCCGACCAGGCCGGCGGAGTGGAAAGTCGAGCCGCTGGTGACTCGCGCACGCTCGACGAGGACGACCTCGGTCCAGCCCAGGCGGGTGAGCCAGTAGAGGATCGCGGCCCCGCCGACTCCTCCACCGATCACAACGGCGCGCGCGTGTGACTTCAACCTTCTTCCGCGCCCCTCTCCCTGGCCCTCTCCCCTGAAGGGGAGAGGGGACCGTTCCCCTCTCCCTCCGATGGGTTCCCTAGGCCGTGGATGAGGCCGGTTGGACCGGTGTTGCGTCCGGCGCGTTGCGTTGGGCGATGAAGTAGTAGATGGCGCCCACGATCAGGATGACTCCGAGCGTCGCCTCGAAGATGGGGACGCTGCCGATGGAGGTGCCGAGGTTGATGTTCGGCAGCGCGCTCAGCGGAGGATTGCAAATCGAGCAGCTGCCAACCGACCGCGGCCACAGAAAGTTGACGATCATGCTGCCGCCCCACACCAGGGCGAGCCCGTTGATGATGGTGCCCCACTGCCCCAGCTTGAACGGCGCGTCATCCTTCGGCCAGCCCTTCATGCGAGCCCGCAGGATGGCGATGTTGCCGAGCATGTACGCGATGTAGATCATGCCGGTGGCGGAGATGGCGATGAGACCGGCGCCGGCGTAGTAGAGGAACGGGATCCCCGCCAGAACGCCGATCACGATGCACGTGCCGACCGGCGTGTGCAAGGACGGATTGACGTTGTTGAAGTACTTCCCCAGCGGAAGCTTGCCGTCACGCGCCATGCCGAAGGCGAGCCGGATGGTTGCGGTCTGGATGGCCAGGCAGCAGACGTAAACCGCAGCCGACACCACCAGGTAGTAGACGTTGGCTGCCCAGCCGGGGAAGTTCGCCTGGATGATGGCGACGGGCGGGAAGACGGTGCCTGCAGCGGTCGAAGCGACAAACTTGTCGACATCGCCGGGGATGGCGATGATCGTCGCGAAGAGGAAGACCGCGCCGATGACCGCGGCACCGATGATCGCCCAGATGACCGCGCGTGGCGCCTCACGTCGCGGGTTCTTCGTCTCCTCGGCGAGGGTGCTCGCAGTGTCGAATCCGTAGACCACGAACAAAGACATGAACATCGCGGCCATGAAGGTGCCGAGGCCGTTGGCGCCGCCGGCGGTCAGCTGGTGGCCGTTGAAGACGACGCCAGCGTCTTGGTGGTGGTAGAAGAGCAGCAAGATCAGCGCGAAGACGACCATGCCCAGGATCTCGAACACCACGCCGGTGTTGTTGATCAGGGCAACCAATCTCACGCCAAAGATGCTGAGCAGCGTGGTGCTGATCAGGACGATGACCGCGACGGTGCGCTGCTGGTTCAGCGACGTCACGTCAAGCGGGAGCCCAAGCCCCTGCAGGAATGGAATCAAGGCGAGCGGAACGGTGGCGCAGACCGACGCGACCGTCAGGATGCCGGCGAAGAGGTAAGTCCAACCGGTGAACCAGGCGTAGTGCCTGCCGGCCAGGTACTTGGTCCACTGATATACCGACCCAGCCACCGGGAAGTGGGCGCTGACCTCGGCGAAGTTGAGGCCGACGAGCAGCTGTCCGATGATGACGATCGGCCAGGACCAGAAGAAGGCCGGGCCGCCAAGGCCGAGACCGAGGAAGTAGAGAGTGAAGATTCCGGTCGAAGGCGAGATGTAGGAGAAGGCGACCGCGAAGCTGGAGTAGACCCCCAGCGCTCGCCTGAGCTCCTGCTTGTAGCCGAACCTCGCGAGGTCCTGAACGTCGGCATGTTGGGCTTGATCCTGCAAGTGCGTCCCCTCCTTCACAGTTGCCTGTGACCGCACGAAACGTTTGTTACAGAAGTCGCGCCGAAGCTATCACTCGGTGCGCTCTGCGTCAACGGGCGCGTATGACGCAACGAGAGATCGTCCGGCCGAGCCAAGCCACGCGCCGGTGAGCCCGAGCAGGAAGCCGACCACGAGGGTTAGCGCGAGCGGAATCGCGGACTGGTGGGCGAAGCCCATGATCGTGGCCAGGCTCTGTGCGGTCGGGCCAAGCCCGAACCGGACCTGGACCACGGCGAGCGGAATCCCCCACCCGGCCAGGCCGATCAAGGCTCCTCCGGGGATGGCGAAACGGGCCCGTGGCTCGACAGCCCCGAACAGGACTCCCACGAGGAATGGCGCCCACCATGCCTCCAGCAGCACGCAGCCCACCGAGATGAGCACGCCCAGGATGAGCGCCGCCACCGTCCTCACGGGTGCAGGCTCCACGCCTTGGCGCCGCTCGATGAAGCGGCCTGGTCGGCCGTCAGCATCGGGGCGTACTGGCCGTTAAACCAGGTGCCGACGCGGTTCGCGTACCACGCCGAAGCAGGGTTTTCGCTCTGGCCGCCCGGGTAGATGCCCTGGAAGGTGCCGGCGCCCCAGTCGACGACCATGCGCCAGCTCGGCCCATGGGTGGACAGGAAGTCGCGCGCGGCGAGTGGCGTATTGGCGTCGCCCCGGTCTGGTACGGGTCCGTAGCTGAGACCTTTGACCGACAGGTTGACGAGCTCGCGCTGGTGGACTCGGCCCCATGTCCAGGTGGACGGGTCGGACCCTAGCTGCTTGGTGAGGTTCGTCACGGTCGTGGTCAAGGCGTTGTGAAAAACAGTCGCCTGATCAAGGCTCGCGCACCCGCTCGCCGGCGGGCAGACCGTTTCCCCGCGCAGCGTCACGGCTTCCAGGTACTGACCGAGCGCGTTGTTCAGCTTCTCCTGGGCGAGCCCTTCGCTCTGCTCGGACCGGTCGACGGCGATGTTCTTGGCCGTCCACCAGGGGTCAAAGCTCTGCGCCAGATAGGTCTGCCAGAAGTTCCACCAGATGGTGGCGGCGGCGGAGCTCGTCTCCATCCGGTAGTCCCAGCTGGCCAGGAGGTCTTTGGCCGGCGAGCTCGGCAACGATTTGAGAAGGATCGGAACGATCTCTGAAGCCAGGTAATCGCGGGTGTCGGTCTGCAGCGCGGCCATGTCCGCGGCCGTGAACTTCTTGTCCTGGCTCAGCACGCGGTGGATCTCGTTGGCGCGGTAGCCGGGGTCGAAGAAGTTCGAGGCGGTGCCGATGTAGTAGGGATATGTATCGCCGACCTGGCGCTGGTTGGCGGACCAGACGATGCCGCCCGGCGGGTTGTAGACCTGCGGGATGGCGTCGAACGGGATCGTCCCGTAGACGTCCTGGTCACCTGTCCCGAGCATCGGCAGCCACTGCCCGCTGCCGGCCACCTGCGGGTAGTACCCGGCCGAGATCAGCCCGATGTTGCCCTTGTCGTCGGCGTACACGAAGTTGTGCGTCGGCGAGTACCAGCCGCGCAGCGCGTTGCGGAACGACTGCCAGTCGCTCGCCTGGTCGATGCCGAGCAGCACCTCGAAGTCGTTAGACGGGATGTTGCCCGCCCACCACACCGAGGTCGTCAGGCCCCGTTGGCTGATGACCGGTCCGTGCTTGCTGAGCTTGACTGTGAGGTGGGCCGTCGGGCCGCCCTGCACCGGAATGTCGTAGCTCACCGTCTGGTATTGCTGCCACGCTCCCTTCCAGAAGTACTGGTCCGGGTGGGATGCGTCCTCCTGCTCCCAGTAGAAGAAGGTTTGCTGGTTCTGCGCGTCGGTCAGGCTCCATGCGATGTGCTGGTTGTGGCCGATCAGCACCCCGGGCGTGCCCGGGAGGCTGACGCCGCTCGCGTGGTACCCGGGTGAGTCCATCGTGAGCTGGAACCAGATCGCCGGCAGCGTCAGGTGGAGGTGAGGATCACCGCCGAGAAGCGCGCCGCCGCTGGCGCTCTTCGCGCCGGCGACGGCCCAGTTGTTGCTCGCGCCGCCGGTGGCGATGAGGCCCGCGGGTAGGGACTCGAGTCTTTGATATAGGGCGGCCGCGGCGGCCGCTTGCACGTCGGTGACCTGCGACATCGCCGCGATGGTGGTCGGGGTTTGGAAGCTCGGGTAGGGAGGCGGGTCGTACGGCGACTGGGGGTTCGGGGGGAGGATGGGAAACCACTGTGCCAGCACGTCGGCGCCGAGCGACCGCTGGAGCAGCGCCATCACCAGCGGCGTGTCGGTGAAGTTGAGCGTCTGGGTCAGGTCGCCCTTGACGATGAGCGAGTCGATGGGCGTCCACGGCTTGGGCTGATAGCCGAGCAGCGTGAACATCGCGGGCAGCTGGTGCTCGTTCTCGCCCTGCGTGATGCGGTCGTTCACGCCCTGCGTGTAGGCGAGGATGGCCTGGCGCGACCGACTGTCGGGCGTCAGCTGCTTCCACTCCAGCTCGGCCGTGCGAAGCAGGCCGAGCTGCAGCTCGAAGCGATCGCTGTCGAGCGCGACCTTGCCGACGATCTCCGACAGGCGGCCCTCGCCTTGCCGGCGCAGCAGGTCCATCTGGAAGAGGCGGAAACGTGCGTGCACGTAGCCAGTGGCGAGGAAGAGGTCGTGGTCGGTCTGCGCCACGATGTGCGCGGTGCCGTCGCTCTCGAGCGTGACTGTCACGGGCTTCTCGAGACCGGCGATGCGCAGGGTCTCGCTGCTGATGGATGCGTCGGCCGCCATCGTCCACGCGCCGGTGGTCGGGTTGAAGGTTGGCCCGAGGGAGGGCAGTGGCCCGGCGCCGAAGAAGGCGGCGTAGAGCACGGCGGCGGAGAGGAGTGTTGCGGCGAGGACGTTGATTGTGCCGAGGCGGCGGCGGGGCCGGCGGGTGCGCGGTCGCGCCGGCGCGGGAAGCTCGGGTGCCGGGGTCTCCTCTTCGCGGGCGGGGGCGTCGATTGTCACTGGGTGGGAAGTTTGAGCTAAACGAAAACGGACTGTGAAGAGGGAGTTGGGTGGGGTCTGGCGTGGAAATGCATGACGGGCTGGGCGAGTTGGTACATCACCCGTTGGACCGGTGCACGCTGCCTCGACGAAACGGCGTGAAGCCGCACATCAAACCTGACCACCACCATCGAGGGCGTGAAAAACGAAGTCGGCGCGCCGCCGGCAGACCTCGAGCTCTCGCTGCCGATCTCAACCCAGACCCTGCAGCGCATCACTTGCGACTCCACGATCTCCCGAGTGCTGCTGGCCGACTAGATGGTGATCGACGTCGGGCGGGCGACGCGAACCGTATCGGCGCCGACGCGACGGGCGCTGTGGACTCAGGATCAGGGCTGCCGGTTTCCAGGCTGCGACCGGCCGGTGGAATGGACAAATCCTCACCCGTCAAGCGGCCAACGTTAGTCAAGAAAAGGCGATCCAATTACAATTGGAGTTGACCAACCTGGGGTCGACTCAGGCGGGGAGTTACTTCCCTTGGTCGTCTGAAGCAGGCGCGGTGTGCGTCCAAGCCTCCGACCGGGCATCACCCGAAGCGGTATGGAGGAACTAAAGAAAGTGCGCGCTAACGCACCTGGGCAAGCCACATGCCCCATCTGTGGCCGAGTCTTCGTCATCCAACGACGTGGGCCCGCTGCGGCGGACGTAGCTCGCGGGGCAATCTATTGCTCTGACGCGTGCGAGTCGAAAGGAATCGCCGTCGGCGAAGCACACTCCGGCCGCCGAATTCGCTAACTACTGGGCGCCCGGACCATGCCGGGCGCCCACTGACCTCGCCTAGAGGCGAACATAGGAGTCAGAGCATGGGATGGTTTCGAAAACCAGCCACCACCGAACCATACTCAAGGTATGGGGTCCACTTGGTGACGGTCGCTGCCGGCGATGCTGCGCGGGTCGCGGACTCATGGCACGCAGGGGGCATTGACCTTGATTGGCAGCAGAAATTCCAAGTGCTGTACGAATTGGTGCTGTACTACCTACACATCACTGACCGCTACGTTGCTCAACACCGGCCGGGTCAGCGACAGCGGATCATGGACGCAGTGACCGGGGCGGCTTGGTACGCCTGGTTAACCAGGTCTGTCGTGAAGCCGATTCCGGAGGATCTGAGTGACCCCGCAACGGTGGAGAACTTCAGGGGCTTTACGGAAGACCTCCACCTTCGTCACGAGCTCTATGCGCCTTATGTATGGGAGCGGGCGGACGATCCAGATAACTTCGAGGGCACCTTGTTCTGGGAGTTTCCAAAGTTCGTGAGCCGGTCATTGGGCTACCCCGATGACTTGATCACGATCATGGGCGTTCAGATGGCGATGCTTAATTCCCTCGAGTTCTTGAATTCCGCGCAACTTTTGGATCCCTAGCTTGGGCACAGCGGTTCAGCCGCCTACAGTCGTCTCGCTTGTAAGGACATGCGCGGGCGGGGGTCCGGGGTCCGGGGGTCCCAGTCTCCGCCCGCCCGCTCTACAGACAACTAACCGGCACCGGTCAATTGGCCGCCGCGGACCGCGAGGCCGGAATGTTTAGCGAGTAGGCCGGACGCTGACTAGCGGCGAATGCGATGTACCTACCAAACGTTGGTCTAGCAAATCAGATTGGGGTTATGTCAATCCCGTCATCTTTGGCGTGCACAATACTTCGGGGGCTGAAAATTGTTCCCCTGCGTTCGCGGATGATCGTAGGGTGGCAAATTGTCAAAGCTTGCGGCTCGACGACGAAAATCGTTTTCAACAGTCCGGTCGCCGCACCCCTACCAATCAGGGCGAGGATAGCCGCTTGGATGGAGCCGAGCCAGCTCCAGTTCACGATTAGATCTTAGGTAGGCGATAGAACCCGAGCTTGCCGTCAGAATGTTTGATGGCGATAGTCGGAGCGCCTCGATAGACAATCACGTAAGGACGTCCTGTATCCATTTTGTCGAGATGCACGGTGATCGTCTTGGCGGCATAGTCAAACGCTGGACCCGCAAAGGGAGCTTCGGAGGAGTTGGTAATTATCTTGGCAGGCTGGGTTTCAATCTGAACGTGTGCGTGGACTGCTCCTCCGACTAGTTTGATTCCCATCGTTGTCGTAGTCATTCGATTCCCACCCTCCTATATCTATTCAGTGGCGACCATCTGAGGTGCGCCTGTTACCACAAAGAACGGCTGGCCATCTGGCTGATACGCGGGTGTGCCGCCCGCCTTAAGGACACGATAGATCGTTAATACCGTGGTCCGTAGCCGGATTCGTCCGCCATCTAGCAATTTGTATTCTGCCCATGGCTCAGAGATTGCCTCAAAGGCTACTTCGCGGGCTGGTAGCTCTTGATCTCCGACAGTGACCTTGACCACTTTGGCTGCCATGCCAAAAGGATCGTACTCCTTGCTTAGGATTTACTTAGCGTCTGGAGGCCACTCTTTATCGGTCGAGTTCTCAGTGGATGGGTCGCCGCGTCTGGGTTAGCTCGCGGCGGCCCCCGATGATTCTCTCGGGCGGTTTGGGGGCCTGGAGTTCTTGTACGGGAGTGAGTAATTGTTGCCACGCCGTTTGCATGCCTGGCGAAGGGGAAAGCCAGCGCAGCCAAGCTGGGTGTGGTGATTGGTCTACCCGTCGGGACGGACGTTCGTTAATACTCACAATCTGCCCAACATGGTCTTGCTCTGCTACTACCACCATCGGCTCGTGCACGAAGGCGGGTGGCAGGTGATCAGGTCGGGCCGGGAGTTCCGGGTTCCTGCCGCCCGACCGGGTCTTCATGAGACGGGCCCGCGGACCTGGGATGCGCTGGGCGGCTTAGACCAGCAGTTTCGCGGCTCGTAGCGCGAGGTAGCGCTGCTCGGGGAGGCTCGCCGTCATCCTCGCCGCGCGCTGGTATGAATTTCGCGCGGCGGTGAGTTCTCCTGCGAGCTCGAGCAGGTGCCCGCGCACCGCTTCGAGGCGGTGGTTGTGGGCCATGCGATCGTCATCATCGAGAGTTCCGACCACCGCAAGGCCGGCTCTGGGTCCGTGGACCATCGCCACCGCGACCGCGCGATTGAGCGTGACGATAGGGCCAGGTGACACGCGCTCAAGCACCTCGTACAACGCGAGGATCTGCCGCCAATCCGTTTCAGCAGCGCTCAGTGCTTCATCGTGCACCGCGGCGATCGCCGCCTGCAGCTGGTACGGACCGACGGGCACCGTGCCCAGCGTCCGGGTTAGAAGCGCGACGCCCTCGGAGATCTGCGTCGCGTTCCAGAGGTCGCGCCGCTGCTCGTCAAGGGGAACGATCGAGCCATCCGCTGTTGTTCGCGCGGCGCGCCGTGCGTCGGTCAGCAGCATGAGGGCGAGCAGGCCGGCGACCTCACCCTCCGCCGGCACGAGCAGCTGAAGCATGCGCGTCAGCCGGATCGCCTCCGTCGTGAGGTCGGCTCGACTCAGCGTGGGTCCCGCGCTCGCCAGGTATCCCTCGTTGAACACGAGATAGAGCACCTGCATCACCACGCGAAGTCGATCGGGACGTTCCGATTCGGGCGGAAGCTCGAATCGCATGCCGGCATTCCTGATGCTCTCCTTGGCGCGGCTAATGCGCTGGGCCATCGTCGCTTCCGGAACCAGGAATGCTCTAGCGATCTCTGCGGTGGTGAGCCCGCCGATTGCCCGCAACGTGAGGGCCAGCTGAGAGGGCGCTGAAAGTGATGGATGACAGCAGAGGAAAAGGAGGGTGAGCGTGTCGTCCCGTTCGGTGACGAGACCCAGCGCGGGCGCGTCCAGGGTGGCGGCGGTTTCTTCGCGACGGCGCCGCGCGCCCTCGCTGCGCCACTCGTCGACCAATCGTCGCGAGGCCACGGTCAAGAGCCATGACTGCGGGTGGTCGGGTACACCACCGTCCGGCCACCGACGAGCGGCGGAGAGCAGCGCCTCCTGCACCGCGTCCTCGCAGGCGTCGAACTGCCCATGTCTCCGCACGAGCGCGCCCAGGACCTGCGGCGCGAGCTCACGCAGCAGGTCCTCGATGTCCGGTGGTTCCAAGCTCAGAACTCGGGCGGAGCGTCCATCACGCGGCGCACCTCGATGGGCACCTTGACGAAGGCGACGATCCGCGACGCGATCTCGAGGGCGCGCTCCTCGCTCTCGACGTCGACGATCCAGTAGCCGACGAGCGACTCCTTCGACTCGGCATAGGGTCCATCGGTGGGGACTGGGATCCCGTTCTGGAACCTGACCGTCTTCGCCTGGCTGCCGTCCGCGAGGCCCTCGGCGCTGACGAGCTCACCGGATTTCCTGAGGTCG
>Ga0209220_1000683_pt1 | contig 10482 bp, 6 predicted proteins | sample BlaSpr_A8_OM3_M3_FD_187984 | JGI IMG/M metagenome (GOLD analysis project Ga0209220, IMG submission 187984) | Forest soil microbial communities from Thunder Bay, Ontario, Canada - Black Spruce, Ontario site 2_A8_OM3_M3 (SPAdes) (version 2) | ecosystem: Environmental > Terrestrial > Soil > Boreal... | reverse complement strand
ATCTTCGCGGCGCGGGCTTGTTCGAGGGCGACAAGCACGGCGGAGCGTACCTGCGCGAGCCGCTCCCAGTTCTCCGCCGCGTCCTTGGTGATTCCGCAAGCAAGCGCGACCGCCTCCGGGAACAGCGTCATATGTACGCTTTCGGTCTCTCCGGGCGCCTTCGGCAAATACTTCCAAATTTCTTCAGCGGTAAAGACGAGTATCGGCGCGGCCAGGCGGACTAGCGCGCTGCTAATCTTCCACACCGCGGTTTGCGCCGAGCGGCGTGACTTATTTCTGGGCGCCTTGGTATACAGCCGATCTTTCAGCACGTCGAAATAGAAGGCACTGAGGTCCACGACACAATAGTCGTGAATCGCGTGGTACACACGGTGGAATTCGTAATTCGCATACCATTCGCGGCATTTCTTCACCAGCTCGGCGGTGCGGCCGAGCATCCAGCGGTCGAATTCCTCGAGCTGCTCGTTCGCCAGCGCATCGCGCGAGGGATCGAAATCGCCGAGGTTGCCCAGGGCGAAGCGAAAGGTGTTGCGAATTTTGCGATACGCTTCGCTGAGCTGCGTCATCACGCGCTCGCTCATTTTCACGTCGGCCTGATATTCCACCGAGCCGACCCAGAGACGCAGCAAATCCGCGCCCCACTTCTCGCAAATTTCGATGGGATAAAGCGCGTTGCCCAGCGATTTGGACATCGGCCGGCCCTGCTCGTCGAGCGTCCAGCCGTGGGTGACCACACCGCGATAGGGCGAAGCGTCGCGTACGCCCGTGGCAACAAGCAGCGAACTGTGGAACCAGCCACGATATTGATCGGGGCCTTCGAGGTAAACGTCCGCCGGCCACTCCCCGCCCTTCAGCACAGACAGATTCGAAGAGCCCGAATCGAACCACACGTCCAGAATGTCGTTCTCCTTGCGCCATTTCGACGCTCCACACACACACTTCGTGCCGGCGGGCAGCAATTCTTCCGGGGTGTGCTGGTACCACGCGTCCGCGCCTTCCCTTTCGAACCATTTCACGACATTGCGCAGTGCTTTGAAATCTTCAAGACGCTTCCCACACGCGTCACAATAAAAAACAATGATCGGCACGCCCCAGAAGCGCTGGCGCGACACGCACCAGTCCGGGCGCTTCTCAATCATTTCGTACATGCGGTCTTCGCCCCACGCGGGAAACCATTTCACTCCATGAATTTCTTTGAGCGCTTCCTGTCGCAGCGTTTTTTGTCTGCCATGCGCGGCCTGGTCCATCTTGATGAACCACTGTTCCGTTGCCCGGAAAATCACCGGGTTGTGGCAGCGCCAGCAGTGCGGATAGCTGTGCTTGTACTCGTGGTGGCCCAGCAGCGCGCCGCGATCGCCCAGTAATTTCACGATGATGGGATTCGCGGTGAAGACATCTTTGCCTTTGTATTCCGGCAAACCCTCGAGATACACGCCCTTGTCATCGATCGGCGCGTAAATCTCCAATCCATAATTTTGGCCGGAATTGAAGTCGTCGGCGCCGTGGCCCGGAGCCGTGTGCACGATGCCGCTGCCCTGATCGAGCGTGACGTAATCGGCGAGAATGCCGGGCACCTGAATCGGCACGAAGGGATGCTGAAACTTCATCCCCTCGAAATCGCGGCCCTTATACGTGGCGCACACGCGAACTTCCTTGATGCCACACTCGGATTGCAGAGCGGCGACGCGGTCGGCGGCCAGCAGCAGCGCGCCTTTTTCGGTTTCCACGGCGGCGTATTCGAAATCTGGATGAAAGGCGAGCGCACGATTGTGAGGAATGGTCCAAGGCGTGGTCGTCCAAATGACAGCGTTCACATCCTTCGTGATTTTCGCCGCATCCCCTTTGCCGCCGCCCACAACTCCAAACTTCACCCAGATCGATGGGCTGGTGTGATCTTCGTACTCCACTTCTGCTTCTGCCAGCGCCGTGCTGTCGTAGATGCACCAGTACACTGGCTTGCGCCCGCGGTAGACGTAACCTTTCTCCATGAAATCCAGAAACGCGCCCGCGATGGTGGCCTCGTACTCATGGCTCATCGTCAAATAGGGATCGTTCCACCGGCCGAATATGCCCAGGCGCTTGAAATCCTTTTTGTGCTGCTCCACGTAGCGCAAGGCGAATTGGCGGCACAGCTTTCGAAACTCCGCCGGCGGCACCTTCCCCTTTCCGCCCAGCTCTTTTTCCACCTGCGTCTCGATCGGCAGGCCGTGGCAATCCCACCCTGGCACGTAAGGTGCGTAGTGCCCCGCCATGCTCTTGGTCTTGACTACCAAGTCCTTGAGGATTTTGTTCAGCCCGGTTCCCAGGTGGATTTCACCCGTGGGATAGGGCGGCCCGTCGTGCAACACGAAGAGCGGCTTGCCTTTCCGTGCCTCCAGGATGCGCTCGTAGATGTTTCCTCCATGCCATGCATCGAGCTGCTTTGGCTCATTCTGCGGCAGGCCGGCCTTCATCGGAAAATCCGTTTTCGGCAAATTCAACGTTTTTTTCAGTTCGAGTGGTTCGGCCATGATTAGAGCGCTTGTAAATCCCTTCTATGCCGTCCTTGTGTACAGGTATACGGCGGGAAACATCGGAAAGCAGTGTAAGCACGTATGTTACAATGAATGGTAGTCGGTGTCAGCCGCTTGGGGCGCGCAACCTTTCCCGGCCAGCGCGAATCCTATCGGTTGGGAACACCGAAGGCAGGGAATCTGCGTCTAATTGAAGAGGGAAACGGTGCCGGGCAAATTTATCAATCTTCTGCCGCCTGAAATTACAAAACCCAAGGTGTCTGCAGCAGGCCCAAGGCCCGCGGTTCCAGTACCGGCCTCGGCGGTGCCGAAGTTCGAAGCGCCCGACATTCTCATCCCCGATAATTTTTGGTCCAACCTGAAACAGTTCTTCACAGAGCGCCCCATTAAGGTGCGCGAGCGCAAAGGCGCACCCTTTACCCAGACGGCCTTCGGTACCGGCGTCGGCGATAACCTGAAGGAATTTTTCAGCTCCCGCCCCGCGCCCAAGGGACCGGTAAATAGCAAACTGGCAGTGGCCTGGGGATCGAATTTTGGCGGTTTCGGCACCCGCATCAAGGAATTTTTCTCGCCACCGAAGCAACCGCCCTTGCCCTTCGCCGTAAAACCGGTGAAAGTGAAGGACATCTGGTCCAAGGACGAAAACTTCGGCTGGAGCCAGGTGATCGCCATCGGCTTGCACGTGGCGGTGATCGCTCTGCTGGTCATTCCGATTTTCACGAATGTCCTGCCCGCTTCCACCGAAGCAAAGAACAAGCTGGTCGGCGTTGTGCCGCTCGACATATCGCCTTACATGGCGAAGCTCCCTTCGGGCGCGAACAAAGCCGGAGGTGGTGGCGGGGCAAACAACCATACCCTCACTCCCACGTCGAAGGGGAAGCTCCCCAAGTTCACGATGACGCAATTCACCCCGCCTCAAGCAAAGATCCAGAATTTGAATCCCAAGCTGGCGATGGACCCGTCCCTGCTCGGTCCGCCAGATTTGAAAATCGCCAGTCCCAATATGGCGAACTTCGGCGATCCCCTGGCCAAGAGCGTCACTGATTCTCTCGGAAATGGCAATGGCACCGGTATCGGCAGTGGCTCCGGCGGAGGCCTTGGCCCGGGCGAAGGCGGCGGCACGGGCGGCGGCATGTTCCGCGCCGGCATAAACGGCGTCGGCTCTCCAGTCTGTATCTACTGCCCGCAACCGGAGTACTCCGACGAAGCTCGCAAGGCCAAGTATCAGGGAACCGTGCTGCTCGACGTGACGGTTACCGCCGATGGGCGCGTACTCAACCCGCAGGTTCTCAAGGGGCCCGGTCTCGGCCTGGAAGAAAAAGCCATGGCGCAAGTGAAGAATTGGAAGATGCGCCCCGCCGTCGGCCCCAGCGGCAAGCCGGTAAATTGCCGCGTGCAGATCGAAGTCACCTTCCACCTCTATTAACGCCAGGTCCCACGAGTGACTCGGAAAAGTTGTGCCGGGCCTTAGCCTCTCCGTGCGCTCAGTATTGAGTCTTCTTTCTTCGAGTGAGCCCCCCGCCACATCCTTTGCGGGCAACCAATCTGCCGCGCTCCGCTTCTCATGACCCGTTCGCCGCCCCTCTCGTCGAGGAGTCTGGCCAAGTCTGAGACGGGCGCGGAGGCCTGCCCATGCGCGAGCCGCTTTCGCGTGACTTTTCTTCCCTCCAGCCATCACGGGATTCCTGGCTTCGCCGTGTGCGCGATAACTTTCACCAGCTTCTTACGCCAGCTCACATATTCCTGTCCTCCGCAAACGACGCGCCGTTACATCTCCTGGTATTTAACCGCACTGCTACCGCGGGCGGCGCGCGAACAGCCTCTTTGCTCACTCACGCAGCATTGCTCTCTGGAATTCTGCTCTTGAATTTACCTTCGCATGCACCAGGAGTCGCAAGCGCGGGGTCCGAGCTTGCGCCGCACCGTGGACTCACTTTTTTCCCCGTCGCCGAAGATGCCCGCTTTGGCCGCCCATCACTCGGTAAAAAGAGTGGCGGCGGCGAAGATGATTTAAGACCAACACGACACGGATTCCTCGCGCCGGGTTCTTTCGTTCCACTGGCTCCTCCGCATCGGCTCATAAACACCGAGCCCGCCCTTCCCGTTCCGGTGTCTGTCTTCGATTCCAACGCGCCTCAGTTCCCGGCACAGGTCGCAAACCTTGGACTTCCGTGGATGAAGAACGATACGGACTCTGCAGGGCCCGGCAAGAAACATGGGTTCGGCTCAGGCACCGATGGCGGAATGGGCGATGACAAAGGCCCCGGCGCCGGACAAGGCGAAGCTTACGATGGTCCTTACGCGAATGTCGTCTCTCCGCCGAGGTGCGCCTATTGTCCCGATCCCCAATACGCGGAAGAAGCGCGCGAGGCCAAGCTACAGGGAAAGGTTACGCTGCGGGTTTTGGTTGGCGCCGACGGGCGCGCATCGCAAATTCGTATCGTCCAGGGAATTGGGTTGGGTCTTGATGAACGCGCCGAGCAATCCATTCGCGGCTGGAGATTTGTGCCGGCGCAGGATGCCACGCGCCGTGCCGTTCCGGCCTGGATCACCGTCGAAACTGTCTTCCGCCTTTTCTAGACAGTTTTTCAGCTACGGAGTAGCATTTTCTGCCGTGCCCTAAGACTTCGCTGAAAACGAATAGGAGCAGGTCCCCCTCCGACCGCGGCGGCAGCCTCCGCGCAAACGAACCCGAATCGGTGTTTTGGATCAGCCGTTTCCTCCCAACAGGCCGCCCGGCCCAATCCCCGCCGCACCCACAAGGATGCGGCACCCCGAACCACCAAGACGTAAGTCCATCGACATCGTCACATCCCCAGACTGCAGATGCCCCGTGGCCTTCTCAAATCAGAGTACTTTCATACTAGTTCGGTGCCCTCTCTGTACCATTGTTGGCGGCGGTACGATCGGCGATTCTCTCTCCTGTCAGCACCTTGCTGTCGGCATCTCGGAGAGTGAACTTGAAAGTGTCCCTAAAACTCCTTTTTTTGTCCCCTGTAGTGGCTGCGGCGATCATTTTCGCGACGGTCGTGCATAGCCCCACCATCAAAGCAGCGCCAGGACCCGATCACGCGAGCCGCGCGGGGCTCATGCCGATCGGAAAGCCCGTGAAAATCAAGGCGCCGCTGGGCCTGCCTCCAGTTCCAATTCCGCCGGACAATCCGCCCACGGAAGAAACGATCGCCCTTGGCCGGCGGCTGTACTACGATCCTGGGCTCTCCGTTGATGGAACCATATCCTGTGCAACGTGCCACGCACCGAATCTCGGCTTCGGGGATGGCAAGGCGCTGTCAAATGGCGTGGATGGAAAGCTCGGTACGCGCAGCGCCCCGACGGTGGTCAATGCTGCGTACAACAGGCTGCAATTCTGGGATGGGCGCTCGGCCAGCTTGGAGAAACAGGCGGAAGGGCCGATGGCGAATCCGGTAGAGATGGGGCACACGCTGGAGGGAGTTGTGAAGTTTGCGCAATCCGATCCAATGTACCGCAAGCTGTTTCTGAAGGCCTGGGGCACAGAGCAGATCACCATCGACCTTGTGACCAAATCTATCGCGTCTTTCGAACGGACGGTGGTGACCGGGGATTCCCCGTTTGATCGCTTCTATTACGGGGGCGATAAGCAGGCACTTTCGCTGGCGGCACAACGCGGCTTGAAATTATTCCTCAATCCGAAGAAGGGCAACTGCAGCGTGTGCCACGTGATCGGTAAGAAGTACGCGCTTTTCACCGATAACAAATTCCACAACATTGGTGTCGGCGCCGATACCTCGGGAAATTTTGCGGACGTCGGCCTGTACGCGCGGTCGAAAAATACAGCAGATATGGGCGCGTTCAAAACGCCGACACTCCGCAACATCGCAGAGACGGCACCGTACATGCACGACGGCAGCCAGGCGACCCTCAAAGACGTCGTGGACCATTACGTCGGGGGCGGCACATCCAACCCGCATCTCGATAAGGAAATCCACGCCCTCGATTTTCTGACCTTCAATGAGCGGGCCGACCTCAAAGCATTCCTTGAGTCACTGACCGGCAGGTTGCCAGCGAATGTGGATCCGCCGGCGGACTTGTCTTCGGGTAAGATGCAAACTGCGCAGCAGCAGTAGTTCAGTGAGACATCCCTGAGCCAATCCTCAGGGCCGGGAAACCGCTCGGAATCTTCTCCTTGACGACTGCCTTGTGGTGGACGGATCGGTTGGAAAACTGCATCACACCAAGAACCCGCGCGCCCCGAAATGCTCCCCGACAGGGCCGGCCAGGCGGGGCGCGCGGAGATTTTGCGCTGTGCCGGGTCGCGATTCGACAACAGGGATCGGCGTGCAGGAATGTCGATTAGAGTGCAGGTCCCGGGTCTTGCGGCGTTCACCGTGTTCGTAATCCCTTGCATCATGTAACCAGCACACCCTCGGAGTTCGGCCGCTTGTTTGTCTCACCCCTATCCCGGCTGCCACATTTTTCCGGCGCTGTTTATTCTTCCGGCCGCGCGTCCAATTACGAAACAAGCTTCCGCTTCCCCGGCCACACTTGGCCGCAATCTGCTACGATTCCGGCATGAGAAAAACAGCCCTTCTTAGCTGCGGAGTTGTGCTGTGCGCGCTTTCGATTGGGAGCGGGGTATGGGCGCAGACGGACGCCGGCGCCCTCGAAATCATCGCCCGCATCACGCCGACGGGAGCGCGCCCGGAGCCCGTGCGCCAATTCACGTTTTACATCCTCACCAAGAGCTACTCGGAGATCGTCAAGGAAGTAGAAGAGAAAGACCCCATCCCGCCGCGCGATCAATTTATCGATGACCTCAAGGTTTCTCCCGAGCTGCGCTCCTGGCTCAAGGGCCATGACACTCTCGACTTCACCGAGCCGGGATTCGACAAGCTGCTTACCCCGGATGACGTCCTCAACGTTCCGGAATTCTTGCTAGCCTACCAGCGCACGAACAGCGGCGGCGTGACCAACGGCCTGCCGAGGCCAAAGTATACGGATGCCGACAAAACGGAGCATCCCGAGAAATACGAGAAACTAAAACAGGATTATCTGGCCAGCCTCAAGAAATTTCTCCGCTCGCGACCCGAGACCGTGTCCGGTGTCGAGCTCGAACTGGATGGCGTCAACCCGCAGCGCAAGTGGGCCGCGCTCCAGAACGATCGCCGCAAGCGCGTCCAGCGTGTCGCCCCGGACGTGGCCCAGCTCAAATTTCTCGCCACCAAGGCGGACACCGATCTCGAGGGGCGCGCCTCGCTATATGGTATTGCTCCCGGCGACTACTGGATAAGCTCGCTCAATCTGGACGCCGACGCCGGAGACATGCGCGTGCGCTGGGATGTTCCCGTAAAAATTGATCGCGGCAAAAGCATCCGCGTCGAACTGTCGAATTTGAACTCCCTCGATGCACGCAGCTCCGCTCCCTAGCGCCTTCGAGCGCCGCCATGGGCACGCCCCTCAACTGGATTGCCTTCAATCTCTTCATCGTTATTGCGATCGCGCTGGACCTTCGCGTCTTCCACCGCCGCCCCCACAAGATCGCGCTTCGCGAGGCGGCTATCGCCAGTTTTGGCTGGATCGCAGTCTCCGTTCTCTTTGGGTTCGGAGTGCTCTATTTCTATGGCGGCCAGCTGGGCCTGGAATTCTTTACCGGCTATCTGCTCGAAAAGGCTCTCAGCGTCGACAACCTGTTTCTTTTCCTGGTGATCTTTCGGGCGTTTGCCGTGGACGACCGCCTGCAGCACCGCCTCCTCGAATGGGGCGTGGTCGGCGCGCTGGTCATGCGCGGGGTGATGATCGCGCTGGGCACGGAATTGATCGAACACTTTTCCTGGGTGATGTACCTGCTCGGAGCGTTTCTGGTCTACGCCGGCTTGCGCATGCTGTTCTTCAACAGAGGAAAAATTCATCCGGAACAAAGCAAAATCTTCCGCTTCGCCAGCCGGCGTCTTCGTGTAAGCCATGAATATCACGGCGAGCATTTTTTCGTGCGCAATGCAGGCCGGTTGTTCGCCACTCCGCTGTTTCTCGTTCTGCTTGTCGTGGAAATCACGGACGTCACGCTGGCGGTCGATTCCATCCCCGCAGTCTTTGGCATTACGCGCGACCCTTTTATTGTGTACACATCGAACGTGCTCGCGATTCTCGGGCTCCGCGCGCTGTACTTCCTGCTGGCGGGAGTCATCGACCGTTTGCGTTTTCTGGATGAGGGGCTAGCGGTCGTTCTGGTATTCATCGGCGGAAAAATGATCGGCGAGCGTTGGCTGCACATTCCAGTGACCGTGTCTCTTGGCGTTGTGGGAGGCGTACTGCTGATCGCGCTGCTGGCGTCGCTACTCATTCCGCCAAAGAAAAAAACCTGAGATTCATTCTCCCTCAAACATCAGTTCATCGATGTAACACCACATCCAGTTTTCGCCCGGCTCCTGCGACCGGACAATCGGGTGCTTCGTGGCGTGAAAATGTTTTGTGGCGTGTTTGTTTTTGGAGGAGTCGCAACAGCCGACATGGCCGCAGCTCAAACACAGGCGAAGATGCACCCAACTGTCGCCCATCTTCAGGCATTCTTCGCAGCCCTTGGTCTTTGGCTTCACGCGTTTAATCTGATCGAGGTGGGTACAGTTTTCGGCCATAGTTGTCTCCCGCGGAATCATACCGCTGCTTGAATTGGAATTCGCACCTGGAATCGTGTATCCCCTGGAACTGATTTTACGGTGATGAGCCCGCGCATTTTTCTTACAATGCGATGCACCACATCCAGTCCGAGCCCGGTTCCCTCGCCCACGCCTTTCGTCGTAAAGAAAGGCTCGAAGATGCGCGATTGCACCTCGGGCGGGATGCCCGGCCCGTCGTCGGCGATTTCCACAAGCACGTAATCATTTTCGCGCACGGCGCGCACGAGAAGTTTTCCTTTTTCCTTCATGGCGTCGACAGCATTGTCGATCAGATTTGTCCAGACCTGGTTCAACTCACTTCCGTAGGCCATCACCTTCGGCAAGTCTGGAGCATATTCGCGGGTTACCAGGATGCCGCGCTTCAGTTTGTGATGCATGATGGTGAGCGTCGTTTCCAGGCTGCTCTTGATGTCCACTTCCTGCAGTGGCGCCTGATCCATATACGAATACTCTTTGATCGCTTTGATGAGATCCGAAATGCGCGCCGTGCTGTTTTCGAGTTCGGCGGCGATGCGCTCCATTTCGAGGAGAGTGGCGAACCGCGTCAGTTCGGGCCCAAGTGAAGTTCCGGCGGCTCTCGCAAAACTTTCGAATTGCGCGTCTGTCAAATTCGCATCGGCGAGAAGCGGCGCCAGTTTCCAGGCATCGGCAACGCCGCGCCCTTCCAACCAGCTTTGAATCGCTTCCTCTCGCTCAACGCGTGCGAACTCATCTTTGTACTGAGCGGGCTTCAGCGCGGAGCGAATCTCTTCTTCGCGCTGCGCCAGCAGGCCGCAATCCTCCGGACCCAAGGTCGAGCTGCGGCCGGCAACGCGCAGACGCTGCAGGCAATCGCGCAGCGCCGCCGCCGAGCGGCGCGCCGCGGCAGACGGATTGTTCAGCTCGTGCGCGAGCCCGGCGGACAATTTTCCCAGCGCGGCCAGTTTTTCCCTTTGCTGCTCTTCCCGCGTGACGTTTCGAACGCGATCCGTCAACAATCCAACCAGGCGATGCGAGAGCTCGGGCATGCGCTGAAAAAGTTCTGAAAACTTGCTGGCAGGAAACGCCAGCGCACGAATCGGAAGCACCGCGCGCCCGGTCACGCCGACCACTTTCATTCTGGAGAAAGGCAAGACGCCGGTGACCTCGCCAGCGCGAACGGTGAAAACCGGGCCATCCTGCGGACCATTCTCCCGCCGCGCCCGCATCTCTCCTTCGAACATCACCAGCATCGTGTCTGCGGGAGTATCTTCCTTGACGATAATTCCGCCCACCTCGACGCGGAGCTCTTCCGATTGCGCGACAAACCATTCCAGATCGGCCTGGGGCTGGTCCCC
>Ga0209220_1000681_pt1 | contig 10511 bp, 5 predicted proteins | sample BlaSpr_A8_OM3_M3_FD_187984 | JGI IMG/M metagenome (GOLD analysis project Ga0209220, IMG submission 187984) | Forest soil microbial communities from Thunder Bay, Ontario, Canada - Black Spruce, Ontario site 2_A8_OM3_M3 (SPAdes) (version 2) | ecosystem: Environmental > Terrestrial > Soil > Boreal... | reverse complement strand
TTGGGCAACGCGGTCAACAGGTGTGTGCTCCATGGTTCCTCCTCTGAATCCCCTCTGAAGCCGGCCGACCCGGCTGAACGGGTCGATTCTAAGTAGGGAGTGAGAAAAAGACAAGGCTTTTCCCCCTTCCCGCATTGCCCAACAATCTCCCTCCCCCCTGGGGGAGGGCAGGGTGGTGGGGGCCTCAGCAGCTGATCAATTCAGCGGCGAGCGTTGTGTTGGAGTACGGCGGGCCGCCACCGGCGGCGGCGAAGATGGTGCCCGTACCTGACCGCCGGTTGGTTTTCCACATCAGCGTCGCCGTATGCGATCCGGCGGTGACCGGAACGACCGTTTGTACGTAGGCAGCGTTCGGCGACATCGTCCCCGCATAACCGCCGCTCTCCTTCCAGCCGACGACGTTGCCATCCAGAGCGAGCGCCAGGTCCTGGTTGTAGCCGGCGTTGGCGGTGAAGAGGTCGGCGTTTCCGGAGAGAATCACGCAGGTCGCCGATCCGGCGGAGAACGACAGCGTCAGCGTGCTGCTATCGATCGCGGTCCAGGTGATGCCGTCGCTCCCCCGGAGTTGATACTGCTGGGTGCTGCTCGCATTCGACAGGCTGCTGGCGGCGACCGGTACCAGCTGCGCGATCAGGCTCGTCGGTGAGAAGTTGGTGCCGATCGGCCCCGCCCCGATATGGATCATCATGCTGCCCGACGGCTTGTTGGTCTTCCACCGGAGCTTGATCGAGTAGGGCGTCGCGGCGCTCAGGTGAACGACCGTCTGCACGAGCGCGGCGTTGGGTGAGTACGTGCCGGCAAAGCCGCCGCTCTCCTTCCACGCGACCAATTGGTCCGGGCCGCCGTTGGTGCTGACCGAGATTCCGAGGTCCTGGTTCAGTCCGGCGCCGGATGTCCAGAGGTCGGCATTGCCACTCAAGATCGCGAGCGAGTCCTGGGTCGGCGTGATGTTGAGTTTCAGCGTCGTGGCGTCGACGTCCGTCCAGGTGACGCCGTTGCTACCGCCGAGGCACGGCTGCGAGGTGGTGCTGGCCGAGTAGACCGTGCCGGCGGACGTAGGGAAGAGCTGCGCCGTCAGGCGTGTCGGCGAGTAGCCGGTGCCCAGCGGTCCGGCGCCTGCGTAGATTGTTCCGCCGCGCGAAGGCAGGTTCGTCTTCCACTGCAGCTTCACCGTATAGGTCAACCCGTTCGCCACCGGGAATGTCGTGCGGACGGCCGCGGCATTGGGCGAGAACGTCCCGGCATAGCCGCCGCTCTCTTTCCAGGCCACGACGGTGCCGGAGCCATAGGTCCCTCCGCTGACCAATACAGCGAGGTCCTGGTTAAGTCCCGCGGTCGCCGTCCAGAGATCCGCGTTGCCGGTGATCAGCGCGACGGAGTCCTGCGTGGGCGTCAGCGTCAGCGACAGATTGGCCGTATCGATATCGACCCAGGTCTTGCCGTCGCTGTTGGGCAGCCGGTATTGCTGCTGGCTGACCGCGGTGAGATGCGCGATCGACGGCGGTGGCGGGCTGTAGAACTGGCCGACGAACACCCGCAGATAGCCGCCGTCGTCGTCGGCGTAGGTCGACGTGTGCGTGTTGCAGGCGTTGCAGCTGCCCAGCGCGTCCGTCGTGGGCACGCCGTTGTTGTTCGTGATCCCATCGGCTTTGGCATCCGTGTACGTGGTCTGGCCCGCGTTACCCGCGCCGAAGAGCACGGCCGTGATCCCAGCGGCCTGGAGGGATGCCGTGTTCGCGATGAAGTACTCGGCGCGATTGTCCTGGTAGTGGCCGTCGGTGTTGTTCATCGTCAGGTAGTACTGGTTGCCGACGGGCACCTGCCAGACGATGAGCGAGCGCCCGGTCTTCACGTGCAACTCGGTCATGAACTGGAGCCAGACCGCGAAGTTCGGCAGCTTTAAGTTCTGCCGATCCCACCAGTGCGCTCCCCCGTCATGAGCGACGAGCTCGAACCATCCCGCGTCATGGTCGGCGACGTCATTGAACACCAGGTCGAAGGTGCTGCCCCAGGGGTTGGAGGCGACTCCCGCGGAGTTGAGGAACGCCGCCACCCGGTCAGCTTCATGGCTGGGGCTTACCGCGGTGTCGGTGTTGGTCCCGATGTCGAAGCCGCTGGCCCAGAGCGAGGCATGCGTGGCCATCAGCACGTTGGGCGCGTACTTGTCGCGAAGATGCAGCAGGGCGCTGGCAAAACCCTGCACCGTGTCAGGGATCCCGGCGACGTCGGGATGCCCGGAGCTCTTCACCATAGCGCTGACCGTGGAAGCCGGTTGGTCGGCGGCGCGTGGCTCGAGGTAGCCCCAGAGGTCCGGCTCGATCTGCACGATCACCTGGCCTCCGAAGGCTCCCGCTTTTTGCATCAGCAACACGAAGTTCGCGTAATACGCCCTCATGGTGCTGGCATTGTTGAGGTTGCTGAAGTCGCGGTCGCTTTCGTTGGAGCCGACCGAAGGCAGCGACTGGAGCAACTCGTAGTAGCTGAAGACAGGAATGTAGCCATGGCTAGCGCTGGCGGTCATGTAGTAGGTGGCGTACTGCCCGGCCGGCGTGTCCCAGGTTTCCCACCCGTTGCCGGTGTTGACGCCGGCGGTGAGATAGGCGTAGCGATACGTCCAGGGGATGCCGCTCGAGGTCATCCAGGTGAGATCGACCGGGTTGCTGGCCAGGCCGAAGCTAAACCCGGCCGGCAGACTCCGCGGCGCGACGCGAGCGCTTATCAATTTCCCGTTCGCGAGTTTCCCAAGGGGCAATTTCCCTCCCCCGCTTGCGGGGGAGGGCAGGGTGGGGGCGTTGATCAACGCGACGCCCACGAGCAGTGCCACCAGGATCCGTCCCCTCACGCAATCCAGTTAGCGCCGCCACCAGGGGGAAAGCAATCCCGGCCCTGTAACCGTTTCGGAACTTTTCCCTCGTACGGCCTTTAGCGTACCCACTTCTTGAAACCCATCGCACGGCGGCTGCGTTATGTCTTCGAACGTGGCGGTAAAACTGGGGCGCGTGGATCCGCAAGATTGGTTTGACAGCCTGTACAGCGCAACCTATCGCGCGGTCATGGGCTGCGCGTACTTCGTCGTCCTCGATCGAGACGTCGCAGCGGAAATCACCCATGACGCCTTTATCCGCCTCTGGGAACGTTACGGCCGCCTGCCGGCCGAATCCAACGAGAAGGCCTGGCTGATTCGAGTAGCAACCAGCCTGGCGATCAGCCACCCGCGCAGTCAGGGGGCAGCATATCGGCGTCATGCAGACTACTTGGAGCCGGCCGACCCCGGTCTGCAGGCGTTGAACAACCTCGAGCTGGTTCGTGTCCGTCGCGCGCTTCTCATGCTCGAACCGCGCGATCGCGCCGTTATCTCGCTCCGGTTTGACAGTGGCCTCGGCTTCGCCGAGATCGGATCGATCGTTGGAAAGCCCGAGAACACCGTCAAGACTCGGTTTCTTCGATCGCTCGAAACGCTGCGACGCGAGCTGGGCGACGCGGGCGGGTTCGGTGTGGAGTCCCCGACCAAGGAAGGATCAAATGGCTGACCACGGTTCGCTCGAGCATCAGCTGACCGATTTTTATCACCGGTCGCGCGTCGCCATGAGTGGGCCAGTTCCTCGCTGGGAACCGGCAAAGAGCTACGCCGCCCCGCAGGGATGGGGCCGGCAGTTGATGTTCACCGGCGCCGCAACGATCTTCCTCCTGGCCTTCGTCGCCGCCGCGAGCATCTGGCGTGAAAACCACTCATCGCCGGCCGGGCAGAATCAGGCAGTAACGAGCCCGACCGCCACGCTTCAACCGTCGCCCGCGCCCAGCGCGTTTACCGCGAGCTGCAAGCTGCCACTCAACTGGTGGGGTGCAACGGGCCATATGAGCGGTGGGTTCGTGAGTTTTCCCGGCGCGTCATTCGCTGCCGACTCGAGCGCGAGTGGCCTCGTCAGTCCGTACGGTGGCACCTGGATTTCCTACGACACGCCGATGCGGCGCTGGGTCCCAGCCGACCGGCTGATGGTTTCGCCGGACGGAACGACCTGGCTGTACGGCACCCTGGGCACGGGCATGATCTATCACGCGGTTGATGTCAGGACAGGGACGGATACCACGCTCTGGGGTTCCGACAAGATGTATCGGCTCTTTGGCCTCGACAACAAGTACGCCTATGCGATGCTCGACGGCACTGGTGGCGCACACCTGTGGCGCCTGCCCCTCGATGGAACGGATGGAAGCCAGATAAGGGTCAGTGGAACCTGGCAGTTCGTGAATGGCGCTGCTGTCTGGGGAACGGGGGCGGCGTCACTGCCGGCCGGCGCGCCCTTCACGCTGCAGCGGCTCGATCTCCAGAAAAACACCGTCACCACCTGGGTGCAGCTGTCCGGCCCGGGTAACCTCGTCGGCTTCGATGGGCGCGGCGCGCCGGTCGTCCAGGTCGGCGGTGGCGGCGGGGACATCATCGTCGCACCGAGTCCGGGCGTCCAGCGGCCGGTGGCGCATGCCTTCACCTTCGCCAAGGGACCGGATGGCATCGCATCGCTGCCCGCCCTCGGCGACTCGTACGGCATCTGGCTGCCCGGGACCAATGGGCTCTACGTCAGCGTGAATGGCGTCGCGAGCAAACAATCCAGCGTCCAGGCGTTTCCCGCCGGCCCCTGCAGCTGATAAATTCCTCTCCCTTGCGTATCTCCCTCCCCCGTTTACGGGGGAGGGTCAGGGTGGGGGCCGCTATTGGCCAGGAACCGGTACGACTGTCCAGAGGACGCCGGCGTCTGCGGTTTTTAGCAGTAGGCTGCCATTGGCCAAGTAGCCAGGTCGCGCCGATATCGCAAGCGCGTACCCGACGTCGGCGGTAAGAAAGTTGAGATTCATGACTGTGTAACCGGTGGGTAGGGCCAGACGCAACTCTTTCCAGGTTTGCCCGGCGTCGCGGCTGATCCAAAGGTGGTCGCCGGTTCCTACCCACCAGTGGTTGGCGTCCAAAAACTCCCAGTAGAGGGGTGCGTTTTGCGAGCCCAGTGGCGGAAGCCGGCGAGGCGCCAGCCAGTGCCTTCCGCCGTCGCTGGTGGGGTAGACGTAGAGTGCAGATGGATACCCCTCCGCAGGGACCGACATGGGCTGACCGTTTGGGGCTGGCACGAGGGTGACCACGATCGGAAAAGCGCCCTGCTGCGAAGTAAAGAAGCGTGGTCGATCAGGAGCGCCGTTCCCGCTGAAATACAGGCCCTGAGGTATTGGAACGTTCTGTTCAGTCCAGGAGAGGCCGCCATCGAAGGTCGACCAGATCATCGGAGGGCCCGCAGTCGACCAGGCGGTCATCCAGCCGGCCGAGTTGGTGCGGAAGATCAGTCCGTCCTTGTCGCCTGCCGAACTGAGACCCTGAGATTGGGCGTTGTAGTTGACGTGCGCGACCCGGGTCCAGTGGCGGCCTCCATCGGAGGTTCGGTACACGCTGGCCGACGACTGTCCCATCGCGGCGCCGACATCTGCGAGAAGGAATCCATTGTCCGGATCCACGAAGGTGAGGGGCCATCCCGGCGCGAGCTGAGTGGTTAGATCAAGTTTCTCCCAGCTGCTGCCACCGTCGCTCGTCCGGTAAAGCGCTGGCGGGCTTTGACCTGGATCCAGGACGAAGCCCCGCCTGTCGTCTACGAAGATGAGCTGGATCCCAAGGAGGTAGTTTCGCCCCATCCAGTAGGTGCCGTACCAGGAGTTCTGCGCGGTCCAATGCCGGCCGCTGTCGATCGTCTTGTAGATGGTCCGCGCGCCGCCTGGATCGGCAGTCGAGCCGCTGACGGCCCATCCGATCTCAGGTGTGACGAAATCAACCGCGCTGAGGAGGCTTGCCGCGCTTGGAGTTGCCGTCGCGGTCACCCCCGCACTCGCTGTGGGCGATGCCGTCGCCACGCGGCCGTGATTCGAACTCGCCCGGATGACGCCATACCCGAGGAGCACGGCGGCAATGGCAACGCCGGCCGCGAGCGGAACCACTCGTTTCATTTGAAGCGGACCGGAACTACAACGGACAAGCCCGCCGTACCGTTACATCGGACCCCGCTTGCGACGGTAAGGCATCAGCTGCGGCAGCGGACGCGACCGAGGCATAATGCCGACCCACACCACTAGCAGAGTGGCTGTACCGTCAAGCGCGACGGCGAATAGCCGGTCCAGGGATCACTCGGCGGATCCGGGCCCGCGCCCGCCCAGATCGTCGCTCCGTTCGCAGGTTTGTTCGTCTTCCACGTCACCGTGACGTCGTACGTTGTCTGGGGAACAACCGTAACCACGGTTTCGACATAGGCGGCATTCGGCGAGAAGGTCCCGGCAAAACCGCCGGATTCTTTCCAGGCTTCGGGCTGGCGGGGCACGGTGGGGTAGCTTCCGCCCGAGACGCTGATCCCGATGTCCTGGTTATAACCGGCTTGCGACGTCCAGAGATCGACGTTGGCGCTGATCAGATAAGAGCAGGGCTGTGTGAAACGGTACAACGACTCACGGAGGCGGTTCTGGATCGTCGGTTCGGGGTCGACGCTCTGCCACGTCATCCCGTCGCTGCCTGTCAGGTGGTACTGCTGCAGGCCGTATGTGGAGTTGACGCCGCTTGGCGTGAAATAGATCGTCAGCCGCGTTGGCGAGTAGTGGCTGCCGATCGGTCCCGCCCCCGCCCAGATCTGTGCATTGGCAGGCGAGCGCCGATTCGCCTTCCATTGCAGCTTGACGGTGTGGTGGGTGCCGGCGGTCATCTGCAGAGGCACGGCCTGCACGAAGGCCGCATTCGGCGAGTAAGTGCCGGCAAAACCCCCGCTCTCCTTCCAGGACGCGATCGTCCCGTCGACATTGATCGCGATGTCCTGGTTGTATCCCGCGGTTGATGTCCACAGGTCGGCATTCCCGCTGATGAGGGCGCTACCGGTCACGGTTGGTGTGAACAGGATGCTCAGCGCGGGATCCATGTCGGTCCAGGTCGCCCCGTCGCTCCCACTCAGGTGGTACTGCGTGGTGCTCGCGACGCTCGTGACGCTCGGCGGGTAGGGGCTCGCGCCGGGCACCAGCTGCACGGTCAAGCTCGTCGGTGAGAAGCCCGGGCGCTGACCGGCACCCGTAAAGATGGTCCCTGACGATATCGGGCGGTTCGTCTTCCACATCAAGGCGATGACGTAGGAGGTGTTGGCTTTCAGGTCCTGCACCGTCTGCACGAAGGCGGCGTTCGGCGAGTAGGTGCCGGCCGATCCGCCGCTCTCCTTCCACGCGACCACCTGTCCGTTGCCATAAGCACCCCCAGCGATCAGCACCCCGATGTCCTGGTTGACGCCCGCGATTGCGGTCCAGAGGTCGGCGCTGCCGCCGATGATGGCACTCGAGTCGGCCGCCGGCGTGATCAGCGCGACGAGGTTCGTGCTATCCAGGGGCACCCAGTTCGCGCCGTCGCTGCTGGTCAGCTGGAACTGATCCCGCCCGACGGCCCGATAGAAGTCCTGGCTCGAGCCGGCGCCGGTTCCCGTCAGCGCCACGCTCTGCGGTGTCGATGGTCCATTGTTCGGCATCTCCAGCGTTGCACTGTGCGAGCCCGCGGTCTGCGGCGCGAACTGGACGCTCACGCTGCAGGAGGCTTTGTCGGGAAGGGTCGCGCCGATGCAGGAGTCGGCCACGATCGTGAAATCGAAGGGATCTGTACCGGCGATCACCGGCACGCCGACCGATCCCTGGACCGGCCCGGTGTAGCGCGCCGTCACCACTTGCGAGGCGCTAGCCATGCCCACCGTCGTGGTGGGGAAGTTGAGCGCCGTGGCGCTCAGCGTCACGACCGATGGCGGTGGTGGAGGGGGCGGCGGGTTGATGGCCAGCGACAGCGTGATCGCCCCTGCGTCGTTGGCTGCGAGGAGATCAAGGTATCGATCGCCGTTGAGTTCTCCCAGCCCCAGCCATGTGCTCCCGACGCCGGTAGGTCCGTAATAGGCAAAGGTTCCGTCGCCCTTGCCCTGCCAGATCGCGTTGCCGTAGATGATGTCCTGCTTACCGTCAGCGTTGAAATCGCCCGCCAGGATGCCCTTGTCACCCCGCGGCTGGGCGCCCAGGTTCTCGAACGCCCCCGTCGATTCGGTGAAGGTCCCGTCGCCAATTTGAAGAAAGACCCGTGGCCATTGGAAGTCAATCTCCTCGACCGCCAGGTCGAGCTTGCCATCGCCGTTGAAGTCTCCGACAGCGACTCGGTTGGGCTGCAGACCCACCGACGGAATGGTTTTTGCAGTAGGGAAGGCACCCGTGCCATCTCCCAGGAGGACTTGAACGACGCCGGTCCACGAGTTTCCGAAGAACGCAGGGCCAGCCGCCACGAGGTCCTGGTTGCCATCGCCGTTGACGTCAGCCGCGACGACCGTCCACGCATTGACACTGCTGACTCGCGTGCTCGTCTGCAGCACCCCGGCCTTCGTTAGCGATACCCAGATGCCGCCGTTCGCAGCGATGGCAACGTCGGGCCTTCGGTCGTGATCGAAGTCGGCGACCGCGATCGACCCATAACCCTGAACGCACTGCCACTGGGCCTTGGCGAACGAGAACGTACCGTCGCCGTTTCCCGGAACCATGATGATGCCCTGACAGGTGCCCAAGGTTGGACTGCTGACGCTGCCGCTCATGACCAGGTCGAGCTTGCCATCGATGTTGGCGGCGACTGGGGAATTGAGGGCGCCAAAGAAAGGCGTTGAAGGCGACTGGGTGAAGATCGGCGCACCGAATGTGCCGTCGCCACTCCCGTGGCGGAAATAGATCCCTTGGTGCGTGCCACTCGAATCCCAGCCTGGATAGGCCAGGTCGACCTTTCCATCGCCGTCGAAGTCGCCCGTCGCCACACCGGAAAACGCCACGTCGCCTGTCTGAAGCGGCGACTGAAAGAGCGCAGGATTGACCGGTCGGGGGAGAGGCGGGGGCGGAGCGGCAAGTGCTTCGTCGACGGTGCGCGTGAACACCTGGTCGTGCCCGTTGCGCGTATCCACCCAGAGCGGATGGGCGACGCCGTTGTTCAAGACCATCTGCATGTAGTCGCCAGTGCCGGTGCACCCGAGCGTGGTGTCCGAGGCAGTCGCTAGAGGAATCGGCTTCGCCACCCAGTTCGTACCATCGAGGGACTCGGTGTAGTACGGGGTGTACTGAGGTGCGCCGAAGTAGTAGCTGAGCCCGACCACGCCATTCGTCGGGTCGACCGCGAGCGTGCCCTGCCACGCTGGGGTGGAGTCGGTACCGGCGACGCTAGTCCAGCCGGTGAAGTTGACGCCATCTGTCGAGCGGCCGGCGAATACGTGCATCCAGCCATTGGGGCCGTCGGTGTACGCCAGGTACAACGTTCCGCTTCGCGGATCGATGACGAGCGAGGGCGTGGCAGTGACCCACCACTCCACGGGGCAGTTGGATGCTGTCATGACCCGCGTGCCAAATCCCCTGGTGGTGAACTGCACGATGGCAGGCGGGCTGAAGGTCGCGCCACCGTCCGTCGATCGAGCCAACTTGATCGCGCCCTTCGCAGCATCCCCGACGAGCCCGCATTGGGAAAGCGCGAACGGGTAGCACCAGTCGTCCCAGACGACGTAGACGGTGCCATCCGGCGCCACGGCCGGCACGGCGGCGAATCCAACGTTGGGATCGACGGTCGTCCTCGTCCAGGACAGGCCATTATCGGAGTGCGCCACGACGATCGGCGAGGCGTTCGGCGACGGGTTGGTGTTGTACGCAACATAGAGGCGGTTATGAAAGCGGCCTGATCCGCGGTCGACGGTGATGCTGGGCCGTTCCGGGCCGGACGCCGGTGGTTCGACAACAGCGGCGTGTTCCCAGGTTTCCCCCTTGTTCGTCGATCGGGCGACGACGATCTGTGATTGCAGCTGGCTACCACTCACCGCGTACGTCATATACGCTTGATACAGCTCTCCTCGGGAGTCGAAGACCGAGGATGGAAAAAACGTCCCGGCGGTCGGTCCGCTGTCCGCTCGCGGAGGAATCGTCACACCCCAGCTCCCGCCCCCATCCCCGCTGCCGAAACCGACGACGTGGGGCGAGCTCACGTTGTTCGCCGAGGCGTAGAGGACGTTCGGATCGGTGGGATCGAGAGCGATCGCCGTCGTGCTGTAGCTGTATGGGTTGGCGGGGCTCACCTGGACCTCCGGCCCCAGCGCCGACGCCCGAGGCGCTGTTTTCCCTCCCCCGCTTGCTGCTCTAAATCCCCTCGGGGCGATTTTTCCTCCCCGGCTTCCCGCTTCTAAAGCCCTCCCCCTTTGGGGGAGGGTGGGGAGGGGGCCGGCAAGCAGCCCTGCGCTCAAGGGGTGGTGGGCGGGCGACTCGGAAGCCGCCGCCGGCAGCGGCGCCATGGGAGCGAGCGTCAATAAGCCGGCTGCGACGACCACGCCGTGGACCCGACGGAACACGCCGTACCTCCCTCCGTGAGCTCCCTGAGCTGTCGCCCCGACTATAACGTTTCGTGCCACCCCTGAAAATATCCCTCCCCTTGGGTATCTCCCTCCCCCGCTTGCGGGGGAGGGTCGGGG
>Ga0209220_1000680_pt1 | contig 10518 bp, 10 predicted proteins | sample BlaSpr_A8_OM3_M3_FD_187984 | JGI IMG/M metagenome (GOLD analysis project Ga0209220, IMG submission 187984) | Forest soil microbial communities from Thunder Bay, Ontario, Canada - Black Spruce, Ontario site 2_A8_OM3_M3 (SPAdes) (version 2) | ecosystem: Environmental > Terrestrial > Soil > Boreal... | reverse complement strand
CTTTGGCTTCGCGAAGCTCGCTAAAAAGCCTCTCCCCAACAGCCATCGAGATCCCGTACTTCTCCTTCTTGAGGCCGTATGTGCCGGCGATCCCGCAGCAGTCGACGTCGAGCTCGATGACGCGCAATTGCGGAACCAGCGCCAGCAGGTCCAGAGCAGGCTTGCCGATCCCATGCCCGCGCTGCTGGCAAGGCGCGTGGTACGGCACTTCTAGCGCCAGCGGCCTGAAGTCGGTGCGCAGTTCACCTTTCTCGTGGAGAAGCAATAGGAATTCGCACATGTCGAACAGCTGGTTGCTCACCGCCAGGAGGTCCCCGTCCTCGACGCCGAGGATCTCGTGCGCCTCGCGTTTCAGCATCAGACCGCAGCTGGTCGAGTTGGCGACGATGGGCAGCCCTTCGCGCGCAAACGGAGCGAGATTGGCCACCAGCCGCCTGGCATAAGCTCGTGCCGCGGGAAAGTTGCCGTTGGACTGCAGCGGCAGTCCGCAGCAATCCTGCGGAGGGATGACGACGCTGAACCCGTTGTGCTCGAGCACCGCCACCACCATCTGCCCCAACCCCGGCTCGTAATAGTTCGTCCCACAGCCGTGGAAGTAAACGACTGTCTTGGCCGCGACTTGCTTGGGGCGCCGGCGCGCCCAACCCTGGAACGTGCGCCCGGCGAACCGCGGCATCGGCGCGTCGCGGTGGATACCGACCAGTCTTTCGGCGAGGCCGCGCAAGGTCCGATTGCGAAGGGACCAGTTGGCCAGGGGCGCGACGGGCGTTCCAAGCTTTCCGATGATGCTCGGTCTGGCGATGAGCTGGTTGCGGAGCGGTACCCCGCGCTTCTCCCACATCCTGGCGCGAGCCTGCGAGTTGATCTCGGCGATCTTCACGCCCTGAGGGCAGACCTGCGTGCAGATGCCGCAACCGGAGCAGTAATCGACCGACGAATCGACAGAGGGCCCGGCATCGCGATACCGCTCCGCCTGCGGTCCCACGTATTTCGGCCCGGGAAAGAGCGGGGTCGCCTTCGAGAACGGACAGAACGACTCGCAGATCGTGCATTTAACGCAGCGGTCGAGAGAGTCGCGCACGGCCTCAGTCACCAGCCGCGGTGCTCGATACGGCTGCGGCTTGCTTAAGGATCGCGGCCGCGGCCGCGTACCCGGTGGAGAGGCTGATCCCGTTGCCTGAGTGCTCTCGCCACGGGACGGCTCCAGCCAGAATCGCGCCGGCCGCATACACGTTCTCGTGGACAACCTGTCCATCCTTGTCGACAGGTCGAAGATGCGCGTCGACCGCGAGACCCGCGTGCGAGAGAGGCTGCGCGTCCAGGTAGCGTGACGAGAACAAGGGCTTCCCGGCCTCCGGCATCCCGGCGACCGGCAGCCCGAAGACCGTCTCGCGCACCTTGCCGTGCGAATCCAGCACCAGCCCGCCCGACGCGAACCCGCCCGTCGCCAACACAAAAGAGCTCGCGCGATACATCACCGGACGCGACGCGCCCTGTGCACTGACCGCCGCGACACGTCCGTCTTCCGAGCCGCCCGCAGACACACTGTCGCCGATGACGATGCGCGCGCCGGCCCGGCGCAGCGCTGCGGTGAGCGCCCCGTACAGACGCATGCCGGGCGCGGAGGGCGGGAGCAACGGCACCTCGAACACGCGGTGCTCCAGCCTGTGCTCCAGGTCGCGCCAAACTTCGCCCGCCTTTTCGAGCCCCAGCACCGCCGGAAACCCGACCGTCTCATCTGCCTCCAACCGGCCGGCCAGCGCCTGGACGATCCAGTCCCGGAACTGTTGATCATCAAAACGGCGAGCGAAGCCCACGCTGCCAGGGTCGGCGCTGCGACCATGCGGCGGGTCGAGCTCGACGAATCGAGTCGAGACTCGAGCCGGAAGCTCGGCGTGCGCGAGGTTGTCGGCAAGGTAGGACGCGTGGAAGTCCTTCAGGCCAGACAAGCCGACAAATACAAACCGGCCGCCTCGACGCAGGTCGCCCGCCACCATCGTCTCGGGCACGAGTGCCGACGGTTTCGGCACCCCGACGGCTGTCGGCAGCAGCCAGTTCTCGTCAAGCCGCCCCTGGTAGCCAAGCTCAGGCACGCTCTTGCTCATCCAATCGAGTGCCTCGGCGATGCTCTCTGCGGAGACATAAGCGTATGGGTGGCCGGGGTGCGACCCCACGAATCCCGCCAGCGCCGACTGAGGGCTCTCGACTCGCTTGTCTTCGGCGTAGCCCAGCACGTCGATGGCGGACGGTGCCAGGTGTGTCGCCCCGACGCCCTTTGCGATCACAAGGACCCGCCGGTCGTGCTCGGCCAGCCGGAGCGCGGCCGTGAGGCCGGCCAGCCCCGCCCCCACCACGATGACGTCATAAGTCATTTCGGCAGGTGCTGCACGTCCAGGAGGCCTTGAAATATCCAATCGTCCAGGCGCGTTTGGCGCAACTGATCTCCAAAGAGGATGGGGTGCAGGCCTTTCCACCGCTCCTGGAGGAACTCGAGCAGCGCTCGATTGGTGGTCGCGTAATCGAGGTGGCGATCGCCGTGGAGCAGGGCTGTCGCCCTGTAAATGCAGAAGCCGCCCTGGCAGGGACCCATGCCCACTCGGAGCAGCCGGCGGATGTCATCGATGCTGTCTGTCTCGCGCCGTGCGATCGCCGCCTCCAGGTGCGATCGCGTGACCAGCTCGCACTCGCAAATGATCTCTTCGTCCTGGGGCAGCGGCTCCCGGGCGCCCAGCCGCGCGCCGAGCTGATATGTCGCGCGCCGTTCAGAACCCGGCAGCGGTTCTTTGGCCGTGCGACACGGCCGCTGGACGCCAAGCTGCTCGCAAACTGTGTCGACTGCCACCTCGGCCATAAGGCGGTAAGTCGTGGTTTTGCCGCCCGTGATGGTGACGAACCCGCCTACACCATCCCGCTTCTCGTGGTCGAGCAGCGCGTGCGACCTCGTTACGTCGCGCGTATCGATGTCCTTCGCATGGGTCTCCTGGAAAAGTGGGCGCACCCCTGCCCAGGCGTGCAGCGCGCGAGCCTGCCGGAAGCCGGGCACAAGCTTCTCGCCCTCGTCCAGCATGAAGTCAACCTCGTTTTTGGTGATCTCAGTTTGGTCGGGGTCGGTGATGTGAACATCCGTCGTGCCGATCACACAGGTCGTGCGGATCGGGACGATGATGTCGCCGTCGCCCGGCATCTTGCATCGATTGAGGACGGTCTGCACCAGGCGGTGATTCATCGCGATCATCACGCCTTTGCCCGGCAGCACCGGCACCTCGCACCCGGCGAATGCGGCGATCTGCCCCGCCCATGCTCCGGCTGCGTTAACGACCACCTCGGCATGCACACTGATTTCTTCGCCAGAGCGCTCATCTCGCAGCACCGCGCCGACGACCTTGCCGCCTGCGACGTCGAGAGACAGCACGCGATGGTAGGTGAGGACTCGCGCCCGGTGCTCCTGGGCTGAGCGCACGTTGCTCCACACCAGCTTCCAGGGATCGATGGCCGCGTCAGGCACGCTGAATGCACGCTTGATGCCAGGGTGCAGCCTCGGCTCGCGCCGCAGCGCCTTGTCGACCGACACCTCTTGGACCGGCACACCGGTGCTCCGGCAGCCGGCCAGGAAGCGATCGCCGAAAGCCGGATCGTCCCAAGGCGTCGCGACAAAAAAGCCGCCCGTGTCTTCGATGCAGTCGGGCGCGATCTTGCGCAGGATGCGGTTCTCGTTGATGCATTCGATCGCGGCCGATGGGTCCTTGACCGCGTAGCGTCCGCCGGAGTGAAGCAGGCCGTGGAAACGGCCCGTCGTGCCGTCTGCGAGGTCGCGGCGTTCGACGAGCACGGTAGAGAAACCCCGCATTGCGGCGTCACGCGCGACGCCGCTGCCGGTCGAGCCGCCGCCGATGACAAGAACCTCCGTTTGGATTGATCGAGCGGTTGACGCCAGAAGCTTCAGCGTCCTTGGCGGCATCGGCTTAGACCCCAAGTTCCCCGCTTAGGGACGATCGTCCTCCTCGAGGCCTTTGGCGAAATCGCCTTCGGGCTCATTTTCGGGATGCTGCTCGACTGTCTCCTCGCCCGTGGCAAAGGTTCCCTTGTGCCTGTGCTCCTCGGTCTGCGGTTCCTTCTCCTGTCCTTCCGCGAAATCACCCTCGGGCTCGTCTTCAATGTGATGCTCGACGCCCTCAGCTCCGGTGGCGAAGGTTCCTTTGTGATCGTGCTCACTCTCGACCGGTTCCTTCTCGTCAGATTTGCCCATGACCCTTCTCCTTGCAGCCGATTTCCAGAGTCAGTGTTGCGCCCCGGCGCAAGTCGGGGTGGCCCGGCGGCCGCATGACCGCCGGGCCTCAAAGCTCAGGCTACTCGGTCCAGTCGAAAGTCCGCGTCACGGCCTTCTTCCACAGGGCGTATTCGCGGTCGACATCGGCCTTGCCCATCTTGGGCTGCCATTCCTTGTCCTTGCCCCAGTTCTTGCGCAGGTCCTCCACCTCGGCCCAGAAACCCACGGCCAGGCCGGCTGCGTACGCCGCGCCCAGAGATGTCGTTTCGGCCACCGTCGGACGGATCACCGGCACGCCGAGGACGTCGGCCTGGAACTGCATCAACAGCTCGTTGTGCACCATGCCTCCGTCGACCTTGAGCGCGGTCAGCTTGACCCCCGAGTCGGCGTTCATCGCGTCCACGACTTCACGTGTCTGCCACGCGGTGGCCTCCAGCGCCGCCCGCGCGATGTGTCCTTTGTTCACGTAGCGAGTGAGCCCGGCGATCACGCCGCGCGCGCTCGTCTTCCAGTAGGGCGCGAACAGCCCTGAGAACGCGGGAACGAAATACGCGCCACCGTTGTCCTCGACCGTCTTCGCGAGCGTTTCGATCTCGGGGGACGTCTTGATCAAACCTAGGTTGTCGCGCAGCCACTGCACCAGCGCGCCGGTGATCGCGATAGCGCCCTCGAGGCAGTAGACGGCGTCGGCCTTGCCGATCTTGTACCCGAGAGTGGTGAGCAAACCGTGCTTTGACTGGACGGGTTTGTTGCCGGTGTTCAGGAGCAGGAAGTTGCCGGTCCCGTACGTGTTCTTCGCCTCGCCGACCGAGAAGCACGTCTGCCCGAACAACGCCGCCTGCTGGTCGCCCAGGTCGCCAGCGACCGGGATCCCGTTGAGGATGTGCTTGGCCTTTCCGTACACATCGCTCGATCCGCGGATCTCAGGAAGCATCGCCCTAGGGACGCCCATGATCTTCAGGATCTCGTCGTCCCAGTCGAGGGTCTTGAGGTTCATGAGCATCGTCCGGCTGGCGTTCGTTACGTCAGTCACGTGGACGCCACCTTCTGAACCTCCCGTGAGCAGCCAGATCATCCACGTGTCGATGTTGCCGAACAGCACCTCGCCCTTCTCCGCCTTCGCTCGGGTGCCGGAGACGTTATCGAGGATCCACTTGATCTTCGGGCCTGAGAAGTAAGTGGCCAGCGGAAGGCCCACCTTGGCGCGGAAGCGGTCCTGTCCTCCCTCTCGGCCGAACTCCTCGACGATCTTGTCGGTGCGCGTGTCCTGCCAGACGATCGCGTTGTGGACCGGCTTGCCGGTCTTGCGGTCCCACACGACCGTCGTCTCGCGCTGGTTGGTAATGCCGACGGCCGCGATGTCCTCAGCCTTCACCTTGGCGAGGCCGGCTTTTACAACCTCCTGGGTCCGCTCCCAGATCTCCATCGGGTCGTGCTCCACCCAGCCAGGCTTGGGGTAGATCTGCTCGTGCTCCTTCTGGGTGACGGAGACGACCTTCCCAGCATGGTCGAAGACCATGAAGCGAGTGCTCGTGGTCCCCTGGTCGATCGCCGCCGCGTACTTTGCGTTCGCCATCTCAGCTCCTTTCGCTAACGCGAATGCGGTTGTCTCGAGTTCTCGGAACCGGCTAGGAGGGGAAGATCCAGTGGTACGTCAGAGCTCCGAGCACGCCGCCGATGATCGGGCCGAGCACCGGGACCCATGCGTAAGACCAGTCCGACGGTCCCTTTCCGGCAATGGGCAGGATGAAGTGCATGATGCGTGGTCCGAGGTCGCGCGCTGGGTTGATCGCGTAACCGGTGGGACCGCCCAGCGAGAGGCCGATCGCAAACACGAGCAAGCCGATGAGCAGCGGCGTTATGCCCGCCGCGGTGGGCGCCTTGTTGCCGCCGATCGCCAGCACGCCGAAGAGAAGCATGAAAGTCCCGATCACCTCGGTGACCAGGTTGAGGGCGTAATTGCGGATCGCCGGCCCGGTCGAGAAGACGGCGAGCTTCAGTCCCGGGTCTTCCGTCTCTTTGAAGTGGTGGGTGTACGCCAGGAAGACGAGAAGGGCCCCGATCATTGCGCCGACGAATTCTCCTGCGATGTAAATGGGTACGTCACTCCATGGGGTCACGCCGATTGACGCAAGGCCCAACGTCACAGCGGGATTCAGGTGAGCGCCGCTGAAACGACCGACTGCGTAGACCGCCATGGCGACGGCCATGGCCCACCCGAACGTGATCACGATCCAGCCGCTGTTCTGGGCCTTGGATCGGGCGAGCAACACGCCCGCCACGACGCCGTCCCCCAGCAGGATCAGAATGGCGGTCCCGACGACCTCCGACGGGAAAATGCCCATTTGACCTTCCCTCCTAGTGACTGCCCCCCGGGCGGGGCGCATGCGGGGGCGAAAGTAGCACCGTCGTAGGGCATTGTCAATCGTTGTTGGGCATCCCCGAACTTCCGTAGTGTGCCCCGGCCGAAGCCTCCGCCGATTAGGCTGTGCAAAAGTGCCGAAGCCGATCCAGTCGATCGAGCGAGCCGCGTCCATCCTGCGGCTTCTGTCCGGGCGCACGCGCCGGCTGAGCCTGGTCGAGCTGACCGGCGAGCTGGGCCTTCCCAAAGGCACCGTGTACGGCATGCTGCGCACATTGGTGCAAGTGGGTTTCGTTGAACAGGACCCGGATTCGGGCAAATACCAGATCGGCGCCACGCTGCTGCACCTCGGCAGCAGCTACCTCGACGGCAACGAGCTCCGCACCCGGGCCCTCAACTGGTCGGACTGGCTGGCGGCGCGCAGCCGGGAGAGTGTGCGCATCGGAACGATGCACGAAGGTCAGGTGCTGGTTGTCCACCACGTGTTCCGGCCTGACGACAGCCCGCAGGCTCTCGAGGTCGGCGCGATGCTGCCCGCCCACGCGAGCTCGATGGGCAAGGTCCTCCTCGCCCACAACCGGTATGTCGTCACCGAGCTCAGCAAGACCCAGCTCGCGCGCATCACCAGCGCGACCATCACCGATCCGTATCAGCTGAGCGCGCAGCTGGAAGAGGTGCGGGAGCGTGGGTGGGCGGCAGAGATCGAGGAGCTGATCGTCGGCGAGGCTTCGTGTGCGGCGCCCATCAGAGATCGCCGCGGCGTCAGCGTCGGCGCGATCGCGATCTCGGGACCGGTCGAGCGGGTGTGCGAGAACGGGCAGCCGCGGGCTGAGCTTGTCTCGTATGTGCGCGAGGGAGCGCGGACGATCTCTCGCGACCTCGGGGCGATTCCATGGTGAAAGCGCCGGAATGGCAGTCTTGACCATCGTGCCCAATTTCATTTACCTGCGATTCGGAGCCCAGACTGGGGCGCCCACAAGGTGAGCGAGCAATACGTTGCGGCCATTGACCAGGGCACGGCATCCTCACGCTGCATGGTGTTCGATCAACAGGGTCGCATCGTGTCTGTCGGCCAGAAAGAGCACGCACAGCTCTTCCCCCGGCCAGGCTGGGTGGAGCACGACCCCGAAGAGATCTGGCGCAACGTGCTCTATGTGGTGAAGACAGCGCTCGACAAGGCAGGTCTCCGGTCGAGCGACCTCGTCGCCCTTGGCATCGCGAACCAGCGCGAGACGACGCTGCTGTGGGACCGGCACACGGGCAAACCGCTGCACAACGCGATCAGCTGGCAGGACACCCGCACTGACAACCTGGTCAGGGAGCTGGGCGGAAGTGTCGGCCAGGACCGTTTCCGCGACAGCTGCGGTTTGCCGCTGGCGACCTACTTCTCTGGGCCAAAGATGAGCTGGTTGCTCGAGCACATCCCAGACCTGCGGCGCCGAGCCGAAGCCGGCGACGTGCTCTTCGGGACAATGGACAGCTGGCTGATCTGGAAGTTGACGGGTCTCCACATCACGGATGTCACCAACGCCAGCCGGACCATGCTGATGAACCTCAAGACGCTTGACTGGGACCCCGCCCTCCTGAGCGCCATAGGAATCCCCCGCCATGTGCTCCCCGAGATCCGCGCCTCCTCCCAGTTCTATGGCGAGGCGTCGGGTCCGCTTCGTGGAGTGCCGGTGGCGGCAGCGCTGGGCGACCAGCAGGCGGCACTCTTCGGCCAGACCTGCTTCTCGGTCGGTGAGGGAAAGTGCACGTACGGCACAGGCAGCTTCCTGCTCATGAACACGGGACCACAAGCGCGGCCGTCCACCCACGGCCTGCTCACCACGATCGGATACCGGATCGCTGATCAACCCGCCACATATGCCCTCGAAGGCTCGATCGCGGTCACCGGCGCACTGGTCCAATGGCTGCGCGATAAGGTGGGTCTGATCGCGAGCGCGCCCGAGGTGGAAACGCTCGCGCGCACGGTCGACGACAACGGCGGGATCTACTTTGTGCCGGCGTTCTCGGGCCTTTTCGCGCCCCATTGGCGCAGCGACGCCCGCGGCGTGATAGCCGGCCTGACCGGCTACGTGACCAAGGGCCACATAGCGCGAGCCATTCTCGAAGCCACGGCGTGGCAGACGCGTGAGGTCGTCGATGCGATGAACGCAGACTCCGGCGTCATGCTCACCACATTGAAAGCAGACGGCGGCATGACGGCGAACAACCTGCTCATGCAGTTCCTCGCCGACGTCCTCGGAGTGCCGGTCGTCCGGCCGATCGTCGCGGAGACTGTCTCGCTCGGCGCCGCGTACGCGGCCGGGTTGGCCGTCGGGTTCTGGCCCAACGTACAGAGCCTTCGTGCGAACTGGCACAAGGCCGCCGAATGGCTTCCGAACAAGGCGCCAGACCGCGAGAAGGGCTACCGCAAGTGGAAGAAGGCGGTCTCGCGCACCCTCGACTGGGTCGACGACGACGACTAATCTAGCTGCCATTCAGGCGCGCTACGCCTTGTCGATATGACAGTGGCCACACCGGCACGCGGCCATCAGATCTATGTATGGAACTGAAGAGGATTGGACAAATGCCCTTGGTAACAGCGTTCAACCTGAGAGCAGACGATCGGTTGCCGGCCATCGAAGAAGCAGTGAGAGTGGCGCTGACCAGCATGCCCGAACTGGGAATCAACGACTTCGAGGTCGATCTTGTTCCCGTCCTTTCGCCTGAAGGCTTTCACGGAACAGTAACCAGGATCAATGTCGATTTATGGGAACGGCCGGTGCTCACGAAGGATGCTCTACAGGAGCTTGCCACCCGTGTCGCCTCAGCATTCCAGGCAGTCACGGGGCGGGACAGGAAGGTGAAAGTCGTTATCAGGCCGTACGACGTCAACGGGAGCGGCTGGGTTTCGTTGTAATGGTCTTGCCGTGTCCTCTGGCTCGACGCTGGGGCACGGAAAGCCGCGGGAATTCGTCCAGCTTGCTCAGGCTACCGAAGGTGTCCGCGCCATGCGCACGATATTGAATGCGTGGACCCATTTCTCCCGGCCGTACAAGCGCAGGTTGCCCACATCCTGGGCAACCACCGCGTGATGCACGGCGAGGTACGTGGTCTCGTCGACCAGTATCTGTGCCGGACCGGCAGAGGCCTGAAGCCGCGCCGCCACGTTGACGGAATCGCCCACCACCGCGTAGTGCATGCGGCGCTCGGAGCCGACATTGCCGGCCACCACGTCGCCTGACGTGATGCCCACACCCAGCTGCAGTCTGACGTCGGGTAGCTCTGGGATCACGTGCCGAGATACGCCGGCTTGCATTGCGACAGCGGCCTCGACTGCGCGCAGGGGATCGTCATCGTGGACGATCGGGGCGCCGAAGAGGGCAAAGATTCCGTCACCCAACAGGTCCGCAACTGTTCCCTCGTGCGTGAGCACCGCATCGTTGACGACGGCAAGGTAGCTGTTGAGCAGCCGCAGCGTAGTGTCGGGTGGGTGCTCCGCCGCAAGCGCCGAATAACCGCGCAGGTCTGCGAACACTGTAGTCACACGCCGATGGTCGCCGCCCAGCTGAACCGCGTTGGCCGGGTCACGCAGAATGCGTTCGGCGACGGCGTCGCTGCAGTAGCGGCCGAGGATGTCGGAGAGCCGGTCCTGAAGGGCCTTCGTCCTCAGGAGCGAGCGGACCCGCGCGGTGAGCTCCACCTCGTTGAACGGCTTCGCGAGGAAGTCATTCGCGCCGGCTTCCAAACCTGCGGCCAGGTCCTCGGCGGAGTCAAGCGCCGTCAGCAGGAGGATCGGAGATGAAACGCAATAGATCGAAAGCCAAGATCGACCGCATGATGCCGATGGTCAACCCGAACGCGGCCGCCATCGACATCGGGGCGACTATGCACATGGCTGCCG
>Ga0209220_1000679_pt1 | contig 10521 bp, 11 predicted proteins | sample BlaSpr_A8_OM3_M3_FD_187984 | JGI IMG/M metagenome (GOLD analysis project Ga0209220, IMG submission 187984) | Forest soil microbial communities from Thunder Bay, Ontario, Canada - Black Spruce, Ontario site 2_A8_OM3_M3 (SPAdes) (version 2) | ecosystem: Environmental > Terrestrial > Soil > Boreal... | reverse complement strand
AGCGACTGGAAAGATATCCGAAACCGGAGCCGCGAAGAGATGATGAAGCGCGTCGCGCGCTTCAAAGACCTCAAGGGCTCGGATGGCGGTTTGCCGGACAGCCCGCTGCCCGAGTGCCGGCGCAAGCTCTACGCGGTGATCGGCTTTCAGCCTCCGATGACCGACAACCCGGCCGCCACTTCCCCGGTGGGCGACGACGCCTCGGCGATGCCGGCGATCGGCATTGCCGAGGGCTTCAACCTTGGCTACTGCAAGGCGAAGCCGGGCAAGGGCCCGTTGATGCACAACCACGACACCAACGAAACCTTCATCGCCATGACAGGGCGCTGGCGCTGCGAATGGAACGAAGGTGACGCGATGGAGCACGTCGACCTCAATCCGCTCGACGTGATCTCGTTTCCGGTCGGCGTTGCGCGGCGCTTTATGAACGTGACCTACGACGAGCCGGGCAAGGAACACATCCTGATGTTCATCATCGGCGGCAACCAGCCGCAGGCCGAGTTCACGCCGCTCGCGATGCAGCGCTGCGAACGGTTTTCCAGAGAACAACAGCAACAAAAAGCGTCGCGACGGCCAGCGCCACCGCGGCGATCAGCTTCCACGGCATCGAAGGGTGGCTCTGCGCGTAGCGCACGGCTGCGTAAGCGAGCGCATCGAGCGGGAAGGTAAACGCCCACCAGGACGGCGCGAAGGGCCAGCGCATGAAATTTCGCGCGTAAATGAACAGTGCCGCCGCCAGCACCAGCCCGAAAAAGAACAGGTATTCCAGAAACTCGGAGGCGAAGAGGGCCATGCCGTTGGCATAGATCAGCGAAGGCGGCACCAGCAGGATGAACCAGCTCGGGCGCAGCGCCTCGGGCAGCGGCGCCGCGACCATCGCGCGATAGAGCAGCAGCGCCGTGAGCACCGGCGCGACCGTGGCCGACACGCCGAAAAAGAAGCGCGAGGTTTCGACATGCCCGAGCGCGATTCCCGGCCCCGGCACGACGATGCCGCCGACCAGGATGATCAGCCAGCCGGCGTTGAGCCTCGCCAACTCGATCCCGCCTGAGAGCCAGCGGATGAGCGCCCAGACCTGGAAGGCGAGCAGCAGTGCGCAGCCGATCCACCAGAGCGCATCCGCGAGCGCAGGCAGGTAAGGCGCGAGCCCGCCCGCCACCAGCGTCATGCCGACCGGCAGCGCGCCGCAGAAACCCAGCGTTGCAGGATTGGTGAAGTCCTCGCGCACTGCGTCCGGGTAACGAATCAGCTTGGCAAGGTAAGCGGGAACCAGCAGGACCAATGCTAGAAAACCCAGAAGAACCCAGAGCTCGCTGAAGTAGGCAGGCGCCCGCACGAAGCCGGGGAATACGGTCGCAGCGGCGCGCGCGGTCAGGCCGAGCCCGGCGAGACCCATGACCGCGCCGTACATGCCGATGGGAAGATCTTTAAGCCGTTGAACCAAGATAGTAGTTTCTTACCAGCGCGTTCTGCTGCAGCTCTACGACCGTTTTCCCCTCGAACACGATCTCGCCGTGCACGATGATGTAGCCGCGGTCGGCGATGCGGATCGCCTGGTGGAAGTTCTGCTCCGCCATCAGCACCGTCAGCCCGTAGCGCTCCTTGAGCTCCTTGATCTTGGTGATGGTGTGCGAGACGAGGATCGGCGCGAGCCCCACCGACGGCTCGTCCACCAGCAGGAGCTTGGGCGAGGACATCAGCGCGCGGCCGATCGCCAGCATCTGCTGCTGGCCGCCCGAAAGCGAGCCGGCGAGCTGGCCCTTGCGCTCGAGGAGGACCGGGAAGACTTCGTAGCAGAAGGCGATGTTCCTCGCGATATCGGGGCGCGCCGCCTTGCGGAAAGCGCCGAGCAGGAGATTCTCCATGACGGTGAGCTTGGGAAACAGGCGCCGTCCCTCGGGCACCATGGCGATGCCGAGGTTGACGATCGCCTCGGTCGACAGGCGCGTCAGGTCGTGCGTCCTGCCCTCGAGCTGCAGCGTGACCGTGCCGCGCGTCGGCCGCACCATGCCCATGATGCACTTCATCAACGTGCTCTTGCCGTTGCCGTTGGTCCCCAGCAGCGCGACCGTCTCACCCTGAAGGATTCTTATGGAAACACCATGCAGCGCGCGTACCGCGCCGTACCCGGCATCTATCTCAGAAATTCCTAAATCAAGCGCCAAGATAGGCCCTCTGCACTTCGGCATCCTTGACGATCGAGGCCGGCGTGCCCTCGCAGATGATCTTGCCGGCGTCGAGGCAGATCACGCGCTGCGAGAAGCGCATCACCGCCTGCATGATGTGCTCGATCATGATGATGGTGATGCCGGTCTCGTTCAGCTTGAAGAGAATCTCGAGGACTTCGTCCACTTCATTGCCGGCGAGGCCGGCCATCGCCTCGTCGGAGATCAGCAGGCGCGGCCGCGCCGCCATCGCCCGCGCCAGCTCGAGCTTGCGCAGCTCGACCTGCGACAGGCGGTTCGAGAGCGTCGCGGCCTTGTCCGCGAGGCCGATGGTTTTCAGTATGCGCAGCGCTTCGGCGTGCGCGTCGGCATCGTTGAGGTGGACGACGTACTCCAGAGGCACCACCAGGTTCTCCAGCACCGACATGCTGTGGAAGGGACGCGGGATCTGGAAGCTGCGGGCGATGCCGCGCCGCGTGCGCTGGTAGGCCGCCAGCCGCGAGATCTCCTCGCCGCGGAAAACGATGGAACCGCCTTCGTTGCGCAGCGCGCCGGAGACGCAGTTGATGAGCGTGGTCTTGCCCGAGCCGTTGGGACCGATGAGGCCGAAGCGCTCGCCTTCGACCACCTCGAGGCTGACCTCCGACAGCGCGGTGAAGCCGCCGAAGTGCTTCGACACGCCTCTTACCTGGAGGAGCGGAGCAGCCATTTCAGCCTTTTCAATAACCCGAGAATTCCGTCCGGAGCGGCGACCACGAACACCACCAGCAGCACCCCGACCACCAGGACATTGATCTCGTTGGAGATCGTCACCGTGACGATCTGCTGCACCGAGCCGAGGAGGATCGCGCCGATCACCGGCCCCAGCCAGTGCGAGGTGCCGCCGATCATCGGCATGGCGAGCGCCGACACCGAGTACGTCAGGCTGAAGCTCGACGGCGGCTCGATGAAGCTCATGTACATCGGCATCGCCGCGCCGGCGGCGCCCATCAGCGCGCCCGAGACCGTGCACGCGAACAGCTTCAGCTGCAGAGTCGGCACGCCAAAGCACTCGGCCGCTTCCTCGCTGTCGCGGATCGCGCGCAGGCCCCGCCCGATCCACGACACCTCGATGTAGCGGGCGATCGAAACCGCGATCACCGCCAGGATCGCCATCACCACGAACAGCATCCGCGTGTAGGACTCGAACGGTTCCATCACCGGCGGACGCAGCAGCTGAACGCCGGTGGCGCCGCCCACATAGCGCCAGTTCACCATCGCGGTTTCCATGATGAAGATCACCGCCACCGTGGCGATCGAGAAGAAGATGCCGCGCAGGCGCAGAGTCAGCAACCCGGTGCCGAACCCCAGCAGGCCGCTGATTGCCGCCGCGGCGAGGATCTGCACCGCGAGCGGCGCGCCCGCCGCCTTGAACAGCACCACCGCGGTATACGCGCCGATGCCGAAGAACGCGGCAGTGCCGAAATTCACGTACCCGGCGTAGCCGCCCAGGATGTTCCAGGCCGTGGCGAGGACGACGAACTGGAGCACGACGAAGCTGGCGTAGAAGAAGTACTCGTTCGCTCCGCTCAGGCCGACGGCCGCCGCAAGCGCCACGGTCGCGGCCGCACCGGCCCAGAACGGCCAGTCACGCCTCATCGGCCGAACAGTCCTTGCGGCCGGATGCCGAGGACGACGAGAAGCAGCCCGAACGCCACCGCCGGCGCCCAGGAAGCGCCGAACTGCATCAGGACGATCGATTCCGAGATGCCGAGGATCAGCCCCGCGGCCAGCGTTCCGGTCATGCTGCCCAGGCCGGCGAGCACGACTACGGCGAAGGTGCGGCCGATGTAGACGCGATCGAGGCTCGGCTCGACCGGGCCGACCACGATCAGCATGGCGCCGGCGAGCGCGGTAACCCCGGTCGCGATGCCGAAGGCCCATTGCTTGATGCGCACCGGGTTCGCGCCCATCAGCCGCAGCGCCGGCTCGTCCTGCGCCACCGCCTTGATGGCCCGCCCGGTGAAGGTGCGCGACAGATAAATCGTGAGCGCCGCGGTGAGGACCAGCGCGACGCCGAACGCTACCACCATGCGCCAGGGAATGCGGAATTCGCCCAGCGCGAGGCTGCGGCCGATGTAGGCGGCTTCGACCATGCGCTGGTCGACGCCGAAAACCAGAATCAGCCCGACCTCGATGATGAACGCAAGGCCGAAGAAGAACGCCAGCCCGCGCACGCCCGCCTCGCTGCCGCGCTTCTCGAAGGTCTCGTAGTAGAACCGGTAGATCGCGACGCCGAGAATGAAGAACAGCGGCATCAAGGCGATGCCCGCCACGATCGGATCCAGGCCGTAGCGGTTTAGCAGGTAGGTGCAGTAGGAGCCGAGCACCATTATTGCCGGGTGCGCGACGTGCGGCACGTCGAGCAGCCCGAACGATACCGAGAGCCCGATGCTGACCGCGGCATAGAAGCAGCCCAGCAGGACGCCGAACAGGATCGCCTCCAGCAGCAGCTCGAAAGAGAACGCCATGCTCCCCCTACCTGAAAAAACGGCGCGGGATTTCCGCGCCGTCGTTCAGTCTGCCGAGGCTAATTGCCGCCGCGCGCCTTCTCGTACGGGACGACCGGGTCGCCGGACTTGAACTGCGGCGGGTGCAGGATCACCTGCTTCCCCGCCTGCCGGAATTGCTCCACGTTCTTGTCCGCGACGTTGCGGAACTGGATCATCGGCACGGCCGGCTTGGCGCGCTCGCCGTCCGGGCCCCAGCTGATCGGGCCGACGATGGTGTTGATTTCATGGCTGTGGAGAAACCTTGCCAGCACCTTCTGGTCGAGGCTCTTGGTGGTGGTGATCGCCTGCTCGAGGATCTGCCCGATCGCATAGTTGAACGGCGGCAGGTAGAACCCGAGCGGATCGACCTTGGCCTCCACCGCCTTCTTCGCGTAGCGCTGCAGGAAGTCTTCGATGCCCGGGTACTTTATTCCCGGCACGTACGAGTTGTAGTTGACGATGCCGTTGAGCGACGAGCCGAGCGACTCCATCACCGGCGTGAACTGCAGGCCGACCATGCCGCCGCCGAACAGCTTCACCGTCGGGCCGACGCCGATCTCGTTCACCGCGCGCACGATGGCGACCGAGTCGTTCGGATACGAGCACACGAACACCATGTCGGGCTTGGCCGCGCGGATGGCGCGGATCATCGACGAGAAATCCACCGTCGTCGGCGGATAGTTCTGCTCATAGACGGTCTTCAACCCGGACCTTTTCGCGATCTCCTTCGCGCCGTTCGCCAGGTTCTGCGCGAATTCCTGGTCGGCGGCGATGAACGCGATGGTCTTGGCGCCGATCTTCTGGCCGACCTGCAGGAAGCCCTCGGTCCAGCTGGTGGCGTCGCCCCAGGGCGCGTTGTTGAACCACATGTCGTGCTTGACCGTGTGGTTCACCTGGAACGAGAAATTGCCCATCAGCAGCAGCCCGCGCTGCTTCACGAGCGGCATGATCGGCGCCGTGGGCACCGTGCCGTAGGGCGCGATGAGCAGGTCGACCTTGTCGACGTCGAGCAGCTTGGTGTAGATGCCCGGCGTCGTTGCCGGGTTGGACTGGTCGTCGTAGGCGAGCAGCTCGACCTTGCGCCCGAGCAGGCCGCCCTTGGCGTTGACGTCTTCCACCCACATCTGCAGCGCGAGCAGCGCGGCCTTGCCGCCGCCGCCGAGCGTGCCGGTTTGCGCGATGCCGATGCCGATCTTGATCGGCTGTTGCGCAAGCGCAGCCGCGCTGAACAGCAAACCGAATGCAACCGCCAGCCATTTGCCGATTTTCATGACCTCCTCCTTGTGCGGCTATTGTAATCAATCTTCAGCAGGCGGGCGGCGTTGCCGCCCACGATTTGTCTTTTTTCAAGAGAAGATACCTTCTTGACTCTGTCTATGAATCCCACCGGGTCCTCGACGCCCATGTCGTAGGGATAGTCGGTGCCCATCACCACGTGGTCGGCGCCGAAGCGCTCGATCAGATTGCGCAGCATGCCCGGATCGAAGGTGATGGTGTCGAAGTAGAACTTCTCGAGGTAGGACGACGGCTTCTTCTTGATCACGGTGCGGCAGTCGGGACGCAGGCGGAAGGCATGGTCCATGCGCGCCCAGTAATGGGCGATATAGCCGCCGCCGTGCGGCAGCACGACCTTCAGCTTCGGAAAACGCTCCATCACGCCGTCGAAGATGAGATGGCTCGCCGCGACCGTGGTTTCGAGCGGGTTGCCGATCACGTTGTTGAAGTAGTGATCCACCAGGCGCTCGCCCTGCGTGAACCCCGTCGGATGCATGAAGATGAGTACATCGAGGTCCTGGACCCGCGAAAAGAATTTTTCCAGTCCCAGTTTTTCATCCGTCAAATCCAGACCGTTCACGCTCGGATTAATCTCCACGCCGCGAAAGCCGAGCTGCTTCACGCAGCGCTCGAGCTCCGTCACGGCGAGATCGGCGTTCTGCAGCGGAACAGTCCCCAGGCCGACGAAGCGCCCGGGCCACTTGCCTGCGATCTCGGCGATGCGGTCGTTCTGCATGCGCGCCAGAGCAACGCCCTCCTCAGGGTCGGTCCAGTAATAGGTCTGGTGCGGCGCCGGGCATACGGCCTGGATGTCGATGCCGGTACGGTCCATGTCCTTCAGGCGCTGCTCGATGCTCGTGAGCCGCGCGGCGCGCTCCTTCATCTGCTTCGCCATGACCTCCCTGGTGATGGCGTTGGAGAACTTTGCCAAGGGATCGTATTGCGCGGGGTTGCGGTCGGCGACCTTCGCCGCGGCGTCGGTATTCAGGTAGTGGCAATGGATATCCACCCGCAGGCTCTTGCTTTTCTTCTTCACCACCGCTCTCGACCCGGAAGCGGCGGATGCGCAGCTGTACATCATCGAACTTGTCTCCTTGTTGACTGGAAAGTACGGACATGAGAGCTTGCGCGCAGGGAGCAACCGTCATGCGAAGTTTTCTCCATCTTGCGCTCGCCATTACCCTTGGAATCCTGCATGGGGGTACGGCGGCGCAAACCGAGCCGCTGCGCTTGGGCTTTCTCACGGTGCGCACCGGCCCGCTCGCCGCGGGCGGGGCGCAGATGGAGCAAGGGATGGTCCTGTTCCTGAAGGAGCACAACTACACGCTCGCGGGACGCAAGGTCGAGCTGACCATTGCCGACACCGGCGGCAACCCGGCGCAAGCCAAGACCAAGGTGCAGGACCTCATCGAGCGCAACCACGTGCACGTGATCATCGGCCCGCTCGCCACCTTCGAGGCGCTCGCCATCGACGATTACATCAGGCAGGCGAAGGTGCCGCTCATCACGCCGACCTCCGCTGCGCAGAAGGACCTCGCGCAGCAGAAGCAGAACGACTACGTCATCCACGCCATGGGCACGGCCGCCCAGCCCATGCACGTGCTCGGCGAATACGCGGCGAAGCACCTCGGGCTGAAGCGCATCACGACAGTCGCCGACGACTTCACCTACGGGCACGAGGGAACCTCGGGCTTCCAGAGCGCCTTCGAAGCGAACGGCGGCCGCATCGTGCAGAAGCTCTGGCCGCCGCTCAACGTTCCCGAGTACAGCGCCTACGTGAGCCAGATCAAGCCGGACGTCGACGGCGTCTACGCCGGCTTCGCGGGCATCAACGGCCTGCGCTTCCTCAAGCAGTACGCCGAATACGGCTTCAAGAAGATTCCCGTGTTCGGCAACCCCACCTGCGTCGACGAGGGCGTACTGCGCAACATGGGCGACGAGGCGCTCGGCGTGTATTCGGCGAGCTGGTACTCGGCCGCCCTCGACACGCCGGAGAACAGGCGGTTCGTGCAGGCGGTGCTCGCCGAGTATAAGATCGTGCCGGGGTTCTACACCGCCGGCACCTATGTCTCCGGCATGTACCTCGAATCGGCGCTCAATGCGATCAAGGGCCGCTTCGAGGACAAGCCCGCTTTCGTGCGCGCGCTGCACACCGTGCGCCTCGATCACACCCCGATGGGGCCGATCCGCGTCGACGAATACGGCAAGCCGATCCTCAACATCTACGTGCGCAAGGTCGAGCGCAAGGACGGCCGCCTGGTCAACTCCATCGTCGCCACGTTCCCCGAGGTGAGCCAGTTCTGGACCTTCGACCCGGCGAAGTTCCTCGCCGCGCCGGCGTACTCGCGCGATTACCCTCCGGCCAGGAACCTCGAGTAAGGCCACCTAGAAAACCCCGAGGTGCTGGGTAATCAGCGTTTCGTTGCCGCGCGCCTCGCCGGCGCTGCCGGTGAAAGCGACGCGGCCGGTATTCAGGATCACGACTTCGTCGGCGAGCTCGAGCGCGAGCTTGATGTTCTGCTCGACCAGCAGGATCGATTGCCCTTCGGCCTTCAGGCGCGCGATGGTGCGGCCGACCTCGGCGACGATGAGCGGCGCGAGACCCTCGGAGGGCTCGTCCATCAGCAGCACGCGCGGGTTTCCCATCAGCGCGCGCGCGATGGCGAGCATCTGCTGCTCGCCGCCTGAGAGCGAGCCCGCGACCTGCTCGGCGCGCTCCTCCAGCGGCGGAAAGAGCTCGAAGACGCGCGCCAGATTCCAGATCGAGGACGCGCTTCTTCGCTCCGCCACGCGCAGATTCTCGCGCACCGTCAGCGTGGGGAAGATGCGCCTGCCCTGCGGCACGAAGCCGACCCCTTTGCGCGCGATGGATTCCGGGGCGAGCCCGGCGATCGCCTCGCCGAACAGGCGGATCTTCCCCTTGCGCGGCGGCAGGAATCCGATGATTGCGCTCATGCACGTCGTTTTGCCGGCGCCGTTGCGCCCAAGTAAAGCGAGGACTTTTCCTTCCAGCAATCTGAAGGAAATTGCGTGCAGCACGTGGCTGTCGCCGTACAGAGCGTCGACGCCCTCCAGCGACAACGCTTCAATGGCCAAGATAGACCTCACGGGTCTTTGGATCCGCCACCACCTCGGCGCGGGTGCCTTCGACGATGACCCGGCCGTAATGCAGCACGGTGATGCGCTCGGCCATGTCGAGCGCGGTGTCCATGTCGTGCTCGATCATCACCACCGTCACCTCGCGCGGGATGCCGGCGATCAGCTGCTTCACCGTGGCGCGCTCCTCGCGCGACAGGCCGGCGAGCGGCTCGTCGAGCAGCAGCACGCGCGGCTTCTGCGCCAGCGCCATCGCGATCTCGACGCGCCGCTTGTCGCCGTAGGCGACCTCGGAAACCGTGCGTTTCGAGAGGTGCTCCAGACCTACCAGGCGCAATACCTCTCGTGCCTCCCGGTAGAAGTTCTGGTTTAGTAAACCAAAAGTATTCCAGCGAGCCTTCGACAGCCCAAGCAGCGAAAGCGCGATGTTGTGCTCGAGGCTGTCCTTCTGGAACAGCGTGATGATCTGGTAGGTGCGCGCGAGGCCGCGGTGCACGCGGTGGTGCGGGCCGAGGCGCGAGACCTCCTCGCCGAAGAGGCGGATCGTGCCGGCGTCGCGCGGCAGGTCGCCGGTGACCAGGTTGAAGAGCGTGGTCTTGCCGGCGCCGTTCGGCCCGATGATCAGGCGCCGCTCGCCCGGTGCGACCTCCAGCGAAACGTCGCTGATGGCCGGCAGCCCGCCGAAGGATTTCTTCAGGTTTTGGATTTGAAGTGCTGTGTCCATTGAGAAAAAATTCTTCTGGCGCCGGGAACCACCCCCTCCGGCATGAAGACCACGATCACCACGAACACGAAGCCGAGCAGCATGTTCCAGCGCTCAATGTAGGCCGAGACGTAATTCTTCAGGATCATGACGATGGTGGCGCCGACGATCGGCCCGCCGAGCGTGCCCGAGCCCCCGGCGATCACCGCGAGCAGGCCTTCGGCCGAGTTGGTGAGGGATAGCGAAATGGGATGAATGTATTTGTGGTAGTAGACGAACAGCAGCCCCGAGACCGCGCCCCAGAAGCCCGCGTACACGAAGGTGATCCAGCGGATCAGCCAGACGTTGTGGCCGAGCGCGCTCATGCGGCGCGGCTGGTCGCGCGTGCCGCGCAGCGCGGCGCCGAACGGCGAGTGGACAAAGCGCGCCATCAGCCAGATCGAGACCGCGGTCACGCCGAGGGCGAAATAGTAGAAGGACGCGGCATCATCCAGATGGAAGGGGCGGCTCAGGCCGCGCAGGCCGTTGTCGCCATCGGTCAGCGCCACCCAGCGATAAGCAGTGCCCCAGAGAACCTGCGACAGCGCGAGCGTCAGCATCAGGAAGCCAAGGCCGGCCGCGCGCAGCGCGATCAGGCCGAACACGCCCGCCATCAATGTGGTGCCGAGCAGAGCGAGCGGCGCGGTGATCCAGTGGCCGAGACCGAGCTTCAGCCCGAGCAGCGCCGAGATGTACGCGGCGATGCCAGATC
>Ga0209220_1000678_pt1 | contig 10521 bp, 9 predicted proteins | sample BlaSpr_A8_OM3_M3_FD_187984 | JGI IMG/M metagenome (GOLD analysis project Ga0209220, IMG submission 187984) | Forest soil microbial communities from Thunder Bay, Ontario, Canada - Black Spruce, Ontario site 2_A8_OM3_M3 (SPAdes) (version 2) | ecosystem: Environmental > Terrestrial > Soil > Boreal... | reverse complement strand
CGTGCTTTTCGACACCGGCCTCGGCGTGGCCAACATCCGCAAGGTCGCTGAGGAGATCACCCCCCACAAGCTCCTGGTCGTCAACTCTCACTACCACTTCGACCACACAGGGGGGAATCGTTTCTTCGACGAGTTTGCCATCCATCGGATCGGCGGGGATCTGGTTTCGAAGCCGTCGCCGCCTGAGCTTGCTGAAGACTACATGGCCTACACCAAACGGCTCCTCGACGCGTGGGGGCCGTATCGGGAAGCCGACGACCTGTACTTCCACTTGCTCACAGGGGAGCGAATGATCAGACAGCTGCCTCAGGGTTTCGACCCCGACGCCTATGAGGTCGTGCCCACCATCCCCACGCGCCTCCTCGATGAAGGCGACGTGCTGGATCTCGGCGGGCGCAAGCTCCAGGTGCTCCACACGCCAGGCCACTCGCCGGACTGCATCTGCCTCCTCGACGAGACGAACGGGCTCCTGTTCGGAGGCGACACCATCAACACCGGCCCGATTTATGCGCAGCTCGATGATTCCAATCTCGAGCAGTTCGCGCGCTCCACGGCCAGGCTCGCGGACATGGCGAATGGCTATCGCCGCGTTTTCGTGTGCCACTTCCTGCGATTCGACGAACCCGCGGCATTGGTCCGCGAGATCGCGGCCGGTTTCGAGACCCTTCTTGCGGGTGATGCCTTCATCCGCGACAACGTCGACTGCCTCGACTATCCAGTCAAAGAAGCATGTTTCGAGCACTTCTCGATCTTCGTCCCCGCCGAAGAGCCGACCAAGCTCTGACCGTCCCAGCCCGGCCGGGATAGCGAGCCACTGCTGAGGTAGGCGGGCCCAAACTCAGCCCCCGATGGGCTTGGCCCGATCTTGGGGGGGCACCGATCCCCTTCGGACGCATGGCCTCCGAACCATGCCGTCACACGGCGACTTTGCAAGGCGCCCCCTGTAAACCTTGAGCATGGGATTCACAGCGCCGTTTTGGGCATTCTCCTCCAGCCCGTCAATCAGGTTCCCGGCATGACCGGCGGCGTGGTCCAGATTGCCCCCACCTTCGACGAGGTGGAGCCTACAGGTGTACCCGAGCGCAGGTCGACGGACCAGAGGCAGCTGCTGCTGGCGGCGATGCTGGTGGCGTCCTCGGACGACGCGATCATCGGGGAGGACCCGCAGAGCGTGATCACCACCTGGAACCCCGCCGCGCAACGCCTTTACGGTTACTCCGCCGAGGAAGTGGTCGGGCGGAACATCGCCTTCCTGCTGCCTCCAGACCGTATCAACGAGCTCGACGCAGTCGTGGGCCGCGTAGCCAAAGGCGCGGGCGCTCAGCATTACGAAACCAAGCGCGTCCACAAGGACGGCCACTTGATCGAGGTCGGCATGACTGTGTCGCCGATCCGGGATCAGTCCGGGGCCATCGTCGGCACCTCGACCATCCAGCGGGACATCACACAGCGCAAGCAGACCGATGCCGTCATTGTGGAGATGGCGGCCATCGTGGACTCCTCCAACGACGCCATCATCGGCAAGACACTCGAGGGCGTCATCACCACGTGGAACCGCGGTGCTGAAAACATTTACGGCTATACGGCAGATGAGATGATCGGGAAGAGCATCTCGCTCATCGTGCCGCCGGACCGACCAGGTGAGGTCGCCGAAATCATCGCCGGGATGATGGTCGCCGACGCTCGCACCAAGAACTTCGAAACCCAGCGTGTCTGCAAGGACGGCCGAATCATCGACGTCTCGTTGACCGTCTCTCCAATTCGCGATTCAGACGGGATGATAGTGGGCGCCTCGTCAGTGGCGCGAGACGTCACCGAGCACAACGCAATGGCGGCGGCTCTCAAGGCTTCTGAGCTTCGAAGCCTCCTCGCGGTCAGCCGCGCCAAGGACGAGATGGTTTCGCTCGTGAGCCACGAGCTGCGAACTCCTCTCGCCAGCCTGTTGGGCTTCACCGAGCTGCTCTATTCCCGTGATTTCTCGGAAGAGCAGCGAAGGCAGTACCTCGAGGTAATGCTGCGTGAGGGCCGCCGCCTCACCGACCTGATCAACGACGTCCTGCATATTCAGCGCCTCGAAGCCGGCCATCAAAATCTGGACCTCGCGCCGGCCGACCTCAATGCGCTCATCCGGCGCGCGGTAACCTCCGCGGGCGAGGACATTCAAAGGCCCATCGAGGTGGAGCTGCCGGAGACGCTCCCGCTGGTGATGGTTGATACGGACGCCGTCCTTCAGGTGCTGGGCAATTTCATGTCCAACGCCCGCAAGTACTCGCCCGACGGAGGTGCCATCCTCGTCACCAGTCAAGTGGTCGGCGACATGGTCGAAATCCGTGTTCAGGACCACGGCCTGGGCGTTCCACTCGCGGAACTGCCCAAGCTCTTTGCGACGTTCTACCGCGTCGACAGCGGCGATCGCCGCGTGATCAAGGGCACCGGCTTGGGGCTCTCGATCAACCGGAGGATAGTCGAGGCCCACGGCGGGCAGGTCGCAGCGTACTCCGAGGGCCCTGGCCATGGCTCCCGCTTCCAGTTCACGCTGCCCACGGTTCGAATTGGCCCCGAAGAGGCGGACGTCCTCATTGTTGAGGACGACACAGGTTTCGCGCGCCTTCTCCAGGAACAGTTCGTTGCCCGCGGCATGACAACCGTGCGTACGGCTGACGCCGAGACGGCGGAACGCCTGCTGAGGGAGGGCATGAAGCCGCGCGCGGTGGTAGCCGACCTGGTGCTGCCGGGCGTGCAGGGTGAGGAGTTCGTGACCAGGCTAGGAGTTGACGGCGCTGCGGTTCCAGTCCTGGTGCTAACGGTGAAGAACCTTGCCCCGGCCGAGATCTCAGCGCTCGAGAAGGCAGGAGTGACCGCCGTGCTGCCGAAGGAGGCCGGGGCGTCCCAGGCCGCCGTGAGCCTGATCACCGAGGCGCTGGTACCGAAGGCGAAGAGTATTTGACGATGGGAAGCCCGCCCGACAATCAGACCAAGGCGACAGTCCTCATCGCGGATGACGAGTCCAGCATGCGCCTGCTCGTGCACGCCACCATCCAGTCCAACGACTACCAGGTGGTTGAGGCTGCGGATGGCATCGAAGCCTGGACGATGATCCAGGAGTACAAGCCCTCGCTTGTCCTGCTCGACATTCAGATGCCGGGGCGGAACGGACTCGAGGTCCTGAAGTTGATCAAGAGCGATCCGAGCTTGAAGGCAACCCGGGTGATCCTGCTGACGGCCAAGGCGCTTGCGTCCGACGTGGAGATAGGGATGAGGGCGGGCGCCGACCTCTACCTGACCAAGCCTTTCTCGCCACTCGATCTGCTCACCCGCGTTGACGAAGCGCTGAATCGCTGGCGATCCATGCAGCAGCCGGTGCGCAACTCGCCCGCGAGGCTTGCCAGTACCGACCTCGTGGCCTAGTCGTGCTGCAGCCCATGCGGCCGCTTTACCAGTAGCAGCCCCTCTCATGCCGGCCGCGACCCCGGGTCGGCGGCCCTCCGAATTGTTATCCTCAGCGACTTGGGAAGCGAAGCGGCTGGATGACCGGTCGAGCCTTCGGGGTCATAGCCGGCGTGCGAGACGCAATCGCCTCGCGCCACGTATCGGCCGAGGAGGTTGTGCGGGCCGCTTTCGAGCGCATCGAGCGTCTGGACCCGACCCTGAATGCGGTTGTTGCGTTGCGTGCAGAGGAGGCTCTTGCCGAAGCGCGGTCCCTCGATCGCGTCAAGGACGCCGCCGGCCGCGGCGCCCCCCTTGCCGGCGTGCCGGTGCTGGTAAAGGATCTGGAGGACGTCGCCGGCATGAGGACCACGCAGGGTTCCGTGCTGTTCGCCGATGCGCCGCCGGCCAAAACGGATGGCCTGGTCCCATCCCGCTTACGGGCCGCCGGCGGCATCGTGGTGGGGAAGACCAACCTGCCGGAGTTCGCCTGCGAAGGCTACACATCCAACCTTCTGTTCGGAACCACTCGGAATCCATGGGCGCTGGATTGGTCGCCGGGGGGCTCGAGCGGGGGTTCTGCCGCCGCAGTGGCTGCGGGTATGGTCCCGATCGCGACCGCTACCGACGGTGGCGGCTCGATCCGGATCCCGTCCGCATTCAGCGGTCTGGTGGGAATCAAGCCGACCAACGGCGTCATCGGCCGCCAACCGATTCCCGACTGGATCGATTTTTCCACCGACGGACCGTTCGCCACGACGGTGGCCGACCTTCGGCTCCTGTTATCGGTGGAGACGGGCCCGGTGCCGGGTGATCCCACCGCGCTCCCGATGCCATATCCCGCAGGTGGCGGAAGGCCTTCCAGGGTGTACGCCACGCCCCGGTTCAGTCCAGGCGGGCCCCTTGCGGACGACGTTGCGGCAGCGTTTGACGCAGCTGTGGCGGCTTTCGGCGAAGCGTTCGGATTGGACATCGAACACCTCGAGCCGGATGCGCTGTGGGCGGCCGGCGACCCGGACGACGACTGGGGCGTATTGGCTACAGCCGAGCATGTTCATCGCCTCGGCCGCGACTTTGTGGTTGCCAACCTGGCGCGGATGCACCCGTCAGCCCGGAGGTTCATGGAGTTCGGTCTAACCGTGTCGATCGATGACTACATGGCTGCGAGGCGACGTCGTTTCGCATACGTGAGGGAGTTCGACCAACTGCTGGGCACGAATGCCGTCATCCTCTCGCCAACCGTTGCCGCACCTGGATTCCTCGCTGATGGTCGCTTGAGTCTGCAAGACGAGCCAGGCACGCTGCCCGATGAGGTGTACAACACAAACGTCGCCAACATCACCGGGAACCCCGCCATCTCCGTGCCGGCGGGCATCTGCCCAAATGGCGTCCCATTCGGGCTTCACATCACAGCTCCGCGTTTCCGTGACGAGCTGCTGCTCGATGTCGCCGAAGCGTGGGAGCAGAGGCGCGGGTGGCCGCGCGTGGCGCCAGGCTATGACTCGTTTGAGGCGGCCCTAGGCCTTAACTCTTAGTCACGACCGCCGAACAGGGAGATCCTTTCTTTCAGCCCTCCAGGAACTCTAGGGCGCCCACCTGGTCTTCGAAGGACCTCCAGAACTCCTTGGCCTTCCCGTCGGCGCCGGCGTGGATCACGTCGACGAATTTGTCCTCCCGAGTCTTGCCGCCGCGCGTGGCCCTTGCAACTCCGATCACGACTGTGTGCTCGTCGTTGGCGAGGACGTCATGAATTTCGGCCTTGTAGTTCCCCTCTGTCAGCTGCCCGAACTTCATGAAGAAGTCGAGGACTGCCGCCTTGCCCTTGTAGTCGCCGGCCAGAGGTCCTCGAAGGCCCCCGTGCCAGACGATATCGTCGGAGATGGTGGACATCGCCGTCTCGATATCCCCTTCGTTGAACGCGGCGTAACCCTTACGGGCCATCTCGATGTTGCGGTGCACGACTTCGGTCGTAGCCATCTGCGCCACCTCCCGTGTGCCGGCGCTCTGGTGGTCGGCGGAGACCACCCGGCCGGTGTGTCCATTCTGGACGACGGAGTCCGCTAAAAGTGCAATGACTTGAGGATCGGCTCGCTCAACGGGACTACTCGATCTCCTTGTCGAGATTTGGGTCGGCCACGGGGGTAACGGCCTCCACCCCCAGGTCGACGCTGGGAGGCATCAAGTCGGAAGTATCGATCAGTACGTGCCGACTGGCTTCACTCCCAAAGCGAAAGTCACGAACCGAGTTGCGATTCGAGTCGATTTCTGGGTCGGACATTCGGTCATTTGAGAGGATGGACGGAAGGTGGTAACAATCGCAGTAACACCGTTCTGGTTGGGTGTTGCTGACTTTGTTACAGCCACCAGCCGAAGCTATGCGCTGCGGGACCATGCAGCACCCCGGAGGAGCTCGAAATCGACGACCACACGGCGACTCGCCCGTTACTGAGCTTGGACTCGAGGCTTGGCCTCTTGCGCCGGCGCCGGCGCCTCAGCTTCCTCAAGCAAATCCTGGCTGTGATCGGCCCCATGGTCGTGGCAAGGTCGTTCCTGCTCGCGCTCGCCGGCGTTGGCGCCATGGCAAGCGTTCGCTGAGACCAAGCGCGACGAACTGAGAATCGTTGGGTTGACGCGGGCTTGACCTGCGGTTGATCCTATTCGCGATGGTGCCGTGCACACCTGTGGTCGGAAGGCCATGACAGGAGAGGCTCGGCCTGCGAAGACGTTCGTCTTCTTTCCGGAAGGCGCATTCGGGCCGACGAACAACTGTGTCGGCATCGGTGACGTCCTTAGACGCCGTGGCCATCGCGTGGTCTTCGTGGTGGAGGAGTCGTTCAGAGGCACGCTCGAAGCCAAGGGGTTCGAGGAGCGGCTGATGCGCCTCGGGCCTCCGCCGTCGGAACCTGAGGCTCCGGGCCAGTTCTGGAAGGACTTCATACGCGACACGGCGCCGGTCTTCCGCCAGTCGACGGTGGCACAGCTCGAGGGCTTCATCGCGCCGACCTGGCAGGCTCTCGTGGACGGCGCGCGATACGTGGATCCGCGTCTCACCGAGATCTTCGACGAGCTCAGCCCGGACGTGATCGTCGAGGACAACGTCGTTTCATTTCCGGCCATCTCCGCGAGCGGGCGCCCGTGGGTGCGCATCGCTTCCTGTAATCCACTGGAGCTCAAGGACCCTGACCTGCCGCCGACGTTCTCCGGTTACACAATCGACGACCGCAGTGAATGGACCGAGTTCCGCGATGAGTACGTGCGCCGCATCGGGCACATGCAGACGGAGTTCTCAGAATTCTGCGTCGAGCACGGCGCCCCGCCGCTGCCCGACCTCGAGTTCATCCATGAGTCGCCGCGGCTCAACCTCTATCTCTACCCGGCGGAGCTCGACTATCCGCGAAGCCGAGCGTTGCCGGCCACGTGGCACAACCTCGAGACAAGTGTCCGCTCCACCGATGCAGCATGGGATCCGCCCAGCCGCCAGGATTCGGCCCTTATCTACGTCAGCCTCGGCTCCCTTGGTTCAGCCGATGTGGCGCTGATGGAACGGCTGGTCGACGTCCTCTCGCGGACGAGTCACCGTTTTGTCGTCAGCAAAGGCCCTCAGCACGAGGCGTACGAGCTCGCTGAGAACATGATCGGCGGCGAGTTCCTCCCGCAGACATCGATTCTCCCACAGGTCGACCTGGTCATCACGCATGGCGGCAACAACACGACCACCGAGTGCATGTACTTCGGGAAGCCGATGATCGTCCTGCCCATTTTCTGGGACCAGCACGACAATGCTCAGCGCGTGCACGAGACGTTGCACGGGCTGCGGCTCCCGACCTATTCGTTCGATGAACGTGACCTGGCCGGCGCCATCGATCGCCTGCTCGGGGACGAGTCACTGCACCGCCGGATGAAGGCGGCGTCCGCGCGGCTCCAGGCGCGTCCCGGCACGCGGCGTGCTGCCGACCTCATCGAAGAGGTTGCGGCGAACCCCTACCCGGGCTGAAAGTCAGGGGCCCGGCGCGGTGCCGGGCCCCTCCACTCCCTCCCTGAGACGCGGTTGCCTATGAATAGTCAATCGCGTACCGGAGCGGGATGATCTCGGCCGAATGCGAAGCCCGGCGTCGCGCGATCGCTGACCGACGTCCAATAGATTCGGCGATCACTTTCAGGAGCTGCCGCGCAGCGAGGTCTGCCTGACGCAGGGGCAACCCGGCTCCCATCGCATTGGCGGTGCGTCCCCGGAAGCTCAATCTGATGTCGGATCCAGTCGGATGAGCCACGAAGCGCAGGTGGCCTGCCAGCAAGCAGCCGCCGGGGTCGACATCCTCCAGAAGCCAGGCGGCGCACAGCACGGCACGCTGCGCGCGAATCGGACTAGCAAGCCTGAGCGTGGTTCCATTCTTCAGCGCAGGCAGATCGTCAACGTCCAAGCTAATCGGGTGGTGCTGGCTCCGGATCAGCCAGCGACATACGTCATCAAGGTCGGCAGACGCGGATGTCTCAGCCAGGATACGCGTAACCATCAATTGCGGAACCTCCTGCTTGTTGCAGTCGACTGTATGTGCTCGAGAACCTGCTTGATAGGTGCCGTTCACACGAAGCAAAACCCCAAATGTTGGGTGGCAAGGACGAGACCGACCTGACGCACGAGAGTTGTCGTCGACAGATCGTGTGGTTCAGATGAACAGACACAATGAATTGAGAGTCAGACTGGATAGGCGAAATAGCGACGAGTTCGCGCGGGTTGGAACAATCGATGGAAACCAGAAAAGACCAAAATTACAAGCCCCGCTTGGCGATCATCGCGCACGATGGCAAGAAAGCCGACCTGGTCGCCTTTGCCACGTTCAACCGAGATCGATTGCAGCAGTGTGAGCTGTTCGCCACCGGTACCACTGGAAGATTGCTGGTCGAGAAAGTCGGACTGACTGTGGAGCGCATGGAATCGGGGCCCCTGGGCGGCGATGTCCAGATCGCCAGCCTGATCGTTGACGGGCGAGTAGATGCTGTCGTGTTCATCGTCGATCCACTCGACAAGCACCCACACGATCCTGACATTCAAACGCTGATGCGGATTTGCAACGTGCGGAACGTCCCCCTTGCCACCAACATCTCCACCGCCGACATCCTGATCTCCTCCGATCTCTTGTGGCAGCCAGAGGCGGACGGAGATGGAGAAGAGGTCGGCTGACTTTCGATCGGGGCGCACGTCGGCGAACGTTCGGCGGATAGCCGAGCGGGCCTATGCGAGCCGTGCCGCCCGCAGAGCGAGGTGCCGCTGCTCCGGAAGACTCGCCGTCATCCGTGCCGCTCGCAGGTAGGACTCGCGCGCTGCCACGGGTTCGCCCGCAAGCTCGAGCAGATGGGCACGCACGGCCTCAAGCCGGTGGTTGTGCGCCATGCGATAGTCGTTGTCAAGGGTTCCGAGCAGTGCGAGGCCGGCTCGTGGTCCGTTGACCATCGCTACCGCGACCGCTCGATTTAGCGTCACCACCGGCCCCGGCGACACTCGCTCCAGCACCTCGTACAGCGCGAGGATCTGCAGCCAGTCGGTCTCCTTGGCGCTCGGGGCCTCGTCGTGCACTGCTGCGATCGCTGCCTGCATCTGGTACGGACCGACCGGCACGGTGCCCAGCGTGCGCGTGAGCAGGGCCACGCCATCCTCGATCTGGGCAGTGTTCCACCGATCACGCTGCTGTTCGTCGAGAGGAACGATGGAGCCGTCCACGTTCGTCCGGGCTGCACGCCGGGCGTCCGTCAACAGCATCAGGGCGAGCAGCCCGGCAACCTCGCCCTCCAGCGGCATGAGTGTGTGAAGCAAGCGCGTCAGGCGGATGGCCTCGGTGGTTAGATCGGCTCGCTGCAGCACGGGGCCCGAACTTGTCATGTAGCCCTCGTTGAAGACGAGATAGAGCACATGAAGCACGACGCGTAAGCGGTCGGCCCGTTCCGGCTCCGGCGGGAGGTCGAACCGGGCGCCGGCGCTCTTGATGCGCTCCTTGGCCCGGCTGATGCGCTGGGCCATCGTGGCTTCCGGAACCAGGAAGGCGTTTGCGATCTGCGCTGTCGTCAGGCCGCCAACCGCGCGCAAAGTGAGTGCCAGCTGTGAAGGCACGGACAGTGACGGATGGCAGCACAAGAAGAGGAGCGTGAGGGTGTCGTCATGGTCGGCCACGTGCGCCTGGACAGGCAGTTCAAGAGCCGCGGCATTTTCCTCTCGCCTTCGCCGGGCAGTCTCGCTGCGCCACTCGTCGACGAGGCGACGGGAGGCGACTGTCACGAGCCACGCCCGTGGGTTGTCAGGCACCTGCTTCTCTGGCCATTGCAGCGCTGCGGCGAGCAACGCTTCCTGCACGGCGTCCTCACAGGCGTCGAACTGTCCGTAGCGCCGCACGAGCGTGCCGAGGACCTGCGGCGCGAGCTCGCGCAACAGGCCCTCTGTTCGATTTTCCAACCTCAGAAGTCTGGCGGGGCGTCCATCACCCGGCGCACTTCGATCGGCACCTTGACGAACGCGACGATGCGCGAGGCGATCTCGATCGCGCGCGCCTCGCTGTCGACGTCGACGATCCAGTAGCCCACCAGCGATTCCTTCGATTCGGCGAAGGGACCATCGGTCGCGATTGGAATGCCGTTCTCGAACCGCACGGTCTTGGCCTGGCTTCCGTCTGCAAGCCCTTCGGCGCTGACGAGCTCGCCCGCCTTCCGGAGGTCCTCGTCAAGGGTCTTCATGAACTGGATCATCTCGAGCATCCACTCTTTGCCCATGGCTGCCAGCCCGGCCTCCGCAGACCCGAAGGTCATGATCATGTACTTCATCGGTTCACTCCCTTGATTCGGCGCCCTGGAGGGCGCTCTCACACCAGGGTCGGAGCAGGTGCCTTGTTCTCGACATGCGTAGCAAAACGGTAAGAGATATCGTCGCCGGGCTGCGAGGAGCGTTCATTCGCCTTGCGGGCTGAGCTCGGGTTCCATCAGCCAACCCTATGCATGGCATCAAAACAATTGATTGGCTCTATCGGTGGAAGGAGCCTAGTCTGGCGTTGATAAAGAGATGCACCACGCCAACGACGCTGTACTCTACGGCTCGGACGAATCGCGGGA
>Ga0209220_1000677_pt1 | contig 10530 bp, 11 predicted proteins | sample BlaSpr_A8_OM3_M3_FD_187984 | JGI IMG/M metagenome (GOLD analysis project Ga0209220, IMG submission 187984) | Forest soil microbial communities from Thunder Bay, Ontario, Canada - Black Spruce, Ontario site 2_A8_OM3_M3 (SPAdes) (version 2) | ecosystem: Environmental > Terrestrial > Soil > Boreal... | reverse complement strand
CAATAATTGTTGCGCTTGAGCCGGGCTGATCTTGCAGACATCCAGCCCGAGCCTGTGAGAGATTCGCTATGGATGAAGGGAAGGGGCAAGGGGACGACGCGATCGCACGGATTCTGATCGTCGATGACGAACCGGACGTCCGGTTCATGATGCGCCTGATCTTCGAGAGCGCCGGCTACCAGGTTACCGAGGCGCGCCACGGGGTGGCCGGCTTGAAGTCCATCAAGGCCAAGCAACCGGACCTGGTGACCACGGACGTCATGATGCCGACGATGGACGGACTCGAGTTCATCATGCGCCTGCGGTCCGATCCCGAGACGGCGGCGATCCCGATCCTGGTCGTCAGCGGCAACTCCGAGCTAGCCGTCGCGGCCAACACCCGCCTGGGCAAACCATTCGAGGCCCGGGAACTTCTCCACGCCGCGGCCCTCCTGATCCGAGAAGATAGAGGCTGACGTGGGACGGCTTCAAACCGGCATTGCGGACCTCGATCTCATTCTCGGCGGCGGGCTCGAGCCAGGCTCGCTCGTCATCATCGCTGGGGCACCCGGCACGGGGAAAACCATCCTGGCCCAGCAGATCTGCTTCGCCAATGCCACGCCCGAGCATAAGGCCCTCTACTACACCACGCTCTCTGAGCCGCACTCCAAGCTCATCCGGCACCTGGAGCCGTTCGAGTTCTTCAAACCGGCGGCGCTCGGCCGGAGCGTGGACTTCATCCATCTTGGCGAGTTGGTGCAGGAAGCAGGCGTCGAGGGGCTCGAGCCCGTCGTATCCGAGGTGGTCCGGAAGTGCTTTGAGACAAAGCCGGCGGTGGTGGTGATCGACAGCGCCAAGGCACTTCGCGACTTCGTCAGCGACCACGAGCTCCGGTCCGCGCTCTACGGCCTGGCGAGCCGTGTTGCCCACACGGATGCCATCCTGCTATTGGTGGGTGAGTACACGCCGCGGGAAATCGAGGGTGGGGTCGAATTCTCCCTGGCGGACGGCATCGTCCAGCTCGCCTACGAGCCCCATGAGCCGGTGGACCGCCGCTGGCTGCGTGTGGTGAAGCTTCGCGGCGGCGACCACCTGGTCGGCAAGCATTCGTTTCGCATTCGTCAGAAGGGCTTCGAGGTGTTTCCCCGACTCGAGACCCTGGCGCCAAACGGGACGGTCGAACCGGAGGGGCGGGTCGCCAGTGGCATTCCGCGGCTCGACGAGTTGATGGGCGGCGGGATGAGTGTCGGGCAGGCCACCGTCGTCCTGGGGCCGTCTGGCGCGGGGAAGACGATCCTCGGGCTGCGCTTCATCGCTGAAGGCCTGGAGGCGGGAGAGCGCTGTCTTTACGTCTCATTCCAGGAAACCGCCGACCAACTCGCCAGGAAGGCCGCCAGCTTCGGATGGAACATCGCGGACGCCTGGAAATCGGGGCAGCTGGCCATTCATTACGTCCCGGTCGGAGAGCTGGACCTCGATGCCATCGCGGCGGCCGTCCGCCGGGAGCTCACCAAGGGTTCGGTACGCAGGGTCGTGATCGACAGCCTGGCGGAGCTGGTGTTTGCGGCCCGCGAAGCCGACCGCTTCCCGGCCTATTCCCGCAGTCTGGTGGGATGGATCCGCGCGGCAGGCGCCTCGGTTGTGATCACCAGCGAAACGACCACCCTTGGACCGATGACGGAGCCGATCGGCGGACTATCGTTCCTCTTCCACAATGTGATCATGCTGCGCTACCTTGAAATCGGCTCCGAACTTCGTCGGGCGCTCAACATCATCAAGATGCGGACCAGTAACCACGACAAGGGCGTGTTCGAGTATGTGATCGACGGGCAAGGCCTGACGATCAAGGACCGCTTGGAAGGGGTTACGGGGGTCCTCGGGTGGAGCGCGCTGAGGAGCAAGAGCTGAGCTCGGACGCTCCGCCGCCGCCGGCCGCGCCGCCTGACCGGGAGCCTTATCCGGGCGAGCAAAACACCCGCCTCAGTGGAGCCTGGACGGCGGTCGTCATTGGGCTGCTGGCGTTGGTACTGATCCTCATCTTCATCCTGCAAAACCTGCAAAGCGTCGAGCTGTCCTTCCTGTTCTTCCACGGTCATCTGCCGGTGGCCGTCGCGTTGCTCTTCGCGGTGATCCTCGGGGCCACCATCGTGCTGGCCTTCGGTGGAGCTCGCATCATGCAGTTGCGCATGGTTGCCAGAGCATCCCGACGCGTCAGTGGTGGAGAGCGAGCTGGCCAGCCTTGACGATCAGCAGCAGGACGGCTACCACGAGATAGCCGCGGAGGGCGTACATCGCGGCCGTGCGAGCCGGCGACCAGGTCGGTCGGTTCAGCAACGCCAGGGGAGGCATTCGCCACCGCTCCCGATCCCGGCGGTCGACCACGGGTCGCGGTCCGGCTTTTCCGCGCCCACGCCAAATCCAGAGCCCGCCCGCGGCTAGCGCCAGGACCAGAATCGCGGAGAGGACGACCAGCAGGAGGGTGATGTCGATGGCAGGAAAAATGGTGCTGATGACGAGGATTAGCGAGAGCATGAGGAGCACGCCGACGATGATGGTCGCCACGACGTTGAGCCAGGCGGAGTTGACCCAGGGGCCAAGGACGTCCTTGTCGTTGCAGAGCAGGATCAGGAAGACCGCGGCACTGGGAAGCAAGATGCCCGCGAGTGCCTGGACGGCCGTAGTGATCAGCCCGAGGGGGGCGTTGGGGATCAGGACGATGGCCGCCGCCAGGACCACAAGCCCCGAATAGGTTCCGTAGAAGACCTTGGCGTCGCCGAAGCTGCGGTGCAGCGAATGCCGCAACCCGAAGACATCGCCAAAGGCATACGAGGTGGCCAGCGTCACGGCCGACGCGCCGACGATGGAGGCGTCGAACAGCAGCAGGGCAAAGATCACGCCCACCGCGGGTCCGACCTGGTGGTTGAGGCCGATGGCAGTGCCAAGGGCGTCGGTGAAATTGCCAACCGCCTTCGTGCCCGAGAAGGCGGCGGCGGTTGCCATCATGATGGCCGCGGCCCCGATCACCACGACGAACGCGCCGATGACCGTGTCGGCCCGCTCGTAGGCCAGCCAGCGTGGCGTGATCCGCTTATCGACGACGTTGGACTGCTGGAAGAAGAGCTGCCAGGGAGCCACCGTGGTTCCTACGATGGCGATGATCAGGAGGACCGCGCTTGATGAGAGGCCGCCCTGAACACCTGGCACCAGCAAGCCGCGCAGCACGGCGCCAGGTCGCGGGTGACTGAGCACGGCGAGCGGAACAACCAGCAGGTTCGCCGTGAGGAAGACGAACAGCGCCCGCTCCCATCGGCGAAAGTTGCCAGTGGTCGTGATGGCGATGAGAATCGCCGCAGCTACGGGGACAGCGAGATAGGGGCTGATGCCGAAGTACGCTGCCGCCAGGCTGACCCCGATGAACTCGGTCACGATCGTGAGGAAATTGAGGATGAAAAGGTCGCCGACCGAGAAGAAGCCCCAGAACCGGCCAAAGCGTTCGTTGATAAGGCGCGCATGGCCAACCCCGGTCACGGCGCCAAGCCGAACCACCATCTCCTGGTTGACGATCAGCACGGGCACCAGGAGAACCAGGGTCCAGAGCAGCGAGTAGCCGTAGTTCTGACCGGCTTGCGCGTAGGTCGAGACTCCGCCGGCGTCGTTGTCGCCGACCATCACAATCAGCCCAGGCCCGATGATCGCGGCGAGGGTGAGGAGACGCTGCTTCCAGGTTCGGCGCGGCGCCACGTCCTCGAGCCGGATGGTGCCGAAGGCCCCCTCGATGTCGCCCAGGTGGGCTTCGTCGAGGACAGCCGACAACACCGCCGCAGGAAGCTCCGGTTCGATCGGCTCCGGATGCGGCTCCGGCTTGGGCCCCAGCTCTTCCTTGATCGGCTCTAGCTGCGGCTCTTCCTTGATCGGCTCTGGCGGAACATCCTGGCCGATCGGCTCGCGCTCCGACATCGAGTCTGTCAGCCGCCCTGGCTCGCTTCGGCCCGGCGGCGCCAGTCGTTTGGCACGATCGCTTCCAGCAGGTCGTCCACGGAGATCGCGCCGACCAGGCGCCCGTCGCGTTCGATCACCGGAACGACCGTAAGGTTGTAGTCGGCCATGAGCAGGGCGATCTCCGGCAGGTCGTCGTCGACATGAACCCTGGCCGGGCTCAGGTTGGCCGTCTCGATCGGCGCATCCCCGTTCCCCTTCAGGAGGGCGATCGTGGATACGCAGCCGAGGAGCCGGCCGTCGGGCTCGATGACAAGCACCGCGGTGAGGAGCTGGCTGGGAACCAGGTCGTCCACGCGCACCCGTTCCAGGGCCTGGGCCTGCGTCGTCCCGCGAGGGACAGCAATGTAGTCCGGGCTCATCATCCCTCCGGCCGTGGATGCGTTGTATTTCAGGAGCCCCCGTACCTTGTGCTGTTGGGATGGCGGCATGAGGTTGAGGACGCGTAGCCGGCGCTGCTGGTCAAGCTCACCGAGTAGATCGGCGGCGTCGTCGGGAGCCATCCGACCCAGGATCGCCGCCGCCTCTTCATTGGTGTGAGAGCGGAGGAACTCGATTTGGTGGTCGGTGTCGAGTTCTTCAAAGACGTCTGCCGTCAGCTCAGGATCGGCGGCGACTGCGCCGATGATCTCTTCGCCCTCTTCGTGCGAGGAGCTCTCCACCAGGTCGGCGATCTGCGCGGGATGCAATCGCTTCAGGCGCTGCAGCGGGATGAGGAGCCTCGCGGTTGGCACGTGGCCAACGAACGGTTGAATGTCGTTCCAGTTGACGAGCGGCGCTGGTCTCCGTTTCTTTCGGCGCATTGGCTGGGGCAGGAGCCGTCGAAGCACGCCGCGCGGGCTGGGATCCACGCCTATCAGGCGCCACTGGTCGTCGATCTGCGCCAGGGCCAGGTCGTTGGCATTCATCGCCCGCCCGGCTGCGACGTTGATGAGGCGGCGATCGAGAATATCCTCGCCGAGCAGGACTTCACCTGGCCTCCGCTCGAAGCGACGCAGGTCGAGCGTCTGGGCCCCGAGCCGAGTGTCGTTGGGGGCCAGCTTCGCGAGCAGCTTGGCGTCCACGAAGACATCGCGGCCCCCGACCTTGACCTTCAGGCCGGTCACCGGTGGATACCCGCTATCAGCGAGCCGAACGATCAGGTCTTGCACGCGGCCAAGACGCTCCCCGGAGGGGTTCAGCAGCGGGCTGCCGACCACCTGCGTCAGCATGAGCAGCGGGCGGGTGCTCACCGAGCGCCGGCTGTCGGGTGCATCCTTCATGGCTTGCCTTCGCTAAGCCTATACGGGCCCGGCCCCCACCCTGCCCTCCCCCGGTCCGTCCGTGGCAGGTGGATGGGTAGCTCACTGGTGCTCGAGATCGAGGCACGACTCAACCCGGACATTTCCCTCGAGACCGCGGAAGGAATCGGCAACCGCGCCAGGTTGGCGGTCTTGGACGCAGTACCATCGGCACGGCGGCTCAATTGGATTCCGCGGGCATGATCAAGCTGGTCTACTGCATAACCCGACGACCCGGAATGACTCTCGAGGAGTTCTCGCGGTACTGGCGCGAGGTGCATGGTCCCATTGGCCGGCGCATTCCGGGGCTGCGGCGGCTCGTCCAGAGCCATCCCGTGCCGCATTCCCCGGACATCGCTCCCGCCGATTTCGACGGCATGGCCGAGCTCTGGTTTGATGACCTGGCCGCACTCGAGGTGGCCCGGCGCTCGCCAGAGTGGCAAGCGTCGAGCGCGGACGAGGCGAATTTCATCGACGGATCTCGGACCGCGATCTTCGTCACCGAGGAGCAGGAAATCCCCGCCTAAGGCCCGTCCCCCAAAAGTACGGGCGCCGGTCGGCAGGGAGGGGGATGCTAGGAATCCTGACCTATCGCATCCTGAAATCAAATGAAAAAAGTAGCAGTGCTCGGGACCGGAAAGATGGGCGGTGCGATCGCTCGCCGGCTGAAGAATGGCGGCTTTGACGTCTCTGTCTGGGACCGGACGAAGAGCAAGGCGGAAGCCCTGGGCGTTGGTCGCGTCGTCGATTCGCCGGCTGATGCCGCGCGGGGGGCCGACGTCGTGGTCACCATGGTCACAGGCCCGCAGGCCTTGCGCGAGGTGTATTTCGGTCCCGGCGGCGTTTTCGAAGGTGCCGAGGAGCGCACGATCGTCGACATGAGCACAGTCGGTCCGGCCGCCGCGCAAGAGCTGGCGGATGCCGCCGAGCTGAGGGGGGCGAGGCTGGTCGAGGCGCCCGTGATCGGGAGCATTCCGGCCGTGAACAGTGGGACGTTGCTCATCCTGGCCGGTGCCGCGCTCGTCGAGGACGTGGAGGCGGTGCGGCCGGTCCTGCAGCAGCTCGGCGAGGTCCACTACGTGGGCGATGTTGGAAGTGCAGCCGCTCTCAAGCTGGTTGCCAACAGCTTCCTAGGCATCGTCAGCGCCGGGGCTGCCGAGTTGATGGCCGCCGGACGAGCACAAGGCCTCGACCCGCAGCAAGTTTTTACCCTTCTCAGCCGGGTCGCGCCTGGTCTCAAGGTCCGCGAGGCCGGCTTCGTCCGAAATATCTACGAGCCGCCCATGTTTGCGGTCCGCGACATCCTCAAGGACCTCGACCTGGCGCTCGCGCTCTACCAGCGTGCCCCAGGCGTGCACTCGAGAGTCCCACTGACCGCCATGACCCGCGAGCTGTTTGCCGAGGTTGCGGCGCGGGTGCCCGACCTCGACATCTCGGCGGTCGTCAACGCGTATTCAACCGACCGGACTGCCCCGGTCAAGGAGCTGGCATCATGACCTTGCTAACACGTCCGCTCGGAAGGAGCGGTCTCCAGATCACGCAGGTCGGCTTCGGCGCATGGGCCATCGGCGGTGGCGGTTGGGCCTACGGGTGGGGAAGCCAGGACGATGCCGATTCGATCGCGGCCATCAAACATGCGGTCGCGTCCGGCATCAACTGGGTCGACACCGCGGCCATTTATGGGCTCGGCCATTCCGAGGAGGTCGTCGGTCGGGCGCTGCGGGAGATCCCAGCCGGCGAGCGCCCCTACGTCTTCACCAAGGGCGGGATGATCCCTGACCGTTCGCAGCCGTTCAAAGAGCCGGAGCGGAACCTCCGGCCTGAGTCGATCCGGAGAGAAGTCGAGGCATCACTGCGCCGCCTCGGCGTCGAGCGTGTCGACCTGTACCAGTTCCACTGGCCGGATGCGATCGGAACCCCCATCGAAGAGTCGTGGGGTGAGATGGCCCGGCTGATCGACGAGGGGAAAGTGCGCGCCGGGGGCGTCTCGAACTTCAACGTGGGGCTCCTCTGGCGGGCGGAGCGCGTTCGCCATGTCGATTCGCTGCAGCCGCCCTTCTCGTTGATCCATCGCCAGTCCGCCGCGGACGTCATTCCCTGGAGCGCCACGCACGGCACCGGGGTCATCGTCTACAGCCCGATGCAATCCGGCATCCTGACCGACGCCTTCAGTCGCGAACGCGTCGAGCGGATGGCGGCCGATGACTGGCGCCGTCGCAATGCGGAATTCCAGGAGCCCCTGCTCAGCCGCAACCTCGCGCTGCGCGACGCGCTCCAGCCGATTGCCTCACGATATGGCGTTTCGGTCGCCGCGGTCGCGGTTGCCTGGACGCTCAGCTGGCCCGGGATCAGCGGCGCGATCGTCGGGGCTCGCTCGGCCAAGCAGGTGGACGGCTGGATCGCCGCCGGAAACGTGATGCTGCACGCCGAAGACCTGGCGGAGATCAGCGCCGCGCTCGAACGCACACAGGCCGGGTCCGGGCCAACACAACCGGCGCGCGTCGACGATGACCGTGGCACTTGGCTCGAGCACGGGCTCGACCCCTCGTCGCTGGAAGGCGCGATCGCGCGGATGGTGCTGCCGAGCACCCGACGATAAGAGGTTCGGCGGGCACGGCAACTACGGCAAGACTGCCTACGGCGAGGGCAAAAGACGTCCGGTGGCGATCATTCACAACTACTGGCGCATGGCCCCGTTGCAAGAGCAGACATGAGCCGGCGGCCCCCTCTGAGCATACAAATGCAGGTAGACATCCTCCTTGTCGAGGACGACGCTGAGGACAACACCCTCACACTTTTCGCGCTCCTCAAACATCAGTTAACGAACAAGTTTCATGTGGCTCGAAACGGACAGGAGGCGCTCGACTATGTCTTGTGCACGGGCCAGTACGCGAACAGGAACATTACCGAGCAGCCGCATCTAATCCTGCTCGATCTCAACCTGCAGCCAATGGGTGGCCTCGAGGTGCTCCGCCGGATCAGGGCAGACCCGCGAACGCGGACTATCCCAATTGTCATGTTGACGGCGTCCGACGAGGAGAACGACCTACTCGAGAGCTACCGGCTGGGCGTCAACAGCTACATCGTCAAGCCGGTCGACTTCAAACAGTTCAAAGAGGCGGCCCGGCTGGTGGCCGAATACTGGCTACTCCTCAATCGGTCCCCCTCCCGAGCAGCGTGAGGCACTCGCCCTGAATCAACACATCGAGGAGTTATTGCATGGACAGCGCTGACGGCGTCGAGATCCTTCTCGTTGAAGACAGCCCGGACGATGTCGAGCTTACCTTGCATGCGTTCAAGGACGCGAAGATCACCAATCGGGTCCACATCGTGCGCGACGGTGCCGAAGCACTCGACTTCCTGTTCGCCCGAGGTCCGTATGCAAACCGTGATACCACCGACTGGCCTAAGGTGATCCTTCTCGACCTTAAGCTGCCCCGCGTCGACGGTCTAGAAGTCCTCCGTCAGATCCGAGCCGACCATAGAACCAAACTCCTCCCGGTGGTCATCCTCACGTCTTCTCGCGAGGAGCGCGACATTGTCGAGGGCTACCGGTTGGGCGTGAATAGCTTCATCCAGAAGCCGGTCGACTTCGAGCAATTCGCGGCGGCCATCCGGACTCTGGGCCTCTACTGGCTCGTTCTAAACCGCCCGCCGCAGCGGGCAGCCGCCTAGGTTATCGCAGTGGCATTAGGACGGCTCAAACGTGTGTCTGGTCAGAGTGCTGAGCTCGACGACCTGCGCGAACAACTCCGCGAGGCACGCGCATCCGAGGCGAAATATCGGAGCATCGTCGAGAACGCCACCGAGGGCATCTTCCAGACCAACCCGCAGGGGTCCGTGCTGGTCTCCAATCCCGCGCTTGCGAGAATGCTGGGCTTCACATCGGTCGAGGAGCTGCTCGCGTCAGAACTCAATCTGGGCGCGCTCTACACGGACGTGGAACAACGTTTGGAGTTGCAGCGAAGGCTGGCCGAATCAGGCACCATTTCGAACCTCGAACTCCAGGCGCGCGGCGCCGACGGCCGCCACCTCTGGATCTCCCTGAATTGCCACGCCGTCATGGACGAGAGCGGGGGCCTCTATGGGATTGAGGGCACCGCGGTGGACATGACTGCGCGTAAGCAGGCCCAGGACGCGCTCGCCGCCCTGAACGCCGAGCTCGAGCAGAGGATCCGGGACCGCACGGCCGAGCTGGAGCGTAGAAACGCCGACCTAAAGGCCTTCACGTATTCCGTTTCCCACGACCTGCGTGCGCCCCTGCGAGCGATGGCCGGCTTCAGCGAGATTCTCCTCGATGAGTACAACGTCCAACTCGACGAAAAAGGCCGCCGTTATGTGGAACGTGTCAAGGCGGCAAGCGTCCGGATGGGACAGCTCATCGACGACGTTCTCCAGCTCTCGAGGGTCTCCGGAGTCGAGATGCGCACGCAGACCGTCGATTTGAGCGGCATCGCGCGAGGAGTCGCCGCGGAGCTCACGGCTCTCGACCCAGCCCGCCGCGTCGACTTCGAGATCCAAGACGGAATCGTCGCCCAGGCCGACCGCCAGCTCATCGCGACCGTCCTCGAGAACCTGCTGGGCAACGCCTGGAAGTTCACCGCTCCACACAAGCACGGCCGCATCGACTTCGTCTCGAAACCATCCGGTCCCGGCGTTCTCGAGTGCTACGTACGTGACGACGGCGTCGGCTTCGATCCGACCTACAAGGACACGTTGTTCCAGCCATTCCGACGCCTCCACTCGAGCGAATTCGCCGGCACAGGCGTGGGCCTGGCCAGCGTGCGGAGGATCGTTGAGAGGCATGGAGGACGGACCTGGGCAGAGGGCGAAGTTGGGAAGGGCGCGACGTTCCATTTCACCCTGGCTCTACGCTGAGCGCGTTCGATCAGGGCTTTTGGGCGGCTTTCGTCGCCGCCTGTTCGGCGGTACGCACCAGGGCGTGGGCGATCGCTTCGACGACCGACTCCTCGTGCGGGCGGATCGTGTTTCGCGCCTCGCGTTGCAGTCGCCTCGGCACCATGTCGTGAATCACCTGCTCCATGGCCCTGGCCCATTCGTCGGTCAGGATGTGCGTCAACTCGTGCACGATTACGACATCGCCGCGTTCCACCAGCACGTCCTGCCGAAACTGCAGTTCGGCTTCCAGGAATGTTGGGCTGACCTCGGCATAGCCCTCGGCTCCGCGCAGCTTCGGCTTGTATGACGTGCGGATGGTCCAGGCGCCAAGACCCATCCGTTGCACCCACGCGGCGAGCCGCTCCTCGAACCATTC
>Ga0209220_1000676_pt1 | contig 10554 bp, 9 predicted proteins | sample BlaSpr_A8_OM3_M3_FD_187984 | JGI IMG/M metagenome (GOLD analysis project Ga0209220, IMG submission 187984) | Forest soil microbial communities from Thunder Bay, Ontario, Canada - Black Spruce, Ontario site 2_A8_OM3_M3 (SPAdes) (version 2) | ecosystem: Environmental > Terrestrial > Soil > Boreal... | reverse complement strand
ATGGTCGAACGTGATGGTGTCACGACTGTTCTCCGGCTTGGTCGCCGTGCGGTTGACGGTGGCCTACGCGGTGATGCTCGCCGTCGTCGCGACCACACTGGCGGTGCTGGGTCCCCGGGTGCAAGGCAGCGTCGTCACTCACCTGAGCACCAACCTGCACAACCTGGCCCAAGGCCATCTGGGCACGCTGGTGGGCAGCGCGTTCGTCACCGATGGCGGTCAGATCTATGTCTGGCTGCCGGGACTGGTGTGCCTGCTGGCGGTGGCGGAGCTGTTCTGGCGCGGGCGTCTGGTAGTGGCGTTCGCGCTCGGCCATATCGGGTCCACGCTGATCGTCGCGGTTGTGCTGGTCGTCGCGATTCGGTTCGGCTGGCTGCCGATCTCAGTCGCCGGCGCTACCGACGTGGGGATCAGCTACGGCGCCGTGGCCGTGCTGGGCGCCCTGACAGCCGCGATACCCCCCGGCTGGCGCCCGGCCTGGGTCGGCTGGTGGCTGGCGATCGCGCTGGTGGTCGCGGCGTCCGGGGAGGACTTCGATTTCACTGCGACCGGGCACACCGTGGGTCTGGCGCTGGGCGTGCTGCTGTCCACCCGGTTCCGCTCTGCCGCGCAGTGGACTCCGGTGCGATTAGTGCTGCTGGCGGGCGGTGGCGCGTTCGGCTACCTGATGCTGACCGGTTCGGCGCCGTTGGCGGCGCCGGTCGCCGGAGTAGCCGGGGTGCTGATCGCGCTGATCGGGCAGTGGGTAGCTCGGCGCTGGCAAAGTCGGCGGATGCACCGATCGGTCGCGGTGTCGACCGGCTTCCCGCAATTAACCCGGGCGGAACCACATCAGCCGGCGTGACTCGCGGCGCCGGGGATCCAGTTGGTCCCCGCGAGCGGCACCCGGGCCATGGCCGCCGATTCGACGGTGAGGGCGACGAGGTCTTCGGGTTCGAGGTTGCGTAAGTGCGACTTCCCGCATGCTCGGGCGAGGGTCTGGGCTTCCATGGTCAGTACCCGCAGATAATTCGCGACCCGGCGGGCTCCGTCGACCGGGTCGAGCCGTTTCGCCAACGCCGGGTCTTGGGTGGTGATTCCGGCGGGATCGCGGCCGGCCTGGAAGTCGTCGTAGAACCCGGCCTCGGAGCCGAGCGCGCGGTAGGAGTCGGCGTAGCGGGGGTGGTTGTCGCCGAGTGCGATCAGGGCGGCGGTGCCGATGGCAACAGCGTCGGCGCCCAGCGCCATCGCCTTGGCGACGTCTGCGCCGCTACGGATGCCGCCGGACACGATCAGTTGCACCTTGCGGTGCATGCCGAGTTCGGCAAGTGCCTGCACCGCTTGCGGAATCGCGGCCAGGGTCGGGATGCCGACGTGTTCGATGAACACCTCCTGGGTCGCCGCGGTCCCGCCCTGCATGCCGTCGACGACCACCACGTCGGCGCCGACTTTCACGGCAAGCTGGACGTCGTAGTAGGTGCGGGTTGCGCCGACCTTGACGTAAATGGGCTTTTCCCAGTGGGTGATCTCGCGAAGCTCGACAATCTTGATGGCGAGATCGTCGGGGCCGGTCCAGTCCGGGTGACGGCAGGCGCTGCGCTGATCGACGCCTTCGGGCAGTGTGCGCATCGCTGCGACCCGTTCGGTGATCTTCTGGCCCAGCAGCATGCCCCCGCCGCCGGGCTTCGCGCCCTGCCCGAGCACGATCTCGATGGCGTCGGCCTTGCGCAAGTCGTCCGGGTTCATCCCGTAGCGGGATGGGAGATATTGGTAGACAAGTGTCTTCGATTGGTCGCGCTCTTCGGGCGTCATCCCGCCGTCGCCGGTCGTGGTGGATGTGCCGACCTGGCTGGCGGCGCGGCCCAGCGCTTCTTTGGCCTGGCCGGACAGCGCACCAAAGCTCATGCCGGCGATCGTGATCGGTATGTCGAGGTGCAGCGGGGTCTTGGCGTGCAGGTCGCCCAGCACGACGTCGGTGTCGCAGCGTTCCCGGTATCCCTCGAGTGGGTAGCGCGACATCGAGGCGCCAAGGAACAACAGGTCGTCGAAGTGGGGGAGCCTGCGTTTGGCACCCCATCCGCGGATGTCGTAGATGCCGGTCTCGGCGGCTCGCTGGATCTCGTGGATCACGTCGCGGTCGAACGTGGCCGATTCACGCAGACCCGGTGTAGTGGTGGTCACGCTTGTCTCCTCGAATGCGCCCGCTCAGTAGGCCGACGCGTTGTCGACATGGAAGTTGTAGAGGTTGCGCGCCGAACCGTAGCGGGTGAACTCCGTCGGGTCGGCGTCGACGCCGGCCGCGTCCAGCAGCTCCTTCAGCTCGGCGAGATGCTCGCCGCGCATCGATTTCTCGACACAGTCGGCACCAAGCGATGCGACCTTGCCGCGCACGTAGATCCGTGCCTCATATAGCGAATCACCGAGCGCTTCACCCGCATTGCCACATACCACGAGCCGCCCCGCCTGGCCCATGAAGGCGCTCATGTGTCCGATGTCGCCGCCGACGACGATGTCGACCCCCTTCATCGAGATCCCGCAGCGTGCCGCCGCGTTGCCTTCGATGATGAGCAGTCCACCGTGTGCCGTCGCGCCCGCCGACTGCGAGGCGTCGCCGGTGATTCGGACGGAGCCGGACATCATGTTCTCTGCGACGCCCACTCCCGCGTTGCCGTTGACGGTGACGGTGGCGTGTTGGTTCATTCCCGCGCAGTAGTAGCCGACGTGTCCGTCGATGGTGACTTCGAGTTCGGCGTCCAGGCCGCAGGCAAGTGCGTGGGCGCCGCGCGGGTTGGTAATGGTCAGGGCCTGCGGCGCGTCGGGTGAGGCGAGCAGCTCGTTGATCTGGCGGATGCTTGATGTGCTGAGGTCGATTGTGACGGCCGGCGTCGTTGCTACCGGTGCCATACATACACCTCTTCTGGCTCGGGCTCGAAGATGCGGGCGGCGCCGATGCCCGGAAGGTTCGCCAGGGCACGGTATTCCGACGCCATCGCGACCCAGTCGGTGGTCTCGGCGATGATGGCCGGCTTGCACGAGATCGCGTCGCGGACCACGGCGAACGATTCGGCGGTGGACACCAGCAGCGTGTAGAACCCGTCGAACGTCTCGTTCAGCGCCAGCAGCGCTTTCTCCAGCCCGGCGCCCTCGGCCAGTTGTTTGGCGACGAAGCGGGCGCCGACTTCGGTGTCGTTCTCGCTGTCGAACACGACGCCTTCGCGCTCGAGTTCGTGCTTGACAGACATGTGGTTGGAAAACGACCCGTTGTGCACCAGACACTGGTCGGGGCCGACGGAGAACGGATGCGACCCGGTGGCAGTCACGGCGGATTCGGTCGCCATGCGGGTGTGTCCGACGCCTTGCCATCCGGTGGCCTTGGGCAGGCCGATAGCGCTGGCCAGTTCGCGGGGATCACCGACGCCTTTCAATACGGTGAGTTCGGATCCGAAGCCGATGATGCGCGCGCCGGCCGCTGCGGTTCGTGCTGCGGCGGTGAGGATTTCGTAGTCGACGGGGGCGTGCAACACCGTTGTCGGCGACTTGTCGATTCCGCTGACCGCAACGCCGAGTTCGGCGGTCAGCGCGGTGGCGAGCTCAGTGGCGGAAAGCGGGCTGTCGAGCAGCGTGACCGTGCTGTGCCCGTCGGGTGACCAAATGCCGTCGCCGTATATCGCAATGCCCGCCGAATCGGGTCCGCGGTCGACCATTTCACCGAGCATCGCGGTGAGCAGCTCACCCAGCCTGGGGTAGAGGGTTGCTTCGCGCAAGTGGAGCCCGACGATCCCGCACATATGTGTATGACTCCCGTCAAATCAGAAGGCGCTGAGGTAGCGGTCGATCTCCCAGGGGGAGACGGTGTTGTGCCAGTCGAAGAACTCCTCACGTTTGAGCTGCGCGAAATAGGTTGCGACACCGGCACCGGCGCCGTCCAGCGAACCGGTGATGACCGAATCAGCCTCCAAGGCATCGACCGCGTGCAGCAAGGTCATGGGCAGGGTTGCCCCGCTCCGGTCGCCCGGTGCGCCGGGATCGAGTCGCCGTGAAATACCGTCCAGACCGGCGGTGACGGTGGCCGCGGCCGCGAGGTAGGGGTTGGCCGAGCCGTCGGCGCCGCGCAGTTCGACGCGATTGCAGTCGGGCACGCGCAGGAAGTGGGTACGGTCGTTGCCGCCGTAGCTCGCGGTATTGGGCGCCCAGGTGGCGCCGCTGCTGGTGGTGACGGCTCCGGTGCGCTTGTAGGAGTTGACCGTCGGCGCGATGACGGCTTGCAGCGCGCTGGCATGTTCGAGGATGCCGCCGATGAACGCGTATGCGGTGGCCGACAGCCCGAGGCCCTTCTCGTCGGTCGAGTCCGGGAAGAGCGGGCCAGACGAATCGTCCAGCGACAGGTGCATGTGCATGCCGGTGCCGGTGCGGTTGCCGAACGGCTTGGGCATGAAGGTCGCCTGCATGCCGCGCCGCTCGGCCAGGACGGAGAGCAGGTACCTCGCGGTGACGACGCGGTCAGCGGTGGTCAGCGCATCGGCGTATTGGAAGTTCTGTTCGAACTGGCCGTTGCCGTCCTCGTGATCGTTGGCGTAGTTACCCCAGCCGAGGGCGTTCATCGCCTGCGAGATGTCGGCGAGGTGGTCGTACATCCGGGTCACGTCGCGGGCGTCATAACAGGGCTGCGGGCTGCGGTCGGCGTGGTCAGCGATCGTGAGCGTGCCATCGTCGCCGCGGCTGACCAGGAAGTACTCGACTTCGGCGCCGACGTTGACCGACAGCCCGAGATCTGCTGCCTTGCGCAAGGTTTCCTTCAGGATGACCCGCGGCGCGTACGGCCACGGCTGTCCGTTGACGTGTGGATCGCAGTGCACCAGCGCCAGCCCGGGGCGGACGAACGGGATCGCGGTGAACGACGACGCGTCGGGGATGGCGATCAGATCGGGGTCCTTGGGCAGTTGGCCCATTGCGCCCGCGGCGTACCCGGCAAAGCCGACGCCCTCGTCTGCGAGTAGGTCGACGGCTTCGACCGGCACAAGTTTCGCGCAGGGCTTACCCGTCAGTGTGACGAACAGCGCCAGGATGAACGTGGTGCCCGACGCGTGGGCGCGCTCGGCGAGGCTCTCCGGTCGGGGCGTGTCGTAGCGCACCGGTGCGGGATCAGCGGTGTCGACGGTCATGACTTGTCCTCCTGAAAGATGTTGCAGCGAAATCGGATTCGGGCTCCGCTCAGACGTGCCGCGGTCATCGCATCTGGCCCGCACCGCTGTAGGGGTGCCGGCTGGTCAGCAGGTCGTCCTCGGCGAAACGGGAATACCGGAAGTCGCCAGGGGTCACACCGGGTAGTTCGGTCTTGCCGTCGACGAGCAGATCCGCGACCAGCCGGCCGACCGCGGGCGAGATCTTGAATCCGTGGCCGCTGAATCCCGTCGCGAGGAAGAGCCCATCGAGAGGGGACGGCCCGATGATCGGGTTGTAGTCGGGCGTGACGTCGTAGCAGCCGCCGTAGGTGCTGGTGACCCGCGGATCGGGCATGCCAGGCAGTCGGCGTTCGAGCTTGGCGATCGCCTTCTCGATGGCCGCGTCGTCGGCACGGTTGGGGTAGTTGTCCGGATCGACGAACTGTGGGACCGAATGGTCGCTGTTGCCGACCAGCAGGCCACCGTTGGGTTCGGGGCAGATGTACTGCAGGACTGCGAGATCGGACAACACCGGCACGGCAGGGGTGGGGTGGCCCTGGTCGACGAGGACCACCTGTGCGCGTTGGGCTCGCACGGGGATGTCGACCCCGACCGTCGCGCCGAGCACCGGTGTCCACGGACCGGCGGCCAGCACGACTGTGCCGGCGTGGATTTCGGAGCCGTCGGCGAGCTCGGCTCCGTAAACCGATCCGTCGGACTGCGCCAGCAGCGCCGCGACAGGTGTGCTCTGGCGGATGCGGACGCCCAGTGCGCGTGCGGCGGCGGCGAATGCCATCCCGGTCATGTAGGCATCGCCCCGACCGCCGCGCGGTTCGTAGGCGAAGGCGGCGAAATCGTCGGTGTTCATCCCGGGCCAAAGCTCGGCCACCGCGTCGTGCCCGATGAAGTCGACCTCGATACCGAGCTCCTGGTGCATCGCGACGTTGGCCTTCAGCGCGTCGACGTCGGTTTCGCCGACACCGACCACGTAGCCGCACTGGCGAAAGCCCATGTCATCGCCGAACAACTCTGTTCCGCGCTGGAAAACGTCCACGCCGTACCAGGACATCGCCGCGAGCGATTCGGTGCCGTAATGGCAACGCACCACACCACTCGACTTGCCGGTCATTCCCGAGCACAGCGAGTCGCGTTCGACCACCAGGATGTCGGTCTCGCCCCGGGCGGCGAGCGACCACGCGACGGCCAGGCCCTCCAGCCCGCCACCGATGACCAGGTAGTGCACTGTGTCCGCCACTGCCAACCTCGGGCCCTTTCGTTTCAGCTGATGAATCGCCGTTTGAAGAAATGAAACATCTCGACTGTGTCCTGCAGGTTTCACCTCGGTCAGATTTTTGTGTCGTGCGACGGCACGACGTGCAACGTTGCACTGCTTCGCGGCCGGGAACGTGCTCTGAGCGCCGTTGCCGCACTCCAGCAAGAAACTACCGCAGTTTCCTAAAAATGGTCAATGTTTCATCTAAGGAGACGGCAGACAGTGGCTCTTCGGGACTGCCGCGGCTGGCGTGGCCGCGTCCGGATGCCGACTGTTCAATCGTGGGAATCGGGATAGGCGGTGACCGCCAGGAACCGGATCGGCAGACGCACGAGGTCGTGCGGGCCGTGCAAGCCTTCCCCGTCGAGAAGCAAGGTGTCACCCGGGCGCAACGTGTATTCATTGTCGCCGTGCCCGTAGACCATCACGCCTTCGAGCATGTAGAGCATTTCCGTCCCAGGGTGCTGGAAAAGGGGAAACGGTTCGCTCTTTTCCGTCAGCGTCACCAGCACCGGCTCGAGTCGTTTGTGCTGTCCCCGCAAGGTGCCGAGCAATTCGTAGTGGTGGCCGACCCGGGTGCCCCGACCGACGATGACCGAGCCATGCCCGGCCCCGGTGTAGGCGGCTTCGCGGCCGCTGTCGGCACCCCGAAACAGCGCGGTCACCGGGACATCCAGCATGGCGGCGAGTCGGGCCAGGGTGGACAGGCTGCACGAGGTCTGCGCGTTTTCGATCTTGGAGAGCATGGCCTTGGAGATCCCGGCCCTGGCGGCCATGTCCGCGACAGACAGACCAGCGGCGCGCCGCAGGGCACGGACCTGAGCCGCGATCGCGCGCTCCAGCGCGGGCACGGGAGGCGTGTCGGTCGGGACCTCCCGGTCCCGCGGCGCGGGGTCCCCGTTATCGCGATAGATGCCGACCTGCGTTTCGGTCATCGAGCGAGCTTATCGCAGGTTTACTGACAGTGAACACAACCCGCCGGGCCCCGGGTCGAGGAAGGACACGCTACCCGCGTCCCGGGGCGTACATGATCAGGCCGACGCCGACAAGGCATACCGCCGCCCCGGTCAGGTCCCAGCGGTCCGGACGGAATCCGTCCAGCACCATCCCCCAGGCCAGCGAGCCGGCGACGAAAACGCCACCGTAGGCGGCGAGTATCCGGCCGAAGTGGGCGTCGGGCTGCAGGGTCGCGACGAACCCGTACGCCGCGAGGGCCGCGATGCCGAATCCGACCCTCCCAAGACCCCGGTGTTCACGCACGCCTTGCCAGACCAGCCATGCCCCGCCGATCTCGGCGACCGCGGCCACGAGGAACAGAAAAATGGACTTCGCAACGGTCATGCCGGCGCCGCCACCGCTGCGCCTACGCGACGGGCGATGCGAGGACCTCCGCCGCGGCCTCGACGGTGACCGAGCGCCCGAGCCGGCGCGACAGCTGGCGCTGCAGGTCACCCTCCACGAGACGGCGCAATCGGCTGCTGCCGCTGCGTTCCATCAGCACCCGGGAGGCGCCACGGCGCCGAGCGATCCGCGCGATCGCCTTGGCGGCGTGCCGGGTCACCACAATCTGGCCGTCGACGTCGATTCCGGCGCGCTCGAGTCGGCGGACGGTCGCGGTGATAGCGGCGTCGGCGGCGGCCCGTTCCTTCGCCGTCGGCAAGAGGCCCGGGTTGGGCAGGCCGAGCGCGTAGCCGTGGATTTTCAGCGGCAACACCACGGTGAGGGTGGCATCGGTCGCGCGGGCGGCGGCGAGCAACTCTGCGGAGGCAGCCGCGTCGGGTCGCAGGACCACCACGACGTCGCGGGGCGATGCCGGCGGCGGGCCGCCGCGGCGCCGGGCGAATCGCTTGAGCGCCGTGGTCACGCCTGGGCCGCCGGTGCGGCGACGTCGGGCACCGCGGCCGGCGTCTCGCCGCCGCGGCGCCGGTCAGTGAAGCGTCGCCACAGATGCAGCGGAACGTAGGCCGCCAGCACGACCACTCCGAGGAAGAACAACGAGTGACTCGGCGTCCCTACCACGACCGATGGGCTGTTCCATCCACCGAAGATCAGCAGCACCGCGCAGACGATGCCGACCGCGAGTGCCACCCAGCGCATGAAACCGGGCAGACGGTACGGCCGCACGATCGACGGGCGCGTCTGCCGATGGGCGAAGTACGCGAAAAACCCCATCATGCAGGCGAACAGGTAGCCGATGTTGGAGAAGATGTAGATGCGAAGCGGGCTGCCGAAAAGCAGGACGATGATCGAGCACACGACGTTGAACCCCATCGCGCGATCGGGGACCCCGTGCTTGTTCAGGTGGCCGAACCAGCGGGGCAGGACGCCGTCCTCGGATGTCTGATACAGCGAGCGGGCGCAGCCCATGATCGCGTTCAGCACCGACAGCAGCAGCGCCACGATGAGCGGCAGGCCGATTGCCCACTGCACCCATCCGCCGGACGAACCGGTGATGTGGGTGATGAAGGTGGAGAAGATCGTCAGCGGGTCGGCGTTGTCGGCCACTCCGAGAACGAGGACGAGCATGACCGCGGTCATCACGAAGATGAAGAAGCCGTAAATGCCTTCCGCGGTCATCGCGATCTTGGCGTCGCGCGACGGGTTGCGGCACTCGCCCAGGTAGCAGGCGGCGGCCTCCATGGCCAGCACCGACCACGTCATGACGAACATCCAGGCGATGATCAGCGTCGGGCTGCCGATCACCCCGGGCGCGAAATGGAATCCGGACAGGTTAGAAAAGTGCATTGAGCTGGGGCGGAACACCGGAAGCAGGATCAGCAGCGTCAGCGGCGCCATCGACACCACGCCCATGACGGTGGCGAACCCGGCTCCCAGCTTGATGCCGAGGTAGGCGGGGACATACATGGCGGCGATCGCGACGATGGAGATGATCAGGACCGAAAGCGCGACGGGACTCCCGATCGCCCCGAACGGCAGGAACGAGGGTCCTTTGGGGATGCCGAACAGCTGGGTGATGTAGGCCGAGGCCAGGATCATGTTGATCGGCGCGACGGGAAACCAGCCCAGCCAGTAGGCCCATGCGGACAGACCGCCCAGATGCGTGGCGGTGCTCCGGTGGACTGGATCGAAGGCCTCGGTCGTATATGACGGCAGTCCGCCGGTACGGTGCGGCATCACGGCCGCGAGTTCGGCGGCGAACAGACAGAGCAACACGCCCATCGCCGTTGCGATCGCAATCAGCGGTACCGCCGCCGCGCCGAGGGCCTGAACCGCCGGTGGATCGATTCCGGTCACCAGGATCGGGCCGGCGAGCCCGATCACGAACGCTCCCCACCAGTTGGTGCCCTTGGTCAAACCCGATTCGGGCTCCGCAGTCGTCGAGGTCATCGCCTAGTCCGTTCTTCCAGCGGCCCACACGGCCAGTGATCGTGATCCACTGGTAGTAAACGACGTAGTTGTTTCCGCAGAATAAACAAGTTGTAAAGAGGGGAGACTGCTCGGGGCTTAACCCGGCACCTTGGCCAGGATGTTGGCCATCACGATCTCGGGTACCGAACCGGGAAACGCGCAGAAGGTCACCTCGGCCAGCACGACGGACTTCAACCGGTAATCCCGACCACACTCGCCGGCCGGCCGCGTCTGCAGCGAGTCGGCGTCGGCCGTCCAGTCACCGACGAACATCAGACCGTACGAGGTCGACCCGCACCTGCCGGCCAGACCCACCAGGTGGTCGAACGCCCCGCGAGCGGTGGCCGCGTCCCGGTACGCCGCGGCGCCCTCCGAGATCAAGCCGCCCGCCGGCGGATTCTGGAACGTCGTCTTGTGGAAGTCCTCGACGTGGGCGCCGAAGGTCTGCGTCTCGGCAAAAATCCACTGGCACTCCGGCGGCGCGGTCTTGGCGAGCTGCTCGATGTCGACGGGAATCTTGCTGTCCATGGACGGGATGATCGTCAGGTGTTCGCCGGCTCCGGTGATCGCCCGCATCCGCGTCTGATCCAGCATCAACGTCTCGACGTCGACCGGCGACTGTGACTTCGGTTCGATGTCGAGAGGCGCCCGCAAGGCGTTGCCGTCGACCGTGCGCGTGCAGCCCGCCGCCAACATCGCCGCCACCCACCAGGCCGCCACCCACCAGGCCGCCAGCGGTCTGGCCAATGCGCGCATGGTGGCGGCCCCCTT
>Ga0209220_1000675_pt1 | contig 10580 bp, 14 predicted proteins | sample BlaSpr_A8_OM3_M3_FD_187984 | JGI IMG/M metagenome (GOLD analysis project Ga0209220, IMG submission 187984) | Forest soil microbial communities from Thunder Bay, Ontario, Canada - Black Spruce, Ontario site 2_A8_OM3_M3 (SPAdes) (version 2) | ecosystem: Environmental > Terrestrial > Soil > Boreal... | reverse complement strand
TCCGATCTCTTGCGCCGGCACTCGGGCAGCGGGCTGTCCGGCAAACCGCCATCCGAGCCCTTGAGGTCTTTGAAGCGCGCGACGCGCTTCATCATCTCTTCGCGGCTCCGGTTTCGGATATCTTTCCAGTCGCTCATGGCATTTCCTCCTTACGTTAATATCGTACTCGGGAGGAGAGCTCATGCGCACGCTTTTCAAAATCCTTGCAATACTGCTTCTCGCTGCTTGTACGACCGCCCCACCGGCTCCGCCGAAAACCGTCAACCTCATCGTCTTCCCCGGCGGCTTCAACTGGCCTATCTGGGTGGCGCAGGAGAGAGGCTTCTTCGCGAAGAACGGCCTCGACGTAAGAGTGACGCCGACGCCTAGCTCGGTGTTCCAGCTGACCAACCTCATCGAAGGCAAGTTCGACATCGCCATGACGGCGATCGACAATCTGATCGCCTACCGGGAGGGGCAAGGCGAGGAGCCGGTTCTCGGCCCGGACCTGTTCGCTTTCATGGGCGGCGACAACGGCTTCCTGCGCCTGGTCGCGGTCCCGGAAGTAAAGACTTTTAATGATTTAAGAAACAAGACTGTTTCGGTCGATGCGCGGACGACCGGCTACGCATTCGTGTTGTTCGAGATGCTGGAGCGCGGCGGCTTACGGCTCGATCGCGACTACAACGTCGAGCGCGCCGGCGGGTTCCTGCAGCGCTTCCAGGCGCTCTCGGAGAACAAGCACGCGGCGACGCTGCTTGCGACGCCGTTCGAGCTGCAATTGGAGGCGAAAGGGTTCAGTCGCCTCGGCAACGCGACCGATGTTCTCGGCGCCTACCAGGGGCTGGTCGCGGGCGCGCGCAAGTCATGGGCCGATGCGAACCGCGACGCGGTCATCGGCTACATCCGCGCCTACTCCGAGGCGCTCGACCGGCTCTACGACCCGCGCAATAAGGACGCGGCAATCGCGATCCTGCGCAAGAACCTGCCGAATCTGCCCGAGCAGACGGCGCAGGCCACGTACGGCGTGCTGCTGTCGCCGCGCGAGGGCTTCCAGAAGAAGGCCCAGATCGACATGAATGGCGTGCGTACTGTGCTCGCCCTGCGCTCCAAGTATGCCGAGCCCAAGAAGATGCTGACCGACCCGAACAAGTACTACGACCCGAGCTTCTATCAGGTGGCTTTGCGCGAGCCCGGCGCCGCACCGAGGTCGGGCGGGATGTAAAGCTAGCGGAAGTCCTCCCCGCCGCGGACGTCGGGCTCTGACCCCGATTTCTAGCGCTTCAGCCTTGCCATGGATTCGAGCACGGCGCACACCGACGCCGTGTCCTGCTTCGCGAATCCCTGCGCCATCGCCGCGGTGTAGACCGCGGCCGAGGCGTTGAACAGCGCGGTCGGCACGCCGAGCTTGGTGGCGAACTCGCCGATGATCTTCATGTCCTTCTGCCACACCTCGACCTTCATCGTGGCGTCGTCGTAGCGCCCGGCGACCATCTGCGGGCCGCGCACCTGGAACATGCGCGAAGTGCCGGCGCCGTCGCCGGCGACGCGGTAGATGGTCTCGGGATCGAGCCCGGCCTTCATGCCGAGCACGAACGCCTCCGCCGCCGACACGTTGTGGATCGCCACCAGCAGGTTGGCGACGAATTTCATCTTGCTGCCGTTGCCGAAGTCTCCTAGGAAGTAATGCGACCGGGAAAAGCCTTTCAGGACAGGGATGATTTTTTTGAAAGTTTTTTGATCCCCGCTGGCGTAAACCACCAGGTCCTTGGTCCGCGCCTGCGCGCCGGTGCCGGAGAGCGGGCAGTCAAGGAGCGTCTTTCCCACCACGTCCCTCGCCTTGAGCTTGTCCTCGATCGGCAGCGTGCTGGTCTCGACGACGATCGCGCCTTTCAGCTCTTTTGAAACCTCGTGCAATGCTTCGGCGCTGGGAAGGGACGTGATGACGATCGGCGCCTTCGAGGCGACTTCTTCGACCGAGCGGCAGCGCTTGCCGGCGCGGCGGGAAGCGACGATGTCGTAGCCGTAAACGTCGAATCCGCCGCGCACCAGGTTCGCCGCCATCGCCGAGCCCATGATGCCCAGGCCGATGACGCCGACGGGCCGTCTTTTCATTTCTTCATGTCACCGCGTCGCTGGCGGCGATGGTCTGGCGTGTCTTGCCCGTCCCGGCGGGCGCGAGATGGAAGTCCCAGTCCAGGCGCAGGTACGGATTCGGCAAGCCGAGCGTCTTGGCCTCCGCGGGCGAATCGACTTTCTTGAACTTGCCGATGAGCGAATCCTTCACCGCGAACACGGCGTCGGAATCGAGATAGGGATCGCCTTCGACGAAGACATGCGTGATTACCTGCTGGTAGCCGGGCGCCGACACGATCGCGTGCATGTGCGCGGGGCGCATCGGGTGGCGCCCCATGGCGCGCAGCAGGTCGCCGACCGGGCCGTCGTCGGGCACGCCGTAGAACTGCGGCTTGTAGGTCTTGAACGCGTAGCGGCCTTCGGCATTGGTTGGAACTCGGCCGCGCAGCTCGAACTCCGCCTCGGGATCCTGGATATCGTAGACGCCGTTCGCGCGCGCCTGCCAGATGTCCAGCGCTGCGTTGGGAATCGGCTTGCCGTCGATCGACAGCACGCGGCCGGTGACCCAGGTCGTCTCGCCCTCCACCGTCGCGCCTTGGGTGAAATCGGCGCCGTACTCGAATTCCGGCGCGCCGTGCGTAAAGAACGGCCCGAGCACCGTGGCCTCGGTCGCGCCGGGAGGCGTCTTGTGGTTGAGCGCGACCACCATCATCGACAGGCCGAGCACATCGGAAAGCAGGATGAACTCCTGGCGCTTGTCGTCGCATTTCTGGCCGACGGCGGTGAGGAACTTGATGCCCTCGAACCATTCCTCTTCGGTGAGCTGCACGTCGCGCGCGAACGCGTGCAGGTGCTTGACAGCACTGGTGACGATCTGCCGAACGCGCGGGTTCTTGGCGTCCTTCAGCCGGGCAATGACCGCCTCGGTCAGATTGTCTTCGTTGAACTGACGCATGGCCCCTCCTCGGAATGCTTGCAGCCTCCAAGTGTATTACGTGCATGCACGTCGCCTCGACCCCACACCGCCGGTTGCGGGAACGCCGCGCGCCGTGACTTCATCTAATGCGCCATGCCAAACCGTGCTGCGAAGCAGCAAGGCCGGCCAACACTTCGGGAGGTTTCCAATGAAACTTGCTGCAATTCGCCTGGCAAGCGGGTTCCTGGTCATCATCGTCGGACTCGTATTGATCGCCTGGCAGCAGGGAAACGCTGAAGCGGAGGCATCGGGCAAGGCACACTCCGAAAACGACCGGCAAATCGCCCGGCACGCGCAGCGCATGCTGGAAGAGGGCCAACGAATCTTCCGCTTCGACACTTTCGGCTCCGAGGCTTTCTTCGGCGGTGCCTTGCAGCTGCACAAGGCCATAGCGGGTGCGAAAAACGGCGGTGTAGGCGCGGGGGTGAGCCCGAAGACCGCACTCGCGGTCGGCCTCAAAGTGGACGCGGACGCCTTGCCTGACCCGCTGAAAGCGCAGCTCAACGCGGGCAAGGTCAACCTCGACGATCCCGCAACGACCCTCGCCCTACTCAAGCTGAATGCCGTGGTCGGCGTGACCGGCAGGTTCGACGACGCGGGAAGGATACAAACGCTGGGCATCCAATGCGCCTTCTGCCATGCGACCGTCGATAATTCTTTCGCGCCCGGCATCGGCAAGCGGCTGGACGGCTGGGCCAACCGGGACCTCAACGTCGGCGCCATCGTCTCGCTCGCACCTAGCCTCAAGCCTTTCACCGATCTTCTCGGCGTCGACGAGGCAACGGTGAGGAAAGTGCTCGCGAGCTGGGGTCCCGGCCGCTACGACGCGGTGCTCGACAAGGACGGCAAAGCCTTCCGGCCCGATGGAGGACAGGCGGGCACGCTGATTCCGCCCGCGTTCGGCCTCGCCGGGGTGAACCTGCACACCTGGACCGGCTTCGGCTCGGTGCCGTACTGGAATGCGTACGTCGCCGTGACCCAGATGCATGGCTCGGGCACGTTTTTCGACCAGCGGTTTAACGACAAGGACCAGTACCCGGTCTCAGCGAGGAGCGGCTCCGGTAACACGCACGGAACGCCTGACCTGGTCACGTCGAAACTGGCGGCGCTTCATTTCTACCAGATTGCCATCCCTGCGCCGAAGGCGCCGGAAGGCAGCTTTGACAAGGCAGCGGCCGCGCGCGGGAAAGAAGTCTTCAACGGCAGGGCGCAGTGTTCAACCTGCCACGTCCCGCCGCTCTTCACCGAGCCGGGGCACAACCTGCACACGCCCGCCGAGATGGGTGTCGATTCGTTCCAGGCCGACCGCTCGCCGACCCGCAAGTACCGTACCGCCCCGCTCGCGGGACTGTGGACGCACCAGAAGGGCGGCTTCTATCACGACGGCCGCTTTGCCACGCTGGATAATGTCGTCGAGCACTACAACCGCAACTTCAGGCTCGGGCTGACCGACCAGGAAAAAGTCGAGCTGATCGAGTATTTGAAGTCGCTATAGAGGGAAACCCGATGGCACGTCTAGTGAAGCGCACCCTGCAGGAGCCGTCCCGCTACGTCATCGAAGGAAAAGAAGTCTGGCTCTGCAAATGCGGCCTGTCGAAGAACCAGCCGTACTGCGACGCGTCGCACAAGCTCACGAAGGGCGAGGAGCTCGGCAAGCTCTATTGGTATGACGATGCCGGCAAGCGCCACGAGGTGTCGGACAGCTTCACGGGTATCCGGACGTTCTGAGTGGCGGCGTACGACACGACGCTCACACGAAGTGAGCCCGTGGCGCAAGGAACGATGGCATTCCATTTCGCGCGGCCTCCAGGCTTCGAGCACGAAGCCGGCCAGAATGTGCTCGTCACGCTGCCCGTGGAACGGCGAAACCGCCATGATCGGGCGCGAGCTGCTGGAGCGATATCTGCCCGACGTGAAAACCCCCATCTACTACTTCGCGGGGCCGCCCGGCATGACCATGGCCATGCAGTCGATGCTGGACAGCATGGGTATCTCCAAGAACGACATGCGCTCCGAGGAGTTCTACGGCTACTGATCAGCGATACAGGCCCTGGCGCTCGAGCCAGCGCTGGATCAGGGCGGCGATCTCCTCGTTGTTGCGGTCCATCATCAGCATGTGCGAGTTGCCGCGGATGCCGACTTTCGGCAGGTCGATCACATCCACCTTGCCGCCGGCTCTGGCGATGCCGGCGGTGAAGTCGATGCCGTTCCTGCGGATCTGCGGCCAGCGCGCGTCCTGCTCGATGTAGTCGCCGTAGATCATCAGCACCGGGATGCCCTTCAGCGCGGCCGCCTGCTGAGGATCGCCCTGGCCGGCGGGCTCGACCGCGATCAGCGCCTTCACCTTGTCGGGACGCGCCTGCGCCGCCTTGAAGCCGAACTGGCCGGCCTGCGAGTGGAACAGGATCGCGCAGGGGCATACCTTGTCGATGAGCGCGATGTAGGCGCGCAGCGTGGCCTCGTCGGTGGTAGTCCAGCGCGGCACGTTCTGCTTCACGAAGTTGTCGTAGGCGTCCACCGGGAACTGGCTGCCTGGCATGACGCGCTGCTTCGTCCGGTCGGGCGAGTACGAGCCGGCGCCTTGCCCGATGCGAAAGCGCTCGAAGGGATTGGCCTTGGTGAGGAACACCGGCTCGCTCTTGAAGATGTCCGGGTACATGGCCCAGCCGGCGCGGCCGCGCTCTACCGCGTCGGAGTTGTAGACATCCCAGCCGTGGCGCACGAAGTAAGTCAGCCAGCCTTCGCGGCCGTCGGGCGTGGTCTCGTAGGTGACGCCGGTAAGGCCGCCGCCGTGCCACATCAGCAGCGGCACCGCGCCGCGGCGCTGCGCAGGAAGGAAGTACTGCACGTACATCGCCTCGACGGCGTAGGTGCCGTTCAGGTCGACCTTCGCCGGCACGCCGCCCGGCGTGAACACCACCTCCTTGACCGGTTTGCCCGAGATCTCCACGTCGCGCCCGCCGACATGGAACGATCCCATGTCGCGCAGCGTGATCGGCCCTTGGGCGCATCCGGCAAGGAACAGCACGGCGAGAAGAATGCGCATCAATTAACTCCTTTAAGTCGCGATTCGAGCTGCTCTGCCTCGCGCGTCAGGTCCTCCAGCCGCTCTACTTCCCTTGCACGCGCGGCAGGATTCGGAATGCCGGCCTTGAGCGCTTCCTTGGTGCGCGTGATCTCGTGCTGGATCTGCTCGAGGCGATGCGTGAGATCGAAGATCTCGCGCCCGCGCTGATAGCCGGTGCCGAACCCGGTCTCGGCTGCGCACACCGGAGTGTAGCCCTGTCCCGAGCGACCGTTCGAGTAACCGCGCTCGTAAGTGCAGAAAGTTCTGAGGCCCTCGTTTCGTCCCGCGACGTAACGCTCGGTCTGCGGCGCGACGTTGTACTCGGCGCAGGCGCGGCGGTGGTCGCCGAGCCGCTCGAGCGGCCTGCCCACGGCGCCGTCCTCGAGGCCGACCGTGTACCAGTCGGCATTCAGGCATTGGTTCTTGCTCAGGCTCGCGCAGCCCGCGATGAAAACGCCTGAAACAAGGATGACTTTAAAAGCGGTAGGCAAGCCCGATGCTCGCGTAGTAATTCCGGCGGCGCTCGACGATCGGGCTGCGCATCGCATCGTCGGTCAGCCTGCGGCCCTCGAGGCTGCCGACCAGCACCCAATGGCGGCTCAGATCGTACGAGCCCAGCATACCGACGCTGCCGAAGAGCGGCCCGGATTCGGATACCGCGTAGAACTTGCGGAAGTATTTGTCGTCCCCGAAGCTGGCCTGGGCGAAGACGCCGAGCTGGAGCGGGCCGCTCGCGTAGACGCCGGCGGTGGCGCGTAAATCCATTTGCATGCCGCGATCGTCGTCGGTGTGGCGCCGCAGCCGTGCGAGCAGCGAGACCGGTGCCTCGCCGATCTTCAGGTCCCACTCGGCGTGCACGCCCACCGACGCGCCGGCATCGCGATCCCGCGGTCCTTGCTCGTAAGCAAGCTGCGCACCGACGTTCACTCCCGGGGAGAGCTCGGTGCGTGCGCCGCCTTCCAGGATGCCCTGCGTGGTGCGCGCAAACCACGGCCGGCCGTAGTAGCGGACCACCGGGATCAGGTCGGTCTTCTGGGAGTCGGAGCCGTCGAAAGCGGGCCGCGAGCGCACTCCGGCGCCGAGCAACGTGTAATCTGGCGCAGTGGCTTGGGCGAGCGCCGCGAGTGGGACGAGGAGGCCTATGGTGAACAACAGGGCCAGCAGAATTCGGGTTTGCATAGCCGGTTTTTACATGATCCTGAGCGGTGTTGTCACCGCCCAGCAGCCGCGCTACGAGCCTTCACCCATGGAAGTGGCCCATGCGATGCTCGATCTGGCGCAAGTCGCCGCCAGCGACGTGGTGTACGACCTCGGCTGCGGCGACGGCCGGATCGTCATCGCGGCTGCGGCGCGCTTCGGCGCCCGCGGCGTGTGCGTCGACATCGACCCGGAGCGCATCGCGGAGAGCCGCGAAAACGCGCGCCGCGCCGGGGTAGAGGAGCGCATCGTCTTTCTGAACCAGGACCTGTTCGCGACCGACTTGAGCGGCGCCACCGTGGTCACGCTTTTCCTGTCCCCTGAGTTCAACGACAAGCTGCGGCCTAAGCTTCGGCGCGAGCTCGCGCCCGGCACGCGCATCGTCTCGCATTATCACGGCATGACGAACTGGAGGCCGAAAACCGTGCGCCACATCGGTGACCGCACGATTTTCCTGTGGGTCCTCTAGCAGTTGCCGGTCATAGTTTATCTGCGCGAGCGCCACACATGGTCGAGGCTCCACGGCCCGCCGCCCGCTGCCGCGAGATAGAGGAATACGAAGCAGTAAAGCGTCGCCAGCTCCCCGCGGTTCAGCAGGGGCCAGAAGCCTTGTGCGGCGTGCGCCATGAAATAGGCGAATGCCATCTCGCCGGAAAGAATGAAAGCGACGGGCCGCGTGAACAAGCCGACGAGCAGGAGCAGGCCGCCGAACAATTCGAGCGCTCCCGCAACGCCGATCAGCGAGAACAAGGCGGGCGGGTTGGGCATCGGGGCCGGCAAGCCCAGCAGTTTCTGCGCGCCGTGCGCCATGAAGAGAAACGCGGTGACAATGCGCAGAACACTGAGCAGACGCGGCGCCCAGCGCTCGGCGATAGACTCCATCATGTCGGTCCTTTAGCGATGAAACGAATCCTGCTCCTGGCGGCATTGTCGGTCCCGCAGGCGATGAGCGCGCCGACGTACCGGTCGGAGGAGCACACCTTCCAGGTGGCGACCATCGTACAGGGCTTGGAGCACCCATGGTCGCTTGCGTTTCTGCCCGACGGTCGCATGCTCGTCACCGAGCGGCCCGGGCGCTTGCGCGTCGTTGCGCAGGGAACGCTCGATCCCCAGCCGATTGCCGGGCTGCCACAAGTCACGGCGGTAGGGCAGGGCGGGCTCTTTGATGTGGTCTTACATCCCAATTATGAACAAAACCGGTTGATTTATCTTGCGTACGCTGCGCGTGGAGAAGGCGGCGTCGGAACTGAACTCGCCCGAGGAAAGCTGAATGGCAAGCAGCTGGAAGACGTGCAGGTGCTCTTCCGGCAAAACCCGAAAGGCTCGGGCGGGCTGCACTTCGGCGGGCGCATCGTCTTCGATCGCGCCGGGTACCTCTATCTGACGCTCGGCGAGCGCGGGCAGATGGAGCGCGCGCAGCGTCCCGACGACCATGCGGGCTCGGTGATCCGGCTGCACGACGATGGCCGCGTGCCGCAGGACAACCCCTTCGTCGGCAAGGCGGGGTGGAAGCCGGAAAAATTCGACCTCGGGCATCGCAACATGCAGGGCGCGGCGCTGCATCCGCAAACCGGAATGCTGTGGACCCACGAGCACGGCCCGCAGGGCGGCGACGAGGTGAACGTGATCCGGCGCGGCGTCAATTACGGCTGGCCGGTGATCACCTACGGTGTCAACTACGGCATCGGCACGAAGATCGGCGAAGGCACGCACAAGGCGGGCATGGCGCAGCCGCTGTACTACTGGGTGCCTTCCATCGCGCCTTCGGGTATGGCGTTCTACACCGGGGACCGGTTTCCGCGCTGGAAGGGCGATCTCTTCGTCGGCGCGCTGCGCGATCAGATGCTCGTGCGGTTGAGGCTCGACGGGGAAAAAGTGGTGCGCGAGGAACGGCTCATGAAAGGCGTGCTCGGCCGGATCCGCGATGTGCGGAGCGGCCCGGACGGCTGCATCTACCTGCTGACCGATGAAGACAACGGCATGCTGGTGCGCCTCGAGCCGTAGCTTCACATAACTTTACAAGCCGGAGAAAGACGGCTTACACGATGCGGCAAGACTGACTGCTTTTCCAAGGAGGTAGTCATGAACCGGACCAAACGCTTCACCCTCGCCGCACTGTTCGGTGGCCTTTTGGCAGGTATCGGCTCCAAGGCCTTTGCTCACGGCGGCCGGCACGGCTTCGGCGCGGGGCCGATCGACCCGGCGGAGATGAACGAACGCATTGAGCGCTTCGTCAAGCACCTTGCCGTCGAGGCCCGCGCGACGCCCGATCAGCAGGAGAAGCTCGCCGTCATTGCCAAGGATGCGGCCAAGGAGCTCGCGCCGCTGCGCGAGCAGGCGCGCGAGGCCCGGCGCCAGGCGATCGAGCTGTTCTCGGCTCCCAACGTCGACCGCGCGGCGATCGAGAAGCTGCGCGCCACGCAGATTCGCCTGGCGGACGGCGCGTCGCGGCGCCTCACGCAGGCGCTTGCCGACGCCGCCGAGGTCCTGACCCCCGAGCAGCGCAAGACCCTCGCCGAGCGCGCGGCGCGCCACCGGCGTGGCTGGCACCGCGGGTAAACTCGCACGGGTGGCACAGCGCATCCTGCTGATCGAGGACGATTCCCGTCTCGCCGCGATGGTCGCCGAATATCTCGGCGAGGCGGGATATCGCGTTGCCACCAGCGCGACGGGCGCCGCAGGGCTGGAGCGCCTCGCGCGCGAGCCCTATGAGGCGCTGGTGCTCGATCTCACGCTGCCCGACATGGACGGACTCGACGTCTGCCGCCGGCTGCGTGCGAAGCACGACATTCCGGTGCTGATGCTCACGGCGCGCGGCGACGCGACGGACCGCGTTGTCGGCCTGGAGCTCGGCGCGGACGACTACCTGCCTAAGCCTTTCGAGCCCCGCGAATTGCTCGCCCGGCTGCGCGCCATATTGCGCAGAAGGAATGCCGTTCGAGCATCCGACGTGATCCGCTTCGGTCGCCTGGAGATCGACCGCGACGCGCGCATGGTGCGCCTCGAAGGCCGCCAGAGGCCGCTGACCTCGTACCAGTTCGCGCTGCTTGCTGCGCTGGCCGAGAACGCCGGGCGGGTACTGTCGCGCGACACGCTGATGGACCTCGTCAAGGGCGAGCAGCTCGATGCATTCGACCGCTCGATCGACGTGCACATTTCGCGCATCCGCGCCGCCATCGAGGACGACCCGCGCACGCCGCGCCGCATCATCACCGTGCGCGGCGCGGGCTACGTGTTCGCCAAAGCGCAGGACTGATGCGCAGGCTGTACCTGCGCATCTATCTC
>Ga0209220_1000674_pt1 | contig 10601 bp, 9 predicted proteins | sample BlaSpr_A8_OM3_M3_FD_187984 | JGI IMG/M metagenome (GOLD analysis project Ga0209220, IMG submission 187984) | Forest soil microbial communities from Thunder Bay, Ontario, Canada - Black Spruce, Ontario site 2_A8_OM3_M3 (SPAdes) (version 2) | ecosystem: Environmental > Terrestrial > Soil > Boreal... | reverse complement strand
ACGCTCAGCGGTGTGCCTGCCGTCGTGCCCACGTAGGGAGTGACAGTCTGGCCGCTGATCGCACAACCACCGTTGCCGGGCGCGGTCCAGCTGACCGAAGCCTGCGTATTCCCCCGCGTTGCCGTCACATTGGTCGGAGCAACGGGCACCGTGCAGGCCTGGTAGTTGACGGTCAAATAAGGCCACACCGTGGTGGCGTTAACCGGCGACGACGAGTAGAAGACCATCATGTTGTTGACGGTCTCTGCTGATTCCTTGAGCAGGAACCCGTTATTCACGGAGACTCCGTTGACCCAATCCGAGACCAGCTGGTTGGGACGCCAGTAGTACCAACCCAAGGTGCCGCCCACGGTGTTGTTGGTGTCGGCGGCAGTCGAGTTGAAATCTCCGCCGGCCGTGGTCCAGGGCGTGGTTCCATCCGACGTGTTCCAGGTCGCCGCAGTGGTCCAGGCTGTGGTCACCCGATGCACGCTGACCGGAGTCGTGCTCAGGGTCGACTCGGAATAGAGGTTCAGTCCAAGCTCGGTGCTCAGAATCTGCACGTTGACCGGAACGGTGCTGAGATCAAATCGGAGCAACGACCGCGCAGCTCTGACTGTGTCGTAGCCAATATCCAGATCTGTACCCCCACAGAAAGGGTTGTCGGCGTCGACTCCGCCCAGCAGGTAGCAGTCTTGCAGCGCACCGGTAATCGTCACGGTCGGATCGATGAAGACCGGGTACTTGCGTTCTGGCGCTGACAGCCATTTGGCGTCGGGCAAGAGGCTGACGCCGTATCCCGCGGGAAGCTCGGCGAGCTTGAAGGAAAGCGCTCGGGAAACACCCGACGCTGTCCCTGAGCTATCGGCCATGACGGGCGGGGCGAATGCGAACACCACTTCGTTCGCCTGGTTGACGAAAGACAGAGCTCCTGACCGAGCGGATTTAGCGTGCAAGCCAGGACTGGTCTTGACGATGTAGTTGAAGCCTTGCGCAGCGGCGCGACTGTCGGCCAGGATCAAAGACTCTTTCAGCGCGTCATTGCGTACAGCAAGTTCAACGGACACTCCGGGCATGATGTTGCGGTACGTGATGGTGTCCCGGTTCACGACACCAGGACCGCTGGCGCCCTGAATCGAGAATGTCAACCAGTCGGTGCCCGACAGCACCCCGACCGAGCCAGCGGCAATGTCACTCGGGAGTTGAGCTCTGAATCGATTAGCCCGGTTCTGATAGTCAGCAGACCCTGGAGGGTGCACCAGCGTGTTATCGATGGGCTGCCACTTCCCATTGCGGTCCTTGAAGTTGACCGACCCCGGGTAGATGACCTTGGTGAACTGGCCTTTACCTGTTACATACGTTCGGGAAGTCCGCGTACGCAGATCCGTAACCTCTTGGCCTCGCTCGACGCCCTCGCGGTTGGGCCGGGCATCGCCTGCAGAGGCGTTGGAGCGAACAGCACTGGGAAAGGTTCCTGCCGCGTAGGCTGGCAGGCCATCAGCGAGTTGACCAGCCAGCACCACGAACGCGATAAGGGCCGCTCTAGTCGGCCCGGACAGGCGCGCGGAAATATTGGCGTGCAAATCCAAAAACCCCCACACCCGCCGGTGAGGGCTGGGGGATGGATATTCACCCCAGCGTGCCCGTCAGGCTGCCGAAACTTTAGAGTTGGCTGAGAAATCTGTCAAGCCACAACATTTTCCAATGGCTTAACGGTCGCCGACGAGTTGCCGGGTGAACGTTTCAGAGCGATTTAGAGGCTCTCCTCTTCGAAGACTCGCCCCGGGCAGCAATCGCCTGCGCTAATAGCGTGCCAAAGCGGGTGATGGACCAAAGCATCCGAAGCGCTTGATCTTCTGTCGTCGTCAGGCCTCGCAACGACGCAACCTTGCGGACAAGTCGTGAAATTCGATTCAATTCGATCGCCAAGTGCCTTGCCGGGTCAGTCGAGGGACCAACAGGGCTGAGGAAATAGCTCATTGGCTTTCCGGTTCGAGCCGCAATTAGCCGGAGAACCCGCTCCGAAGGTCGAGATTTTCCGTGCTCGATTTCGCTGATAAGAGCTCTACTGACGTCGCTTCCCGCGACTTCGCCGAGGGTGAGACCTTTTGCCAACCGCGCCTGGCGCACACGCAAGGGCTTCACGTCTATTCCAGCTGAGCGCTTGCGCCGTTTCACCAGTCCTGGATCGTACTACGGCGATCTGTTAAGCGAAGCGAAGCGCAATTCATTAACAGTTCCCCTGCTTCTGAGTCGAGTTGGCGTTCCGCGGTGCCATTGGAAAGCCAGTAGCAAATTCATCTGACATGAGAGCCGGCGTCACTCGATAAGACGGAGGGGCTGCAAGTCAAGTGGCGTGCCGTCGGTGCGTGATCCGTGGGCCAGCTCGATGAGAACGAAACTAGCCTGGCGGTTTGCGCGATAAATGTAGCCCTCTTCTGAGCTCGCGATTCAACTCCTTGATATCGCTCCTCGCCAGTCCACCGGACTCGGCGACCGCATGTTTACAGAAAGGGCGCCATCTCGTTCATTTAGCCAAGCACGCTGCGGCTCGCCGTCATTGGCTACCTTGACCGAAACCGGATCGAGAATGCCCAATCGATCCACATGCCTAGAGACCCACCACGCCAACTGCATACGACACCGAAATCTGCTCCGCCTGTCTTTTGACGTTCATTCGACCACCACCACGGTCGTGGCCGTGAAGTTGATCGGTCCGAACTGGCTGAGCAGCGGAGTCACGGTCCGATACTGGTACGTGACGGTAATGGTCACTGTCTGCATAGCGGTTCGTACACCCGATGGGGTGATCGTCGCGGTCGAGCCAAGGTCGCCAAGCAATGCTGAGTGCGCGTTGACCGCAGCGCGAATCTGGGCATCGGTAGATTCGGTCATCTCGGCCGCGTGGGCAGCTTCGCGACAAGCCTCCGCGACCGTCGTATACGCGTAAAGGGCCCGGCCGCCGTCAAGGACGATGAAAAAGAGCAAGAAGAAGACGATCGAGACTGCGGCGAATTCGACCATTGCCTGGCCCTGCTGCACCTTCATTTGACGAAGTCAAGCTGTGTCCGGTTCGGGGTCATGCCCGCTCCGGTCAGGGATGTGATGAGAGGGTGACCGGTAAAACAACGTAGGTGACAGAGATTTGCATCGGGCAGCCGCTCACGCGGTCGCCATTGCTCAACCGGTCACGACCGGAGTACGGTCCCCTTCGAACGGTGCGCCAGGGCTCCAAGGTCCGTCAGTCCGGCCGGGCATTAGCAGATCCACGAAGATGCGAATGGCAAATACCTGCTCAACCCGACGACTCGGTCAAGCGTCTGTCCGAGCTGCCTTCCTTTGCCTCGAAGTCGTTGGGTCATTGACGATCAATATCCGGCTGGCCATGATTGATCCTCGAGCGAGCGATCTACACCAACCCTCATTGATAGGAATGTACAAGCGGCGTGGCGCAAAGTCGCCATGCTGCGGCATAGGCGTCGTGCCCTATGGACGCAGGGTTTCGAAGCCCTTGGCTAGCGAGCCAGCGTGATAGCGACACAACCGATGTCCGTACTCGGAGTCGACTATGGCGTTGTGTCTGGAGAACCGGCGAGGGCAACTGTCTCGGGGACGGGTGGCTATCTCTTATCGATACATATCGTTCGATTGATGACCCGCGTACGACAGAAGTTGATCCGGTTAGGTGACTAGATCGAATTCGCCAACTGGCACAGCGTTGTTGGCTACCACCTTAGCGAACCATGCAGCGCTGCTCTTCGGCAATCGCGCCTGCGTTGCGTAGTCGACATAGACGAGTCCAAAGCGCACACGGTAGCCATCGGCCCATTCGAAGTTGTCCATCAACGACCAGACGAAGTAGCCCTCTAGCGGAACTCCCGATTCGATCGCCCGCGCGGCCGCGGCGAAGTGTCCAGCGTAGTAATCGATGCGCTCAGGGTCGTGACACCGGCCGTCCGGTCCAATGTAATCGCAATGCCGTTCTCTGTGATCCAAGTGGTGGCTGGGTCGATTCATGGTGTAGACGGGATAGCACGGAGTAGAGCGTGGCGGGCTGAATCGAGACATTGCCTGCAGTGACCGGCGGCACTGGGGACAACTTGGGCGCGCCGCTTACTAGGTTGGAAGGCGCCCGGACATGGTATGGATCGGCAACAACACGATGTTGCTCGTAAAGGTTGAGCCCAAGAAGTCCATTGGCTGGCTAATCGCGGCCAGTCTCCATCGCGAACGAAATCAAAGTTCGTCACTCCCGTCCAGAACTCGTATGCGTCCTCGGGATAGACGCCTCGAAAGAGGGGCGACAGGAAAACCCGGTTCTCAAACATGTCAACGAAAGCAGCTGCCGCTCAGGAACTGCTTCCGACCTCCGGCATATCCGTCTAGCGCCCCGCGTTGCTCGCGAATCGGCACTACGCCGTCGAGTCGGCTTTGGCGGGCCCAGGGAAGTTCCCTCATGGACGGCGCGAGCGATCGCGCGGTCCGACGCTCGATCGTTCGACAGTTCTCGCCGGGACCTGTTCAGGACGCCGAATCGCTGGAATCCTCGCCGCTTCCGGCGCTCCGCGTACGCCGCAGCCCGTTTGGATAGGGTAGGACCCTTGCAGAGATTGGCACGCGGGTAATGAACAGCGACCAGTAATCGGTGCCAGCCGGTTTGGCGACCACGTACAAAAGGACGCGAGCGAGGTTACGTAACACAGAACAACCGATAGCGAGCGGTTCGTCGATACCACCTACTCATTCGGCTAGGGTACTGGCGCCTCCTAAGGCGGCCGCTGACCAGGCCTGTGTTGCTTGTCGGGAGAAGCGAACAGCGAATCGGTAGCCCTTTGGATCAGCATTTGAAAGGTCTTTTCGCGGTAGCCAACGAGGAACGCGACGAGATAGTACACGGCGTTGCCAGCGGTATTCGCTTTTGCTCCTGTTGCGTTAATGACGACGATGAAAATCAGATAGCCCACTGTGCCAAGCACCGCGCCTAGAAACGGGCGTCCGATGTGCCAGTAATTGAACGATGGATCCCATTTGGTGCTATGGAAGAACACCCCGTACAGACTGATGGTGACTGCTCCGAGAGCTCCCCACCAGGGAACTGCCAACGGCACGATTCCCCATTGCAGCGGGAGTAGATCCCGTAGCGGCGTGACAAGGAAGTAGGCGGCGGCTAATCCAAGTAGCGAGATCATGTAGAACACCCCAAGGCGAAATGCGCGATCCGCCTCGGGAGCCACCAGATCAGGGGATCCGAGACTCATTGGCAGAGAATAGGGCGCGCCAGCAGGAATAGCCGCCCGGCGAAGCAGCGCAGTGCCCACGATATCGACTCGTAGGTCATAGGCGAGCTCCACGGGAAACGCGAATACGCGGAGAAGGCGACGAGTTCAGGACGCTTGGGACCTGGCGAACGAATCGGCCGGACATGGACCATCGGTGTTGGTCAAAACTTAAAGGGGATAGTGCGCAAGTGGAACAGGCCGCGGCCACGCACGCGCCCATGCAAGACCAATAATGGCTGTTCGCCGCTGCGGGCCCAAACTACGCGAGTCAAGCGAGACGTCCCGGTTATCGCCTAAGAGGAAATAGTGGTCAGGCGCGATAGTCACCTCCAACCCGCCGTTGTACCCGATATCGGAAGTCCACGGTCCGTGCACGTAAGGCTCGTACAACGCTCGGCCATTCACGTACACGGTTGCGTCAATAATCCTGATTCGCTCACCCGGAAGCGCAACGATCCGTTTGACCAAATATCCAGAAATGTGAGGAACATCAAGAACGACAATGTCGCCGCGAGCAAGAGTCACGAATCTGCTGACCAGAAGGCGGTCGCCAGGATCGAGGAGGGGTTCCATACTTGTACCCGACACTAGGATTGGATTGGCCGCAACAGCCACAAGCACCGTGAGGATCGCGGATACAGAGGCTGGTACTAGCCAGGGGCGAATGCCGTGCGGCAACCCACGCATCACGCTGGGGTTAGTACGACGAGCGCATGGATCTGCGTTGATCCCCCACAACAATCCCATCGGCTAGTGTGATCGACCGGTCGAATCGCTCGCTCACAGTTTGATCGTGGGTGACGACGATTAACGTGCGGTCGGCCGCGGCTGTTGCGTCTTGAAGCAAGTCGAGCACTTCAGACCCGGTTCGTCGATCGAGATTACCGGTGGGTTCGTCGGCGAGAACCACTTCAGGGTCGTTTGCCATCGCGCGCGCTATAGCGACCCTCTGCTGCTCGCCGCCCGAAAGCTGGCCTGGCAGATGATCCGCTCGATCCGCCAAGCCTACTTGGCCAAGGAGTTCGATGGCTCGGTTGCGCCGGGGGATGGGACTTGTCCCCAGCGGAATCATCGCGGCCTCAATGTTCTCTCGCGCCGTCAGGGTCGGGAGTAGAAAGAACGATTGGAAAACAAACCCGAAACATTTCGCTCGTCGCCGGCTCAGTTCGCGCTCACCTAACGTCCTTAACTCCTTATTGCTGTGGACGACAACTCCGGAAGTTGGATGGTCAAGTCCCCCAAGGAGATGCATCAGAGTTGATTTGCCTGATCCACTTCGACCCCCTATTGCCACCGCCTCGCCTGCATGAATCTTCAAGCTCACACCGTTAAGCGCAATTACTCGAACTGACCCCCGCACGTAACTCTTCTTGACATCTTGAAGGTCGTATGTAATCACTGTGCGCCTTCGACGAGATCTCGGGCAGACACCGACCGAAGCTTGCTGGTCGCCCAGAAGGCCGCCACCGCGGTGGCAAGAACGATGAGTGCAATTGGTGCCAAGCTCGCAAGTGGGTCGATATGAGGGTTAAGTCGTACCGAGACGGTCGCGAGTTGCGTTGGACTGTATTCCCCGACAGCGGGAGGCACAATCGTGGCGCTTAGAGTTGGCGCAACCATCGCCACGACCCCCAATACCACTGCGCCCAATGAAGCGCCAACCCCCACTCCCGCCAGTACCACAACCATTTGTTCGGCGACGAGCTGGACACGCGTTCGTAAGAGCGACCAGCCAATCACTCGAAGCATTGCCAACTCTGGCCTTCGACCTCGCATCCCAGCAGCCGAGAAAAGACCACAAGCCGCCATCGATGCCGCGGCTACCAACACCATCAACGCGCTACCCACGATTTGTGCAAGGGACGCAGTGTCGGCCAATGTGCCAGTCACCTGTCCCGCGACGTCATGGGGCGTATACACAGCAAAGCCCGGGGACTTTCGCTCCAAGTCACTGCGCATATGGGCGGCGGACTCACTGTCGCGAATCGCCACAACAGCCAAGTTGACGCGCCCGTCGCGGCCGGACATCGCCTGCAATTGATTCAGAGGCAGGTATATGTCCGCGCTGAGTCCTTTAAGTGCTGGCTTGACCAACGCGACAACTCGCAAGCTCGTTTCGTGGAATTGCAATGGCGAGCCCACTGACAAGCCCATCCGGGCAGCATATGAAGCCGACGCGATGACTTGGTGGCCTTCGTCGCCGTCGAACCATCGCCCGTCGACGAGGTCGCCACGCGTCAAGATTCCAAATGCGCGCTTTGGGTCAATGCCTGCCACTTCAATAGTCGAGTCGCGAATGTTGGTTGTTGGCGGCGCCAATATTTCGCGAAATACTTGTTCTTCGATCCTGACCTGGCGCAAGCGCGCTGGCAAGCACGCGTAGTACGCGGAAGTAAACGGTATGTCAATGCCGACACCATAAGCCCCCTTTGGCGGAGGCGGTCCGGTTGGCTTGGGCAACGACTGTATGAACTTGATGAGGCAGGCATTTATTATCGCCTGGTCCTCCGCTCGGGGCCTCGCTAGAGCAACTGTCGCTGGTTGAACGACGTACTGAGCAACAATTGCAGGAACCGTGCCTTCTCGATGAACCGCACGAAGTGTAAGCGCAGGACTTACGCCCTGCACGTCTGTCAGCAAGCTGAGATGTCCAAGCTGGGCCACGTCAAACGTGAATGCGGTCGCAGGCAGAAAAAAGTCGCTGCTGAAGCGCTGTCCAGTCGGTCCGAGCTTCGATAGATCTAACACCGACGCTGCTCTCGTTTGCTCGCGCTCGACGGCGAACGCGGTGGCATCGGGCGTCCCAGCGTCCGGCGGCCGACGCGTGAGGTATAAGTTAGAGTCCAAACGAGTAAGCGGGCGAATAGCCGCATCCTCGGCCTCGCGGAGGCTAGTAGCGATACCACTTGACACCACAATCAAAGTTACAGCGACCACGTACATGAGTAGCGACACAATCGACAAGCGACGACGATGTCTTACTTCAGCCAGCAGAAACGCCCACCAGGGTGTCATTCGCGCGCCATCAGTGTGGACTTCTGATGACCGCGATCGGCATGATTCGTGTCGCCTGCCACGCGGCAAGGAGGCCCCCTGTTAATCCTGTTATCAAAGCCACGCAGATTAAGGCTAAATCCTGACCTATCTCAATTCGGGGAATAAACGTGACCGAGATCAGCTGGCCAGTGGTGACATCATGCCCATTCAGGTGCACCGGCAAGTTCGACATTAGGATCGCGGCCAAGGTCGACAGGCCAAGAGCACATAGCGCGGCAGCGAAGACGATTACACCGGACTCTGCGGCGAACTGAAGGGCGAGCCGGCGGGGCGACCAACCGATCGCTCGCAAAACTCCGATTTCAGTTGAACGACGGCGTACTCGTGTGAACGCTATAAGGGTCGAACTAATGGCCCCGAATCCCAGGATGACTCCGACGGTGAGAACGGTTAGATGGTCTGCGGCGTCGCGCGCCGCCTTGATAGATCCCGTAATCGAAGCGGTCGCCGTTTCCGCCGACGTCACCGTTGCGCCTGGAAGGACGCGCTTTATCGATTCCGTCACTGCGTGGATGCGCAGCACGCTAGTCACCTGCACGAAAAGGTAGTTCAACTCGATGTGTCCCAAAAGTTGCTGCAGCTCATCGAGCGGCACATATATGTCACATCCAAAGCCACTAACAGGCGGTCGCGATATCCCAACAATTGTGAAATCCTTTTGCCTAATTGTCAGTGTCGAACCTAAACCAAGGAAATGGGTGGCAGCGTAAATGCTGGAAATCACCGCCTCGCCTCGTAACGGTGATCGACCCATTTCGATTGAGTGGTCGGTTAAGAGTCCAAAACGGTCTCCCGACGGTAAGACGCCGCCGACTATACCGATGGTATGGATTATTTCGGTCGACGGCAGCGCCACTGTCTGCGTCAGCACTTGCCTTGCCGTTTGAACAGATTTGAGGTGTGCCGGGAGGCAGTCAAAGAATGCTCCTGGAGTTCGTTGCTGCGGCGCCAAGGCAGACATACATCGGTCAATCTGGGCCGCATCTGAAGCCGATGGGCTCGGCAAGCCAATTGTCTGAGGCGCAGAGTGAAACTCGGCCACAATGTTTGGGACTTGGCCCTCACTATGTACAACCTTCACGGTGAGAGCGCCCCGAACTGACGCCACCCCTGAGATCGGGGCTACAAGTGCGGCAGCGTCGGCAGGCAGAGCGTGAGCACTTGCGGGTTGAAATGCGTCAATCGCGAAGTGGCTGCCGCTGGGACCAAGTCTCGCCAAATCGACAACTGCAGCATCTTGGCCGGGGTCGATCGGTCCGCTGCCTTCGGCCGGACCGACTGCATTAGGTGACTGGGTCACGAGAAGTCCTGTTTCAAGGGACCCGAGCGGATGAATTACAGCGTCGGTTGCGTTGGCCACGCCGGCGCTCATTGCCACCACGATGATTGCTAACGACAAGAAGGCACCCAGGGTGCACGTGCCCAGCAAAGCGTGGATCCTTCGGTGCCGTAGCTCTGCAATGAAAATCGATTTCATGTGTGTGTCTGAATATTCAAGGGACTAGAGGCGCCCACGACGGGCGCCTCTAGCGGTCTGCTACGGTCCGTAGACGTCGTACCAGTCACTGAACGGGTTTCGTGGAATGGTATCGACAGTGTTGCTGATCCAGGCGCTGTTGTAGTCCAACCACGACTCGGAAATTTGACCGAGCCACCACCAACCTGCCTCAGCCGTCACCGTATTCGGTGTATAGAAACAATGGTCAACGTGAGTTCCGCTGTCATTGTTTCCGGAGGTGCAATGGTACCACGCGGAAGAGTCATGCGCGATTAGCTGCTGCCCATTCCATGAAGCAGAAGCGCCAGCTGACATGAGCACTGCCGTAGCGATCGGCACCACGCCCACGCTTACCCAACGAAGAACCTTCATCTACCCTCCTACTACCAGACGTTGCGATTGGATCCGACGTTGCTTCTGGGGCGCCCCGTTCCCGTCGGCACCAGCCGCCGGATTGCCCGGAGCATAGAACGTGTATTAGTAATTGTCAAGTGCTTGACGGCTGTAGTTGGGCGAATTGACAGGACGCTAGGCCGTAGCTGGAATTTGGCGCTGTATGCCGTTCAGAATCATTCGCCACGGATTGTCTATATGCCGCGGCTAAAGAGCCTGGAGGAACGCACGGCTGTCCGTGATGGTGAACTCATAGATCCGACAACCGGGTTCGTCGGATCTATGGCCTCCGCCGGCGTCTAATCCTTTTTCGACTTTGCCTTGCGTTGAAACACCGCCTCCGACTTGCCCTGCGCGGCCAACTTTATCTCGGCTTCAGTAATCGCCAAGGGTTT
>Ga0209220_1000673_pt1 | contig 10605 bp, 12 predicted proteins | sample BlaSpr_A8_OM3_M3_FD_187984 | JGI IMG/M metagenome (GOLD analysis project Ga0209220, IMG submission 187984) | Forest soil microbial communities from Thunder Bay, Ontario, Canada - Black Spruce, Ontario site 2_A8_OM3_M3 (SPAdes) (version 2) | ecosystem: Environmental > Terrestrial > Soil > Boreal... | reverse complement strand
ATCGATGAGTGGGTCTATGAGCTTCTGGACCTGGTGGACAAATATGGCGCGAAACGGATCGTCATCGACAGCCTTCCGGACCTGATGACGACCGCCGGCGACCCGGTTCGTTTCCGCGAGTGGATGTTCTCACTGGTCCAGCGATGCACCCGTCAAGGGATCAGTTTGATGATGATCGTCGAGGTGCCTGAACTGTTTCAGCTGCGGAAGATCTCGGAGCAAGGGCTTTCACACCTTGCCGATAACGTTGTCCTCCTTCAATACGTCCAGGATGGCTCCCGGCTTGCGCGCGCGTTGACCATTCTCAAGACGAGGGCTATGCACCATCAGCCGGTGGTCCATCGTTACGAGATCACAGAGAAGGGATTCGAGCTCGGCGACGAGTTGACTTTCGAGCGTTAGCAAGAGGATCGCATCAATCCCCCGGCGGTTGAGCCCCGTTTGTAGACTGCGCAATACGACATGGAAGCTGCAGCCACGCTCTTCAAGCGATCCCCTGCCAACCCAATAATCACGGCGCGAATGCTTCCGTATGCCGCAAACACGGTGTTCAATCCCGCAGCGGTCGAGATCGCCGGCGAGACCGTGCTTCTCATGCGCGTGGAGGATCGGCGCGGCATATCTCATCTGGAAGTCGCTCGCAGCTCTGATGGAGTAACGGGCTGGCGATTCCCAACCGAGCCGGCTTTCCTACCGAACCCGACCGAGCACCCGGAGGAGGTCTGGGGTGTCGAGGATCCTCGCGCAACATGGCTGGAGGAGCGCGCCGAGTGGGGCATCGCCTACACCGCTTACGGTCGTCGCGGGCCACTGGTTTCCCTGGCCACGACGACGGATTTCAAACGGTTCGAGAGGCTTGGACCCACGATGCCACCCGAGGATAAGGACGCTGCACTGTTTCCCCGCCGTGTCGATGGCCGTTGGATGTTGATTCATCGTCCAGTGCCGACACGCGGCCCGGCACATATCTGGATTTCCTTTTCGCCCGATCTTCGTCACTGGGGGGACCTGACCCTTCTGTTGGAGGCGCGGGACGGCGCCTGGTGGGACGCCGATAAGATCGGTCTCGGGCCTCCGCCGCTGGAGACTCCGGACGGGTGGCTTCTGATGTATCACGGTGTCCACCGAACTACCAGTGGGTCTCTATATCGAACTGGGCTCGCGCTGCTCGATCTCGTGGATCCCACCGTAGTGTTGAGAAGGTCGGATGAGTGGGTGTTCGGACCTTCAGAACCCTACGAGCGGATCGGCGATGTAGTTGGAGTCGTGTTTCCTTGCGGATGGATACACGACGTCGAATCGGGTCAGCTGCGTCTCTATTACGGTGCGGCAGACGACTCCGTATGCATGGCAACAGCAGAGCTCAGCCAGGTTCTCGACTACATGGGACAGTGTCCCCGCCCGGAGCGTCGCCGCCTAAGCGACCAGCCCTGACTCTCGCAGCTCACGAATGCGTTCAACTGTCAGGAGCCATGCCAACGTCGACTCGGCACCGTGGTTTGGGTTTCTTCCGGTTGAAGTCAGGCCGTCCGCACATCGGCCGGCAGCGCCATCTGCCAACTCCACACCGATATCGTTGGCTCCGGTGAACCAGGCGTACGCCGTGTCCATGACACCGGCCCAGTAGCGATTGCCGGTGGCGCTGAATGCTGCGCGGGCTGCTTCGAGAATAGAGACGGCCTCAATCGGCTGTTGATCGAAGTGCGCCGGTGCGGCACCCTTGCGCCACCACCCTCGGTTGCCTACTGGCGAGAGGTGTCCGTCGGCTGCAGTCTGGAACTCGATCAGCCAGCGAAGGGCGAGCAGGCCCTGGTTGACCCACTCCGGCTTCCCGACCCGCATACCGCCCGTAATCAGGGCCTGCGGCAGCACCCCGCAGTCGTAGGTGACAGTGTCTTCGGGCCAAGGCCAGAATGGTTCGGTCGCCTTGCCTTCGTGCCGAAAAGCATCGATGAGGCGACCACCGAGGAGGCCGATGAGATGCGACGTATCACGTTTGGGCGCCCGCTGTGAAGCGGCATCGCAACCCCCTATCGCGTACGCCCATGGGCGCAGGTGCTGAAAGTACGCAGCTGCCGGCACACTGATCTCGAACAGATTGAGGGCGGTCGCGCGGATTGTCGCGTCGGTCGAGCGCCGGATCACTTCGCCGAGAGCGAGCACGGCGCGTCCATGGCTGTCTTCCGAACCGACCCTCTCCAGCCACCTCCCGTTCGCGTCGCGAAAATTGCGAAAACGTTCTCGCTTTGAATCGAACGCCGCCGCGAGGAAATCGAGACGGTTCCAAATGGCTTCCTTGACTGCTGACAGCCCCAGTTGCTCGGCGTGAAGCAGATCGACCACTAGAGCCCGGGAGACGTCGTCCGTGCAGAACCCGTGATTTGGATCGGGCGCTGTACCGATCGCGTGCTGAAATACGCCGTGGTGGTCGGTCAAGGCATCGAGATAGGTTCGGACAGGTTCAGGTACAGCGCCGGAACGGTTGCTTGTGGGGTGCATACGTAATAAGACAACGTGCGAGCCGGGCAGTCCGCCCTCCCACAACTGCACCAATGTTGGCGCGCAACGGTACGGTGACTTGCCCGTATCTCGCCCTTCAAACTCTACGTCTCCTAATGAGAATTGCGTTCGTTTCCTCACACCTGCCGAGACGCTGTGGCCTGGCGACCTTCTCGGCGGACTTGATGGCGGCGGTCACGTCCGCCGATCCGAACACGGTTGTGTGCCGCGTCGCCGCGATCCAGCAGCCTCACGAGCCTCGACCCAACGACAGCGTTGTGCGCTGGCGCATTCGACAGGGGAAGGCAAGCAGCTACGAAGCCGCAGCCTTGGCAATCAACATGTCGGACATCGATGTAGTCAACGTGCAGCACGAGTTCGGGCTGTACGGAACGTGGACAGATGGGGACTATCAGGATCATCTAGGCGTTTTTCTGGCCGCTTTGCGAAAGCCAGTCACGACGACTCTGCATTCAGTCCCGCCCGACCCCCCACCTTCCATGCGCGAAGCCATCCGCGGCGCAGCGGGACTGAGTGACGCAGTCGTCGTCATGGCTGAGACGGCTGTGAATGTGCTCGCCGACCACTACGGCATATCGCAACGACCAGAGGTGATACCCCACGGCATGCCACCGATCGATCCGAGCGTGCATGTTCCAATGAGGGACAGGTTGGGTTTGGCGGGAAGGACCGTACTCTCAACCTTCGGATTCGTCGATCCACGTAAGGGCCTCGAGTACATGATCGAGGCGATGCCGGCCGTGGTCGTCAACCATCCGAACGCCCTTTACCTGATTGCTGGACAAACCCACCCAGATTTGCGCCGCCAACACGGTGAGCAATACCGCAACGAGCTGATCCAGCGGGTCGAGCGGTTCGGCATGCAACGCCATATCTCGTTTATCGATTCGTTCATGACCCAGCGCGAGATCATTGATCTGTTGGTGGCCAGCGACATCTATGTGACTCCCTACCTCGACCCAAAACAGATAACCAGCGGCACGCTTGCCTACGCGCTGGGTGCCGGCAGGGCCATCGTTTCCACAAAGTACCTCCACGCCCAAGAGGCACTGGCCGACGGACGAGGCATTCTGGTTGACGCGAGAGACCCGAGACAGCTGGCGGAGAACGTCAATGCGCTTCTCGGCCATCCGGATCGCAGGCACTCACTAGAGCTGCGCTCCTTCTCATACGCAAAGAACATGACCTGGCCGAAAGCCGGCGAGCGTTGGCTTGAGCTCACGCGCCGGGTCGTTTCACGATCTGCATACCGGTCCAGGCGGCCGGCGGCATAGTGAAGCCGGCGCGGTCAACCGATCTGGTCGCAGATCGAATAAACGCCTGGTGGATCGGAGTGATCGTGGGTCACCCAACTGAGTCGCACCCAATCTATGGCGACGCCCTCAAGGTAAAGCTGCGCCATGGGGTGCTGCAACTGTCCGGCGAGGTTGAGTCGCGCAAGGAGTGGCAGAGCGTGGTTGGCGAAGCCAGACGACATGTGAGTCGAGGAGTCGATGATGTCGACGCCAGGCGACTACGAGTAACGAGGCGGGACGAACAGGCCGGGATTCTGGAGCAGAGGCTGATCGCGGCCTTTCCCAACCGGGAGATTGCCGAGTACGCCCTGGCTTACGTGCTCGAACACAGCCGGGTGAAGCCGAAGGAGACGTCGATCGTCGAGTCCGCTCAGGACCAGAGCCTCGGGCGGCTTGGTGAGTTCGCCAGCGACGCCAAAGCGGCGCACGAAGCAGGCAACTCCGTCCTCATCCTGTGTGTCGATGAGACGGAGGCTTTTGAGGTCCACGAGCTCCTTGACGAGGAGACAGGTAGCCTCTGGACGATCGCGCTACCGCCAGAGCGGACAAGCGACGGCGGCAATTAGATGCCAGAAAGGCATCCGTCAGCAAAGGAGGCGGTCAAGAGGCCGCTCAGTTTTGGCGACGTGCTTCGAGCAATCGGCCCTGGTGTCATCACGGGCGGCGCCGACAACGACCCTGCCGGGATAGCGACCTACTCAATCGTCGGCGCCACTGTTGGCTTCGCCCAGAACTGGCTCCTGCTGCTTTCGACGCCGATGCTGATCGTCGTCCAGCAAATGGCGGCCAAGGTAGCCAACGTGACCAAGACGGACCTTGCCACGGTGCTCCGGACGACGTACGGCGCACGGATCGCGACGCCGGCAGTGCTTTTGATGGTGGCGGCGAACCTCATCACGATGGGTGCCGACATAGTGGCTATGGGCTCCGCGGTACAACTCTTGACAGGCGTGAAGGTTGTGTACTGGATCGTCCCGCTTGCCGGCGTGATGGCGCTCCTTACGATCTTTACCGACTACAGGGTGCTCAGCAAGTACCTGTTGTGGCTCGTAGCAGTGTTCGCCACCTACATCGTGGCCGCGTTTCTTGCTCGGCCCGACTGGACTGATGTCTTGCGAAGCACCGTCTTACCTCGCTTGAGCTTAAGTCCCGAATTTCTCGTCGGGTCGGTGGCACTGCTCGGCACAACCGTGACGCCATACCTCTTCTTCTGGCAGGCGAGCGGGGAAGTGGAGGAAAGGCGCGGCGTGCAAGGGATGGCCCGCAGGAACATCGACATCACCGCGGGGATGATCTGGTCGAACGTGACCGCGTTCTTCATCATCGTCGCAACAGGAGCGGTGCTCTTCTCGCACCATGCTGTGATCAAGACCGCTGCAGACGCAGCCCGTGCGCTCGAACCATTCGCCGGGCCGTACGCGACTGTCCTTTTCGCGATCGGAATCATCGGCAGTGGTCTCCTGGCGATCCCCGTGCTTGCCGCATCCGCGGCCTTCGGCGTGGCTGGATTGGCGGGTTGGCGCCGGGGCCTCGGCCGCCACGCCCACAATGCGCCCCAGTTCTATGTGGTAATCGGGCTGGCCTTCCTGGTGGCCACCGAGCTGGCGATTAGCGCCATCGATCCGATCAAGGCGCTCTTCTACTCACAGGTCCTCGACGGCATGATCGCCCCGGCCCTGATCGTTCTTATCCTCCTTGTGACCTCGAGTCGCAAGGTGATGGGCGATTTCGTCAATGGGCCCACGACCAAAGTGATTGGTTGGGCCGCAGCCGCGGTCATGGTTGCGGCCGATATTGCGCTGATCTACCAGGTAGTCACGAAAGGACTGCCCGGCTAGCCATTTACCCGCGTGATCGACGACTGCTCACGTCTCGTCTAGTCCGAATGTAGGAGTTATCCATTTATGTCCGCCGTGTCGGCGAGTAAGTCCCATCGGCGGGTCGTTCTAAAGGCACGTCGGGAAAATTCGAGACTGGGTCAGGTGGCCCGTCGAGGAAACGGAGGTAATAGGAGAGTGGTTCCGATAATCGTCTTGATCTTGCTGCTCCTGCTTCTTGGTGGGGGCGGGTTTTTGGCGGGTGGCTTGCACATTCTTTGGCTGCTGTTCGTAATCGGGCTGATTCTTTGGGTGCTCGGTTTCTTCATCCGGGCGGCTGAAGGCGGAGGGCGCTGGTACTACTGGTAACCGGCCAAACCTGCATAGGCACCCGGCTCGTCGCGAATGCGTTCACAGCCACGCAACGCGCAGGCTTGGGCGCCTCTTTCGCTGTTCGCAACGTGTACCCGCCGCGGGTTCGCATTCAAGAAAGCAGGAGCTGCTGTCAACCCCAGCAACCAAGGAAGGAAAACAAATGGCTATCGACACCCCTCGGGCGATGTTCATGCATGAATTGAGCGACATCTATGACGCGGAGCACCAGTTTCTCGAGGCTCAGCACACACTTCATGACAACGCGGCTGATCCAAGGCTCCGGACCCTCATTGAGGAGCACATCAAGGAGACCGAGGAACAGATTCAGAACGTTGAACGAGTCTTTGAGCTGATGGGCGAGTCTCCAAGGCGACAACCGTGTTCTGGCGCTCACGGTCTGGTCGACGAGGCGGAGAAGGCACTCGCCGAGATCGAGAACCAAGCGCTGAAGGACACTGCGGTTGGCGTGGCTGCTACAAAGGCGGAGCACTACGAGATCGTGGCGTACAAAGACCTCATAGACAGCGCGCAGATGATGGGCAAGGCCAGAGTGGTCCGACTCCTCGAGCGCAATCGCGCACAAGAAATCCGAACCGCTCGAAGGTTGGAGCGCGCGGCACCCCGGTTGCTCAAGCTCGCGGCGGCTTGAATCCGCAGGCGATCTCATGTACCGACGGCTCCGAGAGCGCACGTTGGGCGATCGAGTAACCCCGCTGCCTCAGGCGCTCTAGTAATCGCGAGACCAATCCACCAGGAGGTGACAGACGATGTGTTTGAACTGCGGTTGTGGTGAGTACGAGAAGCGTCACAAGCCGGCTGACATCACTATGGACGACCTGAAAGCGGCCGCCGACGGACAAGGGATGGAGATCGGCGAGACCGCCGCAAATCTTGAGGAGTCCGGTCGAGCGATCGCGGGGAGTGGCCGCGCCAAGGAGTAACACTCGCCGGTTTGGATTCGTCTCTGTCGAGGCGGGTGGGGTGCCGTCCGAAAGACCGCCCCATCCGTCTTGATTCGGAAGGCAACTTTGAGTTACGTGGAGGTGCAGATCAATGAACCGAATAGCGATGGGTGCGGCGTTGGGTGGCCTTGCCGTCTACCTCTACGATCCTGAGTTTGGGGAGCAGCGACGTGGGCGTCTGTTGTCCCTCTGGCGTGAGAAGCGGGAAGGTGCCCTGCAAGCTGGCCGGGCGGCTGGCGACGCCGTTGAGTCCGCGCGACCGCTGGCCCAGGGTGTGACGCGGGTCCTTGGCCGCCAAGACTGGTTGGGGTCTCTCGGGCGAGGTCGGCCTACGGGCAGTCTGCCCAAGCTGATCGGCGCTGCTGCCATCGGTGGCTCGCTAGTCTACTTCCTGGACCCGGCGAAAGGCTTCGAGCGCCGGGAGCGTTTGCTCTCGGCTGGGCGGGCCAAGGGGCTATCAGCGCTGGAGATCGCTCGCCAGGGCGTCCGGCAGACGGCCAACGCTGTCAAGCCAAGCGTTGACCGGGTCAGTGATCGGATGGCCGACGCCCTCGATGGCGCCAAAGCCAAGGTCGCCTCTCACTAAGACGCGCGACGAATGCCGGCCTCGCGCGTCATGATTCGTCCGGCCGCAGAAAGTGAGTGTCGCCTACGCCTGGTTCGGGGATGACCCTTGCGTTTTGGATGTTGAGTGTTTGCCGGAAACCTTGGTCGTATTAAGCCCACGGGACACTACAGTCTCGCGCGATCGATATATATAAATATGCGATCAGCGGTGCGTGTCTGCCTGGCGGCTCAATTGTTCGGATGGTTCTGGGAGCCTTTCGGTTAACGGCCACCAACAGGTCTATCCAGTTGTGTCACCAACACAGGTCCATCCAGTTGTGTCGTGGTATTGTGCAGCGCGCACGCGGCCGAAGAGAAGGCCCGGCAGACGGTTTTCAAACCGTTGTGCTTCGGCCCTTCGGGGCCGGTTTTGAATACGCGTTTCTGCGGTTTTTTCAGCCTTTGAACTGCCTCAGGTTTCCCGGCGGTTTTGCAGACCGTGGCGACCCTTCCGGCTCCCGAAGCTCAGACGCAATGGTGGAGACTGTCCCATCGGATTTGTTCGTCCGGGCCGGTAAGAAAAGCAAATGGCGCGATCTCCGAGCCGGCGTCCTCGACCCAACGACCAGATTCCAGCTCATCGATGTCCGTCCGCTCACTATTGCATGACTGCGAGCCACGATCGGAATCCTCTGGCTGAATTACGCCACACGTCGTTGCTGGCAATGATCGATTATTGACCAGGCCAACCTTCCGCGGCCGTGGTCACGGGACAGATTCCTCTCGGAGGTGGCGGGAACGCCGAACACAGACCGAAGTTCGCGTCAGCGTTCGGAAGCAAAGGTCAACGCGGCCGCTATGGCGCATTTGGCTGCTCTCGAACGGCTGACCAAAATGGTCGACGGTTTTGCTTCGATGATCAGCCACGAATCTCGGACAGCTCTGACCGGGATTCAGGGTTGGAGCGAGCTGATTCGGGAAGGAGAGCTCACGCCGGAGGAAACTCGCGAATACGCGCAATACATTTTTCAGGATGCCCAACGGATCAACCGCCTCATCGGGGACATCCTTGACCTCAATCACTTGGAGGCTGGCGTAACAGAACTTCGACATTCCCCTGTCGATATCAATCGCGTCATACGCGAGGCGGCTGAGCGAATCCGATCTGCTGATGAAGACGCCAGCGTGACCCTGCAACTCAATAACGACTTGCCGGCAATCGCGGGTGATTTCGATCGAATATCTCAGGCGGTTGAGAACCTATTCGGATTCGCCCACAGGAACTCATCGCCCAAGGCTGAGATAGTCGTCGTGAGCCGCCGCCTCGGCGAGGAGGTCGAGGTCAGCCTGGAGGCTGGGTCGTTCCGGTCGGTCGACTTCGAGGACTGGCTAATCGGCCGCTACGAGCGTTATGAAACTCGGCCTAGCCAGATCATCGGCGGTGGCCTCGGACTGGCAATTGCGCGGGTCATCGTGGAGTTGCATGGAGGTCGCATTTGGGTGCATGAGGCCGGAACGAAAGGACCAGAGTTCCACTTCTCGCTCCCAGTCGACGTTGAACGGTAGCTATCGAGCCAGGTCCCAAACGGCTCGATGTCGCGGATGGAGTCGTGACACGGGCTGCTGGAATTCAGGCAGTCCGGTAGGCACAGCCATCGTGATCGCGAAAGCCCAACGCCTCGATTCGATGCGGTAGCCCAGAGCCCTCGAGCACGCCCTCAAGCAGCCCCGCATGAAATTCGCAAACCACGGGCGTGCGCCTACACACTTCCGCAAACAGGCAGTTCTTGCACTCGATGGCATTGGCGCCAAGCTCGTAGTCAGCGCCCATCTCCAGCAGCGGCTCAAGGGCGGCTTGGATCGAGCGTGCTCCCTGCTTGCCCAGCCCCAAGCCGTACACGCGACCGGCCTGCCTGACCACTTGGCGGCCACTGTCGCCGAGGCCCTGGAGCGCCCGTGCCATTGCTTCGGCAAGCACGTCGTAGCGGCGCATGGGATGGCTGATTTGGACCGGTCCCGCAGTTAGGCGGTAGATCTTGGCCGGCTTACCCGGAAAGCCCCGCCGGCGCTCGCTCTCCAAGTAGCCGAGAGCCACTAGCCGCTCAAGGTGGTCGAAGGCCACCGACCGATGGACGCCGGCGGCCTCTGCGACGTCGTCGACGCTTCGCGCCTTGCGGTCGGCGTAGAAGCGAAGCAGGATATCGCGACGCGTGAAATCGCGGAGGGCGCCCAGTGCGCGCTCCATATCGGTGGACATCACCCTGCAGCATACTGTGCCCGGGAGTCTTTATCCGGTATGTCGGGGCTAGACCCGACGCAAGAATTCAGGCGTTAAGTCGTTGCTTTCCTAAGACACTTCTGCGACAGTGATGCACCCGTAAGACAAGGAGCTCAAATCAAGTACATGAGTTGGGTGGGCGGCAGGTTACCGCTTCGGTGGTGCCTTTTGATCGCTTTAGGGGCCTCGGCCGGAGCGCTCTTTGTGCAGCAGTCGGTTGACGGCGAGGCCGCGACCAGCCGGGCCGCGGGCGCCGCGCTTGCAGTGACGTCGCCCCCACCGTTGCCGCCACCAAGCCTGCCGGAAGCGCCGTCGCCCAACCTGCCCGTCGTCGGCGCGATTCCCAGCCTGCCTCCTGTGATCTCCACCCCGATACCATCGCCAACCGTCCCCACCCTTACCCCACCCGTACCGTCGCTGCCGCCGGTCGGCTCTACGCCGACCAGCTCGCCGAGCCCTCCACCAGGGCTGCGGACAGGGGGTACAGGCGCGGGAACATCCGGGGGCGGGCTGAACCCGAGCGGTGGGTCCGGCGGCAGCCACGATCCAATTGGTGGCCTCACCATTCCGCTTACCACGATCGTCCTCCGCACGCCTTTCGATGTGGCCCTTGCGGGCGCGCTGGCCGTTCTCCCGTTGCTGGTTGGCATCTGGCTGCTGCTATTCGGGCGAACCTGGAATGAGGCGCGCCGGGCAAAGGATTCGAGGATCAGATTGATGCTTGCCCACGAGCTTGGGATCGGGCCTCGCGAGTTGCTCTCGCTCAGCACAAAGTCGCTCTTCAAGCTCCGCGAGGACGCCGCGTTCGACGA